>OCSG01000002.1_pt1 | contig 351457 bp, 331 predicted proteins | sample 1538831 | NCBI WGS metagenome assembly OCSG01 (sample SAMN04571729, study PRJEB22368) | human gut metagenome | biome: human gut; material: stool | host: Homo sapiens | place: Luxembourg | collected 2012-09-20 | reverse complement strand
AAGCTATTGTTAAAAAGATTTGATGATTTGAATGATGAACAAAAACAGCAGGTAAATATTATGCTATATACTTAACCAAATCTGTGTACGGCTCACTTTTACAAGGAAGATTTTCTCAAAATCCTTGATTGCCAAGACAGGCAGTCTGCCAGAAAGGCAATGTCTGATTGGATTAACTCCGCTTATGATTGTGGCATTCCACGCTTTGTAAAATGCGCGAAAGCAATACAAAATTGGCTGACAGGAATACTCGATTCGTTCACTAAACCGCTTACAAACGGTTTTATTGAAGGCTGCAACAACAAAATTAAAGTCCTAAAAAGAAATGCGTATGGTTACAGAGATTTCAACCGCTTCCGTAACCGCATCCTACATATGTTCTCACTCAAATCAGCAAAAAACAATACAAAACAAGCGGCAGTTTAAACAACCACCACTTGTCAATTTCAATTATTCTGTTTTAATGCTACCCCAACTATTGACATAGAACCCTTTATAGTAGATTATACCATTTTAGATTGATTTTTTCAATTAGGTTGCAATAATTTTATTGTGTTTGTTTAATGTGATAGTTTTGTGTTTGTTTTTACATTCAGTTTTGCCGTTTTGACAAGATATTTTTATGTTATGCACAAGTTATGGTGCGTTTTTTGTAGAATTCGTCTATATATCGGTGTTTTTAATTATTCCGATTAAAAAATTGTTATGCCGTGTGTTACAAATTTGATAATGTTATTTTGCTGAAAGTTCAATATTTGAATGTTGTAAAGTAACATTATAAAATCAGTTTGACGGAAAATTTTCCGCCTTTGCGTGACGGCAGTCCAACGGACACAGCTACGGGTAACCGTGCATAGTTTCATATACAAATAAAAATGCCCGACTGCGGTGTCGGGCATTTTGTTTGAGATTATATGATTTTGATTATTTATCCTTACTTAAAAGCATACGGTCGTTTTCAAGCTTTGAACCGCTTGCTTTTTCAAACATCTCGAGGAGGTGTTCAACCGTAAGATTTTTCTTTTCTTCGCCTGAAATATCGAGGATAATTTTGCCGTCACTCATCATAATAAGACGGTTGCCGTGAGTAATTGCGTCATGCATATTATGAGTTACCATAAGTGCCGTAAGGTTGTTTTCGGCAATGATTTTGTCGGAAAGCTCAAGCACCTTTGCGGCTGTTTTCGGGTCAAGGGCGGCTGTATGCTCGTCAAGCAGGAGAAGCTTTGGCTTTTTGATTGTTGCCATAAGGAGTGTTATTGCCTGACGCTGACCGCCAGAGAGAAGTCCTACTTTTGATGACATTCTGTCCTCAAGTCCGAGGTCAAACTCTGCAAGCATCTGACGGTAACGGATTCTTTCGTCAGCCTTTACACCCCACGAAAGTCCTCTTTTTTTGCCTCGTCTTGCGGCAATTGCGAGGTTTTCTATAATTTCCATATCGGCTACCGTGCCTGTCATCGGGTCCTGAAATACTCTGCCGAGGTACGGCGCTCTTTTATGCTCGGGCAATGCGGAAATATCCTTGCCGTCAATAAGAATCTGACCGCAGTCAACAGGCCACACACCTGCAATTGCGTTGAGTGTTGTTGACTTGCCTGCACCGTTACCGCCGATTACCGTACAAAAATCGCCGTCATTAAGGGTGAGATTAACTCCGCAGAGTGCCTGCTTTTCGTTTACTGTGCCTTTATTAAAGGTTTTCCATACATTCTTGATTTCAAGCATTCTTAACCCTCCTTCTGTGCGTTTTTAGCATTCATTTTTGCAACTTTCTTGAATGAAGTCTTTCTCTTTTTCTGGAGATACGGAACTGCAAGGAAGATTGCAACGATAATTGCCGTAAAGAGCTTTGTATCATCTGTCGGCATCTTGAGCCAGAGTACGATGCCCATTGCGATATAATAAAGAATACCGCCGACAATTACAAAGAGCATTCTGATGATGAAATTCATGTGCTTGCGGAAAATTGCCTCACCGAGAACTTCACCGATGATTACAGCGGCAAGACCGATTACAATTGCGCCTCTGCCCATGTTGATATCCGCAAAGCCCTGATACTGAGCAAAAAGTGAACCCGAAAGTGCAACGAGTCCGTTTGAAAGTGCAAGAGCAATTACCTTTGTAAAATTGATGTTAATGCCCTGTGCCTTGCTCATTGCAGGGTTTGAACCTGTTGAACGGATTGTTGAACCCTGTTCTGTGCCGAAATACCAATACATTGCGGCAACTACAACAGCACAAATTCCAAGACCTACGAGAATTGCCATATTTATATTGCTTGCAGAAACAACAAGAGTATAGTTTCTGTAGCTGATTGGGAGGTTTGATTTTCCCATAATATTCAGGTTAATTGAATAAAGAGCAATCTGTGTGAGGATACCTGCGAGAATATCGGGGATTCCGAGAAGCGTGTGAAGAAGTCCCGTTACAAGACCTGCCGCAAGACCTGCAAGGATTGCTACGATGATTGTTGCCCAAACGGGACAGCCGTTGATGAGCATAACTGCGGTTACTGCACCGCCTGTTGCAAATGAGCCGTCAACGCTGAGGTCGGCAAAGTTCAAAAGCTTAAAGGTGAGAAATACACCGAGTCCCATAAGTCCCCAGATTATACCCTGAGCAATATTACCCGGAAGTGCGGATAAAAAGCTCATTGGATTAAGAGAACCGAAGTAGTTTGCTAAAAAATCCATAAAAACCACCTATACATAAAATATCGGGGTGTCGCTTGCACGGCACCCCTGCCAATATTATTTTTCTGAATATGAATTATTCTGCTTTGATTTCTGTGTAACCGTCGGGAACTTTGATTCCGTATGTGTCACAGCGATCTTTGATATATTCTTTTGTTACATTCGGAGCGGCCTCAACCTTCATCTTTGTGATGTCCTCGCCATTTACAAGAATGTTGTAAGCCATTTCGCCTGTTTTTCTGCCGAGTTCGTCATAGCTGATTGAAAGTGTTGCAACACCGCAGCCTTTGCAGATGCCTTCTTCGCCGGCAACAATAGGAGTTTTTGCGGCTGTGGCAACATTGTCGATGATACCTGTGTTAGATGCCGCTGTGTTATCTGTCGGGATGTAAAGAACATCGCTCTCGTCACAGGCAGTCTTTGCAACTGCGGCAACATCGTTTGAATCTGCAAATGAATATGATTTTACAGTATAGCCTGCATCCTTGAAATAAGGAGTGATTGTATCGCTCTGATACTTTGAGTTAGCCTCAGCCGAGCAGTAGAGAATTCCGACATTCTTTGCATCGGGGAAAAGCTCCTTGAGCATTGCCGCCTGCTGATCAAGCGGAGCAAGGTCTGTTGTACCAGAAACATTCATACCTGAAACACCGTTCCAATCAGACTTGTCGAGCGCTGTGCCGTAGTCTGTGATTGAAGTACCGAGAATCGGAATATTCGGTGTTGCTGTGTATGCTGCCTGAAGTGCGGCAGTACCGTTGCCGAGAATAAGGTCATAGTTTGAAGAAACAAACTGGTTACAGATTGTGGCGCAGGTTGCGGAATCGCCCTGAGCGTTCTGCTCGTCAAACTTTACATTGTCTGCACCGAGTTTCTCAGTAAGATAATCTTTAAAGCCTTTTGTTGCGGCATCAAGAGCCTCGTGCTGAACAAGCTGACAGATACCGATATTGTAAACCTTACCGTCCGTGCCTGAATTATCTGCCTTTGAGCTTTCTGCAGAACCGCCGCATCCTGCAAATGCGAGTGACATAGAAGCCGCCGCAAGAGCAACTGCGACAATTTTTTTAGCTTTTTTCATTTTAATTTCCTCCTAAGCTTTCAGCACTTTCACGCTGTAAAGCATCATATACTTCTGCACTTTTATGCAATAAAGTGTTTTAACAACATAAATTATAATACAAAAAAACGAAATTTTCAATAGCCTTCACCAATTTTTATTGCAAATAACTGAAATAAAAGTTTGTTTTTGGTTATTTTGCCACCACATTTTCGTCACCAAGCTGATATTTGAGTTCTTTTATCATTACAGGATTGATATCAACCCACATTGACGAGGGGGCTTTCACCTTTCTTTTAGTGTCGGTAAGATAGAAAATAACAGGCGTTCTGCCGTCAAAAATGTCAAGAACACGCTTTGCACGGTTGTATTTGTCGGTATTGAGGTCATCAATACGCAAATACAACGCAGAAGGCTTTTGTGTATCATTTTTCACGGCTTGCATCTGATAATTTTGCGAAAAATGTTCTGTGTTTTTTATTGCAACAGGGTTATTTTTGCAATCCTCGTTTGTACGGGCAGACGCTATGGAATCGCAGATGATTTTCGGCTCTTCGTTTTCTTTTAAATTGACAGTTCCACGGAACAGCAACGCACCGCCTGCACCGAGAAGGGCGGAATATTTTTCATATACATTCGGGAAAATCACGATTTCAAGCATTCCGTATCTGTCCTCGGCATTGACAAAAGCCATAATTCTGTTATTTTTTGTAAGCTGGGTTTTCAGCTTTGCAACTATGCAGACAAGGCTGACTTTTTTTCCGTCAAAATACATACCGCTGTCATTATTGATTATATCGCCCGTTTTGTCGGCATGGATTGCTTTTGAAAAAGTTGTGTATTCATCGAGCGGATGACCGCTGAGATACATTCCCGCAATTTCGTTTTCCATATGCAAAAGTTCAGAAACGGGAAATTCAGGCAAATCGGGAATTTTGGGCTTTGATGATTGAGCGTCAACTTCTGCATCATCAAAAAACGACATCTGACCGCCCGCATTTCTTCTGCTTTCATACTCAACATCGTCAAGAACGGTTTTACTGATTGCGAGCAATTGTCTGCGATTTGCTCCGAGTCCGTCAAATGCACCGCATTTTATCAGACTTTCAATTGCTCTGCTGTTCATATTTCTGCCGTAGAGCCTTTTGCAGAAATCAAAGAAATCTTCATAAGGATTGTTTATGCGCTCCGAGATGATTTCATCTATGAAATTTCTGCCGAGATTTTTAACGGCAAGAAGTCCGTAACGGATATCGTTTCCGCTGACTGTAAAATGAAGATTGCTTTCGTTGACATTAGGCGGTAACACACGAATTCCGAGCCGTTTGCACTCAGTGATATATGACGCAAGTTTATTTTGATTATCAAGAACACTTGAAAGCAGAGCCGCCATATATTCACGGGGATAGTGGCATTTGAGCCATGCAGTTTTGTAGGAAATGTTGGCATATGCCGCAGCATGGGATTTGTTGAAAGCGTAGTGTGCAAAGCTTTCCATTTCATCATAAACGGAAATTGCCGTTTTTTCATCAACCCCACGGCGAATGCATCCTTCAACTATGATATTTCCGTCATCATCAGTAAGACCGTGAATGAATATTTCACGCTCCGACTCCATTACGGCAAGTTTTTTCTTGCTCATTGCACGGCGCACTATGTCTGCTCTGCCGAGACTGTAACCTGCAAGCGTTCTGAAAATCTGCATAACCTGTTCCTGATAAATTATGCAACCGCTTGTAACTCCGAGAATTTCCTTTAAAAGCGGATGTTTGTAACGAATATGCGACGGATTGTGACGACAGTCAATATAAACGGGAATGCTGTCCATAGGTCCGGGACGATAGAGAGCCGTAACAGCTATAAGATCCTCAATTCGCTCCGGTTTTAGCTGAGTGAGAACATTTTTCATTCCTTGGCTTTCAAACTGAAACACACCCTCCGTGTATCCTTTTGAAAACATTTCAAAAACTTTTTTATCGTTTTCATCGACCATATCGGGATTATAGTCGGGATTTTTATGTTTTATCTGCTTTTCTGCATCATTGATTACGGTTAAGTTTCTGAGCCCGAGGAAGTCCATTTTTAAAAGACCGAGTTCTTCAAGTGCCGTCATGGTGAACTGTGTTACAACATTATCATCATTTTTTGACAGCGGAACATAGTCGCTGACGGGCTTATCGGTGATTACAACACCTGCGGCGTGCATTGTTGCGTGACGGGGCATTCCCTCAATGCTCATTGCAACATCAAGCAGTTTTTTTATCTGCGGATCGTTATTGCAGCGACTTCTCAGATCGGGACTCAGTTTCAGCGCTTCCTCGATTGTCATATCATGTTCCATAGGAACAAGCTTTGCAACAGAATCTACTGTCGCATACGGAATTTCAAGCACCCTTCCGACATCTCGGATTGCACCTCTTGCCGCCATTGTACCGAACGAAATTATCTGTGCAACATGATCTTCGCCGTATTTACGCACAACATAGTCGATAACCTCTCCCCTGCGTTCCTTACAAAAATCGACATCAAAATCGGGCATACTGACTCTTTCGGGATTGAGAAATCTTTCAAAAAGAAGATTGTACTTTATCGGATCGATTGCGGTTATGCCTATGCAGTAGGCACAAAGTGAACCTGCACCCGAGCCTCTGCCGGGTCCGACAGGAATTTGGCATGATTTTGCGTAGCTTACAAAATCATTTACAATGAGGTAGTAATCTACAAAACCCATTTGCGACACAGTGTTGATTTCATATTCAAGTCGGTCAATCAGAGATTGGTCGGGATTCTCGCCATAGTGTTTATAAAGCCCCTCATAGCATTTTCTTCTGAAATAATGCAGATGATCTTCATTATTAGGAACATCAAATCTCGGGAGCTTGCGTACACCGAATTCAAAATCCACATTGCACATATCGGCAATTTTCTGTGTATTGTCGATTGCTTCGGGGTAACTTGCAAACACCTCACGCATTTCATCTTCTGTTTTAAGATAAAATTCCGAAGTTTTGAACTCCATTCTGTCGCTATCATTGACTGTTCGGTTGGTCTGAATACAGAGAAGAATATTGTGAACCGTGCTGTCCTGTTTTTCGATATAGTGACAATCGTTTGTTGCAACAATGTCAACACCGATTTCACGGGCAAGCTTTATAAGGCTTGGAATTATCCTTTTCTGTTCCTCAATTCCGTGGTCTTGAAGCTCTATAAAAAAGTTCTCACTCCCGAACATATCACGGTAAAATTCTGCCTTTGACTTTGCACCGGCATAATCACCGTCAAGGAGCTTTTGCGGAATTTCACCCGCCAGACAGGCAGAGAGGCAGACTAAGCCCTCATGATACTCGGCAAGGAGTTCATCATCAATTCTCGGCTTTGTATAGAATCCCTCCGTAAAGCCCTTTGACACAAGCTTGATAAGATTCTGATAGCCTGTATGATTTTTGCAGAGCAGAACCATATGATAGTATTTTCCGTAGGATGAGGTCTTGTCAAAACGGCTTTGCGGTGCAACATACACTTCACAGCCGATTATCGGCTTTATACCCTGCTTTTTGCATTCCTTATAAAAATCGACTGCACCGTACATTACACCGTGGTCGGTGATTGCGAGTGCAGTCATTCCTTTTTCTTTTGCGGCTTTTGCAAGTCTGCTCAGACGGCAGGCACCGTCAAGCAGACTGTATTCTGTATGAAGATGTAAATGTGTAAATGCCATTTTACTCACCTGTTGCTTTTGCCTTTATTTCACCGTCTGAAAAACGGAGTGTAAATTCATCTCCGCTTTTCAGCATTTTTGCGGAATTTACCGCCTTACCGTTTTTTTCGGCAATCGAATAACCTCTTGAAAGAATTTTAACGGGGTTGAGTCCTTCAAGTTTTGCGGCTGTCTTTGTGATGTCGGCAGTCTTTTTATTTATTGTTTCCTGAACAAAATGCTGTATTTTCGTTTTGCAAAGTTCAAGAGATTTTTCATATTCAAAAATTCTCTGTTGTGGTGATACTACGGACAGTCTTGTTTTTAATTCTGTAAGAGCATTATATTCCTGCCTTAATTTCAATGTTGCCATTGACGAAACATACTGCTTTTGCGATTTATAGTAATCAACAAGCTCCGCAGTATCGGGAACTGCAAGCTCTGCCGCCGCAGACGGAGTCGGCGCTCTGAGATCGGATACAAAGTCACAGATTGTAAAATCGGTTTCATGACCGACAGCGGAAATTACCGGAATTTTACAGTTGTAGATTGCATAGGCAAGGTTTTCATCATTGAATGCCCACAAATCTTCAATTGAACCGCCGCCTCTGCCGATTATGATAACATCACAGGCGTTATATTTATCAAGTTTCTGTACGGCGTCAATAAGTTGAGCGGGAGCATTCTCGCCCTGAACAAGTACGGGACACATAATTATGTCGGCAGACGGAAATCTTCTTGAAAGAATGTTGCGGATATCCTGTACTGCCGCACCTGTGGGAGAAGTAATTACACCGATTGAATTCGGAAACGGCGGAATTTTCTTCTTATGTTCGGGAGCAAAAAGTCCTTTTTCGGCAAGCGACTTTTTAAGTTGTTCATAAGCAAGCGAAAGCGCACCTATGCCGTCGGGCTGCATATCTTCAATATAAAGCTGATACTGACCTGTGGGTTCATAAACTGCAACTCTGCCACGACAGATTACTTTCATTCCGTCGGTCGGTCTGAACTTTAAATTACGGGCATTGCCGGCAAACATTACGGCTCTTATAACGGATTTTTCGTCTTTGATTGAAAGGTATATGTGTCCGCTTCTGTAATGGTCGGTTAGGTTTGAAATTTCACCCGTAACAAAGACAAAATTCAGCCTTGCGTCATTTTCAATAATTGACTTTATATAGAAATTCAGTTGTGAAACACTTAAAACTCGTGGTTTGCTAAACTCGGGTGTGTACATCGTTATACTTCCTGTATCCTAAATATGCAATTCCTGCCGAGTTATCTGCCGAGAACTGTGGCGGTGCGAATATTGCATTGTATTTTTCTTCAAAAGAATTTTTTATTATTTGATTTGACATTACTCCGCCTGCAAAGAGCAATGGAAGTTCTCCGTATTTTTCAAGCAGTCGCTTAGTCATTTCGGACAAGGTCTGTTCAATATATTTAAGACAGAATGCCGAAACATATTCGGGAGATTTGCCTTCGTCAATCAGCTTTTTGGAAAGATTTTCAACTCCGCTCAGGCAACAATCGCAACCCTTGAGATTTGGTTTCACCTTGATTTTTTCTGTATTTTTAAGGGCAAGCTGTTCAAGCTGAGGACCGCATGGGAATTTTAAGCCGAGCATAAGTCCTGTGCGGTCAATTGCCTGTCCTGCATTAAGGTCGAGTGTGTGTGCCGCAAGTTCAACGGAAAAGCCAGTGCCGAATCCTTTGGCAAATACTGCCTCGGTTGTACCTCCGCTGACATGGAAAGCGATAAACTGCTTATCAAACAAATCTGTTCTCTGCGAGCCGAACAATGCCGCCGAGATATGTCCCTCCTGATGCGAAAATGTGTAAAGAGGGATTTTCATTGCGGAAGATAAAATTTTTGCCGTGTTCTCTCCAACGGTGAAACACGGCATATATGAGCCGTCAACAGGTCTTGGACGGCTTGACGCCGCAATTGCGGCTATTTTGCTTGTATCAACATCTTTCAAAAGTTCTTCAATAAGCGTGTGCAGCTGTGCTGTGTGGTGAAACACAGCGTCACTCTGACGAAGTCCGAGCTGACCTTCTTTTACGGGAAGAAGTTTTTTCTGCTGAACCATTTCGCCCGTTTTGCTGTCGTAAAGGGCAGTTGATGTTGTGTAATTTGAAGTGTCAATTCCGAGAAAAAAGCTCATATCACTTCTCCGACTTTCCCGAAAATTCACGCGAATATGTGCCGAGAATACCGTTTACAAATTTGCTCTCGTCGATTGTATATTTCTTGGCAAGTTCAACAGCCTCGTTGATTGAAACGCTCTGCGGAACATTGTCAAGATACTTCATCTCATAGATTGCAAGACGGAGAATAGCAAGCGACGGCTTTGAAATTCTTGAAAGAGTCCAACCCTTTTTCAGGTGGCTTGCAATGATTTCGTCAATCTCCTCACGCTTGTCCTCAATGCCGGAAACTACAGCCTGAGCATATGCGCAAACACCACCTACAAACATTTCCGAATTATCATCTATTGTTTCTTCAAGAGGCTCATCGTCAAAAGACTTTGAAAACAAAAGCATAAAAGCCTGCTCTCTTGACTCACTTCTTGTGAGATTAACCTCTTCTTCAAAGATGTCACTTGTTTCAGCGTCATTGACTTCAATTTCATTTAATTCATTGTTAATTTCGTTATTCATAATAAACCCAACTTTTCGTTAAATTACAATATCACTAAAATCATACCATTAAGATTTAAATCAGAGTAACTCCCTAATTTACTTACAAGATTATACCATAACTGAAAATGAATGTAAACAATAATTAACAAAGATGTCCGTTAAAAATCATTTACTTTTTTAACTTTCCTCGCAACCGAATCAGGTTGATTTTATGCACAAAAAAGCAGAGGACACTATGCCCTCTGCTAATTTTATGCCCCTATTACCGATATATCGTCATAATCAACCTCATAATGAGTAACCACGGCATCGTCAATAATCAGAACAGATGTATCATCAAGCTGAGATTTCGGAACAATTACCGACACGCCTTGATCGCTTATATAGCAAAGGCATTCTGAAAATCCTTTGGCTTTGACAATACTTTCAATGCTGTCCTGAATTGTAAAGGTTTTTAGAAGCTCTTCAACATTCTTTTCAGCCTCGCTTTTGTCGGCATCAGACGAGCTTTCAAGATTGAAAATTTCTTTTGCATCATCAATTATTTTATCCTGAGTTGCCTGCCGCTTTGTCCTTTCGGCTGAAAAATAGCTTTTGCTCTCGTTTGAAAGTGCCGCCGTCTGCTGTACCTCATCATCCGACGCCGAAGCGGTTGCACTGACATATGATGCCGCACCGAGTTCTTTGGCACTCTGAGGAGTTTTTGCCCCCGAAAGCTGCCAGTTTATGTACACAGCCGCTGAAAGTGCAAGCACAAGTGATGCAAAAACGATATATTTTTTCTTAGATTTCATATTACTCCCGACCTTTATTCTGATAATTTTGTAATACATACTTTTGCTGTTGAAATATCAAGCGCTTTTGTGACTGCATCGGTGACACGCTCGACCACAACAGGATCATCACCGCCTTCACACACTACAAGCACTCCTCTTATCAAAGGTTCAATTTCCTTTGTTTTGGTGGTGCTGTTGTCAAGATAAACATATTCAACGGAATTTTCCATTGTGAGCAAAACTTCCGTCTTGCCTGCTCCCTGAATTTTTGAAATCACCGTCTGCAAATCATTTTCTATTTTTGTGCTGTATGTTTTTACGGAAAATGCTTCATCTCCTTTTCCTGATGTCAAAGAACCGAAATCAACCCAGTTTGAAAGAAATATTAAACCAATACCGATAAGACCGACAACGATTATGATATTTCTTATTTTTTTACTGTCGAGCATTGATTTCAGCTTTGAACTTGTTTTGTCTTCCATAATTCACTCCGTCATAATGTTTGGTGTAATTCCGAAATTGTCATAAACAATTGACGATACAAGATTTGTGTACCGAACAAATTCTTTGTCTATATATATGCTGATTGACGCTATGATTATGCCGTTGTTTTCAACTCTGCTCAAAATTATGTCACACGATTTGATTGTTATATTATTCTGTAAAAGAAGATTTTTTAATGCAGTTTCAAGATTTATCTCCGTCTGCTTTATAACGGCATTGCTGTATGCCTCATCATCAGTTGATATTTCTTTAACAGAATTTTGCTTTTCCTCAATATCGGTATTAAATGACGATACGGCATTTTTTACGGGAACAACCATACAGCAGATAATAAAAGCGCCTAAAACAAGGCTGATGATTTTCTTTGTACTGCCGTCTGTAACAAAGGTCTGAACAAGCGAGCATATTAACGCAGACGCACACATTACAACAACAACCGTAAAAAGTCCGCTCATGATGAACCTCCGCCAAGCATAATTACCGCCGCCGTTGAAAGAATGTAAATTGACATAATGCACAGCAAAACAGCTATGAGAGTTGAAAACACAGACGATATGTTTTCAAGCAGTTTTGCCGGACCGTTTAGATTGAGAACCTCTGCCGTTGATTTGCCGATCCAAAGGGTGAACATCCACATTACTCCCTGCAAAATCACAGGCATAAACACAATTGTAACGGACAGAATCACTATTATTCCTATTCCCGATTTCAAAAGTCCGATACTGCCCTGAACTACCTTGTAGGCATCCGAAAGTGCCGAACCGACTATCGGGATAAATGAATTGAGAGTAAACCTTACAGCACGGGTTGAAACATTGTCAACCGAAACGCTTATAAGCTGTCTGAATGTCAGCACGGCTGTGAAGATTGTCATAGCAAAGCCCAAAAGCCACTTTACGCTCTTTGAAATCATTGACATAAAACCGCTGAGATTTACGGACGGCGATACGGATGATGTTATTGACAGACCGAGGAACATATTGAGCAGAGGAACGATTATTTTTGATGAAAGCTGTGACACACCCTCCCCTGCCCCTATCATAACGGCATAGTATGATGCCGAACCTGCCACAGAACCCGAGCTTGCCATAATTACAGCCATAACAGGAACATAGGCAAGCATTATATTTGATGCGGTGCAGATTACCGAACCCGTTGATGCGATGACTCCTACAGCGGGAACTACTGCGGCGCAGGTTATACAGAGCGTTGCGGTTATATTCAGCGAGTTTGAAATATCACAGGAGAGCGAACCGTTGTAGGCGCTGATTACGGAACAGAGCAAAAGCAGGGCGGTTATATTGACAAGACCTTTGAGCGGTGAAGAAATGTTGCCGAGTGCAAGCGAGAGAATTTCGCCCATTACATTTTCAAAAGACAGGTTGGCAAGCTTTGAAAAATTGCCCAAATCAACGCCCATATTCTGAAGGCTTTGCTTTATATCGTCGGACAGCGAATCAAAAACATTTGACATATCATAAATCATTTCACCTTCTTCAGCGTTTGCACAGACACATGAAAGGGCGATAAGCACAAACACGACAGTAATTATTACAACACTTTTTTTCACTTCTTCACCTCAATTGCCTGCAAGTGACAACACGGTTTTTAAAATATCCGAATAAAGCGGAAGTGCCGTTACCGTGACCATAATTTTTCCGGCAAGCGAAACATTTGATGCAAGCGACTGACTGCCCGAATCCTTGCAGGTATTCACAGCGAACTCGGTGACAAGGCATATTCCAATTGATTTCAGCAGAATTACTATGTAGTCAATGCTTATTCCCGATGACGCTATGATTTGATTGATTGTTGTAACGATAGCCGAAACCTGAGTAAGCACGCCGATTAAAATAATAACGGAACAGCTTATACCGAGCATTACGGAGATTTCCGCATTTTTTGGTTTGAGCATTACGCAGATTATTACGGTCACAACGGCAAGCACGGAAATTGACAAAATATTCATATCAAAAACCGAAAAGCTGTTTTATTGTGTTGAACAGAGTGCTGATTTGCGTTATTATCAGCGTCAACACAACTATAAGTCCGGCGAGCGAGGTCAGCATTGCCTGCTCCTCTCTACCGCTTCGTATGAGAAGTTGGGTAAGAACCGCAACAATTATGCCTACAGCGGCAATTTTGAAAATAAGTTCAACATCCATTACTACCTCTAAATCATCATAAGGGCGATTGCACTTCCTGCAAAAAATCCCATTGTTTTATATAGCTTTGATTTTTTTGTTATGGCATCAAGGGCTGATGAAAGCTGTTTTGAAAATGACACCTCGTAGAGTTCAAGATGTTTTAACTGCCCCTCTGTATCGGTTTTTCCAAGCTGACCTCCGAAATCGTTCAGCATTGAAATATCAGATTTTGAAAGCGGTATTTCAGAAGATAATTGTTTTACCTTTTCAAGCCACAATTCGTCAAAAGGTCTGTCACATTCTGAAAAAAGCAATAAATCAAGGCTTGAATTTTCTGCACAGGAATTAACCAGAGTGAAGATATCATCACCGCTGTAGCGAAGATTTGTTGCAAGCAATGATATAAATTCCGTGAATGATTTCAGAAAATCTCTGCGTTTGTATAACCTACCCGACAAAACAAAACCTATCATTGTACCCGTGCAGACAACAAGCAAACATCCTATGAGTTTAAACGGCAAAGTTGTCACCTACCTGCGATATTTTTACAATTTCACCTGCATGGGTTCGATTTGACAGAAACACAAGCGTTTGAAATGCCCCTGTTTTCATGAGAGAAACCATGTTTGCTTTCTGTTTCAGTTCGTATTCATTTGCACAATGCGTTGATGAAATTATCCGAACTCCGCAGTTGACCGACTTTTCTACGGCATAGATATCTTCTTTTGAGCCGATTTCATCGCAGATAACAATTTCGGGAGCCATACTGCGGATTGCGTGAAGCATTGCCTCGCTCTTGTTGTATGAATCATAGACATCGCACATTCCGATATCATTCTGAAATTTACCTGATGCCGTTCCTGCAAGCTCTCCTCTTTCGTCAATCAGGGCAACATTCTTCTTGCCCTTGGTTGACAGAAGTCTTGCAAGGTCACGAAGTACGGTTGTTTTTCCGCTGCAAGGTGCTCCGCATATGAGAACACCTCCCGAAACAGCAATTATCTTATTATAAAGAGAATCCGCACAACCCTTATGCTCCCTTGCTATGCGGACATTGATTGAGGTTATGTCACGGATATTCACAATTTTTCCGTTGTTTACAACCGCTGTTCCGCAGATTCCTGCCCTGTGACCGCCGTACATCGTGACAAAGCCGTTTACAATTTCGTTTTGTCTGTTATACACGGAGTAGTTGCAAATGTTGTTGAAGGTATCGACAATATCGGCTTTTGACACAACAAGCATTGCACCGTCAAGGATTGTATTGCTAAGTCCTCCGTTTTGCGTTAGGTAGTATGTATTATCGGGACAGACAAGTGCAAGCGGTCGTGAAAGCCGCAGTCTGATTTCCTGAACCGAATCGGCTAATTTAGGTGCAAGCGGTAAAAGTCTGCGTGAAATATTCTTGCAAAGGCAGTTGAGTGCCGCCGTAAATCTCTTTTCGTTTTGTTCAGCAAGCATATTTTAAATTCCTCCCAAAAGAGTTTGTACAATAAATACTATGCAGACAAGCACAGTCATATGTCAAAAGGGCAAAAAAAAATCCCCCGACATAAATCGGAGGATTTGAAGTATTTTATTTTGAAATATAAGCTGTTACTCGTAGTGTCCTTTGCAGGCGATTATACAAACAGTATCGTCTTTGATAAAATATACAACTCTGTTACCGTTATCATCAATTCTTCTGCTCCAAAAACCACTTAAATTTTCTTTGAGAGGTTCAGGCTTTCCTATTCCTTCAAAAGGGCTACGGCAAATATCGGTAATGATTCTGTTAATCTTCTTTAGCGTTTTCTTGTCCTGAAATTGCCAATATACATAATCTTCCCACGCATGGGATTCCCAAAGAATTTTCATCAGTCTTCACCGTCAATAAGTGCGTGTTCAGAAAATGTTGCCTTTCCGTTATTTATATCAGAAGCAATTTTTTCAAGGTAGCGAATATTGCTTTCTGAATAGAAAGGATCTGCTGTTATTTCAAACGGTATTCTTTTTTCACGACCAACCTTAACAAGAAACATTGTTATTGCCGAAGACATAGTGAGTCCCATATCTTTTAATGCTTTTTCTGCATTTTCTTTAATATCTTCTTCAATTCTAAAGTTTATCTGTGTCATAAAAAGCACTCCTTTCATCATTATTATATATCGTTGAATATACAATGTCAAGCATTTGCTATACATATTCATCAGCAAATATTGCGAATTATAAATGAACATAAAAATCCCCCGACATAAATCGGAGGATTGAAAATTGTTTTATTTGCTTTTTATTTCACTAAAGATAGCAGCATATTCTTCGTTAGTGTAATCACCTGTAAAATTAATATTGCCGTCAGTAATTTCAACATTTATATACGGGTTTGAAACCGTCTTTCCGTTAATAACAAACCGAACAGCAGAACCGATATTATTTTTAGTGTAGTCTGCAAACTTATCAGTTCCGTCAGCTGTAAGCTTCATATTTAACACCATACCGTTAATATCATCAAGCAAACACACATACTCGATTTGAGATGACTCAATAATAACTTTGTTTTCGTCTTCATTATCACGGATTTCTACATTTGTCGGATTATAAATTTTCGGCAATTCAGCATTTGATGTCTGAGCTGTTTCATTAACCGAGGTTGAAACCTGAGTAGTTGTATTTTCAGCAGAAGCATCGTTACTTTTTACATTTCCGCTGCAAGCAGATAGCAAAACAGCAAGTAAAGTTACAACAGCTAAAATCAAATATTTTTTCATTTTAAGTACCCCTTTCGTTATAATTATATAACAACATAAACAGTGTCAAGTATTTATTGTAACTATTTCATTGACAGCATTTCTTTTAATTCTTCTTCGGAAATTACTGTAACACCTAAGGTTTGGGCTTTGGTTAGTTTACTGCCGGCATCTTCGCCTGCCAAGACATATGAAGTCTTTTTTGAAACTGATGAACTTGTTTTTCCGCCGTTCTGTTCAATGAGTTTTGAGGCTTCACTTCTTGTCATTGTGGGAAGTGTGCCTGTGAGGACAAAGGTTTTGCCTTCAAAAAGACCGCCCGTGTTTTTCGGCTGAGAGGGTTTCATTCTCAGGCCGAGTGATTTAAGGTCTGCAATAAGCTCCTTTGTACCGTCAAGTGAAAAATAATTTTCAAGGCTTTCTGCCATAACAGCACCGAAACCGTCTATTTTTTCAAAATCCTCAGCCTTTGCACTCATAATATCGTCAATTGTTGCAAAATTTTCGCAGATTATCTTTGCGGCTTTAAGACCTATGTTACGGATTCCGAGTGCAAAAACAAGTCTGAAAAGTTCGTTTTCTTTTGATTTTTCTATTGAAAAAATAAGATTCTGCGCAGATTTTTCAGCCTTGCGTTCAAGGCTTGAAATATCTTCTGCTTTAAGTCTGTAGAGGTCGGCAGGAGATTTTACAAGTCCTTCATCTGAAAGCTGTTCAAGAATTGCAGGACCGAGTCCGTCAATGTCCATTGCATCACGGCTTACAAAGTGAATAAGATGTCTTGTCAGCTGTGCGGGACAGTCCGTGTTTGTACAACGGATTGCCGCCTCGCCCTCATCGTGTGTAACGGGGTTACCGCAAGACGGGCATACGGACGGAAATTCAAACGGCACGGCATTTTCAGCGTGTTCCTTAACGGAAAGAACTTCGGGAATAATCTCGCCTGCTTTTCTGATTATAACCGTATCTCCTACGCAAATGCCTTTTTCGTCAATAAAATCTTTATTGTGGAGTGTGGCACGGCTTACTGTTGTTCCGGCAAGAAGTACAGGTTCAAAGTTGCCTACAGGAGTAAGCACACCTGTTCTGCCGACATTGATTTCAATATTGAGAAGTTTAGTAGGCTTCTCCTCGGGCGGATACTTATATGCCTCCGCCCATTTAGGATATTTTGCGGTACTGCCGAGAAGTCGGCGGCTTGCGAAGCTGTCAACCTTGACAACAGCGCCGTCAATTGCATAATCAAGCTCTCCACGCATATTTCCTATGCGCTCAATTTCCTCAATCACCTCGTCAACATTATCGTAAACGCTGTAAAATGCAGTCGGAAAGCCGAGTTCCGTAAGATAGTCAAGCCCTTGAATATGGCTTTCAATCGTCATTCCTCTGATTTGCTGGATATTGAACACGAATATATCAAGACTTCTCTGAGCGGTTATTTTTGCATTTTTCTGACGAAGTGAGCCTGCGGCGGCATTTCGTGGATTTTTAAAGGTTTTTTCCTCGTTTTCTTCCTGTCTGCGAGTGAGTGCATCAAACGAATTGAACGACATATACACCTCACCACGAACCTCGAGATATTCGGGTGCATTCGGAATACGCTTTGGCAGACTTTTAATTGTCATAAGATTTTCGGTTACATCTTCACCGACAGAGCCGTCGCCACGGGTTGAACCTCTTACAAAAACACCGTTTTCATATTCGCATGATACGGAAAGACCGTCAAATTTAGGTTCAACAACATAGCGTACATTCGGCACGGTTTCTCGCACTCTTGCGTCAAATTCGCGAAGCTCTTCGTGTGAAAAACTATCGTGAAGGCTTTCCATTACAACCTCATGAGTAACGGGAGAAAACTTTTCTCCTGCATTACCTCCGACACGGTTTGTCGGTGACATAGGAGATTTGAGTGACGGAAACTCCTTTTCAATATTCTCAAGTTCACGCATGAGCATATCGTAATCGTAGTCGGAGATTTCCGGATCATCCTGATTGTAGTAAAGGTTGTTGTGGTATTCAAGCTGTTTTGTAAGCTCTTGGGCACGATTCTGAGCTGTTATAAAATCCATTTTGGTTTCCCCATATCATAAATTTATCGGTAAAATAAGTATCTGCACCTGTGTTTAAAATATTACCTGTTATTAACCTGTGAAGTTCCTTTTTCACGGAGGAAGGTTGATTCAAGGTCTGCAAGGTGAAGTTTTACGGCAAGCGGATACTTGTCATAAGCCTGACTGATTGTGTTGCTGTTTTTGTCACCAAATTCACCCATATGCCAACGAATTGCCATAGCCTCATCAATTTTAAGGTGCATTTTGCGTTCAATGAGAAAAACAGACTTTTCACCGTGACCGTAGGGAAACTGATCTTCAATTGCATAATACGGAACTTTTTCCCACTGACCTGTTTTTTCATTCTTGACATTTCTGCTTGAAACCTTGTAGAACTGAGCCTTGCACAAATCGTGAAGAAGTCCGCAGATTGCAAAACTTTCAATATTGTCGGTTTCTTCATCATAGTGCTTTTCCATCATTGTATTGAACACGCTGACGGAGTGCATTACAAGACCGTTTTCACAGGCACAATGATATTTTGAACTTGCAGGGGCGGTAAAAAAATCGGTTCTTTTGAGCCATTCAAGAAGCTCGTCAGCACCCTGTCTTGTGATATATTTGTTGTAGATTTCAATAAATTCTTCCTGCGGCGTCATATTAATCCTCCTCATATTATTGTATTTTTAAAAAGGCAACAGCAGATAATCTGCCGTTGCCCTGCATTAAAAGTTTAAAAGATTTACTTTGCTGAAGTTGTAGCTGTTTCAGTAGCCGCCTCGGTTACTGCTGCTGTAGTTTTTGCCGAATCGTCATCCTTTGTATAGAGAATGTCATTGAGCTTGAGTCCGTTGCTCTCTACGGAATAAGCAACATCCATTTCAACTTCATCTGTGTAATAGTACTTGATGATGATTGTGCCGTTCTTGATTAAGTAAGTACCGTCAACATTGAGTGCGTCTGACTGGTTGATTTCAACAGTACCGTCATCATTAAACTTGTATGTCATCTTAGCGTAACCGTTATCATAAGTCCATGAACCTGTGATTTTCTTGTCAGCCTTGAAGTCCTTATCAACCTTCAATTCAGGCTTAACCTCTGAACCTGACTTGAGTTTCACCTTGTTGGCAGCAGTTGAAGTTGAAAGCTCAAGAGTTCTGCCGGAGAACATATTACCCGAAACAGCGTAGTTACAGCTTGTTTCATTGCCGTTAAGCGTCATGGCAAGTGTCTGTTTACCCGAATCATCTGTTGAAACCGTGTATGTACCGTTCCAAACCATTGAACCGATTCTGTAATTGAGAGTATTGTCACCGTTAAATGTGTAGTAAACATCAACCTTTGACGCCTCGTCGGATGATGCTGAATTACCTGTTACATCAACAGATTCAATCCATGTTCCTACAATGCTTGTATCAAAAAATCCTTTGATTACGAAAAGAGTAGCTGCCGCAACCGCAACAATTACGATACCTATAATGATAGGAAGCTGAATAATACTCTTTTTCTTTGGCTGCGGAGCAATCACGCCGTTTTCGTTTGCAGGTTCTGTTTCAGCAAAAGACATTTCTTCGCTTTCTGTGGGCTCATCTGCAACGAATGTTGTATTTTCTGTTGTTTCTGCTGTTGTATCTGTGTTGGTATTCTCTGCCTCATTTTCAGAAGTGAAAATTTCTTTATTCTCGTCCAACTGTGATACCTCCTTAAATTTTGTCATCGCTTTCTATCATACTATAAATATGAAAGAAAATCAACTGTTTTTTATGCCGTTAAAATGTAATGAAAATTATTTAAAATACATATAAAGTTCGCATTTAAGCGTTCCGTTATAAAGTTTGCGGCGTTTGTCAGCCTTTCTGCCGAAGATTTTTTCAAAATCGTCATCGGGGCTTATAACGGTGTAGCTTTTACCCTTCATTCTTTTAAAATGTTCACCCATAACTGCATACAGCTTTTCAGCTGATTTTACATCAAGTAATCGTTCACCGTATGGCGGATTTGTGATGATTGTCTGAAAACCGTCCTCAAGTTCAAAATCTTTAATATCACGGTTTGCAAATGTTATTCTGTCGGCAACTCCTGCAATTTCTGCGTTTTTCTTTGCGATTGCAAGGGCTGAATCATCTATATCGTAACCTGTTGCCCTGAATGTTGCGTCGTGTCTTATTTTCTGTCTTGCATTTTCTCTTGCTGTTTCAAAAACATCTTTCGGAACACAATTCCAATGTTCACAGGCAAAATAACGGTTAAGTCCCGGGGCAATGTTAAGTGCTTTCATAGCCGCCTCAATAAGAATTGTGCCGCTGCCACACATAGGATCGGTTACAAAGTGGTTTGCCCTTACTCTTGAAAGGTCAACCATAGCGGCGGCAAGTGTTTCTTTTATAGGAGCATCATTTGAATCGGCACGATATCCACGCTTGTGAAGTCCTGCGCCCGAAGTGTCAAGCATAATACTTACCTTGTTGCGAAGAATGAGAAACTGAATCTGATGCGGAGCACCTGTTTCATCAAACCACGGGAGCATATATTTTTGTGAAAGGCGGTCTGCGACTGCCTTTTTAACGATTTTCTGACAATCGGGAACGCTCATAAGGTCGGAATCAAGACATCTTCCCTTTACGGGAAAAGCCTCGGAAATTCCGATATAATCTTCCCACGGTATTGCCTTTACGCCCTCGAACAAATTGTCAAAGGTGTGAACCTCAAATTCCGCAAGAAGAATGAGTATTCGCTCGGCATAACGGGAATTTATATTTGCAAGTGCAAGTGTTGACCAATCGCCTGTAAATGTAACTCTGCCGTTTTCGGCATTGACATTTTCAACGCCGAGATATCTCAGCTCATTTGCACAAAGACCTTCAAGACCGAAAATGCATGGAGCGGAAAATTTCATATTCATATTTATCTCCTGTTTTACTGATACACAAATTCTATTAAGACTGAAAGACAAAAAAACAGGGTATCGGAATAACCGATACCCCCTGCTTTTAAAAAATTAATCGGTTGTCGGCTCGAGCACACCATAGTTGCCGTCTGCACGCTTGTAAACAACATTGATTTCATCTGTCTCGGAATTGATAAACATAAAGAAGTTATGGTTTACCATATTCATTTCAAGAATAGCCTCATCAACCGAAATCGGTTTTACAAGAACATGTTTTTTACGAACTACGCTGTATTCATCGTCCTCCGGTTCACCAATCTGAGCAGCTTCCGTGATTAAATCTTCAATACCGGCGGATTTAATTTTCTTTTCAAGCCTCGTTTTATTCTTACGAATCTGACGCATAAGAATGTCGCAAACCTTGTCAAGAGCGTCATTCATTTCGGGCATTGTGCTTTCGGCACGATAAATCATACCGTTGTCACGGATTGTAATTTCAACAGTCTGACGGTTCTTTTCGAGGGTGACAACTACATTGACAGAAGCATCCTCCGAGAAAATACGATTAAACTTTGAAAGCTTTTTCTCGCATCTTTCCTTAAAGTTATCTCTGAGGTTGACTTTTCTTGCTGTGTAGGTGATTTTCATAAAATCTGCCTCCCTTATATAATTTTTTATTTTCTGCCGTTGCCGTTGCCTCTGCGGCTGTAGCCACGGCTTTCTCCGCCACGCTTAAGATCGGACATCTTATCCTCGCTTGTCTGCTTGAATTTTGACATCATATCCTCAAACGAAGAAGGAGCATTTCTGCGTGAACTCTGCCACTCGTAATCACCCGGTGAAGTTACGGGCGGAGCAGGCTTGTATGGCTCTCTGCTTCTGTGATTCTGTCTTTGAGGTCTGTCAGAGCGTTTTCTCTGCTGTTGCTGTTCCTTCGGGAGAGCCTGTTTCATTGACAGACTGATTTTTCCGTCATTAAGAGCAAGCACCTTAACCTTTACTTCTTGTCCTACTTTTACATAATCACTGATTTCATTGATGAAGGTAGGTGCAACCTCCGAGATATGTACCATACCGGTTTTTGAATCCGGCAAATCAACAAATGCGCCGAATTTTGTAATACCTGATACTTTGCCTTCCAGAATCATTCCGACTTCAATAGCCATAAAAATTTATTACCCCTTAAAATTATTTCTACCCTTTTATTCTCCGGCAACATTAATGAAAATTCTTTCACCGTCACCGACATAGCCTAATTCATCCTTAGCTATTTTTTCAATATATTTTTTAAGATCGTCACCCTTGTAATTCTGAACCTTTTTCAGATACTGCGACTGAATCTCAACCACGCTGATTTGCTGCTGCAAATCCGTAAGTTCTGCCTTTTTCTCGGCAATCTGAACATTCTGATTGATAATTGTAATTACGGCATAAAAAACAAAACCGATAATTGCGAGATAAATCAGAATATATCTTCCTTTTTTACGCTTTTTCGGAGTTATCTCCTTTATTGCGCCGTCTTCTGTCTGCCGAGAAGCCGCAGTGCTTTCTTTTACTTTCTTTGTGCTTTTTTTCATCTTCAAAACTATCTGCTTTCTCTGCTGAATTATTATTATCGTTTCTAAATATACCTTTATTCTTACCCTCATTATACAATATGTTGTTGCTGTTTTTCAATAGCTTTTTCAGATTTTTTTTAATTTTTTGCGAAATTTTCACACAGACACTCTCCGTAAAACGAATCATCGGACAATATACAAGCGATAAAAGTCTGCCGAGGGTTAATCGACAAATAACAAAACCGAGAAATGAACCGACCGTTACAAACACTCTGAAAAATCCCAGCATATATGCAACGGAAAAAATGAACAGATTAAGTGATACAATAAAAACATAAAGAAAGTCTGTAACAAAAACCGACGCTTTTCCTTTGCAAAGCGTCATTCTGATTATTTTAAATATATCATACAGCAATCCTGCCGCCGCTCCGAATACAAGTGAACAGAGAAATGCGGTTGACTGCTGTGCAAAAGTCAGCTCCAAGATTACACCTACTTAAAGAGTTTTGAAAGTTTGGATTTTGACGCACCGTTGCCGAGGTATTGCATTGCGTTAATTTTTCCGTCAATTGAAACATCTCCCGTTTCAAGGTTTAACTTATCAATGTGCAGATTTTCCCCTTTGATTACAAGGCACCCGCAGGAGGTTTTTACCGACACCGTTTCCTCGTTGAAGCCCGACACATCCTCCGTGCCTGTCATAACAAGCTTCCCCCTGTTATCAAGCATAACCGTATGATTCTTAGCCTTTGGCATTTCCTGCATAAAAAAACCTCCGTATAAATTATTTGTCAGTAATTTATACGGAGAAAAAAATAAAATTATTCTTCTTTTTTTGAGATTTTATGTATAACAACATAGTGCATCAGATTGCCATCAACAATAACATGAGCAATAGCAAGAAGAGGGAATTCAGAGAAGAACGCCTCCTGATTGCCTTTTACACCCTTTGCCGTAAAACCAAGCACCACAATCAGTTATATCACATTGTTTAACACAACAATATTTCATAGTTTAATACCTCAACTTACGATTTATTTATATTTATTAAGTTGATAATTATTCCTACTAGTAAACCTGATGAATGTCGTGGTATACACATATTCTCCTCGTGTGTAGATTATTTTAACGAATTTAAAAATTGGCATACCGAAATAATGAACAATAAAGTCATTATTACGAAAGAGCCATTGGGTATATTTATCTGTGTGTAAAACTTCATTACAATAATCCCAATGTAAGTAATTACAGATAATATTGCCAATATTAAATTAATTGTCTTATTCATAATCTACTCACCTAATTTCATCCAAAGTAATATTTTGTGTTTTAATTTTGGTAAAAAATCAGACTGCCGCCTCATACATTGTTGCCGCATCTTCCTTGCGAACAACTTCTTTTACCTCTGTAACCTTAACCTTTACACTTTTTGAACCGAGTGTGATTTCGATTACATCACCGACTTTTACATCATAGGACGCACGGGCAACCTTGTCATTAACTGTGATTTTGCCTGCGTCACACGCCTCATTTGCAACTGTTCTGCGTTTGATGAGTCGGGATACTTTTAAATATTTATCAAGTCGCATATTATAAACCCTTCCGATTTTTAATAAAAAATTTTTAACAAAAAAGGGTAATGATACAGCGTACCATTACCCGAAATATAAAACAAGATTACTTGTTTACTACATCCTTAAAGCCCTTGCCTGCCTTGAATGCAGGAACCTTTGAAGCAGGAATTTCGATTGATTTACCTGTTCTTGGGTCACAACCTGTTCTTGCATTTCTCTGACGCTGTTCAAATGTGCCGAAACCTGCGATCTGAATCTTTTCGCCTTCAGCTACTGTATTGATGATTGTGTCAATTGTTGAAGAAACTGCCTTTTCTGCATCCTTCTTTGAAAGTCCGCTCTGCTCGGCAACTGCAGCAATAAGTTCTGTTTTGTTCATAATAATAAACCTCCAATTAATAATTCTTAGATAATTTAACTTCATCCCAAAGGGAATCGAGTACAGATAACGGTGCCGTTTTCATATCTATTCCACGCTCGTTTGCAAGCTTTTCAACAGACGAAAAACGGTCGGTGAATTTGTCACAGGCATCGTAGAGTGCATGTTCGCTGTCAATGTTCAAAAATCTTGCAACATTAACTGCTGAGAAAAGCACATCACCGAGTTCTTCACGCTGATTTTCAGCATCATTGTTTTTAACAGCGGCTTTAAGCTCTTCACATTCTTCAAAAAGCTTATCAAGCGCACCGTTTACATTTTCCCAGTCAAAACCGACCTTTGCGGCCTTCTGCTGGATTTTTGTACTGCGCATGAGTGACGGAAGTGCCTTTGACACGCTGAGAATTGCCTGTGTCTGAGTTTTCTGGGATTTTGTTTTCATCTTAATGGCATCCCAGTTTTTGAGAACCTTTTCGGTAGTGTCGGCGTTGACATCACCGAAAACATGGGGATGACGGATAATGAGCTTTTTGCAGATTCCGTCACAAACATCGTTTATATCAAATGTTCCCTGTTCACTTTCGATTTCCGCATGCAGAGCAACCTGCAGAAGAACATCACCGAGTTCTTCTTTAAGCAAATCGAGGTCGTCGGTATCAATTGCCTCAACAGCCTCATAGGTTTCCTCAATAAAATTTGAGCGGATTGACTTGTGAGTCTGTTCTCTGTCCCACGGACAACCGTCGGGTGCACGAAGGATTTTTACTATCTCAACAAGGTCATTAAAATTATAATTTTCTTTTTCTGTAAAGTTCATTCGTGACATCTCCGATAATCTTATTAGACAATGCAAATTTTATCTGAGAAGCGGAAACAACCGCAACAGATATATATTTTACCTAATTAATCCTAATTTTTCAAGTGTTTTTGCAATTTTCTCACCTTTCGGCAAAAATTTCAGTTCTGTTGCCGTAAAAGCACGCAATATCAACAATACAGCAATATAAACGATAACCGCAACAAAGATTGCAACTGCAAGCGAAACTGCGATTGACATTCTTGCAGAGCCGATAATGCTTTCCATAAGGTGATATGCGCCGAATGCCGAAGCGGCACTTGCAATCGCACCGATAAGCGGTTTTACTGTTGTACCGAATAAATCAGGCTTGATTTTTGAATACTTGATAAGCAGATACATACCTACGATTGTCATAATTGCATAGGTAATCATTGAACCGACAGTTGCACCCTGAACATTGATTTCCGGAACGCTTACAAACATCCATGTAATGCCGATCTTGACAGCCATACAAACTGTGTATAGCTTCATCGGGAGGTCAACTCTGCCGATACCCTGGAGCATACTGCACACAGGAGTTGACGCCGCACCGAATATTGTTGTTACGCCCATGATGAGGAGAATTCTTCCGCCTACATCTGTAATAAGCGGATCGTTATACACAAGTCCCATAATCGGGAACGAAAGTGCCATCATACCGAGAGCCATTGGGAATGTAAAAAGCATTGTAAGGCGGATAACAGTTTCGATTGACTTTTTGAGTTCGTCCTTGTTGCCCTTTGTCCATGCACTTGTTACATTCGGCATAGCACTTGAACCGAACACCTGTGTTACGGCTGTTACAAGCTGAAGAAAAGTGAGGGCGGCTGAGTAGCAACCCCAAAGGCTGGTGTGTATTGTCTTTGTGTCGGCATAGAACATATCGGCTGTGAAATACTTACTGTACTGTGCCTGCAGAGCCTGCGGATTAGTTTCAATCATATTGAGGAGTACACGCTGAACAATTACCTGGTCAATAAGCGAACCTACGCTCATAATGAGTGAACCCATTGCAACAGGAATGGCTGTTTTAAGAATCTTGTTAAAAGTTTCTCTTTTTGAACGAGCCTCTACGGAATTACGGTAGTATTCTTCCGGAATTCCGTCACCCTGAATTTTAAATTTGAGAATATAGAACACAAATGATGCGGCGCTTCCGAGGGTGATACCCATAATTGCACCAGCAACCGAGAATGAAACGATTGTCTGATAAGCCTCGGTTTGATTTGCAATGTAAAGTCCGAAAACCGTGCCTGACTCAGCATAAGAATTCATACCGAGGTGCGCAATGATGTAAGCGAGGAATGCACCGATAAAGAGCTTGATTGTTGCCTCTATAATTTCCGAAACGGCAGTCGGGAACATGTTGCGCTGACCTTCGTAGTATCCTCTGTAAATTGAAACGAGGCAACCGAATAATACCGTCGGAGAAAGGCAGAGCATACCGAGCAATGAATACGGTGACTCAATAATCTGAACATAGATAAAGCTTGCACCGACAAGAATTGCAAATGAAAGAATGCCGACAATAACGAAGAAAGGAATTGAAACCCTATGAATTTGTTTTACATCGTTAAATCGTTTTTGTGCCGTACTTTCAGATACAAGTCTTGAAATTGCTATCGGCAGACCGCCCGTTGCAACCGTGAAAATTACGACAAAAATTTCGTAGGCATTACTGTAAAGGCCCAGACCGAAAGATGCAAAATTGACGGTTTCCGTTCCGCCAGCAACAGCCTGTTCAAAAGAAACACCGGAGAAAATACCTGTAAGAATAACCTTGTCAAGAAGTCCGAAAACCTTGACAATTACCATACTTAAAGTAAGAATTGCCGCACCTTTGACAAAGGTTTGAGAAGCGTCCTTCTCAGCGTTTGCAACGGCATTGTATTTTTTAGTTTTTAATTTAGACAAAAATAATCACCCATTAATAAAAAATCAAAGTTCAAAATCCTCATCAGTATCATCAATCTTGATACCGCAGATGTTGCAGAATACAGAATTTTTAGGAATAACAGCATTGCATCCGGGACATCTTCTCTGATCTTTTGCCACGGCAATATGTTCGTTTACAACATCAAGATTATCTTTCAAATCGGAAATTTCCGAAACGATAAGCTTAATCTGCTGTGAATTGTCTGTTCCGTGAACCTCAGATTTGTATGTAAGAGCACCGAGTTCACGAAGCTTTTTGTTGATATCGCCTCTGATTTCAGCGGCAGTAATCTTGTGCTTTGAAACATCATAAACTGTTGACGCTTTCTGCGAAACAGCAGACGCACAGGCTTTTGCATTGACCACTACATCGTCAAAAATTTCATCAAATTTTCCCATATTAATCCGACCTTTCTTAAAATTATCTCATCAGAAAAACAAATTATGAACAAAAATTCTGTTTTGTTCAATATATGACAATTTCACTTCCGTATGCAATCACATATGTCGTATTATAACACCGTTGACAGCATTAATCAACTGTGTTATTGACCATAAAACTGCATTATCCCGGACTTTCTTTGAATAAGTTCATCAAAACGGTCAATGTATTCGTACGGATATTTAAAATTGAATATTCTTTCAAGATAATCGGGATTGTTGCGTTTCAGTTTTGTAACACCGCCCGAACCGCAGGCAAGGATTGTGTGGGTTTCGTCCATAACATAAACATTGTATAGGCTTTCAAAGCCTTTTTTTGACCAGCCGACATTTTCAAGATTACCGACCATTCTGCTCTGACGATACATATAGTACGGAATGTACTCGTTTTGTCCGAGAATATTCTGCGTGTATGCAAGCATTTCTCTTGCATCTCTCGCCTGTTGCAAATCAAGCGTTACTCCCTCGGTTGTAAGGCGGGACGCTCTTTTCATGCAAAGCGTGTGAACCGTGATACATTCCGCATTCAGCCTGACGATTGAATCAAGTGAATTTTTAAAGCTTTCGGGGGTATCTGTCGGCAAGCCCGCAATGAGGTCTGTGTTGATATTATCAAAGCCGCATTTTCTTGCAAGCTCAAAAGCGTCAAAAAACTGCTGAGCAGTATGCTTTCTTCCGATAGTTTTCAGCACCTCATCGTTTACAGTCTGCGGATTTATGCTGATTCGGTCAACTTTATTTTCTTTTAAAGCAAAAAGTTTTGCAATGTCAATTGTATCGGGGCGACCTGCCTCGACAGTAAATTCACGGCAGGTTGACATATCAAAGCTTTTGTTTACTGTTCCAAGCACCGTATCAAGCTGTTCGGCACTCAGAGTAGTGGGAGTGCCGCCGCCGAAATATACGGTTTCAAGCCTTAAACCAAGCTTGTTTGCAATTTCGGCTGTCCGTTTAATTTCTTCGCATAATAGCTTTGTGTACGGTTCAATCAGCTTTTCAGCCCTTTCGATTGACGCCATTACAAATGAGCAATAACTGCACCTTGACGGACAAAAAGGGATTCCGACATAAAGACTGAACGATTCGGGTTTTGAAAGTTCAAGAATTTTTCGTTCGTTATGCTCGGTTTCCCTTGACAATGCTATTTTTTCGTTGCTGACAAAAAAGTCTTTCTCAAACTTTTTTACAGCCTGTTCTTCACTTGATTCTTCGGCAAGTCGTCTTAAAAGCTTTACGGGACGAACTCCCGTAAGTATTCCCCACGGCTGTGTAAGTCCCGTAAAATCACAAAGGAGTTTGTACAAAAGCTGTGCCGAAACAAGCTCGTTGTCATCACCCGTAAGCTTTTTCACAGCTGTTTCGGACTTATTAAAAGAGCCGATATTCACCGAAATTGTGATTTTATCCGAAACCTCCGTATAGATACACGGAGGCTGTGGTTCAGAAAAATCTCTTATTACCGTTATTTTTTCATTTGGAAAGAAAAGCCTTGTAAGATTTTCAAGTTCAAAATGAAAATTGTGATTTTTTACATATAAATTCATATTAAAGAATCCTCATCAGCGGATTGTATTTTCTCTCGTGGTCAAGGGTTGTTGTCGGTCCGTGTCCCGGAATTACACGGTAATCACCCTCAAGATTTTTAAGCTTTCTGATTGACTTTGCCATTTCGGCATCGTCACCTGTGGGAAGGTCTGTTCTGCCGTATGATTCGCAGAAAAGAGTATCTCCCGAAATAATCGTGTCATCAAAAATATATGAACCGCAACCGCTTGTATGTCCCGGCGTGGTGATATATTTGATTTCAGTGTTGCCGAGCATGAAATTGTCACCGTCTTTAAGCAGAATATCGGCTGAGAACGGTTTGAGTGAAAGTCTGTGCTTTTCGGTAAGATTGAGTGCAGGATTGCTGAGAAATTCGTTATTCTTCTCGCCCGTAACAATTTTTGCGTCAAACTTTTCCGCAAGCTGTTTTGCATAGCTTATGTGATCGTAGTGACCGTGTGTAAGAATTACATATTCAAGCTTTCCGCCGTTTTTCTCAATTTCAGAATTGAGTTCTTCATTCGGTGCGCCCGGATCAGTTACAGCCATTTTGCCTGTTTTTCTGTCTGTAAGCAAACAACAGTTTGTCATAAGAACCGTAACATTAAAAATTTTTACATCTATCATATTTTCAAATCCTTTGTGTTGATTTCAATAGTAACGGGACCGTCATTCACAAGCGAAACCTTCATATCGGCACCGAAAATTCCCTTTTCAACACGCTCAATTCCGTTATTGTGCATTTTTTTGCAGAAATATTCGTAGAGCGGATCGGCTGTGTCAGGTCTTGCGGCAGCCATAAAGTTAGGGCGTCTGCCGTGTGAGCAGTCGGCGCAGAGGGTAAAGTTTGAAATTACAAGCACCGATCCGTTTACATCGGCAAGAGCAAGATTCATTTTATCATTTTCATCCGTAAAGATTCTCAGACCTGCAATTTTTGCGGCAAGTGCGTCCGCCTCTTTTTCGGTGTCACCGTTTTCAACTCCGAGAAGAATAAGAAAACCCGTACCGATTTCGCCCACGGTTTTTGAATCAACTTCAACCTTGGCATCGGTAACTCTTTGTAAAATTGCTTTCATAAATTATAACCTCAATTACAGTCTTTTTACTTCGATTGTTCCGTTGATGTCGGAAAGCTTTGAAATTACACCACGGAGGTGATTTCTGCCCATTACATCAATTGTTGCGGTAACTACGGCAGTGCCGTTGCCAGCCTCTCTTGAATTAAGCGAATGTATAAAAATGTGCATATCCGAAAGCTTGATTGTAACATCTGCAAGAAGTCCTGTTCTGTCGGTTGCGGTAATCTGGAGCGTACTTCTGAACGCCTCTCCTACCTCGTCCTCCCAGTAACAGCTTACCCATCTTTCGGGTTCTTCACTTTTACTGATATCTTTCGGCACATTTGTGCAATGTCTTTTGTGAATTGAAACGCCGTATCCTCTTGTAATATAGCCGATAATATCGTCACCCGGCAGAGGATTACAGCACTTTGAGAATTTTACAAGAACATCGTCTGCACCCTCAATTACAACGCCTGCGGATGCCTTCGGTCGCTTTACGGGTGCTTGCGGAACATCAATTTCTTCAATATCTGACGCATATGCTTTCTGATATTCTTCTTTGAGCCTTGGCATTATCTTCCAAAGCTGAATACCGCCGTAGCCTACTGCAGCATAGAAATCATCCATGGAATTATACTGCTTTTTAATCATCAGTTTCTGGAGAAAATCGGGATATTCTTCTTCGGAAAGATTGATGCCGTGGCGCTTGAACTCCTTGTCAAGCATCTGCCTGCCTTCGGCAATATTTTCATCACGCTTTTCATGCTTATACCATGAGCGGATTTTTGATTTTGCCGATGCTGTTTTACAGATATCAACCCATCCCCTGTTTGGGTGTTCCTCTTTCTGGGTGATAATTTCGCAGATATCGCCTGTTTTAAGCTTATAGTCAATCGGAACGATCTTTCCGTTGATTTTTGCGCCGACCATTCTGTGACCTACCTGTGTATGAATAAGATAAGCCATATCAATCGGAGTTGACCCTTGAGGAAGATTGAACACATCGCCTCTCGGGCTGAACACATAAACATCGTTTTCCGTAAAATCGTTTCTGATATTCTTTGCGATGTCGGTAACATCTTCTGCCTCAAGCTGATCAAGAATCATATCCTTGACCTTTTTGATGTTCTCCTCCATTTTGTCATTATTTTTACCGCCTGCGCCCATTCCAAGCTTATACTTCCAATGGGCGGCAATTCCGTATTCGGCGGTGTAATGCATTTCCCATGTTCTTATCTGAATTTCAAAAGGAATTGCGTTTTTGTCGAGTACGGTTGTATGGAGCGACTGGTACATATTCGGCTTAGGCATTGATATATAGTCCTTGAAACGGTTAGGAATAGGCTTAAATATATCATGCACTACACCGAGAACATTGTAGCAATCGGATACTGTATCAACGATTACACGCACGGCAAAAATGTCAAAAATCTGATCCATTGTTTTGCCCTGCATATATGTTTTGCGGTAAATACTGTTAATACTCTTTACCCGACCACTGATATACACACCGGGGATTGTACCCTCGGTTTTTGCGAGAATCTGATTCTTGATGGATTCAATAAACTTGTCACGACCCTCTTCGGTCATAAGAAGATCGTCTTCGATTTCCTTATAGCCGATTGGATCGAGGTACTGAAGAGAACGATCCTCAAGCTCATCTTTTATGGTTTTAATACCGAGCCGATGAGCAATCGGAGCAAACACCTGCATATTTTCAAGTGATTTATCTCTCCTTTTTTGTTCCGGCATACAATTCATTGTACGCATATTATGAAGCCTGTCGGCAAGCTTGATGATAATTACACGGATATCATCAGCCATTGCGATAAGCATTTTTCTTATATTTTCAGCCTGTTGCTGTTCACGGGTTGAGTACGGGATTTTTGAAATTTTTGTAACACCGTCAATCAGCTTGGCAACATCCGCACCGAAAAGCTTTGTAACCTCTTCAAGTGTGACTCCTGTGTCCTCTACTGTGTCATGAAGCAATGCACCGCAGACGGAATCGGTATCCATACCGAGCTCTGCAACAATACAGGCTACCGAAACGGGATGAAGAATGTACGGAATTCCCGATACTCTGCGCTGGTCACCGTGAGCTTTTTCGGCAAATTTATATGCCTTTTCGATTTTATCCATATCGTAAGTGTTGGCAGCAGATGCGGAAAGAATCTTTTTCAGTTCCGTAAAATCCTGATAGTGTGCAACATTTGAAAATTTACCCATCAGAATACCTCCCTTAATTTCTTGATAATCGGGGCTGATTCGAGGTCAACCCTGCCGTTTACGGGCAGGACTGAAATTTTTGAGGTTTTCATTCCCTCTGAAATTTCGATAAGCCTGAGCTCTCTCATGGCCTCAAGTATCACTTTAATTTTACCAAAAGACAGCCTGTTGTCAAGCATGTGAGCCAAAGTTGCGGTTTCAAAAGCGTAACCGCCGTTGCTTTTCAGATATCTGTAAAGCAATGCAAAATCGTTTCTGTCGGGCATTAAATCCGAAAGCTGTGAACGGTCAAGCTGTTTTCCTCTGCAAAAATCCTCATAGTTTGTACGGCTGTCAAGGAGCTTTTCGGTATCGCAGTCCGATGATTTTATATCTTTGACAATTACGGAAACAGACACATTTCCGTTGAACTCATTGCGGTCAAGATTTACTGCAAGATCAAGTGTTTCACCGATTTTATACGGAAATTCTTCGGTTGATGTAAAGAATTTCATCGCAGTAATCTGTATGTTATTGCGGGACAGAGTAAGTCTTAAATGCCTGTTCGCCGAAAGCGGAGTAATGTTCTTCAATGTCATATTGTACAAACCGAATACAGGCGTCGGATTGCCGGCACCGTATGGCTGCATAAGCGACAGAGAATCAATCAAATCAAGGTTTATGTATGCCGGATTGAGCTTACACTCAATGTTGATTTTATCATACGGCATCTTGCCGAAATTGTCGGCAAATTCGTTTATTTTCCTGCGAAAAGCAGGGATATTCTCAGAATCAAGAGAAAGCCCGACCGCCATGGGATGACCGCCTCTGTGTGTGAGAAGATCCGAACAGGCAAAAACAGCGTCGCAAAGAGGAAATCCCTCAACACTTCTGCCCGAGCCCTTTGCAATATCACCGAGCTTTGAAATGACGATTGCCGGCTTGCCGTAAGCCTCTTTGACTTTGGCGGCAATAAGTCCGATTACGCCCTGATGCCAGTTTTCACCGTCAATTACTATGATTTTATCATTGACAAGCGACGGTTTTCTGCGGATTATTCCGTCAATTTTTTCAAGAATATCACGCTCAATCTCTTGCCTTTCGGAGTTGTCAACGCAGAGCTGCGATGAAATTTCAGCCGCCTCGTCATAATCTTCCGTAAGAAGAAGCGACACCGATTTTTCGGACAAACCGAGTCGTCCTACTGCATTTATTCTCGGAACAATTGTAAATGACACATTTGTTGAAGATACGGTTTTTCCCATAAGACCGGAATTTTTGATAAGTGCCTGCAGTCCGGGACGGTCGGTATTTGTAATGCTTTCAAGTCCGTGTTTGACAAATACTCGGTTTTCATCCTTCAACTCAACAACATCACCGATTGTGCCGATGCTCAAAAGGTCGGAATAGTTGTCAAGCAAGGTGGTTGTATCGCAGTATTCGCCCTCAAGCGCCATAATCAGCTTAAATGCAACGCCCACCCCCGAAAGATTTTTGAATCTGCTTTTACAGTCCTCTCTGTGCAAGTCAACTACGGCACAAGCCTTTGGCAACTCGCCTGACGGCATATGGTGGTCTGTGACCACGGTATCAATTCCGAGTGAGCTTGCGTATGCAACCTCCTGTGCTGCCGCAATTCCGTTATCAACCGTAATTATGAGTTTTATTCCACGCTCATTGAGTTTATCAACAGCGTTTTTGTTCATTCCGTAGCCCTCGGTTTCACGGGACGGAATGTAGTACATTGCGTTTGCGTCGATTGTTTCAAGGTAAGAATATAAAAGTGCTGTTGAGGTGACACCGTCGGCATCATAATCACCGTAAACACAAATCGGTTCACCGCAATCAAGCGCCTTGTTAATGCGTTCAACAGCCTTATCCATATCTTTTATTTCAAACGGATCGGCAATGAAAGAATCGTTGTAAAGAAAGCCTTCAATTTCATCTTTCGTTGTAATATTCCGTATCTGAAGCAGCATTGCAACAATTGCAGGCAGCTCATAGCGGGACTGAATCTCCCCCGCCTTAGTTTTATCAAGTTTTGCAACCGACCACAGCTTCAAAATGCCGCTCCCTTTCGTTTATATAGTTGATTTATATTAGTTATTATACTTTTCAAGCATTGATTCTGCGTGTTTAAGTGCGGCATCGGTTATATCAACACCGCCGATTATTCGTGCAAGTTCGCCTGCTCTGCCGTTATGGTCAAGGAGGGTTACATTTGTAAATGTTCTTCCTTTTTCAACCTGTTTGCGGATAAGATAGTGATAATCCGCAAGAGCTGCGATTTGTGCCTGATGTGTCACGCAGAGAACCTGACTGCTTTTGCTGACTTCACGCAGTTTTAAGCCGACCTTTTCTGCCGCTGAACCCGAAATACCTGTGTCAACCTCATCAAAAATGAGGGTATCAACCGTATCCGTGCTTGCAAGAACTGTTTTGATTGCAAGCATCATTCTTGAAAGCTCACCGCCCGATGCGATTTTTGCAACAGGGCGAGGTGTTTCACCCGGGTTTGCGGAGATGAGCAGTTCCATTTTATCCGTACCCTTTGAATTTGGTTCGCACTTTTCAAAGTACGGAACAAGCTCAACATTCGGCATATTCAAAAATGCCATTTCGGATTTTACTTTTGTTGCAAAGGTTTTTGCGGTTTTTCTGCGGAGAGTACCGAGTTCTTCGGCAGCCGCAAGCATTTTTTCTTCGCTTTCTCTGCATTTTTCCGCAAGCTCGTCACGGTTGCGGTCATAGTTCATAAGTTCGTCAAGTCTTGCCTGATATTTTTCGGCAAGGTCCGAAAGCTCGTCTGACGGACAATTATATTTTCTTGTAAGACGATTGATAAGGTCAAGCCTTTCTTCAACCTCTTCAAGCCTTTGCGGATCGGATTCAAGCGAATCAATGGCGTCGGAAATGCTGTCGCAACAATCCTTTAAATTGTAATATGCATCTGTAAGCGTATTTGCAATTTCTTCATATTCAGCATTATATGATGACGCTTTTTGAAGGGCAGTTGATGCAGAATCGACCGATTCAAGACCGCCGCCATAGTTTTCGTCACCGTCAAGAGCCATTTTAGCATCATTGAGCAGAGAAAAGATTTTCTCAAAGCTCATAAGCGCTGTTCTTTCGCTCTCAAGCTCCTGTTCTTCTCCCTGCTTAACATCGGATTCTGTGAGTTCATTCACCTGATATGAAAGCAAATCAATTTCTTTCAATCTTTCACTTTCGTCCGAATCGGCTGAATTTAATTTCTTTTTGAGAATTTTATATTCATCGTAACATTTTTTATAATCAGTCAAAAGTTTTTCGCAACCGCCGAAACGGTCAATATAATCAATATGAGTTTCAGGAGAGAAAAGTTCGTAGCTTTCATGCTGACCGTGAATGTTTATAAGGTGCTTTGAAAGTTCTTTGAGCATTGAAACCGTTGCAGGCTTGCCGTTGATTTTACAACTGCTCTTGCCGTTTCTGTTGAGAGTTCTCTGCAAAATTAGTGTTCCCTCGTCATCGGAAAAGCCGAGTTCATCAAGCTTTTCAACAATGCTTTGGTTAATATCGTCAAATTGGGCGCTTACAAAGGCTGAATCAGCCTCGGTGCGAATAATTTCCTTTGATGTACGCTGTCCCATAATTGTATTGATTGCGTCAATTATTATACTTTTACCTGCACCTGTTTCACCTGTGAGGACATTAAGACCGTTTTCAAAATCTATTGAAGTTTTTTCAATCACGGCAACGTTTTCTATATATAAAGTTCTGAGCATTTCAATCAGTCCTGTCAAATAAGCTTTTTGAGTTCTTCGGTAAGTGACACCGCAAGATCGGCTGTTCGGCAGGCAATGAAGATTGTATCATCACCTGCAATTGTTCCGACAACAGACGGATAGTCGGCTGAATCGAGTGCGGCACAAACTGCCTGTGCCATACCGCTGAGGGTTTTTATTACAACAAGATTCTGCGCTACATCTATTGAATTTACCGAAGTGCTGAAAAGATTTGAAAAATTGGTACGGATATCGGTTGAACTGCGAGATGCAGAAACATAGCGATATTTTCCGTCACTTCCGAGAGTTTTAACAAGGCGTAAATCCTTGATATCTCTTGAAATTGTAGCCTGCGTTGCCTTGAAACCTTCTTCACGAAGTCGGGTAAGCAATTCGTCCTGTGTTTCAATGGGATGTTCGGCTATAATATCAAGAATTCGTGCGTGTCGCCCTGTTTTCATCAAAAATCCCTCTCTTTCAGTTTTTCATTAAGCAGTTTATAAAAATTGCGGTTGTGGAGTAACGCAAGTTTAAGCTTTAAATCGGATTTGCGGATTACAACCCTGTCGGTTGCAAGAACAGGAACATTTTTTTCACCGTCAATTGTCAGCACACAACAGCATTCTTCGGGGATTTTCACATGAACCGAAAGCTCCGATTCTCCGCTGAAAAGTACGGAACGGGAAAATAATGAATGGGGACAAACGGGAGTCATAAGAATACATTCCATTTTCGGTGCGAGAATTGGTCCGCCTGCCGACAATGAATAAGCGGTTGAGCCTGTCGGAGTTGCAAAAAGCAGACCGTCCGCTCTGTATTTTGAAATTTCGTCACCGTCAAGCGTCAGGTGCAAATCAATTGTTTTTGAGAGCTGACCTCTTGCGACAACGGCATCGTTCACTGCAAGATAGTGCTTTGAGCCGTCCTCTTTTATGACCTCAACATCAAGCAAAATTCTCTCCTCTGTTGTGTAATCACCCGTAATAAGCCGTTCAAGCTGTTCATATTCGTGCGGTTCAACATCTGCGGCAAAACCGAGTCTGCCGACATTCACACCGATAAGCTGTTTATCTGCTTTTGCGGCATATTTTGCGGCATGGATAATCGTTCCGTCACCGCCTACTGTAATTGCCATATCACAGTATTCAAAAAGCTCCGTAATATTTTTTGAATAATGAATGTGGATTCCCTTAAAATACTGACTGCATTCCTCAATCATAGCAATTTCTGCATTTTTATCAAGAAGAAAAAGAGAAATCTTTTTTGCATATTTAATTGCCCGTTCTTTTGAAAGATTGACCACTAATGCAAATTTCATAAAAGCACCTGCTCATTTTTTGTCAAGAGCGGCATGTGAATTTTCAACAAGCTGCTCGGGTGTTACATCTGTATATGACTTTGGATCATCACTCTTGCGAAGATGGATAAGGTATTCTATATTGCCCTCGGGACCTTTGATTGGCGAATAGTCGAGATTAAGCACATCAAAGCCGTTTTCAAGGCAAAAATCAAATATTTTTCTGACAACCTCAACATGGACGGCAGGATCACGAACTACGCCCTTTTTGCCCACCTTTTCCCTGCCTGCCTCAAACTGCGGTTTGATTAGGCAGACAGCCTGTGCGTTTTCGCTCATAAGCTGTCTTGCAACAGGCAGAATCAGCTTTAATGAAATAAATGAAACATCAACCGAGAAAAAGTCAATTTCATCGGGAACCTGCTCCCTTGTAACCTTTCTCATATTGGTGCGTTCAAGATTGACAACACGGGGATCGTTGCGAAGCTTCCAAGCAAGCTGACCGTAACCGACATCAATTGAATACACCTTTTTTGCACCGTTTTGTAGCATACAGTCGGTAAAGCCGCCCGTTGACGCACCAATATCCATTGTTATCTTATCTTTTAAATCAAAGTCAAAATTGTCTATGGCCTTTTCAAGCTTTAAACCGCCACGGCTGACATATTTCTGTGTGTTGCCCCTTACTTCAATTTTAACATTTTCATCATAAGAAGTTCCGCACTTATCGGCTTTCTGATTGTCAACATAAACCTGTCCCGACATTATAATCGCCTTAGCCTTTTCACGGCTGTCGGTAAAGCCTTTTTCATATACAAGAATATCAAGTCTTTTTTTCATCCTAATTCTTTTCCTTTAAATTTTTGGTAATGATGTTCACCATTCCGTCATCATCGAGTTTCAGTTCATGAAGAGCCTCGCTGACAGACATCTGCTTGACAAATTTGTCATTAATAGCCTTTATATGATAATCTCCGCAGAACTGTGTGCAACAGAGTAAATCGGAGAAATTTCTCGCAATACCGCCGTTTTTGATGCCCTCTTCAAAAAACCATACATTATCGAAATCTGCCGCAAAATCAACGGCATTTTCGTCAATCGGTTTAATTCTGCAAAGTTTTAATATACAAATCTCAATACCCTGTTTTGCAAGGGTTTCCTTGGCTTTGCAGGCATAAGAGAAAAGTCTGCCGTAGGTTATGAGAAGATTTTTACAATTCGGATTTCCGTAAACATCGTATGAAAGATTTTCTTCACCGAAATCATCGGGTTTGTAAAGCTCTCCGCCACGGGGATAACGCACAACAGCGAGGCTGTCGCAAATGTAAATTGAGGTTGAAAGAGATTTTCTCATACCGTCAAAATATGCCGGAGAAAAAATTGTTGTGTTCGGAATGGTGTTGAGTATCGAAACATCAAACACACCCTGATGAGTTTCACCGTCATCACCAACAATTCCCGCACGGTCAACCCCGATTACGAGGTGAAGCTTTCCGAGAGCCGCATCATGCAAAAGCTGGTCATAGGCTCTCTGGAGAAATGTTGAATACACGGCAAAAACAGGTCGCATACCCTTTGCGGCAAGTCCGCATCCAAAAGTTACTGCGTGTTCTTCAGCAATACCGACATCAAAAAATCTTTCCTTAAAAAGCCTTGAAAATTCGGTAAGTCCCGTTCCTCCCGACATTGCGGCTGTGATTGCGCAAATCTTTTTATCGTCCTCGGCAAATTCGCACATAGTCTTTCCGAACTCAGCCGAAAATCCCTTGTGACTTGAAAGCGGTTCGCCCGAATCAATATCGAACCTGCCTATTCCGTGAAATCCGCCCGGATTGTCCTCGGCAGGCTGATAGCCTTTGCCTTTTTTGGTAACAACATGAACAAGAACGGGAGAATTCACCTTTTTTGCACACTCAAACGCATTTTCAAGCTCATCAATGTTGTGTCCGTCAATAGGTCCGAGATAGGTAAAACCGAAGCAGTCAAAAAGAGTGTTTTTGTACACAAGATTTTTAAGTTTAGACTTTCCTCCCTGAAGAAATCTTTTCAGAGGTTTTCCGATAAGCGGAATGTGTAAAAGAATTTTTTCCGTAATTTTCTTGACTCGCATATACCACGGCTGAATTCTTACCGTTGTAAGGTAGCGTGACAATGCGCCTACATTCGGTGAAATGGACATTTTGTTATCATTGAGAACAACAATAAAGTTCTTGTTGAATCTGCCTGAGTTGTTCATTCCCTCAAAAGCAAGTCCACCCGTAAATGAACCGTCACCAATCACGGCAACGGTGTAGCTTTGGTCGCCCATAAGGTGTTTTGCTCTTGCAATTCCGTATGCGGCTGATATTGATGTACTGCTGTGACCTGTGTTAAAATCGTCGTATTTGCTCTCGGCACGCTTCGGAAAGCCTGAAATTCCGCCTTTTTTGCGGATTGTGTCAAACTGCTCGTAGCGTCCCGTCAACAGCTTGTGGGTATATGCCTGATGTCCGACATCCCATACAATGCTGTCTTTCGGCAGATTAAAGCTACGCTCAAGAGCAACGGTAAGTTCAACAACACCGAGGTTCGGTGAAAGATGTCCTCCGTTTACAGACACGGTTTCAACGAGCTTTTCCCTTATTTCGGTACACAGCTTTTCAAGCTGTTCGTCATTAAGCTTTTTGACATCATGCGGTGATTTAATTTTAGAAAGCAGTTCATACTCACCCATAATTTATTTCCTATCCGTTTAATTAATCTTTGCAAAGAATTATTTATTTCTCTTTGCAAGCTTGTAAGCAAATTCTTCAAGCTCTTTTGTATCACCGTCAAAGCCCTGAAGTGCGTTAACAGCTTTTTCGGTAAGTTCATCAACAAGCTCACGGCACTTTTCAATTCCGAGAAGTGAAACATATGTTGATTTACTGTTTTCTGCGTCACTGCCTACAGGCTTGCCGAGTTCCTCATCGGATGAGGTTACATCAAGTATATCGTCCTGAATTTGGAACGCAATGCCGATGCATTCGCCGAATTCAGAGGCGGCTTTAATTTGCTTATCGTTTGCACCTGCGCTTATACAGCCGAGTTCACAGGCAGCTTTGATAAGACAGGCTGTTTTTTTGTAGTCCATTTCACGAAGCACTTCAATCGGAGCGTTTGTGTTTTCGCTCATAAGGTCAATCACCTGACCGCCTATCATTCCTGTCGCACCTGCGTATTTTGAAAGCACGGAAACACCTCTGCAACACGCAGGAGTTCCGCAGATTTTTACTGTCTTTTCGTTTGTAAGGGTTTCAAAGGCAAGTGTCAGAAGGGCGTCACCTGCAAGCAATGCGATATCTTCGCCGAATACCTTGTGGTTTGACGGCTTGCCTCTTCTGAGGTCATCGTTGTCCATACACGGCAAATCATCGTGAATGAGAGAATATGTGTGAATCATTTCAACTGCACAGGCAAATGCCGTTGCAGACTCTTCACTTCCGCCGCAAAGGCTGTTAAACGAGAACACAAGATACGGACGGACACGCTTTCCGCCTGCCTCAAGGCTGTAAGCCATTGCGTCAATCAGCTTTTTTTCACGGCAATCCGTACTCGGCAGACAGCTCTTTAAAGAGTTTTCAATATTTTTTGCATAATCTTTAGTCATTGTCATCACCCTTTGAAAACTTTGAAATTCTCTCGTTTATATCAATAATTTTACCCTTGCATTGTTCAAGCTGTTTCATACAATAAGCAAGGAGTTCACACGCTTTTGCGTACTCCTCCATTGTCTGTTCGAGAGTAAGTTCACCGCTCTCCATTTTTGAAACCGTTTTTTCAAGCAGTTCGTTTGCCTGCTCAAAAGTCAAATTTTTATTTTCCATTGGTTTTTACCTCTGTACCTGCATATTCAAGCAGTCTTTGCATACGGTGATTTGCACCGCTTCGGCTGATTGGGGTTGAAAGATTCTGTCCCAAATCACGAAGTGACATATCGGGATTTTCAAGCCTTAAATATGCGATTTCACGCAAATCCTCGGGCAAAGAATCGATTCCAACTGTCTTTTTTATATGTTCGATTGCACTGAGCTGTTTTGCAGACGCTGTTGCGATTTTTCCGATATTCGCAACCTCGCCGTTAATTCTGCGGTTCACATTGTTGCGAACCTGCTTTATTGCCTTTGTACCCATAATTTCCATTGATCTTATCGGTGAGCCTATGTAGGTAAGCAAATCACAAATCTGCTCGCTCTCCTTAAAATAGACAATGTAACTGCCGCTGCGGACAACCGTTTTGGGAATAAGGGTACATTCGGTTATTTCGGAAAGAATCTTGCACAAATCCTGAGAAAGATTTTTGTGCGGAACACAGAATTCAAGATGATAGCTTTTCATGGGATCGGATACCGAACCGCAGCTAAGAAAAACTCCGCGCAAAAACGATTGCGAAAGTTCTTCGCTTGAAAGATTTGCCCTGTTGACACGCAAAGTAATCTGACCGTCCGTATGACCGAAATCTTCAAAAATACGCTTGCAATCATTTCCGTCAACCACAATTATTTTGTAAAGATGGCTGTCGCTTGATTTTGTTCGCAAAGCTGATTGTTTTTCAATTATCGGCATATATAAATTCTGCAAGAGAAATATAAGACGATTTCCCGCATAATTGCTTTCTGTTGTGAAGGTTATTTTGTTCGGAGAAAAATTTCTGCTGAATAAAAGCATTCCGTAAAGCTCCGCTTTGAGAGCCTCACGGTCAAACTGTTCAACCGAACAAATTTCTTTTTTTACATCCGAGGAAAATGACATTTCTGCACCTTACCTGTCAATATCTCTGTGCTGAATAACACACCTATAGCCTTTTTCACGAAAGTGGTCGTTCAGCTGCATTGCGATTGTAACACTTCTGTGCTTGCCGCCCGTACAACCTATGCCGACAACAAGCTCGCTTTTGCCCTCTTTGAGATAGAGCGGTACGGAAAAATCGAGCATACTCAAAAGTCGCTTTAAAAATTCGGTTGTTTCTTCACTTTCAAGAACATAGTCACGCACATCTTTGTCAAGCCCTGTAAGATGTTTGAGTTCGGGAATGTAAAAAGGATTAGGCAGACAACGCACATCCATAATGAGATCTGCCTCAAGCGGAATTCCGTATTTGAAACCGAACGACATAAATGTCAGCGTAATGCTTTGTGAAGTGTCCTCCATGAACATTGACATAATTCGCTCTCGGAGCTGTTTGTTTGACATATATGTAGTGTCAATGTTATAATCGGCTGTTCTTTTAATAGGCAAAAGAAGCTCCCTTTCAAGCTCAACGGCAGACAGTACAGAACCGTCCTTGAGTTTATCCGAAAGAGGATGTCTTCTTCTTGTTTCCTTATAACGAACAACGAGCCTGTCCGTCATTGCGTCAAAGAACAATACCTTTACATTTTCGTAATGCATTTTGAAGTGTTCAATCTGAGAACACATTTCCTCAAATTTTTCATTTCCTCTTACATCGACAACAACCGCAACCCTCTTCATTGAATCATCTTCAGATTTGAGGCAAAGCCGATAGAGTGTTGACAACAGACTTGACGGAAGATTGTCAACACAATAATAACCGATGTCTTCAAGCACATGAAGAGCGCCTGTTTTGCCTGCACCCGACATTCCCGTTATGATTACAAATTCCATAAAATTACACCTTTTTTGCTTTATAGAAAAATAAGTTCACATTCAAGCTTGTAGCCTGTTTCATTTTCAACAGTTTTCTGAATTTCCGACACAAGCTGTTTTACATCGTCAGCCGTAGCCTTTGATTTGTTGATGATAAATCCTGCGTGCTTTTCGCTGACCTGAGCACCGCCGACTGTTTTGCCCTTGAGTCCGCATTGCTCAATGAGCGCACCTGCAAATGCACCCTCGGGTCTTTTGAACACACTGCCTGCGCTCGGATATTCAAGCGGCTGTTTTGTTGAACGGCGATTCATATAATCGTTCATTCTGTTCTGAATTTCTTCAGGATCATCTTTTTTAAGTTTGAATACCGCACCAGTGATTATGCAACCGTTTTTGCGGTAAACGCTTGTTCTGTATCCAAACTCAAGATTCTCTGCCTCTGTTCTGCCGATATCACCGTTCTGTGTGATGTGAGAAACGCTGTATACAACATCTTTCATTTCACCGCCGTATGCACCTGCGTTCATAAACAAAGCACCGCCGACTGTTCCCGGAATTCCCCATGCAAATTCAAGTCCCGAAAGTCCGCATTTTTGGGCAAACTTACACAGGCTTCCCAAAGCCGCACCTGCGCCGCAATAGATTGTTGTATCGTCAATTAATGAAATATTCCTGAAATCACCGTCAAGACGGAGAACCGTGCCGTGGATTCCCTCATCCGGAACCAGAACATTACTGCCATTGCCGAGAAGAATATACTTCTCCTTGCAGACATCGCATTCCTTTAAAATTTTCATCAGCTGAGAAAGATTTGTCACCTTTATGTAAACATCTGCTTTTCCGCCGATTTTAAATGAAGTGTGTCTGCTCATCGGTTCAAATCGTCTTGCATCACAATCAAGCTTTTGAGCACAATTATATATAATATCGGTAGTGTCCATTCAATTACCCTCCGTTGTTAGTTTAGAATATGAAATTTCTGTTCCCTGTATTCCGTTACAAAGCGGAATTATTCCCATGTATCAACAATAACCTTTGGTGACGGCGGAAGATCCTCAACAGCCATTCCGAGATTTTTGAGAAGTTCTCTTGCGGCATTGTAGCCCATTTTCTTCTGTCTGTTATTCATGGCGGCAACCTCTATGATTACGGCAAGGTTACGGCCGGGCTTTACGGGAATTGTAAGAGTCGGCACTTCGACACCGAGAATCTTCATGTATTCGTTGTCAAGTCCCATTCTGTCATAAACCTTTGAGCTGTCCCATTGCTCAAGGTTGATTACCATATCAATCTTTTCCTGCAGCTTGATAGCGCCCATACCGAAAAGTTTTCTGGCATTGATAATTCCGATACCTCGAAGCTCAATGAAGTGACGGATATTTTCGGGCGACTGGCCATAGAGTGTTGTCTGGGCAGTTCTTCTGATTTCTACGGCATCATCGGCAACAAGACGGTGACCACGCTTGATAAGCTCAATTGCGGTTTCACTCTTACCGACGCCGCTGTCGCCCGTAAGCAGACAGCCTTCGCCGTACACTTCAACAAGAACGCCGTGACGGGTAATTCTCGGAGCAAGCTCTTTGTTAAGATATTGTACAAGTGACGCAGTAAGATCCGATGTACTCTGCGGGGTGCTGAAAATAGACACCTTGTGCAGCTTTGCACTTTCGAGAATTGCGTTTGACGGTTCAATATCACGGCAGATTATTACAGCCGGAGGACCAAAGCTGAAAATGGAGTCAATAACCATTTTCTGAGCCTCCGGACCGTATCTGCCGAGATATGAGAACTCTGTATTACCGAGAACCTGAATTCGCTTGTTGTCAAAGAATTCAAGATAACCCGTAAGCTCAAGTCCCGGTCTGTTGATTTCAACAGTCGATATGTTAGTTTCCTTGTAATTTTCAGCGACATAAACTTCGGTGAGGTTCAATGCTTCTGCAATTTGCGACAGCGGAACAGAAAATTCAACAGACATAAATCATCGTCCTATCCTAAATATTTATTACCTTTCACAAATCAGAGCAACCGCCCTGCCGCCTAACAGGCAGATGTATGCTCTCAGGCTATATACTTATTGCTATTATACACCATAACGCAGTTTTGATAAAGTCTTTTTGTGAATTATTTTTCAATTTTTAATAAAATTTTCTCATTTTTCTGTTACTGTTTTAACAATGTCTGCTTTTAATTCTTTATCGGAACTAATATAACAAATACTCAAATAGCCGTTGTTTTTACCCTTAAAATTATTGAATATGGATAAAGATGTCACGGAAAGGTTGTTATTATTATTCTTCAACAGAACAATATGTTCTTTAACTTTTTTCAGTGCGTTTTTATCTTTTGAAAAAAGTTGCAAAGTTTTTGTATCCGAAAGGGCAGTATAGGTCAAAGGTGAAATTGCGGTTTCTTTTGAAATATAGTCAATATCGGTTTTGAGAGTTTTTTCTCCGAGATTTGAGTCAATAAGATACAATTCAAGCTTTGAAAGCGTCAGCGCAGGGATATAGGCTTTCTTTGCCGATATTACGGCTTTTTCAAGGCTGTCAGCCTCAACCGAAACACTTTGCACATCTTCGCTGTTCTCAAGCAGATAGAAATTATACACGGCTTTGCCCGATTTGTTTTCTGCAGTAATCGTCTGAACAAGCGAAGAAGTATCAATGCGGTTTGAATTTGAACAGCCGCCTAAAATCAGAACAATTGCCATAATCGGCAGTAAAAATATTTTTTTATTCATAAAGCTTTCTCCGATATACAAAAAGATAGATTATAGGAATCAGAAGTGCGGAAATAAAATTGAGTACAGTCAGAAAAATATTGTTCAGCAATAATTCTTTTACAGCATTATAACTATCTGCACAAACAAACAAAACAAACATTATAAAAGCTATTATCGAAACAAAAACAAGCGTTCTTTTTGAAGATGTGTTTACAATGCAGTTTGAAACGCTGATGATGACAGCCGTTACAAAAACAAAAATACAGGCAGTTACTGCGGCAAGGTAAAAGCTGTCAAAGCCTTTCATATCACCAAAATATGCGGTTTTTGACAATAGCTGAACAGAAAACGGTTGCTGTGCAGAATATGCACCGATAACAAAATCGGTAAAAAACAAAGTCAACATTAATGTGCCGAATATAATAAGAGTTGTAATTACAGGTTGTTTTATTGACAGATTTTTGGTGCTTGTGGAATTGAATCCAAAAATAACAGGCAGAAACGCAAAGATTAAACAGTCTGCAACATTGCTCCGAATATTTGAAAAATCGGGTGTAACAAAGGTGCTGTTCGGTACATATTCAAAAGATTTTATATTTCCGAAAAATATCACGGCAAAAGCAATTATGAGAAACGCAAACACAAAAATGCTGACTCTTGAGAGCGGATTTATCCCCTTTGATGCCCCGTAAACACAAATGCAAAGTATCAAAAAGGCAATCACCTTTGTGTCGACATCGGGATTAACTCCCGAAACAAACATATCGCAGAATCTTATCAGAAAAGAAACGGTTATCACGGTAAAATACATACAATAATATGAAGAAACAAAGAAAAAGCCCGTTTGCGATGTGTTTTTTGCAAAGGCTGAGAAATCAAGTCTTGTTCTGTGCTTTATCGAATAAAAAGGAACAAAGCACAACAGCGTGAAAAATATTCCGAATCCGATTGACGCAAGATTTGAAAAAATATTGTCGCTCTGCAAAAAGCTCCGCCCCATTAACAATATCGGAAGTACAGAACATACAAACAGCGAAAGCATAAGTCTTTTTGACGGAAAAGTTACATTCGATTGCATTACATCTCCTCCGTTTCGGGGAATTTCTGAACCTTGATTGTGTGCTTTGAAAGCCTTTTCCAATCTGCTCTGACAAAGACATCACGCATACTCCGCCACGAGAACGGTGCAAGCGATGACATATACGGCACACCGATTGATGTTTTGGAACACATATTGACAAGCACTCCGCAGGTGAGCAGAACTATTCCCCACAAGCCGAACATTCCGCCTGCGATAACGCAGAAAAATCTCAACACCATAATAGGCGGATAGAGTGCGAATGTGACATAACTGCAAATTGCCGCAGTTGCAACAACCATAAGAGTTGACGAGCTGATTATGCCTGCGCTGACGGCACTTTCACCGATTACAAGCGCTCCGACAATGCTGACAGCGTGTCCGAGCGGCTTTGGAATACGCAGTCCGGCCTCTCTCATGACTTCATAGATAAAGGTTATGAGAATAACTTCAAGTGTTACGGGTAAGGGTGTTTGCGACAAAGAATCGGATGTTTTCACGAGCAATCCGGTCGGAAAATATTCGGGATGAAACTGTGCAAAAGCCGTGTATATTCCCGGCAAAAATACGGCTATAAGGAACGAAATATACTTTAAAATCCGTATAAATGCCGCATAATACGGGCGGTTTGAATAATCATCAACGCTTTGAAATTCTTCTGCAAAAAGGTGCGGAATGATTATCACCGACGGTGTTCCGTCAATCAGAATTGCCACTCTGCCCTCCGACAGCTTTCCGCAGACCGTATCCGGTCTTTCGGAAATCCCGACACCCGAAAAAAGTGATTTTGAATTGTTGTCTTCAAGATAACTGCTTAAATATCCCGACGCAAGAATCATTTTCAGGTTGCAGTTTTCAAGCCGTTCTCTGATTGCTTTAAGAATTTGCTTTGACACGCTGTTTTGAAGATAACAAATCATCATCTGCGTGTTTGAACTGTATCCGCTTGTTATGGTTTCAAAAACAAGGTCGGGACTTTTGATTCTTCGCCTTATTAAAGTCATATTGATTCTCAACGGTTCTGTAAAACCTTCTCTGCAGCCTCTCTGCACTACCTCACTTTCGGGTTCCGAAACACTTCTGAACGAAAAGCCCTGTGCTCCGATTGCAAGCATACGACTGCAACCGTCAACAACAAGCAGGGCAAAACCTGATGTTGAAAAGCTGATTGCCTCGTCAATTGTCGTGAACTCGACAATTTCACTTGATGTCAGCACGGTATTTTTTATAAGGTCAAAAACCTTATCGGGAGATTGGCAGTCAAAATAATAATCAAGCAGAGGATTGATTACCGACAACGCAAGCGTGTCCTTTCCGCACATTCCTTCAATTGTGATTATTGCGGATTTTATACTGCATTGTCCCTTTAGATTCATTTCACGAACCGTAAAGTCTGCCGAATTTTTGAACATTTTCTTCAGAGTTGAAATATTTTCTTCTAATGAATTATACATTTAATCACCGTCTTAATATATCTGCTTTTTATTTTGCGGTATATCGGCTCAAATTATGCAAATATTAGTAACGGTGATGTTATGTTAATTTCAATAATCAGAACAATTTTGCTCTATGCCTTTGTCATTCTGGCAGTCAGGTTAATGGGAAAGCGACAGATGAGCGATATGCAACCGAGCGAGCTTGTAATCACAATGATAGTGTCGGATATCGCATCAATTCCTATGCAGAACACATCTCAACCGCTGTTGAGCGGAGTTATTCCCGTTGCGATTCTCGTTGCACTTGAAATTACCGCAAGCATTATTATGATGAAGTGGAGCGGTTTCAGAAGTCTTTTGTGCGGAAAACCCGTTATAGTAATTAAAGACGGAAGGATTCTGCAATCGGCTATGAAAAAGCTGCGGCTTACTACAGAAGATTTGAGCGTCAGATTAAGACAACAGGGTATTTTTTCAATCGAAGATGTTCAATACTGCATTGTTGAAACAAACGGTGAGGTAAGCGTTCTTGAAAAGCCTGAGAAGAGAAAGCCTTCTGCCGAGGATTTCGGGTTAAAAATTAAGGACAATAAAATTGAAACCGTAGTTGTCAGCAACGGAAAAATTCTTGAAAATTCGCTTAATTTATGTGAAAAAGAAAAGGGTTATGTTAAAAATATTCTGCAAAAGAAAAATATTAAGCAGAGCAATGTTTTTCTGATGACTCTTGACGCACTCGGAAATTACAACATTATAAAAAAGGAATAATAATATGAAAAGAATTTACATTGCACTTTCACTTGTTCTGGCGGCACTATGCTTTGCATCTGTTGAAACAGGATTTATTTCGGGCAAAACTGATTCATTCATTGCAAAAATTGAATGTGCCGACAGACTGATGAGCAGACTTGAATTTGAAGATGCGCTCAAAATATGTGAAGAAACAGAGAAAGAATGGTATGACAACGCCAAATTGATTGACACCATGCTCATTCACGATTATGTTGACAATATCGGATTAAGCATTTCGAGAATGACCGCATTTGCACAAAAGCAGAACCGTGATATGTACTTTGCCGAAAGCGTTCAGGCAAAAAAAGAACTCGCCTCCATTAAAGAAAGCGAGTTTCCGTTAGTTGAAAATATTTTGTAATTAACTTTTATTCTCAGCAGTTTGCAACGGTACAATTGCAAGTGTTTTTCCAAGAGGAGCAAGAACTTTTAAAATAGTGTCAAGTTGTGGACTTGTAACACCTTTTTCCATTCTTGCAATCACCGGTTGTTTCACACCGCTAAGTTCTTCCAGTTTTTTTTGACTTATTCCCTTTTCCTGACGGGCTTTAATAAGCTCTCCAATCAAAGCCACTCGTAGGTCACTTTCAGCAATCTCATCCGGTGTAAAAAGCTGATTTCTTACATCAGACCAACTTTTTCCAATAGCATTATTACTCATTAGAAAGTCCCCTTTCTGTCAAATCTGCAAACTCACGCTTTGCTTTTTCAATCTCTCGTAAAGGTGTTTTTTGTGATTTCTTCATAAACTGATGAAGAAGGACAAAAGAATCATCAACCCAAGCTACAAAAAATATTCTTTCTCTAAGAGGTCTAAGTTCCCAAATCTCACCGTCAATATGCTTCATATACGGTTCACCTGCACGAGTTCCATACTCAGATAATATCTGGATGTAATCGTTTATTTTGTTAGCCTTTATACGACTGTCTTTATCCTTTTTACTCAACAAATCAGTAAGGTAATCAAGAACAGGCTGATCCCATTAGGTGTTTTATAAAAATAGACCTGATACAAATATATTACCTCCCTCAATTACTATTATACTTAAAAATCATTAAAAATCAAGTACTTTTAAGTTATTGCTAATTTAAATTATTCTTTTTAATTTTGGAATTGATAAATTCGACCAGTCGGAATATGAGGAAAACGGCGGCATTGACTATTACAACGCTTGCACCTGTCGGGGTGTCGCATGAATATGACACGCACATACCGACAAAGAAACAACAAAGTGAAAGCACACCCGAACAGAGAATTACCGACTTGAATTTTTTGCAAACTCTCATGGAAGAAAGCGCAGGAAAAATTATAAGTGCAGAAATTAGCAGAGTTCCCATAATTCTCATACCAATTACAATTGTGAGAGCCGTAAGGAGTGCAATTACCGTGTTATAAACACCTGTTTTAAGACCGGTTGCCCTTGAAAATGTTTCGTCAAAGGTTACGGCAAAAATCTTGTTGTAGAACAAGATGAATATTACGATTACAACAAGTGCAAGAATTCCGCACATAACTGCGTCGGCTGTTGTAGTGGCAAGAATACTGCCGAAAAGGTATGAGTTGAGGTCGGTATTTACGCCCGATACACTGACAAATACAACACCTATTGCAAGTGCCGTACTTGAAATTATTGCGATTGCCGCATCGCCGTTGATTTTACTGTTCTCAGAAAGTCTTAACAGCAGGAATGCCGCAATAATGATTACAGGAACAGCAACTTCAAGCGGTGCAAGATTTAGTGCCGCCGCAACTGCAAGCGCACCGAAGCCCACATGAGATAATCCGTCACCGATCATTGAATACCGTTTGAGAACGAGCGTTACACCGAGCAGTGCCGCACACAAAGAAACAAGCGTGCCGACAATGAATGCTCTGACTATAAAATTGTATGAAAACATTTCAAAAATCATATCAAACATTTTTAGCACCTCCGTGAACTCTGTGCTGACATTCATCACACGGGCAATCGCTGAGAATAAAGCGTTTGCCGGCATCCGAATGCAGATACTGATGTGCCGTACCGTAGAAATACCAATTCTTTGCAAGGTGCAGAATTTTTGAGGCATTGCTCACGGCTGAATTCACATCGTGAGAAACCATAATAATTGTGATTCCGCTTTCATTCAACTTTTTGATAAGAGCGTACATATCAGCCATTGCCATCGGATCAAGTCCCGTTACAGGCTCGTCAAGAATAATCAGTTTGTGAGTTGCACACAATGCACGGGCGAGCATGACACGCTGCCGCTGACCGCCCGAAAGCTCTCTAAAACATTTTTTGCGTAAATCATAAATACCCGTGAGCTTCATATTCTCGGCGGCAGTTTTTTTCTGCTCCTTTGAATAGAAAAAGGTGTGTTTTTTATTAAGACATCCCGAAAGCACCACCTCTTGCACCGACGCAGGAAAGTCACGCTGAATATCACTTGACTGCGGAAGGTAGCCGATTTCATTCTGTTTTAGTCCGTCACTATAGGTAATCGAACCGCTCAATGGCTTTAAAAGTCCGAGAAGTGCTTTCATGAGAGTAGTTTTGCCCGAACCGTTTTCACCGACTATGCAGATATAATCCTTTTCTTTTATATCAACCGAAATATCATTGACAACGGTTTTGCCTTCATAACCGAGCGAGGCATTTTCAATTTTAATAAGCGACATCAGTATAACGCCTCCTTTAATGCTTCAAGATTTTGTTCCATAACAGAAATATAAGTTGCACCGTTTTCAAAATCATTCTTTGTGACATTGTGACATGAAGAAAACTGCATCGTCTTTGCAGAAGAATCTTCAGAGATAATCCGAGCAATTTTGCCGCTTGAAAGCTCAAGATAGAATACAACGGGTATATCGTGTTCTCTTGTAAAATCAATCAGATGAGAAACAACGGCTGTACTCGGCTCGGTTTCGTGACTGCAACCTGGGAATGCACATTCATATCCAAGGTTGTAGTCGCTTACAAAATACAGAAACGGAAATCTGTCGCCGAAAACAAGCGTATCACGCTTTTTGTTATTTGCAACTTCGGTAAATTTCTTATCAAGGCTGTCAAGCTGTGAAATGTAATTTGTTTTTCTGTCATTGTAATATTTAGAATTTTTGCTGTCAACTGACATCAACTCATCTGCGATTGAGGCAGACATACGCTCTGCATTTCTGATTGAAGTCCAGACATGCTCGTCATACTCCTCCCCTTCCTCGTGATCGTGACCTTCGTCATCATCATCCATATCTTCATGACTGTCATGTTCATGGTCATGATCCATAGATTGTTCATGCCTGAGAGGAACATACTCCATCATCTTCATCACTTTTACATCTTTGTTTTCAATTGACGAAAGAACTCCGTCAACCCATTCGTCGCTTTCACCGCCGTTGCAGATAAAAATATCGCAATTTTCAATTGCTGTAATATCTGACGGTTTGGGTTCATAACTGTGCGGATCGCTTCCGGGCGAAAGCAACAGGCGAATATCAACTTTATCGCCTGCAAGCTGTCTTACAAAATCATAGTAAGGAAAAATCGTTGTTACAACGCTGATTTTACCGTCAGATTTCCTGACATCTTCAGTTCTGTCACAAGCGGAAATTAATAACAAGCCGCAAATTATCACGGCAGAAAGAAAAATTGAAACAAGTTTTTTCATATATCACTCCAAATAACGCTTAAAAAGTCTTAATACACAAAAGGGATTGCATAAAACATCTTTATGCAACCCCTTTATAATTATTTGCAGAATCGGATAAATTTATCCGAAAGCTGTTTTATGCAGCTTTAGCGGCAAGCTTCTTTGCCTTTTTATGACGCTGCCACATAACCCAAAGCGGACCTGCGATACAGATTGAAGAATAACAACCTGATATGATACCGATAATCATCGGAAGAGCAAAGCCCTGAACAGATGTGATATTGAACGCACAGGCAACAACATAAACAACAAGAATAGCCGAAAGTGTTGTTACAGAAGTCATAATTGTTCTCTTAATACACTTTGTACAGCTGAGGTTGAATATCTTGCCAACATCTGTTTTGCTTCCGACAAGCTTCTTTTCCTCACGAACACGGTCATAGATAACAATTGTATCGTTAAGCGAATAACCGAGAATCATAAGAACAACTGCGATGAAGCTTGCGTCAATCGGCATCTGGAAGATTACATACATAAAGTAAATCATTGCAACATCGTGGAAGAGGGCTACGAGAGCCATAACACCTGCCGAAAGACCGCCGATTTTCTTAAATCTGATTGTTACATAAAGAACCATAAGCACGGCTGCAATTGCAACAGCAGTAAGACACTTGAGAAGGAAGCTGAAACCCATTGAAGCATCAACTGAATTTGATTCAAGACATTTGAAGTTATTGTCCGGATACTTCTTCTGAAGGTCTGATTCAAGGTTCTTCTGAATATCGGTTTTGATTGAATCGTTACCCGAGAACTGAACTGTTACCGTTGTGCCGCTGTCACCCATAAGATCCTGGGCATATGTAGTAGTGATTCTGTCCTCTGTTGTTTCAACCTGAATAAAATCAGTAAGTTCAGACTGATTGATTTCACCGCTGTAGCTGAATTTAAGTGTGGCACCGCCAGAGAACTGAATGTCAAGCTGTGTACCAAAAATAAAGTTACATACGATACCGATAATAATAATTGCAAGAGAAATTCCGAAGAAAATCTTTTTGTGACCTACAAAGTCAATAATCTTGTGGCCTCTGTTATACTTTTCGGCAAATTCCCCATCTGTAAGGGGGGCATTTGAAACTGCCTTTGTCTGAGTTTTATCAGTCATTCTTAGCACCTCCAAACAACCATTTTTTACGCAGGAACTTAAAGCCTGCAACACTTCTGAGCATAATTCTTGTACAGAATACACCCATGATAAAGTTAGCGATTACGCCGACAAGAAGTGTGTAACCGAATGAGTAGATAGTACCTGTTGTAGACTCACCGAAGATGATTGAGAGAATATTTGCAGGACCAAATACAAGCATAAGGATAATTGATACGATAATAACGGTCATATTACCGTCTACGATAGCAGAAAGTGAATTCTTTGTACCCCTTTCAAGAGCACCGTCAAGAGTTCTGCCCGCTTTAAGTTCTTCTTTGATACGCTCGGCAGTAATAACATTACAGTCAACGCCCATACCGATTGAAAGGATAAGACCCGCAATACCTGGGAGCGTCATTGTGAATGAAGAGAATACAGGGAAGTAACCTGATACAGCCGCAATGGCAAGACCCATCTGACCGAGAAGTGAGATAACTGCAACAAAACCGGGCAAGCGGTAGAAGAGAATCATAATGATTGCAATAATGATAAATGCGATAACACCCGCATATGCCATTGCAACAAGTGAGTTCTCACCGAGGGTTGCGCTGATTGTGCCGTAGTTTGATGTTTCAAGCTGGAACGGAAGAGCACCTGCATTAATTTTTGATGCAAGGTCCTGAGCCTCTTTAGCTGTAAAGTCACCTGAAATAACAGCGTTGCCGTCTGTAATTTCAGCCTCAACCTTAGGAGCTGAAAGCATAATATCATCCATCCAGATTGAAACCTGCTGGTTTAGATATTCTTTAGTGATGTCAGCAAAACGCTCCTTACCGTTCTTGTCACCGCTGCTCTTCAGCTTAAGCTGAACTACATAGGAATTTTTACCTGTGGTCTTGTCTGTTGTCATACCTGCTGTTGCACTTTCAACATAAGAACCGTCCATAAGGATTGTCTTAGCTGTGTCGCCCGAAGGAGTTTTGTAAACATACCCGCCGTTTGAATCAACATCTGTTGTTTCATGACCGTCTCCGGGACGGAATGTAAGCTGTGCTGTTGAAGAAATCTCTTCGATTGCCTCAATTGCGTTCTGGTCGGAATCTTCCTTCCATGGGAAACGAACAATGATTCTGTCGCTTTTTGCATCCGCATAAAGCTCATAATCTGTGATACCCTGAGATACCATTCTTAATTCAATGATTGACTTTGCAGACTCAAGCTGCTCGTCAGTTGCGTCAACATCTCCTGCCGGTTTGAATGTTGCTTCAACACCGCCACGGATGTCAATTCCCCATCGTATATCGCTGATGCCCTTTAATACTGTTGTTTTGTTATCGCCGGTGTAGTAGGAAATACCAAAAATCGCAGTAAACGAAAAGGCAAGTATCAGCAAAGCTACGACAAAGAATACAGGCTTTGGAACTCTTTTCATGCCTTTGAAACCTCCGTTAAATAATTGTCTGTGATTTTATTTTGCTCAAAAGTCAAAATAACTCTGTCACGAACATCCAATCACAGACCGTAACAGAGTTATTATAGAATTTTTTTAGGAAAATGTCAATGGATACGGAAATATTTAATAAAAAAAGAATTGAATTTATCAAAAAATACATTCTAATGTCATAAACTGCATACAAAATTCTTCCAAAATCCAACTGACAAACCAAATTTTCAAATGATGATTACTTGTTCAGAATCTTTTCGCAAGCCGCAAGCCTTGCACAGATACAAAAAACATCCATAGCAACTTCAAGCTCGTGGTTCGGAGGGAAGGTCGGTGCAATTCTGATGTTGGAATCCTTTGGATCAATTCCGAGCGGATATGTTGCACCTGCACCCGTAAGAACAACTCCTGCCTCCTTACAGAGAGCGACTGTTCTCTTTGCCGTGCCTTCAAAAACATCAACGCTTACAAAGTAACCGCCGTGCGGCTTTTTCCATGATGCGATATCAGCAGGCGCAAGTTCTTTGTCGAGAGTATCAAGAACAATCTCGAATTTTGGTTTAAGGACAGACTTGTGCTTTTCCATATGTTTAAGCACGCCGTCATAATCCTTGAAGAATCTTACATGACGGAGCATATTAAGCTTATCATAGCTGATGATTTCGTAGTTATATTTTTCACGGAGAACCTTGAGGTTGTTTTCAGATGCAGCCATTGCGGCTACGCCTGCACCGGGGAAAGTAATCTTTGATGTTGAGCAGAAAAGAATCGGTAGGTCTTCATTACCTGTCTTTTTGCATTCATCCATAATGTTGAGCAAAACATCAGGTGTGTCGCTGATTTCATGGATGCAGTAGGCATTATCCCACATAATTCTGAAATCCTTAGCGGCAGGCTTTAAAGCGGCAAAGCGCTTAACAACCTCATCGCTGTATGTGATGCCGGCAGGGTTTGAATATTTCGGAACGCACCAAATACCCTTGATTGAGTCATCCTCAGAAACGAGTCTTTCAACCATATCCATATCGGGACCGTTGTCGTCCATCGGAATCGGAATAAGCTCAAAGCCGTAATACTGAGTAATGCCGAAATGACGGTCATAACCCGGTACCGGACAGAGGAATTTTCTGTTCTTTACTTCATACCATGGTTTGCAGCCCTCAACAGCGGGAGCTGTCATAAAGCATGAAATTGTATCAAACATCATATTAAGGCTTGAAGAACCGCCTACAATAACATTCTCTGCATCTACACCGAGAATATCCGCAAAAAGCTTTCTGCACTCTGTAATACCGTTGAGAAGTCCGTAGTTGCGGCAATCCATCTTATCCTCACCGATAAAATCGGATTTGCTGTTGATTGTATCGAGCATAGGTAAGGAAAAATCAAGCTGTTCTTTGCTGGGCTTACCTCTTGCCATATTGAGGTTAAGTCCCATACCTTTAATCTCCTCAAATCTCTTTGCGAGATTGCCATACTCTTTTTCAAGTTCCTGCTTACTCAGTTCAAGATAACCCATTTTGAATAACTCCTTAAAATATTATTGCAAATGCAATTTAAATTTCTAATATATTTTACTCTATTCGCCCAAGAAATGCAAGATGTTTTTTGCAATCTTGCATTTTTATTTTCACAAAAAAGAACAGACCTGCAACAGTCATTTTTGGTGAAAGTTTGCAAGTCTGTGATTTTGTGTTATTTTTATTGAGAATGTGTAGTTTTGTGCCAAAGAACAAAATTGGGATTAATAATACTGGTAGTAGTAATAACCTTTCTTTCTTCTCTTTGAATCATAAGTACAACCTACCTCAATCAGACCGAGTACGGTTGAATCGGCAAGCTTTACGCTGTCAAGAAGGTGCTGAAGGTCACCATGAGTTGTTGAGCGTTCACGAACAACTACAACAAAGCCGGCAATCATATCCTTGAGAAGCAGAGCGTCGGCAACCACACCGATAGGAGGCGTATCAAAAATTACATAATCATAATCTCTGACAAACTGCTCATAAAGTTCCTGAAATCTGGTACTGCACATAAGCTCAGAGGGGTTTGGCGCAACCGTACCTGCCGGAAGAATGTCGAGATTCGGAAGAACATCATGCTTAACAGCCTCGTCAATTTCAATCATTTTACCGATTACATTGGTAAGTCCCTTTTTATTGTCAAGCTTAAAAATGTTGTGAACATTAGGACGGCGAAGGTCGCAGTCGATAAGGAGAACTCGTTTTTCCATTTTTGAAAAGGAAATTGCAAGATTTGCGGAAACGGTGCTCTTGCCCTCACCCTTTGAGTAACTGGTTACGGCAAAGCATTTTTTTCTTTTGCGGAAAGCGAGAACATAATATTAGTTCTTGCGGCCTTATACGACTCAACAATTGCAAACTTGCTCTTATCGGAAAGAGAAAAATTCTGTCCGTTATTTTTTTTATCGTCTTTCTTTTTAAATAATTTAAAATCAGAAGCCATAGTTTCTCCTTAACCCTGGTTCTCAAAGTCGGGAATTTCGGCAAATATAGGAATACCGTAGATATCCTGAATATCGTCCTCAGACTTGATTGTTGTGTCGATAAGTTCAATAAGAATAGAAATAAGGCAGGAAGCAATTAATCCGATTGCGGCGCCTATAAGCATATTCTTTGTGTTACTCGGTGCATACGGAACCGAAGGAACCTTCGCCTGACGAAGTGTTCCGATCTGACCGTAGCTGAATTTTGAATTATAAACCTCAGCCGCTTTTTCGGCAAGCTGATTGGCAACATTGGCACACTTCTGTGCGTCTGTACCGTCCACTGTAATTGTGATAAAGAAAGTACCGTCGGCTACATCAACATTAACCGTGCAGCCGTCATAGAGTGCTGTCATCTCATCGGAATTTTTAAAGAGTGTAACGCAGATTTCAGCAAGATTTGCAGAGGCGGAAATATCAGCAGGATATATCTTCTGGTTCTCCTCATTGGTTGTCTTTTTAGTTGTATCATCGGCAGCCTTTGAAGGTGTCGTACTCTTGGTGTCGGCATTGGCATTTGCTCGCTGTGACGAACTGTAGTTCTGTACATAAATCATGGTAGATGTGCTGTACATCGGTGCAATTACAAAGCGTGAATACATAAAGAACAGCAGTCCCATTACAACAGTAGCAAGAATAATAAACTTGATTCTTTGCAAAAGGACGCCGACAATTCGCTGAATGGTTACATTCTTTGCCATTTATATAGCCCCTTTAATTCATATTAAGTATTAAGAAAACATACCGTAAAGCAAAAAAGGTGTTTTTACGGCAGTGATTTACACATTTATATTTTATTATATCTTATGTATTCTCAGCAATAATTCTATCATAAAATATTGATTGAAATAATTTCTTTAATATTATACAAATTTTTCATTGTCGGATTCTTTAACAGCAAAAATAAAGGAAGCCGTAAAGACTTCCTTTATCATAGTTTATTAAGTTACGGTTATCAGCCTACAACATTAAGAAGTACGCCGGCTGCAACTGCTGAACCGATTACACCTGCAACATTCGGACCCATAGCGTGCATGAGGAGGAAGTTGCCTGGATTTTCAGCCTGACCAACCTTCTGAGATACACGGGCAGCCATCGGAACGGCGGATACACCTGCTGAACCGATGAGCGGGTTAACCTTACCGCCTGTTGCCTTGTACATAATCTTACCGAAAAGTACACCGAATGCAGTACCCATACAGAACGCAAGAAGACCGAGAACGATAATCTTGATTGTGTCAAGAGTAAGGAAGTTCTGACCGGATGCAGTTGCACCTACAGTTGTACCGAGGAAGATTGTGATAATATTCATAAGCTCGTTCTGAGCTGTTTTGCTGAGTCTTTCAACAACGCCGGATTCCTTAAAGAGGTTACCGAGCATAAGCATACCAACGAGCGGAGCTGCGTCGGGAAGGAAGATTGCGATGATAATAACAACAATTACCGGGAACATAATCTTCTCAAGCTTTGAAACAGGACGAAGCTGCTCCATAACTACGGAACGCTCTTTTTTGGTTGTGAGCGCCTTCATAATAGGCGGCTGAATAATCGGCACAAGAGCCATATATGAATATGCGGCAATTGCGATTGAACCGAGAAGATGCGGAGCAAGCTTTGTTGTTACATAAATAGCCGTAGGACCGTCGGCACCGCCGATGATACCGATAGCACCTGCCTCTGCCTCTGTAAAGCCGAGGAAAATAGCGCCTGTAAATGTTAAAAAGATACCAATCTGTGCGGCAGCACCGAGAATAAGGCTCTTCGGGTTAGAGATGAGCGGACCGAAGTCAGTCATACAACCGATGCCGAGGAAGATAAGAGGCGGATAAATGCCGAGCTTAACACCCTGATAGAGGTAATAAAGAAGTCCGCCGTATGTCGGATTCTCAATATAAGTTACTCCGTCAATCACCGTTTTGGCGTGTCCCGACACCGCAACATTCTGTGCGGTACATTGAGCCTCTGTCAAAAGCTGTGTTGTAGGCGGAGCCATAATGCTCGGATAAAGATTAACAAGCAGCATACCGAATGCGATAGGAAGGAGCAAAAGCGGCTCATACTGCTTTTTGATTGCAAGGTAAAGCAAAACGATTGAAATACCAATCATTACATAGTTCTGCCAGTTAAGAGTTAACAGACCCGAGTCTTCAAAGATACCGACAACGGCATCTACAAAGCCTTGTAAAATTTCCATTAGATAACATCCTTTCCCTTAAAACTTTGCCTTAAAACGGGCGGGTATTATCAAGTACACCGGCTTTTGCCCATGCGGAACGACCGCCGTCTGATGACTTTTTAATACTCTTGATTCTTGCTTTTTCGGAAGAGCCGTACATTGTGGCAACTGCTGCGGAAATTACGGCAACAACCTCATCGGAAACACCGTCTGTCTGAGCAGGAGCAACAGGAGCGGCAACAACAGGAGCAGGAGTTTCTGCTACGGTTTCAGCCTTTTTCTCTTTGCTCTTTTTGCCGGCATCTTGAGCTTTCTGAATGATTGCGCCGTAAATCTTGATTATGAAAATCAAGAGAATCAGCATTGCGAATACAACAACAAAACCTGTAAGAACAACTTTTGCAGAGGCAATACCTTTTTCGGCAAGGGAAAGCTCCTCTTTAGCCAATAAAGCTACATCGGAAAGATTCATAAAACAACCCCCATATTTGTCATTTGCATATAGGAATATTATACTTTATTCCCGAAACATTTTCAATAACAAATATGGGGCGAATAATTTTTTGGCGATATTACCAATTTATTTATTTGTGAGCCTGTTTATTTGTGAATTAAAGCTTTGCAATTTTATCGTTATTTGTCGTTACAGAATTATACATATTAATCCGTTACAGCCGTCATTGATAATTTTTTCAACAGTCTCCCCTATCCGCCTTCTGGCATCGGCAGGCATTCTGTACAGCTTGTTGTGAAGTCCCTCGTTAACGAGTTCGTGAACTGATTTTCCGAATATGTTACTCTCCCAGATTTTTTCCGGATTTTCGTCAAATTCTCTGAGAAGATAAGACACAAGCTCTTCGGACTGCTGTTCCGAACCGACAATCGGAGTTACCTCCGTCTGCGTAAAAATCTTCATCATATGAATTGACGGTGCGCTTGCTCTCAGCTTGATACCGTATTTTCCGCTCTGCTTAATAATCTGCGGTTCGTCAAGGGTAAGTTCGTCAATTGTCGGCATAACAATTCCGTAGCCTGTTTCCTGAACCTGTTCATAAGCCTGTGCAATCTTGTCGAATTCTTTTTGTTTTTGCGAAAGAGTTTTTATGCAGTTCAGAAGTTCGTACTCCTCGGTTATCTCAAGCCCTGTTTCTTCCGAGATAACCTTGTAGAAAAGTTCGCTTTCGATAGATAAGGCCATCTCCGCATATCCTTTTCCGAGGTCAAGACTCGTAACCTTTGCCGATGTGATGTACTCACATTGCTCAATATCAGAGATTATCTGCTGAATTTGCCTGATTTTCTCAATTTTGGCGGCATTTTTCTTTATTGAATCAAATACAACCGATTTCAGCCAATGGTCTTTATCGAGCTTTACAACCCATTTCGGAATGTCAACCTTGATTTCACGGATTGGAAATTCAAACAAAAGCTGTGCGAGTATCCTTTTGATTTCGGTTTCGTCAAGCTCCATACAGCTAACGGGAATTACGGGGACCTTGTATTCGGCGGTCATTTCGTTTGACAGGCGAATTGTTTCATCTGCCGTAGGATCAACTGAATTGAGAAGTATAATGAACGGTTTATTGATTGCTTTCAGCTCATTAATTACTCTTTTTTCACTTTCAATATAATCTTCTCTCGGAATATCGCTGATTGTTCCGTCAGTAGTGATAACAAGACCGATTGTTGAATGGTCGGTAATTACCTTTTTAGTGCCTATTTCTGCGGCGTCATCAAAAGGAATCGCCTCGTTTGACCATGGAGTTTTTACCATTCTCGGTTCGTCCTCTTCGCTGTAACCGATTGCACTGTTTACAATATAGCCTACGCAGTCAATCATTCTCACATTGAAGGTTGTGTTGCCGCCGAGATTGATTTCAACGGATTCCTCGGGAATAAATTTGGGTTCTGTGGTCATTATGGTTCTTCCTGCCGCAGATTGAGGAAGCTCATCAACGGTACGCCTGTAAACTGCCTCGTCACGAATATTGGGCAGTACAAGCGAATCCATAAACCTTTTTATAAATGTTGATTTTCCCGTTCTAACGGGACCGACTACTCCGATATAGACATCGCCGTCGGTTCTTCGGGAAATATCCTGATAAACATTTCTCTCTTCCATTTTTTATACCTCCCTATATTCTCGGAATCAACAGCATTTTAGGTGCGTCGAGCACCTGATTTTCAGCTGAATTTTCCGAAAGCAGCAAATCAAGCTTTGTGTTGTGGGATTTAGCAATATCCCAGAGCTTTTCTCCCTTGTCGGCAAAGTATAATGTCAGCGCACAATTTTCGGGAGGTATAGGTTTATCCTCAAAAACATTTACATTTTTTACGGTGTTTACTCTGTTTTCCGAAAAAACAGCACCGCAGATTTTCAGCTCACAACGAATTTCTATGACATCATCTTCGGCAAGTCTGTAGCTTATACTTGCTGTCCTTGTACCGAAAATTTTGGCACAGGTACAGTCTGTCTGCGGAATAATATGCTCATAATCGGCTGAACGCTCAATAAACACAGGCATATCTTCCCCGTTAAGCGCCAATATGCATATGTTGATTTTTCCGCTTATAACCATACCTCTGTCATCGTGTGAAGCCTCGGCAGTTATTTGTTCTGTGAAAATATCGAGAATTCGTGAGATTTTTCCGTCATCAATCTTAACGGATATTTTTTCCATATGAGGTTCATTAATCGGAACAACCTCGCCCGTAATTTTTAATTGTTCAAACTCCGGCAACGAGGAAAATTCTGTTGAGTAGGCGTCACATACAATTTCCTCCTCACGGGTTATATATCCCTCCTCCGTAACGCAGAGCTTAACTTCAAGTATCACGGACGGCTTTTCGGAAAGCATATCATTTTTCAGTCTGATGTCATACGACATAACATCGCAGGAAACACAGTTGATTGTGTTTTCGTCAATTCCGTCACAATCTAAAATTTTGTTGAACGGCAACAGATAGTCAAGCTTTTCAACTTCTCCGCTCTCTGCGTTTGAAAGGTACAAAAGCTTGAGATTAAGTTCACCGTTGAGCATAAGCTTTCCCGTTACAGCCTTAGCGTCAATCACTCCGACGCTTACATCGCTGCGGAGAACAGATTCAATCTGCGGTTTTTCGCCTACCGAAATTTCTTCGCAAACAGAAAACTGCTCCTGGCAGAACGATTTAAGATCGGCACAGGTAACGGTCTTTCGGTCGGTTTCAACATTATCGGAAGGCGTGAAAATGCTCGTCTGAGTTTTTGAAAATACCTTTGCATACAATGAAAACGCTCCGTGCATAACAAGTCTGCGGGGACTTAATGCCCTGCAGTTTATGTATTCCGGCTTGGTTTTTGTGATGATAACCGGATTGTCGGGAGCGTCTTTTACCGAAAAGTTCTGTGAAAAATTCACGCTTTGTTCGCAACAGCGCACGCTTTTCTTTATGCTTTCCACATACATCACATTCACCGTACAAAATCCGTCAATCTGGAGCTGACCTCCCGAAAGGGTTCTGCTCTGAATTTTGGGTGTGAGGGTACATTTCAGAATTTTTTCTATATCCGGACAATAATCGGGCAGAGTGAGGTCAACATCTGCAAGCTGTTCGGCAACCGTGTCAAGCACAGCCGACGGCGTGCAAAACGAGCGGTTTTCCTGATTAAACTCCATATTTTTCTCTCCTTTATGTTTTATAGTTCAATTATATTAGGGAGTGCGGAAAAATATTACCCGTAAGATTAATCATAATTTTATTTTAAAAAATAAGATGTGCAAAGTTTTTTGTAACTATGCACATCTTTGGCTCGAATTTATTGTAAACTATTACCAATAGCAAGATTTTGGAACAGTGTCCAAACATATGACTATTATTCCGACTTGGTTTCCTTTTTGATTCCGTAAATTTTTCTCAAAATTGCCGATATGAATTTTGGTTTCTCAATAAGTACAACTTTCATAATTACCTCCGAACACAACAAATACTGACAACTACGAGTGCGCCTGCCGCAATGACGAGTACCCATTCACTCGGCAGAAGTGATGCACACAGCAGTCCCAGTCCAAAGCATACTGCAGATTTTATTCTCTGTGTGTAACAATTCACTGTATCACCCTATATCAGAATATACACAAAATCAAATTATGTGCAAAAGCGGTTGAATTATTTTTAAAATTGATATAAGATAAACTGAGAAAACAATTACGGAGAATTTTACAGACTATGAGAACACTTGAAATTAAAAAGAATGACGCAAATCAGCGACTCGATAAATTTTTACAAAAAAGATTCAAAACTCTGCCAAAGTCGCTTATGTACAAATATATAAGGAAAAAGTGTATTAAGGTAAACGGCAAAAAGTGTGATATTCAGACCATGCTCAAAGAGGGCGATGTGCTTACCTTTTATATTAAGGACGAATTTTTTGAGGCATCGGAGCAAAAAAGCTATGAGTTCATGAAAGCACCGAAAACCTTTGACATTGTTTATGAGGATGAAAACCTTATACTTATAGATAAAAAGCCGGGCATAATCGTACACCCTGACAAGAATTATCACTTTGATTCACTTGTTGCAAGAGTTCAGCACTACCTCTATGACAAAGGTGAATATAATCCCGATGAAGAAAAAGCCTTTGCACCTGCACTTGTCAACAGAATCGACAGAAACACGGGCGGAATTGTTATTGCGGCTAAAAATGCCGAAAGTCTAAGAATCCTAAACGCAAAAATGAAAACAAGAGAGCTTGAAAAATACTATCTCTGCCTTTTATACGGAAAGCCAAAAAGGGACTGCGACACGCTTCACGGCTATATGATCAAGAATGAAAGTAAAAACAAGGTTACTGTTTTCAAAAATGAAGTTGAGGGTTCAAAAGAAATTAAGACAAAATATGAAATTCTTGACTTCAACGGCAAATTCAGTCTTGCCGAAATTGAACTTTTGACGGGCAGAACTCATCAGATAAGAGCGCACATGGCATCAATCGGACATCCGCTTGTGGGTGATACAAAATACGGCAAAGGCAAAAAAGCACCCGACAACATTAAGTATCAGGCGCTTTACAGCTATAAGCTGAAATTCAATTTTGAAACCGATGCAGGCATTCTTGATTACCTTAACGGCAAGGAATTTAAGGTAAACGATGTATGGTTTGCAAAAAACGGAAAGATAAATCTAGATAGATAAAAGCGGTCAATAACCGTCTTTTGCTTTGCAAAAACAAAAATTTTAATCTTCTTTAATACACATAAACGCACTCATTGTGCCTCTGTGACCTTTGGTGGCACGGTGACTCCATAAGAGGTCGCTGTTGCAATTGGTGCAGACATCCGAAACTGTTATGTTTTCATTCTTTACACCTGAAGCAGTAAGAATCTGACGGTTGGTTTCAAGGAGATCGACCATATATTTTCCGTTTCCTTTTTCAAAAACGAACTTTGTGCTGTCAAGGTCTGCAAGATTCAGAAAATGTTCTGCACATGGGTAGTCAACCTCATAGCAACAAACTGAAATTGCTGGACCGATTGCGGCTTTGATATCGGCAGGATTTGTGCCGTAAAGCTCAGTCATTTTCTCAACAACCTTTTTCCCTATTCTGCCGACAGTTCCTCTCCATCCGGCATGGGCAAGTCCGATTGCCTTATTCTTTGTATCGACAAAAAACAGCGGTGTGCAGTCGGCATAGTAGGTTACAAGGGTTACTCCCTTTTCATTTGTAATCAAAGCGTCAACACTCTCCATATCACGGGGCTTGTAGATGCCTATGCCCTTTTCGGCAGATGTTACGGCTCTTACAACCGTGTGGTGATCCTGTGCCGAGGCTACAAGACTTTCATAATCAAAACCTGCACTTTTGCAGAATCTTTTGTAATTTTCGGTTACGCTGTCGGGATTGTCACCTCTGTTGAATGCCATATTCATTGATGTAAATTCACCCGTTGACACACCGCCAAGTCGGGTTGTGAATGCGTGATTGATGAAACTAATTTCTGATAAAGAATTATATGTAAGATACGGAACCGTATCAATATTGTTGAGCTTCATTGTTTTTGAAAAAAATTTCATAAGTGTTCCTTCCATATTTTATAATAAGATTATTTTTAACCGATTAATTGCTTTGTCAATATTTTCCGACAAAATATTATGCTTGAAACACGGCTGAGTTAATGATATACTATATTCATTCAGAGGTGTTGATTATGAAAAAAAGTTTGTTTGGCAAGAATATTCCTGTCAACTGTTCATATTGCGAATACAACGGAATTGAAAATGATATTATGTTCTGCAAAAAGTCAAAGCAGGTCAAGGACGGAAAATGCAGATCATTCAAGTATGACCCGTTGTTGCGTATGCCGAATGTCACGGTTTTTAAGACAGATTTTTCGGCAAAGGATTTTAAACTTTAATCCGCCGTATTTTTATTATACAGGAATGAATTTTGTTAATATTCCTTTTCAGAATTAAATTACACATTCAAAAGAAAAAGCTTTACCGTTTTTTGGTAAAGCTTTTAGTTTTGCAGTCTTTATAAATTTACGCCATCTGAAAATCACGAATATAGCTTGTGATAGCCTTTTCAATGATTTCCTTTGCCTTGTCAACACCGTCAGTTTCGGTTACCGAAGTAACCTTGTCAGCCTCAAGTGTTTTGTAAACCTGGAAAAAGTGCTGAATTTCTTCAAAATAGTGTTTTGGAAGTTCGCTGATGTCGCTGTAGCAATTGTAGTTGGGATCGTTAACTGGAACTGCAATAATTTTTTCGTCACAGCTGTCATTATCAACCATATTGAGAACGCCGATAGGCTTGCATTCAACGAGCGTCATCGGCTGAATTGTTTCACTGCACAAAACAAGAACATCAAGCGGATCGCCGTCATCTGCAAAGGTTCTCGGAATAAAGCCGTAGTTTGCAGGATAGTGAGTTGATGTAAAAAGCACACGGTCAAGCTTGAGCATACCTGTTTCTTTGTCAAGCTCATACTTGTTTTTGCCGCCCTTTGAAATTTCGATTACTGCATAAAACTTGTCCTTTGTAATTCTCTTCGGAGAAATGTCGTGCCAAATGTTCATAATTTCTGTCACCCTTCTTAACCTTATTTTTTATATATCCTGTAATACCCTGTGAAACATTATGTTATGGTTTAATTATAAGAAATCTGTCAAACTTTGTCAAGGAATTTTTGTAATTTCAATCAAAATAATTCAAAATAAATAATTCTCGGTCATAATTATTCAAAGATTATGACCGAGTTTGATTATTTAAGTGTTTTAAATTTTAAGTGTTGTCATAAACTTCTCGCCTGTGACCTATAGACAAAGCAAGAATAACAAGTTCTTCGTCTTCTATAAGGCAGAGCAGTCTGTAATCTCCGATACGATACCGCCATTGACCTTTGCGATTTGCCGTGAGAGCTTTTCCCTTTACTCTGGGGTTTTCACAACCCGACAAATTCTTTTCAATCCACGCTTTAATCATCTTCATGGTATATCTGTCGAGTTTTTTAAATTCTTTTTCAAATCTCGGAGTGGTTCTTACAACATAACTCATATGTCAAGTTCCTTCCAAAAATCAGAGATTGGTCTGCTTTCTTCACCGCTCTTTTTGTATTCATCATAAGCGTCATCAAAAACGGCAAGGTCATATTCTTCTTCGATTTTTTCAAACAAAGCCTGTTTAAAAGCCTCTCCGAGTGATATTGAGTGCAACCGAGCATAGCTGTCTACTATTTTCTTTTCCTGTTCTGTTAATCTGATTGAGAATGCCATAATACCGACCTCCTTGTATAGTACATTGTACTACATTATTATTTCTTTGTCAATGAATTTTATTCGATAAAAGTAAAAGAACACGGCAAAATCAATCTGCCGTGTTCAATGTTATTAAATTTACTTTCTCACATTTTCAACAATAACTTTTACAAACTGAATTATAAATGTCGGGATGAATGCAAGGAGGGCTATAAAGCCTGCCTGTGCGCCTGTGAGTGCGGTAACGCTGAAAAGCGGCTGCATAAACGGAACAAACAATACAAATGCGAGCAGTAATGTTCCGATAAAGAAAGCGCCTATGCTTGCCGTATTTGAAAAAAGTCCGAGTTTAAAGATTGAATGTGTACTTCTGCAATTAAAGCCGTGGAACAGTCTTGCAAGCGTGAGTGTTGCAAATGCCATTGTGCTTGCAACGGCTGGGCTTGTCTGAAGTCCGATGTAGAATGAAATGAGCGTTACAACGGCAATCAAAGCGCCCTGTCCGAGCATAAGAGCAGAAAAGCTTTTTGTAAGGATTCCCTGTTTCGGATCACGGGGTTTCTGTCTGAGCAAATCTTTTTCTGGCTTTTCCATACCAATTGCAATTGCGGGAAGTGAGTCTGTAAGAAGGTTAATAAACAGAAGGTGAACCGCCTCAAACGGTACGGGCAGAGCCATGATTGAACAGAACAACACGGCAAAAATGCCTGCCATATTACCCGAAAGCAAGAAAAGAATTGCATTTTTAATGTTGCGGTAAACATTTCTGCCGTTTGCAACCGCCTTGATAATTGTAGCAAAGTTATCATCCTGAAGAATCATAGATGCGGCGTCTTTTGAAACTTCGGTACCTGTGATACCCATTGCAACACCGATATCCGCTTTTTTGAGAGCGGGTGCATCGTTTACACCGTCACCTGTCATGGAAACAATGTTGCCTTTTCTTTGCCAAGCCTCAACGATTCTGATTTTGTTTTCGGGAGAAACTCGTGCATAAACAGAAATTTTTTCAATTTTTTCGTCAAGCTCCCTATCGCTCATTGCGTCAAGCTCAAGACCTGTAACTGCGATGTCGCCGTCATTGAAAATACCAATCTGCTTTGCGATTGCACTTGCTGTGATTTTGTGGTCGCCCGTAATCATAACAGGCTTGATTCCTGCACGGATTGCATCGGCAACAGCCTGTTTTGACTCCTCTCTCGGAGGATCTATCATTGAAACTAGTCCGATGAATGTATAATCATTCTCTGTGTCAACCGTGAGAGCCTCATCAGATTCCTTATATGCAAAGGTGAGAACACGGAGTCCCTGTTCGGAATATTCACGGTTAACTCTTGAAATCTCAGCCTTATCTTCATCTGTAATCGGACGAATACCGTCTTTTGTTGCGATACTTACACAACGGTCAATAATTGAATCAAGCGCACCCTTTGTGAGAATATGATTTACACCGTGCATTTTGTACTTTGTGCTCATCATCTTTCTGTCGGAATCAAACGGAACCTCCTCAACCCTTGTAAGAACATCCCTAAGCACATTTTCGTCAAGTCCGATATGCTGAAATGTTTCAAGCAAAGCGTACTCGGTCGGGTCGCCTATTCCCTTTCCGTCAACGATACTCGAATCGTTATTTAGAACCATATCGTAAAGGAGATGACGGTGGCTTTCAATATTAAGGTCGAGCTGATCCTCAAGAATACTTTCGCCGTTCACATAGATTTTCTGAACAGTCATTTTGTTTTGTGTGAGCGTACCCGTCTTATCGGAGCAGATTACAGACACACAGCCGAGGCTTTCAACAGCTTTCAAATCCTTGATAACGGCATTTTCTTTTGCCATTTTTTGCGTACCCATTGCCTGAACAATTGTGACGATTGAGCCGAGTGCCTCAGGGATTGCGGCTACTGCAAGTGCAACGGCAAACATAAGAGAGTTAAGAACCGACATTCCGTTGAACATACTCAAGCCGAAAACTACTACACAGATTGCCATAATAATAACGGCAAGTCTGCTCGAAAATTTATCAAGGCTGAGCTGGAGGGGAGTTTTCTTGCTCTTTGCCTGATTCATAAGTGTAGCAATTTTACCGATTTCTGTGTTCATGCCTGTTTCCGTAACAACAACAATTGCTCTGCCGTATGTTACAAGGCTGCCCGAAAAGACCATATCAGTGCGGTCGGCAAGCGGAACTTCCTTTTCAATTGCCTCCACGCTTTTGTCAATATTTGTAGATTCACCCGTGAGCGAGCTCTCATTCACCTGTAAAGAATAGTTATTTATTATTCTACCGTCTGCAACAACAAGGTCGCCTGCCTCAAGTACAACAATGTCGCCGGGAACGATGTTTTCTGAATCGATTTCAATTTTTCTTCCGTCACGGATTACCTTTGCCGAGGGTGACGAAAGCGATTTAAGGCTTTCAAGTGACTTTTCTGCCTTGACATGCTGAACCGTGCCTAGAATAGCATTGAGTGTGATTACGGCAAAAATTACGATTGTGCTTTCAACACTTCCCGAAAACATTGAAACGATTGCCGCAATTATAAGGATTATTACCATAAGGTCGGCAAACTGACTTAAAAACACCTGAAAAACAGATTTCTTTTTGCTTTCTTCAAGCACATTTTTTCCGTATTTTTCAAGAAGGCTGTCAGCCTGTTGTGACGAAAGTCCTTCGCTTGTGACACCGAGCTTGTCAAGAGTTTCGCTCTCGGTCAACTGATACCAATTTTTCATAATTTTCTCCTCCGTTCGGATTGCAGAATACAGACAGACTGAAAAAGGCAAATAAAAAAGACCTTTATTGCAAGGTGCAACTCACCCTACAATAAAAGTCTTGTCCTTTAAGATATAACCGATACCGAAAACGGTATGTACTGACGATTAATATCACAGATTATCTGCGAACTACTCCCCTTTATTGCAACCATTCTATCAAATTTATTCCTCATTGTCAACAGAATTTTCCGAAATTTTGTTGATATCATCATTTTCGGCAACAATTTCATCTGTGACAAGGTGTCTTTTGCGTTTTTTGGGTTTACTGCAGGTTGCAAATATTATGCCCAAAAATGCAAGAAAAGCACCGCTGCATGAAAAGACTGCGGAAAAATACGGGCGTTCAAGAGCATATGCAACAATTGTTGCAACAATGAAAAGCACTGCGGCAACAAGCATTAATATAAAAGCGGTTTTATAAAGACCGTTCATTTTTCTTTTCATAATCAGTCACCAAGGTTGTTTGCAATGTTTGCAAAATCTTCAAGTTTAAGCTGTTCCGCCCTTGCATTCAGAGGAACGGAAGAATTATCAAGAATTGCGTTGACCTCTGCCTTTGGCAAAGAAAGTCCGGATGCAAGAGAATTTGAAAGTGTTTTTCTTCGCTGTGAAAAGGCGGCTTTTACAACCTTAAAAAACTTCTTTTCGTCATCAACCTTCACGGGCGGTTCTTTGAGAATGTTAAGTCTTAAAACAGCCGAATCAACCTTTGGAGCAGGCATAAATGAGCCGGCACTAACCGAAAACAGCATTTCGGGTTCTGCGTAATAGTTGACCGATACCGTTACCGCACCGCTTGCACGAGAACCCACCTCAGCACAAATTCGCTGAGCCGCCTCTTTTTGAACCATAACCGTGATTGCACAAATCGGCAGTCTGTCCTCAAGCAATTTCATAATTACGGGAGATGTGATGTAGTACGGAAGATTTGCGCACACAACAACATCCATACCCTGAAATTCTTCTTCAATCAGCTTGTGCAAGTCAATTTTAAGAATATCATCGTTTACAACTTTAACATTGTCGTGTTCGGAAAGTGTTTCTTCAAGAACGGGAAGAAGTCGCTTGTCAAGCTCAACCGCTACAACCTTGTCGGCAAGCGAGCAAAGCTCTGTTGTGAGAACCCCTATTCCGGGACCGACTTCAATTACGCCAACTCCCTCTCCGGCGCCCGAAAGCTCTGCCATTCTCGGACAAACTGACGGGTTTATAAGGAAATTCTGACCGAGTGACTTTGAAAAAGTAAAGCCGTGTCTTGAAAGTATATCTTTGATTGTACCTATATCTGATAATTTTTTCATCTTAATATGCGAAGCCCTTTCGGATATTTATTTTTCAGTCTTGAATTTGACGCTTTGCCAAAGCCTGTTGTGATTCCGTTTACGCAAACAGCCGTATAGCCTTTGACATCCTGTGACACGGCAATTTCCTCACCGTGAAGATACGCTGCAATTTCTTTACTGTTCACATCAAAATCAACTGCGGATTTACAGTTTTCTTTTTTAGCTGCCGTAAATGCGCTGTGATGCGGTTCGATTCTGTTCTTGACAATTTCGCCGAGAATAACTCCCGCACGGAGAATCTGCAAGCCTTTTACATCAAAATTATAATTCTGTGGAAGAACTATAATTTTATCCTTTATAACCTCAATATTTTCACCGAACGGTCTGTCGATAAAAATACTGTCATAAAAATCAAAAATTTTCGAGTCAATTTTATTATTCTTTTTAGGAATATTATAATTAGAATACGGCTCGCCCTTTTTGTGAAGCTTGGCGGCAAAATGTCCTTCTCCGCCGTCCATCGGGAAAATCCTTCTCGCATAATCAAGCGTAGGTCTGCCGAATGTTACGCCCGAATCAACAAGTTCAAAATCGGGATTTTCTGCAAGGAACCGAGAAATTACGCCCTCGTTTTCTTCCTTTGAAAAAGTACAGGTTGAATAAACCATATATCCGCCGTTTTTCAGGGCATCCTTTGCACTGTTAAGAATCAAAAGCTGACGGGCGGCACAACTCTTTACATGCTCAATGCTCCATTCACGCTCCGCATCATTCTTGCGGAACATTCCCTCACCGCTGCAGGGTGCGTCAACAAGAATCCTGTCAAAACGGTTTTCAAGCCTTTTGCAAAGTTCATCAGGACGGCAGTTTGATACAACTGCGTTTGAAATTCCCATTCGTTCAATGTTCGATAAAAGAATATTCGCTCTGTTTCTTACAATTTCATTGCTCCACAAAAGTCCTGTTCCGTTAAGTTTAGCGCCGATTTGCGTACTTTTTCCGCCCGGAGCGGCACACAAATCAAGGACATAATCGCCCTCATGAACATCAAGCATTGTAACTGCCGAAGTTGCAGACGGTTCCTGAACATAGAACGCTCCTGCATGGTGCAGAGGATTGTTGCCGATTGACTTAACATCGGACGGAATATAGAAGCCCTCATCGCAAAACGGAGTTTTTTTCAGTTCAAAATCAAGAAGTGAACAAAGCTTTTCGGGCAAACATTTTAAGGTGTTGACACGAAGTCCCTTTATGAAATCATCGCTGTTGTAAAATTTTAAAAATTCGTCAAATTCATCACCCAGAAGTGATTTCATTCGCAATAAAAAATCATTCATGAATAAACAAGCCTTTTCGGGTTAATAATAGTTTTGTAAAGGAGGTGTTGAAATGAATTTCAATCAGAATCGGAACAACAATCAGAACAAGAACGAGCAGAACAGCCAGAATAAGAATCAGAACAACAATCAGAATAAAAATCAGCAGAACAGCCAGAACAAAAGTCAGAACAATTGCAGATGATTACATTCTGAAGTTCTCCCGAGCCGTGTCTTTTTGATACGGCTTTTTTCTTTATGGGAATTAATAACCGTATTCTTCGCCGATGATAATAACCTTGATTCTGTCAATATGTCTTTGCTGAGCGGATACCACATAGTTACAGCAGATTCTTGTGTCACCGTGACAACCGTCACAGAGCTCGGGATTTTCTTTTCTCAATGAAACACATTCGCCTGTTTTCCCGCAGGGGGTTTCAATGCCGAGTCTGATTGTATTCTGCGGAGCGGCAATTGTTTTAACTCTCTTGATTGCCTCGTCAATATTCTTTACAATTTTGTTGATACCGCATACAACGATAACGCTTTTCGGACCGTAAAGAAGTGCGGCAACACGGTTTGAGTTGCCGTCAACATTATAAAGCTCTCCGTTTTCGGTAAGAGCGTTTGTGCTCATAAAAAATGTGTCTGCCCTGAAAGTCTGACGGTAAACCTCTTCAACCTCGGGACGAGTCATTCCGGGTGCGGAACGGTCAAGAAAATTGTAATCGGGTGAATTAATTATCTGATAAATTCCCGTTTCGTCAAGAGTTTTTGAACCTCCGCATGAAATTGTTTCGCCCTTTTTAATGAGTGTTTTTACAAGTGCCTGAGCCTCTTCCCTGTTTTCGCAAAAATAAGGTTTCATCTTGTTGCGTTCAAGATTTTTCATAACTTTCTCAACTTTTGCTCTCATTTCATCAGTCATAATAATTTCTCCGTTTCATAATTTCATAAAGTAATTAAGCAAGTTTTTGTATTAAATAATAGTTCTTTAAATGAACAATATCCGCCCATACGCTTGACATTCTGCCTACGGTTACAATCTGCTCACACATAATAATTGTGATATCATACACTTGCCAACATTTTCACCAAAATCATATGTAATCATTATACAATACAAATTGAATTTTGAAAAGAAAATTATTTGTCAACGGCACAGGTTTTGCGAATAAAATGATAAGAGATTAATTTTAGGAGAGATTTTATGCCGTCAGTTTACCTTTCACCGTCATTGCAGGAGTACAACCCTTATATTGACGGAGGAAATGAAGAATATTATATGAATCTTATTGCAGACGCCATGGAGCCTTATTTGAGGGCAAGCGGAATAGATTTCAGGCGAAACGATCCCGATATGACGCTGAGTCAGGCAATTGCAGATTCAAACAAGGGCAATCACGATTTGCACCTTGCAATTCACAGCAATGCCGCTCCCGAGGGTTCGGCAGGCAGATACACGGGTGCAGATATTTATTACTATCCGACAAGCAGTAACGGCAAGCGTTTTGCTGAAATTCTGCAAAAGAATTACAAGGATATTTATCCCGAACCGAACGATGTTGACATAATCCCCACCACCTCACTTGCAGAAGTCAGGCGAACAAAATCACCGTCGGCATTGATTGAGGTTGCATATCACGATAACCCCGAAGAAGCTCAATGGATTAGGGACAACATTAATGCAATCGGCAGAAATCTTGCAAAATCAGTTGCCGAGTATTTTAATATGCCGTTTGTCGAGCCGTAATTTAATTTTGACAAAAAATAAAGGTCAACACGTTTATGTGCTGACCTTTTGTTATTCATTAAGATATGCGTTTAAAAATAATCAGATCTTTCGCTCATATTGTTCCTTTCATTACATTTCAATTAGATGTTCACAACATTCGGAACACATATTTCTTTTGATATTAACTGTTTGCCCAACCGCCAAATTTCAATTTGTTTTTATACAACTTCAATATCATTCATCTCAATACTGCCCCAGGCTTTTTGCCAGGTGTTTTGGTATTTATCGGGTTTTCTCCTTCTGAAAGTCAGACCGTCTGCGACCTCTAAGGTTTCAAAGGGGGCGGCATCGTTCTTTCGGCTGTAGAAAACATAGCGTGTATAGTATCCGCCACGAACAATTTTTGATATGTCTATTTTCAATTTTGCCGTGTGGGTTTCGCCTTTTTTTCCCGAATAGAAATTTTCAATCACAAATGCGGTAACGGGATATCTTCGGTAATCGCTCACTTCAACACGCATACAAAGATTTTCAATATCAGCCTTGTTTTTCCACGTGAGTTCAAGCAAAATCTGCTCGTCATCATAGAAAATATTATCCTCTTTGCCGTTATATCCGGCAAATTGCAGACAAAGGTCGTTTCTGTCGGCATGATGCTTGTGTTCGTTTCCGACATATTCAATGGCACGGAAATTTTCGTTTGCACCTCCGAGATAGATTTTTACAGCGTCTTCAACATCGCCGTCAAAAACAATTTTGCCGTGGTCAAGAACTATGCACCTGTCGCAAAGGTCACGAATAGTATTCATATTGTGTGAAACATAGAGGACTGTTCTGTCCTCCTCGGTTGCAAGGTCACGCATTTTCCCGATACACTTTTTCTGAAAGTGCATATCTCCGACAGCAAGCACCTCGTCCATAATCATGATTTCTGCATCAAGGTGTGCCGCAACAGCAAACGCAAGCTTTACGAACATACCCGATGAATAACGCTTTACGGGCGTGTCAATGAACTTTTCGCACTCTGAAAATTCAATAATACTGTCTATTTTTGAAGCGACCTCTTTCTTTGTCATTCCGAGGATTGCACCGTTAAGGTAGATGTTTTCCCTGCCGGTAAGCTCAGCGTGAAAGCCTGTTCCGACCTCAAGCATACTGGCAATTCGTCCCCTGAAACGCACTCTGCCGTCTGTCGGAGAGGTAATTCTGCATAAAACCTTTAACAGAGTTGACTTGCCTGCACCGTTAGCGCCTATAATTCCTATGCGTTCTCCACGGTTTACCTCAAGGTTCACACCGTCAAGTGCTAAAAATGTGTCGCCTTTTGTGTATTGTTTGGCACCGATTCTCTGATTCGGATCTTCTTTACCTCTCTTTTTTGCATACCAACTCTGCAAATCATGACGGAGAGTTCCCGAACCGATTGCACCGAGTCGGTATTCTTTTGAAAGATTTTCAATTTTTATTACGCAATTTTCATTCATTTCAGTCATGACATCATACCGTATCTATAAAATTCTTTTCTACCCTATTAAAGACGATTATTCCGAACAGAAGAACGACTGCCGTAACAGCAAAGCTCAATATGAGATATTGCCACGGAAATGTTCCGCTGCCTAAGAATCCGTAACGGAATGTTTCAATTAGCGGAGCAACAGGATTTAAGAGTGCAAGCGGACGGAATGAATCCGACACCTGAGAAACAGGATAAACAACAGGAGTAATATACATCCACAATGTTACTCCGAATGAAACAAGCACACCGAGGTCACGGTATTTTGTTGTTACAGATGAAACAATCAGTCCGCAGCCTGTGCCTAAAAGTTCCGAAGAAAGCAGAATCAAAGGCATAAGCAATGCGCATAAATTCGGGTGAACATTTGAGCCCGTAAACATATATATAAGAACAAGTATAAAGAACATTACAAAGTTAATCAAAAAACCGATTGTGTTGTAAATTATGTTTGCGCACGGCATTACAAGCCTTGGAAAATACACCTTGCCGAACAGCCTTGCGTTGCCGATAAAGGTTGATGAACTGCCGTTAAGACAGCTTGAAAAAAATGACCACAAAATATTGCCTGCCATAAAAAACAGAAATTGAGGCATTCCGTCAGTTGAGATATTGGCAATCATACCGAAAATTACGGTAAAAACAAATGTTGAAAGGAACGGCTTTATTATTATCCACAACGGGCCGAGTACGGTTTGCTTGTATGAATTTTTAAAATCACGCTTTACGAACAGCATAACAAGGTCACGGTACTTTCGGACATCACCGAGATTAAGTTCAAACAATCTGCGTTTTGAAGTAATATCGGTTATTTCATTATTTTTCAAGCCACATTCCCCTTTTGTCGGTATTTCACATACAAAAAATTTTAACACATTTATATTTTTGTGTCAATTCAGGTTGATTTGCAGACATAATAATGATAAAATAAATTAAGTTTATTTACGAAAGGAATTTGAAAATGACAAAAATTAAAAAGATTTCGGCAATCATGGTTGCCGCAGTTATTCTCTGCACATGCTTTTTAATGAGCGGTTGCGGCGGTGACACAGAGAGCAGTTCTTCTGAAAAAGCAACTTCTGCAGTTTCAAACGAAGAAACAACATCCGCAAGCACAGACACAACCGACTACAAATCAAGCTACACAGCTACTATTGATGTTAAAGACTACGGTAAAATTGAAGTTGAGCTTTATGAGGAGCTTGCTCCGATTACAGTCAAGAACTTTGTTGACCTTGCAAAAGACGGCTTTTATGACGGTCTTACTTTCCACAGAATCATTACCGGCTTTATGATTCAGGGCGGTGACCCCCTTGGCAACGGTACAGGCGGAAGTGATAAGACAATCAAGGGCGAATTTGCTCAGAACGGTGTTGAAAACAACCTTTCACATACAAGAGGCGTTATCTCAATGGCTCGTTCAAATGAACCCGACAGTGCAAGCTCACAGTTCTTTATTGTTCAGGCTGACAGCACATATCTTGACGGTCAGTACGCTGCATTCGGCAAAGTAACAAAGGGTATGGATATTGTTGATAAAATCTGCAAGGACACACCTGTTACAGATTCAAACGGTACTGTTGAAAAGAAAAATCAGCCTGTTATCAACTCAATTAAGATTGAGGAAAAATAATGAACGGTATAACTGTTCTTGTTGATGCGGATGCCTGCCCTGTTGTAAAATCGGTTGAAAGGATTGCAAAAAATCACAATGTTCCCGTTGTGCTTTTGTGTGACACAAACCATGTTCTAAAGTCAGATTACAGCGAGATAAAAATTATCGGTGCAGGTGCAGACGCAGTTGATTTGGCGCTTGTCAACCTTTGTAAAAAGGGCGACATTGCGGTAACTCAGGATTACGGAGTTGCGGCACTTGTGCTTGGAAAGGGTGCGTACTGTATTCATCAGTCGGGGAAAATCTTCTCGGATGATAACATAGGCGGTCTGCTTATGGACAGACACCTTGCCAAAAAGGCGAGAATGTCAAACAGCAAGCATCACATTAAAGGACCGAAAAAGCGTACAAAACAAGATGACGAAAACTTTGAAAAAAGCTTTGAATCTTTGCTTGTGAAAGCGTTAAATAATTCTAATCAGGAATAATAATTTTTCGGCATATACTTAAAACGCACAGAAATGTGTGTTACAATAATTGTAGGCAAAAGGATATTAGCTTTCCAAGAAAGCAACATGAGCGCCCCGAAGATGGTACCTTCGGGGCGCTCTTCATAGGTTGTGCTGTTTACACTCTACCTGTCCAACCACTTGCAAATGTAGTAGGCAACTACACTTGCTCCAACAGATAGGAAAAAGGATATAAGCAACTCCAAGAAAGTCGCCTTCTTCCTGACGGAAAGAGTCAACAGCACAATCAGCATATCACATCTGTTGAGATATATTTTAACCAACCTTTACAAACAGAACACCCCGAAGAACTTAATCTTCGGGGTGTTTTATGTTTTACCGTAAGAATTTTTGCAGTCGCATACTCGGGCAAAATATGATATAAACGATTCAAACTATCTTCCCGACCGCACCTAACAGCTATTAACTTTTCACTCCTCACTTCCAACGGTATCCGTTGGTTTGGTTGATTTGACTTTTTTCTGATAGGTGTCAATATTGAAAATGCCGAGATTTTGTTTCCATTTCAGGATTCGCTTTACGGATGCGCCAACCTGAGTTTCGGAAATTTCACCGTTTTGAACAGCCTCAAGAACTGCGGGATATTGGGTATCGACAGATGAACAACAGAGCAAATCGTTACCGCATTTTGCCGCTGTGACTGCCGCCGCTTCATCTCCCGTAAAATCCGTGATTGCGTCCATGATAAGGTCATCGGTCATAATTACACCGTCAAATTTGAATTCATTTCTGAGAATATCATGCACCTTTTGTGAAAGTGATGCAGGATATTCGCTGTCCATGCAATTAACTATGTTGTGTGAAACAAGAATACAGTCGGCACCGGACTCAATTCCCTGATAAAACGGTTTAAAATCCGTATTTTCAAATTCCGAATAGTCACGGTCATCGTATGCAATTCCCGTGTGTGTGTCGCTGTTATTGCCGTAACCGGGAAAATGCTTCAGAACCGTGCCGAGCTTTTTTGATTTGCTTGTTTCAACAACGGTTCGCACATATCTGTTTTCCATATCAACATCCGAGCTGAAAGAACGGTCATACATAAAGCCGTATTCATCCGAGGTCATATCGCACACGGGAGCCAAATTCACATTGATTCCGAGTGAAAGGAGTAAATCCGCTTTTTCTTCTGCATCCTGTTTGACAGCATCCCAACCGCCGTCTGCATAAGTATCTTTTGGAGAAAGAAACGGAGTTTCACGGAGGTTTGGGTTACTGCTGACACGCACAACCGTTCCGCCCTCCTCATCAACGCCGATTAAAAGCGGAATATCCGCCTCGTTCTGATAGCTGTGAATATCGTCAACAACTTCATCTTTGGTTTTACCGTCAAAATCTCTGCCAAACAGGATGTAACCGCCGATATTGTACTCGCTGACCTGTTGCACAGCGTCTTCATCGGGGCAGCGTACAAAAAACATCTGCCCCACCTTTTCTTCAAGCGTCATATCAGCTATGAATTTATCAAGCTTTCGCTCATTAATTTCTTCGGCTGACATTGTTGTCGGCTGAACAGTCGTCTGCTCTGCAGGCTGTGATTTTTCGGACTGACTGCTGTTTTCGGCACAAGCCGTCATTACAAAAACCATGCATAATGTAAGCAAAGCAGAGGAAGTTATTTTTAATTTTCTGTTAAATATTTTCATAAACGCCTTACGCTTTCTGCATTTTAGTCAGCGCACTGCTTGTGACATATACAAGGCACCTTACCGTTACACCGTTTGCCGTGGTACATGATACTGTGGTTTTGCCCGTTTTGTTGGCTGTAATTTTTCCGCTGTTTTCATCAACAGACGCAACAGTCGGATCTGTTGACGAATAGGTTGTTGAACAGGTCGCCTCACCGTCTGCTACAGAAAGATTCAGCGAGCTTGAATTACCCTCTGAAAGTGAAATTTTATTTTTGCCAAAGCTAACCGCCATTGCAAGAAACTTTACATTCACATTCACATTTTTTGTTTTTCCGTCAGAGGTCGAAATCGTGATAACCGTATCGCCTATGCCCGTGGCAACAATATTGCCGTTTTCATCAACAGAGGCAACTGACGGGTTACTGCTTGAATAGCTGACTTCTATATCTCCCCTCAACTCCGTAATTTCGCTGTTAAGGGTGTAACTTTCAAAAAGTCCCATAGAAATGTCACTTTTCGGCAAAACAAGTTCAGACTTGCTCTGTACTGTTTCGTTAAGCTTTTCGGCAACGATGGGACCGTATATCTTCATATTGGCATATGCAAGAGGGTGAATCCCGTCGCCTTTTTTGGTTGTTGCATTATATCTAAAATACTGTGTTGTAATTTCCTCATTATCACCGGTAAGCTCTGTTTCTTCCGAAAGGTCAACATAGGGAATTTCCCACTTATCAAGTATATTTTTCATTAAAGACCAATACTGTGACTGTTTTATTCTTGTTGAGCAATTGTGACAGAGTACGAACAGCTTAATTGAGTCTTTATAATTCTTGTCAAGAAAATAACAAATACTTTCCAACGCACCTGCTGTGGTGTATTCATTGTATTTTCCCGATTTATTATTTATATCGGTCATTGCACCCATTTCAACATTTTTGAACAGGTCATTAAAACCGCCGTCAAGCAGAATAACATCGTAACTGTCTTTCATTTCACGGACACGCTCAAGGATACTTCTGTGGTCTGTGCCGATAAAATTCTTTCTTATTGCAAGAGTTGTGCCGGGTACAGCCTTGTTGGTCATTGTCATATTATATTTTTCGGCAACATAATTGCAGAAAGAATATGTTGAATTTCCCATTGTGTTCGTACCCGAACCGTAGGCAACGCTGTCGCCGTCACAATACATAGTTCTGCCCGAAAGGTAGTCGGGAGCAGAATACATAGCCTTTGCACACGGAAAAAGCTGTGCGTAAAATTCGTTGCCGACAGCCTGCAAAACAAGATTAACATCATTTTCTGTGATTTTGCCGTCATCGTCAACATCGGCAGCCGTCAGTTCTTCCTCGGTCGGAACAGTGTCGATAAGGCTTTTGGCAAGCTTTGCATCAGCTGCCTCAACAGTTCCGTTGTTATTAACATCGCCGTAAATCACATTGCCCGACGAAACAAAGTTTAGCGAATTATCATTGCAATATTTTTCTGCGACAGTCCCCGAATAGCCTTCAAGAGTGAACGATGAATCGGTTGAATACTGCTGAGTGCTTATTGTCTGCTTACTGTAGGTGTCAAAAACGCCCTTTTTGGTTGAACAGCTTACCGCAAACGAATCATCGCAAATCTGCGTTACGGACATTGGAATGCTCACGGATTTAAGATTTTTACAATTCATAAACGCACCGTAGCCTACAGTTTTCAAACCAAAATTCAGGTTGATTTTTTCAAGGCTTTCACAACCGTAAAAAGCCCACCATTTGATACTTCTTACTGTATTGGGAATTGTCACTTCCTTGATTTTGCCTGAATAAAAAGCCGTCCTGCCGATCGAGGTTACAGGCTTTGAATCAATGCTGTCGGGAACAGTCACGACTGCATTCTTGCCCGTATAACCGCAAATTTCGGCTGTGTTATCGTCAAGAATTCTGTATTTAAAGTTTTTGTATGTGTGTTCATCGGTTGCGGCAAAAACGGTTGTACCGACACCTACAACTGATGAAACTATTATTACCGTTGAAAGTAAAAATGATAAAGTTTTTTTGAAATTTCTCATTAAATAGCTCCATAAATCATTATTCTTACATTTTACTACAAAATGCAACATTTTGTAAATAGGCAAACAACCTAGAATTACCAAAAATAAAAAAACAGAGGAACAACATTGAAAGCAATTCAAAGAATGCTCAGGTTAATCCTCTGTATCCTTTATATATTTTTTAAAAAATCAGCCTGCAAGCACAAGCGGAAGAACATCGTTACGGTCAATGTGAAGAACAACCGAAACCTCGTCACAAACCATTTTTTCAGCTTCTTTGAGAAAACGCTCGTCAGTAATGTGAAGTCGTCTGCCCTTTTTGAGCTGGAGCTTACTGTGGAAGTGCATTCTCCTGATAAGCTCAACAAGCTTCATACAATCGCCGCCCGAAATAATCTCCTTGATTTTTTCACATCTTTCGGCTTTATTGTCAATCCATATTTCATTATCAGTTTTCTGTGACAAAATATCTTTAATTTCATCCGAAGAAAGGACAACACGCATTCTTGACACAAGCATTTCATTCTGAGTCGGAACAAAAAGCGTTGAAGAATCCGAGCAAACAGGTTTTAAAACATAGTATTCAATAGAATCCTTTCCGATTTTTTTCGTTGTAATTTCGGTAATCTCACAAACTCCGTTTGAGCCGTAAAGAACAACCTCACCAATACTGTACATACTCTCACCATCCGTATCATCGCATCATCTTAAATCTCAGATAAACACCGAGTTCTTACAATATTATTATACCACTTTTTGCATAATTTTGTTATAGGCAAAATTACCGAATTTGACAATTTTTTCACTGTGGGAAATTAGTTGAATTACAACTATGTACAATTATGCCGAAATGGAAACCCGCCGAAAAGTGAAATGACCGACAACAAGCGTCGGTCATTTTCGGGGTATATTGGGTTATAGAAGGAATATATCAATATAAATGAACGAAATAAGCATTGAATACAGGCAGAAGAAAGAACTTTTCACGACTAATTTCAAAACTCCAAAACAAATTACCTAAAAACGAATCTGTTTCAATGCTTATTCCGTGGGCATCAACTTTAGCTTTATTGTACAACAAAAGAGTTTTAAATTCAATTGCATTTGCAACGGAATTAAATCTTTGATGTAAAATATCCTTTGGAATTTTTATCTAATTGTTACAAAAATAACAATCTCAACCTTTGCAGAACAAAATTCGCCATCTTTTAGGTGTAATTATTGAAGCTATAAATATATATTTATATCCTTTTATTATTGCATTTATGTCAATTTATTATGATATTATCCAAGAATTTCGTCAGAAAGTTGTTCAAGCTGAGGAATATTTTCTTCTTTCATAGCAGAACGGATTGTCACAACAGTAGGACAAATTTCAACATTTTTCATTTCTTCAAGATATGCTCTCATTGTCTTTGCGGCTGAAGGAGCCCAAGAGCCGTTTTCAACCATAGCAACCTTTCTGTTCTTGTAGCCCTTGATTTTAAGGTGGTGCAGGAAATCGTTCATTATCGGGAACACACCGCCGTCATAGCTCGGTGCGATAACAACCATTCTGCTGAAACGGAATGCGTCCTCAATATCCTCAGCAAGGTCTGTGCGTGAAAGGTCTGCAATCGAAACCTTTTTGTCGGTTTTTGATTTGATGATTTCACAAAGCTTTTCGGCTGCCTTGGCTGTGTTGCCGTGAACCGAACAATATGCAATGAACACACCGTCGGTTTCAGGCTCATACTTGCTCCATGTATCGTAAAGACCGATGTACCAACCGAGATTTTCGTCAAGAACAGGACCGTGAAGCGGGCAGATTTTCCGAATATCAAGCTTTGCGGCTTTTTTGAGAAGATTCTGAACCTGAACACCGTACTTACCGCAGATATTGAAGTAATATCTTCTTGCCTCGCAAGCCCAATCGTCCTCCTGAGCGTCAAGTGCGCCGAATGTGCCGAAGCCGTCCGCAGAGAAAAGAACCTTTTCTGCGCTTTCATATGAAACCATAACCTCAGGCCAATGAACCATGGGAGCCATTATGAATGTAAGCTTGTGCGAACCAAGTTCAAGTTCGTCACCCTCTTTGACTGTAACGGTTTTATCGGCAAAATCAAAATCCGGAAAAAACTGTGGAAGCATTGAAAAAGTCTTTGCATTACCAACGAGCTTCATTGACGGATATTTCTCGGAAACAACCTTAATATTTGACGCATGGTCGGGTTCAAGGTGGCTGATTACAAGATAATCGGGAGTTCTGCCGTTAAGCTCTCTGTCAAGATTTTCAAGCCATTCATCAGTTTTTCTCTTATCAACCGTATCCATAATTGCAACCTTTTCGTCAACAATAAGATATGAGTTGTAAGAAATTCCGTTGGGAACAAGATACTGACTTTCAAAAAGGTCGATTGTCTTGTCATCAACGCCAATGTATTTTATAGAATCGGAAATTTTAACCTGCATTGTATTCTCTCCTTTATAAATCTGTGTCCGTATTTATCGGAAATTTTTGTTAAGTCAATTATACTATGTTATCAAGTTGAAATCAAGATGATTAGGATAATTTAAACACTATGCAAATTTTGTTCATGTGTCTGATTGTATATGAAATTATTTTGCTATTGATTTAAAAGAAAAGCGATGATATAATATTGTTAAAGAAAAATACAAACGGGTTGTTATTATGGAAGTAAAATATTCAAAAGCTGCACTCAAGTTCCTTGCAAAATCCGATAAAGCAACAGTTAATCGTATCAGAATTGGAATTGATGGGTTAAAAATTAATCCTCCTAAAGGTGATATAAAATTAATGCAGGGATTTGATGACAGCAGACAACGATTAAGAATCGGTAAATACCGTATTATTTTTAAAAGGTTACTTGACGGTACTTATGAAATAATATATATTATGGATATAGGTTCTCGTGGAGATATTTATAAATGAAAGGAGTTGCCGTATATGAGTACGAAAACAGCTGAAATTGCTAAAATGATTGATATGCTTCCCGACAGTGACAAGGAACTTGCCTACGAATTGATTAAGAAACTCGTACTTGCTTGGGATCCTGACTACACAAAAGTTACCGAACATGAGTATAAAGATATTACAGAAGCGGAAAACGGTGACTTTGTTTCCGAAGACGATATTGATTGGGATAATCTTTCAAGATATGCAAACTAAATAATTGCATTAATTTAGCGGTGGCATTGACCACCGCTTTTTATTTTAGTTTTTAATATTTTGAGTGTATGACATTTACCCACCAAAGCATAATTTTCCACTTTCAATTTTCAATTAACAAAACAGTCCCTTTCAATGCATTTGCAAATTGAAAGGGACTGATTGTATAAATATTAAAAAATATTAGATTTCAGACTACAAAAATTACTTTCTGTTGTTTCTGTTAAAGCCGCCTCTGCGGTCATTGTGAGGTCTGCGTGGACGAGCTGCTCTTTCTGCGTCAATGTCGTTTTCGGGAACAAGACCGTCAACATCAATAAGAACCTGACGGCGAGAGAGATTGAGTCTGCCCTTATCGTCAATTTCCATTACCTTAACACGGATAATGTCGCCTACATTAACAACATCTGTTACATTCTCTGTACGCTTAACATCAAGCTGAGAAATGTGAACAAGACCTTCCTTACCCGGAGCGATTTCAACGAAAGCACCGAAGTCCATAATACGGGTAACCTTACCAAGGTACATTGCACCCGGCTCAGGATCAACAGCGATTGTGTTGATGATTTCGATTGCACGCTTACACTTGTCGGAATCAATACCCGAAACAAATACCTGTCCGAGTTCGCCGTCTTCCTCAATGTCAACCTTAACTTCGCATTCAGCCTGAATTTCCTTGATAACCTTACCGCTCTTACCGATAACCTCGCTGATTTTGTCAGCAGGAATTGTTGTCGTGAACATCTTGGGAGCGTACTTTGAAAGCTCTTCTCTCGGCTCTGCAATAGCCTTGAGCATTACTTCATCAAGAATGTAGTTACGAGCCTTGTGAGTCTTGGCAAGAGCCTCTTTGATCATTTCGGGAGTAAGACCGCTGATTTTGAGGTCCATCTGAATAGCTGTGATACCGTCATGTGTACCTGCTACCTTAAAGTCCATATCACCGAAGAAGTCCTCAAGACCCTGAATATCAACCATTGTCATCCAACGGTCGCCCTCTGTGATAAGACCGCATGAGATACCTGCAACAGGAGCCTTAATCGGAACACCTGCGTCCATAAGAGCAAGAGTTGAACCGCAGATTGAACCCTGTGAAGTTGAACCGTTTGAAGAAAGAACTTCCGAAACAAGGCGAAGTGCATACGGGAATTCTTCTACCGAAGGAATTACAGGAACGAGTGCTCTTTCTGCAAGAGCACCGTGACCGATTTCTCTTCTGCCCGGACCACGGCTTGGCTTTGTTTCGCCGACTGAGTAGCTTGGGAAGTTGTAGTGGTGGATATATCTCTTTTCTGTTTCACCGTCAATGCCGTCAAGAAGCTGTTTGTCGGAAACAGGACCGAGTGTTGCGATTGTGAGAACCTGAGTCTGTCCTCTTGTGAACATACCCGAACCGTGAACTCTCGGAATTACGCCAACCTCTGATGCGAGAGGACGGATATCGTCCATTCCTCTGCCGTCAACACGCTTCTGCTCATCGAGTAACCAACGGCGAACAATGAACTTCTGTGTCTTATAAAGACACTCGTCAATGAGAGCTTCGCTTTCAGGATAAATCTCGTCAAATTTTGCATGAACTGCCTCATAGATAGGCTTGAGTCTTTCGTCACGAATTCTCTTATCATCTGTATCAAGAGCAACCTTAACATCTTCTTCTGCAAATGCCTTGATTGCCTCAAACATATCATGGTCGGGTTCAAGACTTGCAAACTCAAACTTAGGCTTGCCGATTTCAGCCTTGATTTCCTCAATAAAGCTGATAATCTTCTGGTTAGCCTCGTGACCTGCCATAATAGCGTTGTACATATCGTCATCAGATACGCAGTTAGCACCTGCCTCGATCATAGCAATTCTTGTGCTTGTTGAAGCAACTGTTGTTGCCATCTGAGAAACCTTTCTCTGCTCCTCTGTCGGGTTGATGATGTACTCACCGTCAATCATACCTACAGAACAACCCGAGATAGGTCCGTTCCACGGAACATCAGAAATTGAAATTGCAATTGAAGCACCGATCATGGCAACAATTTCAGGCTGACAGTCGGGATCAACGCTCATTACCGTACAAACGATTGAAACATCGTTTCTCATGCTCTTGTCAAAAAGAGGACGGATAGGACGGTCGATTACACGGCTTGTGAGGATAGCCTTTTCCGAAGGTCTGCCCTCTCTTTTGAGGTAAGAACCGGGGATTTTGCCTACTGCGTACATCTTTTCTTCATAGTCAACCGAAAGCGGGAAGAAATCAACGCCCTCTCTTGGCTTTTCTGATGCTGTAACAGCAACATGAACTGTTGTGTCACCGTAGTGAACAAGACACGCACCGTTTGCAAGCTGTGTCATCTTGCCTGTTTCAACCTTTAAAGGTCTGCCTGCAAATTCTGTTTCAAATACTCTGTATTTGTCGAATGTCATAAGTCGATTCATTTTAGTAAAATCCTTTCCGAAACATAAGTTTCACATTTTAAATAAAGTCCAAATTTATTCAAACGGGATTTTACGCCGATTTAGCAATAAAACCATTAAACAAAACTGACAAACACACAAAAGCATATGTTATTTAATCGTTTTACCGCTAAAAAACAGCAAATAAAAATCCCGCAGAAAATCGAATTTAGGGCAAGCTTTCGCTTGCCCTTGTGTACTTAAAAAATTACTTACGGATACCGAGTCTTGCAATGATAGAACGATATCTTTCAATGTCTACCTTTGTGAGGTAAGCGAGAAGGCTTCTTCTCTGACCAACCATCTTGAGAAGACCTCTTCTGCTGTGGTGATCCTTCTTGTGAACCTTGAGGTGCTCGGTAAGGTCATTGATTCTCTTTGTAAGAAGAGCAATCTGAACCTCCGGAGAACCTGTGTCGCCTTCGTGAGTTGCGTACTCAGCCATGATAGCCTGCTTTTCTTCTTTAAGCATTAAAAATTCCACCTTTCAAAAATAGTCGCCAACATCTCAGGGCAGGGCTGTGAAAATCCGACAAACGGCATACTCCCTGTTCCGAGACACGGTCATCTGTTTTATATTATCACAATCAAAGTCAAAAGTAAAGTGTTTTTTACAAAATCTTCTTTGCTTTTTCATTGTAGAGCATATCTATATATTCACAAATTTTCTTCTGATCTTCTTTAGACATTGAGCGATATCTTGCAATGATTGCTCTTTCGGAAAGAGTCAGTACATTGAACGTCATGTCACCGTCGGCAACTCTTCTTTCAAAATAATCTCTGTTGTCAAGAATTGCGTTATAATCGATACCGAACATTTTAACGATTTTTCCGAGAAGCTCGTGGCTTGGTTCGGAAACTCCCGTTTCATATTTTGTATAAGTTGTTCTGTTTATTTTTAATGCGTCCGCAACCTGCTGTTGGGTAAGTCCGCACTGAATTCTGTAATAACGCATTCTGAGTCCTACCGAAGCGTCGATATTACTGCACTTTCTTTTGGGCATCTTCTGCACATCCTATCACATAAAAGTATTTCCGCTTTGCACACTGCGATTCAATTATAATACTTTTAAATAAAATATTCCACAAATGTGATAACACTTCACTAAACAAAAATTGGCATGATTTTTGTGCATTATTTTGTATTCATAAATATTTTTTTGATGAATTATACCTGCATCTATTATTATTGATTCGTAAAACTATTATGCCTCTCTTCCGGTTTTTGTAAACCTCTTTTTCAAATTTGGTATTGAAATCTTTAAATTTTTGATGTATAATCATGTAGCGGAAGTTAATGTGTATGTTTTTATACAATTTCTGCGTTCTGTATTTTTTGCTTTATTACAGCCGAATTACAGCCGAACAACCGAAAAATTAAATGCTGGAGTAGCGCAGTTGGTAGCGCAACTGATTCGTAATCAGTAGGTCGAGGGTTCAAGTCCCTTCTTCAGCTCCATAACAAAAACCGCATCAGAAAGCCGTTTTTAGGCTCTTTGGTGCGGTTTTTATTTGTTTATTTTTACCGTAAAATATTGCGAAATATCGCATAATATTGCTTAAATATTAGTCAAATGTCAGTCAAAAAGCAGCAATCACATCAATCACACATATATACCTAACACATTATGCATATAAAACCAAAAGCACCCTGCATTCTGCAAAGTGCTTTAAAAATTACTCTTTCGTATCCGTTTTAGCCGGATTTTTAATCATTCTGCCGTTGACGAAGATGTAGTCATCATCGGAGTTTGCATTTTCGACTGCTTCGGTTTCACGCTGAACTTCTTCTTCCGTGAGGACATACTGCACATTATCACCTGTAAAGTAACCGACAGACTCCTGCACACCTTTTGCGATTACGGATACTATTATATAGGTTGCAATCATCGGGTAGAAAATTACCGAGAGAGCAACTGCAACAACAAGCATTGCACCCTTTGCATAGATTACTGCGAGGAATACTGCGAATGAAACTATTACGACAAGCACAAGTGCTACAATATTTCTGAGAATTTTACCGAAAATCAACAGGAGTGAATTTTTATAAATGTCACGGAGCCTGAGGTCATAGGTAATTGTTAGCAGGGGTACATAGAACAGCATAATCAGCATTGCAATTGAGAACACTATATATATGGTAAAGACAGAGCCGTAGACTATGTCTGTCTGAGCAAGTGTTCCGTAATAGAGAATTGCAAAAAATGAACATGCTACTATGAGGTAAGCGACAAATCCGTTGAAAATTGATTTTTTCAGATTTTCACGAAATGCCTGTACAAAAGTTTTGAAAACATTCACATCCTCTTTTTCAACCGAAATTTTGCGGATTACCATTACAAGTCCGGAATAGAACGGCATTGCGGGAATTATACCCAAGCTCCATAATATTACATTGTTGAATCCGGACAGAAAGCTTATAAGAATGAATATTCCGGAAAATACGGCAAACGGAATTGAGTACATCAATCCCGCAAATAACAGCTTAGGAAATCGGGTGAAAAATCGTGCAAGTGATGATTGATTGAAATTTTTCATAATTGCTAAATTAACCTTCTTAAAAAACAAATTTGACATAATCTTAGCACAAAACGCTTGTCATTTTCAATAGAATGACCATATTTGACAGGTTACAATATTGTAACTTTAATGTTACTTTAATATTTCTTATTTGACAAATAAGTCACAAAACTCAGATAATATGCGGTTGTTTTTTGTTTGATTTTGAAATTACATTTGGTCAATACCTTCGTTTTGACTAATCACAGAGAAATTTTTTAAAAAAATCTATTGTATTTTCATAAATAGTGTGTTATGATTGTGGCAATAGAGAGAACACAGAATGTTGTTCTCTCGCCAATATCCGGGTTTAGCGGATAAATATTTTTAATTAAGGTGAAAGCTATGAAAAAATCAACACTCAAAAGAGCTGCAGCTCTTGCAGTTGCAGGTATGATGACTGCTACTGCTCTTGCAGGCTGCGGCGGTTCTTCATCATCAGGTTCATCAAAAGATGATTCAAAAAATGCAGCAGGCAACGCAAAAAACGGTAAAGTTTACTATCTTAACTTTAAGCCTGAGCAGGACAAGGATTGGCAGGCTCTTGCTAAGAAGTACACTGACGAAACAGGTGTTGAGGTAACTGTTAAGACAGCTGCCGAGGGTACTTATGAGTCAACACTTACAGCAGAAATGGACAAGGACAACGCTCCTACACTCTTCCAGGTTAACGGTCCTGTAGGTCTTGCAAACTGGAAAGACTATTGTGCAGACCTCAGCTCATCAGAAATTTACAATCAGCTTACTTCAAAGGATTATGCGCTTGAAGAAGACGGCAAGGTTTACGGTATTGCTTATGTAATTGAAACATACGGCATTATCTACAACAAGACTCTTCTCCAGAAGTATTGCGATTCTGACTTTGCTTCGGTTAAGAAGATTGAGGACATCAACAGCTTTGAGAAGTTAAAGACTGTTGCCGATGAAATCCAGAAGAATAAGGATAAGCTCGGCGTTAAGGGTGCGTTCACATCAGCAGGTATGGATTCTTCATCTGACTGGAGATTCAAAACTCACCTTGCTAACCTTCCTATCTACTTTGAGTACAAGGATAAGGGCATCAAATCAACAGACGCTATCGAGGGTAAATACCTTGAAAACTATAAGAACATCTGGGATCTCTACATCAAAGATTCAACATGTGATCCTGCAGACCTCGCAAGCAAGAAGGGTACAGACGCTGAAACTGAGTTCACATCAGGCGAAGCAGTATTCTTCCAGAACGGCAGCTGGGAATATTCAATAGTTACCAAGGCAGGTATGAAGGACGACGAACTCGGCATGCTCCCGATTTACATCGGCGTAGGCGATGAAGCTAATCAGGGTCTTTGCACAGGTTCAGAGAACTACTGGTGTGTAAACAACAAGGCAAGTGCTGACGATCAGGCAGCTACTCTTGAATTCTTGAACTGGTGTGTAACAAACAAAACAGGTACATCTGCTCTTGCTGACGATATGGGATTTGTAATTCCTTTCAAGAATGCTAAGGAAGCAACCAATGTATTTGTTAAGATTGATAACGAGCTCACAGCAGCAGGCAAAACTCCGGTAAGCTGGAACTTCACAACAATGCCAAGTGAAGATTGGAAAAACGGTGTTGGCACAGCTCTTACACAGTATGCAGCAGGTACAGGCGACTGGGATGCTGTTAAGACTGCATTTGTACAGGGTTGGAAAACAGAATATGCAAAGGCTAACGGCTGATTGTAAAATTTCTGTTTTAATTTAACAGGTTCGGTAGGGGGGCGGCATTCCGCCCCCCTTTCTTATGAACGGAAAGGCAAAATATTATGTTTAGAAAACCTAAAAGAAAAATTTATTTTCTTATATTTGTTCTTCCTACTCTTGCTGCTTTCCTTATAGGTTTTGTATATCCGTTCTTTAACGGCATTTACCTTTCATTCTGTAAATTCAGAACAACAAGCGACGCAGTATTCATTGGGTTCGGAAACTATGTCAAGGCCTTTCAGAATGAGGGCTTTTTACATTCATTCTGGTTTACGGTACTGTTTGTTATAGTATCGGTTATACTCATTAACCTCATTGCGTTTTTTGTGGCGTATGCACTCACGCTCGGAATCAGGGGCTCAAATGTATTCAGAACTGTTTTCTTTGTTCCTAACCTTGTAGGCGGTATCATTCTCGGCTACATCTGGCAGTACATTTTTAACGGTATTCTTCAGTATTACGGAACAAACCTTGCGCTTAACGCAAACTTCGGCTTCTGGGGACTTGTAATTCTTATGTGCTGGCAACAGGCAGGTTATATGATGATTATTTACATTGCCGGTTTCCAGAGCGTACCTCATGATCTTTATGAGGCGGCTAAAATTGACGGCGCAGGCAAAAAACAGTTGCTTACAAATGTAACATTGCCGATGATGATGCCTTCCATCACAATCTGCACATTCCTTACACTTACAAACTCATTTAAGCTGTTCGACCAGAACCTTGCCCTCACAGGCGGTGCTCCGGGTATTGTATCACAGGGAAGCGGTACAATGGTTTATCAGACAGAAATGATGGCTCTCAATATTTACCATACATTCTATGCAAACCAGAATTCTCGTGGCGTAGGTCAGGCTGAGGGCGTTATCTTCTTCGTAATTGTTGTTATCATTGCCCTTATTCAGCTTTACTTCACAAGAAGAAAGGAGGTTCAGCAGTAATGGCAAAAGTTGCAGCAAAGGCTAAGGATAGGCCTGTAAAGAAAAAACAAACCGTAGGAATGAAAATTTTAACAATTCTCTTCTCTATTGTGTCAGTATTCTATGTTGCTCCCGTTTTCATTGTACTGATGAACTCCTTCAAGAGCAATGCGGCAATCAGCCGTGCAATCTTTGAATTTCCGAATGCAGACAGTTTTCAGGGCTTTCAAAGCTATATGACAGGTATGTTCCACGGCAACTATCCGTTCTGGAAGTCAATTGTATGGAGCTTCTTCATTACAATCGGCGGTGTTGTGCTTATTCTTTTCTGCACATCAATGTGTGCGTGGTACTTGCAGCGTTCAAATTCTCGTATATGCAAAATCATCTACTATTTCTGCATTTTCTCAATGGTTATTCCTTTCCAGATGGTAATGTTTACCCTCTCAAAGACAGCCGACAGTCTCAAGCTTACAACTCCGTGGGGTATTTTGATTATATACCTCGGATTCGGAGCAGGACTTGCGGTATTTATGTTCTCGGGATTTGTTAAATCAATTCCTGTTGAAATTGAGGAAGCCGCAGATGTTGACGGAGCAGGTCCTTTGAGAACATTCTTCGGTATTGTTCTTCCGATTATGAAACCTACTTTTATTTCGGTTGCAATCCTTGAAACAATGTGGATTTGGAACGACTACCTTCTCCCCTATCTTATTCTTGATATGGATTACAAAACTATTCCGATTCACATTCAGTATCTTAACGGCAGTTACGGTCATACGGACACAAGTGCTATTATGGCGCTTATCGTTCTGAGCATCGTTCCGATTATTATTTTCTACTTTGCCTGTCAGAAATACATCATCGAGGGTGTTGTTTCAGGTGCTGTAAAAGGTTAATCTTTCTTTCATTTTATTTTCAAAAAACGGCTGTGTACATTATGCTACACAGCCGTTTTTTTCTCGTGTTTTTTTCTCTCGTGTAGACAGTTTGTATAATGCAAAACAAATTATGCCCGAGCGTAACATTGCAATTGTCTGTGTAATCCAACCGTATGAGCGTTCTCCGGACTCCCGAAAGTAATGATGCAATATGTTTTTTGATATTACAAACTATCTACACGAACAGGGTACGGTGGCTCGCCGTGTGGGCGGATAATATCCGCCTCTACATTTAAACGCAACTTCTATATATACAAAAACAATCGGGCGACAATGATTTGCATTTTGCAAACTGTCTGCCCGACCACAATTTTACATTTTCAATTTTCAACTTTCAATTTTAAAAAAACTTCCGCTCGGGCATAATATGTTTTTTGGCATTACAAACTATCTACACGAACAGGGTACGGCGGCTCGCCGTGCGGGATTGTTCTTTAATAGAATTATATTGTAACAAAAAAATCGGGCAATCGTGATGACTGCCCGATATGCGGAAATTTTATGTGTTAACTTTTAGCGTAAAAATCAGATTGACTGAAGAACAGGCTCACCGTTTTCGGCTGTAAGGTGCATTGCAGTAACACCGCCTGCACCTGCCTCAATCATTGCGTTTGCAATTTTCTCCTCAACCTCTCTGCGAATTGTGTTTCTGAGGTCACGAGCACCGCTTGCACCGTTGCATGACTTTTCTGCAAGGAGCTGACAAACCTTTTCGTCAAATGTGAATTTGATGTGCTTTTCCTCAAGAGTCGGTACATACTCAGAGAGCATAAGGTCTGCAATCTTAACAAAATCGTCCTTTTTAAGGCTGTTGAATACGATAACCTCATCAACTCTTGCGATAAATTCAGGACGGAGGAACTCGGAAAGTGCCTTCATAACCTTTTCTTTTGAGGCATCTTCTTCAGTCTTGCCAAAGCCTAATGCGCTGTCCTTTGATGCAGAACCGGCATTTGATGTCATAATGATAACAGTATTTTCAAAGTTTACTGTTCTGCCGTGAGCGTCTGTAACTCTGCCCTCGTCAAGAATTTGGAGCAAAATATTGAGAACATCGGGATGAGCCTTTTCGATTTCATCAAAGAGGAGAACCGAATAAGGTCTGCGGCGAACTTTCTCCGTTACCTGTCCTGCCTCATCGTAACCGACATATCCGGGCGGTGAACCGATAATTTTAGAAACCGAATGTTTCTCCATAAATTCACTCATATCAAGTCTGATGAGAGTTTCGGGAGTATCGAAAAGTTCCTTGCTGAGAACCTTTACAAGCTCTGTTTTACCGACACCTGTAGGACCTACAAAGATGAACGATGCAGGTCTGCGGCGAGGTGAAATCTGAACTCTGCTTCTTCTGATTGCAGATGCAAGAGCCTTTACAGCCTCGTCTTGACCGATAATTTTCTTTTTAAGCACGTTCTCAAGGTCGGCAAGCTTTGAAAGCTCGTTTTCCTTGATTCTTGATGCGGGGATGCCTGTCCAGAGTTCGATTACCTTGGCGATATCCTCCTCTGTAACCTTTGAAACGAGAGTTTCAGGATCAATTTCTTTAAGGTCGCTGTCAATTCTTGCAAGGCTTGTGTTGACCTCGGCAAGCTGTTCATAGTTTACCTCATCGGCATTTGTAAGAGCGTCCTTTCTGACAAGAAGCTTCTGTCTTTCGTCCTCAAGCTTATCGTGACGCTCCATGCTTTTGTTGCGGAGAGCGGCACAGGCACAGCTTTCATCAAGAAGGTCGATTGCTTTGTCGGGAAGAAAACGGTCTGTTATGTATCTTTCGGAAAGGACAACCGTCTTGCGAACGATATCATCGTCAACAATTACACGGTGATGTGCCTCATAATAGCCTTTTACGCCTGCGATAACATCAATTGACTGAGCAATTGTAGGCTCGCCGACCTTTACGGGCTGAAATCTTCTTTCAAGAGCAGAATCCTTTTCGATATATTTTCTGTATTCGTTGAATGTTGTAGCGCCGATAACCTGAACCTCGCCCCTTGAAAGAGCCGGTTTGAGGATATTTGCGGCATTCATTGTACCCTCGTTGTCACCTGTGCCGACAAGGCTGTGAACCTCATCAATAAAGAGAATTATGTTGCCGTTCTCCTTAATTTCGGAAACAAGTCCTTTGATTCTGCTTTCAAACTGACCTCTGAACTGAGTACCTGCAACAAGTGAGGTGAGGTCAAGAAGCTGAATTTCCTTGTTTTTAAGTCTTTGAGGAACATTTCCTGCGGCAATGCGGAGAGCAAGCCCCTCTGCAATAGCGGTTTTACCTACACCGGGTTCACCGATAAGGCAAGGATTGTTCTTTGTTCTTCTTGAAAGAATCTGAATTACACGCTCAATCTCGCTGTCTCTGCCGACAATGCGGTCGATTTTGCCCTCTCTCGCCTTGCGTGTGAGGTCTTCACAGTAAAGATTGATGTGCTTTCTGTTCTTTTCTTTTTTCTCTTTTTTGCCCTTTTTATTATTATCCTGATTTGTCGCATTGTTGTTCTGTCCGCCGAACATACTGTTGAAAAATGCAGGGAATGCAGGTGCACCGTGAGAGAAGTCATCATCTTCGCTGCCGTCACCGTCTTTAGCAAAATCGCCCATCTGCTCGGCAAGGTTATCCGCACCAAGCTGTTCCATAAGCTGCGACATATCGCCGTCACCCATACTGTTCATGAGGGTGTTCATCTGATCCTGAACATTTTCAAGGTCCTCGTCCGAGATACCCATTTTGCTGATAAGATCCTCAACCGGCTTGATTCCAAGCTCTTTTGCACAGGTAAGGCAATAACCTGCCGTCGGGGCATCTTTGGAATTATTATTTGAAACGAAAACAACCGCAGGCCGTTTTCCGCATCTTGTACAAAGCATAGCATACTCCTTTTTAGGACACCAAATTGCACATTTGCTGTCATGGTAATATAAGAATTATACAACTGTTTAACAAATAATTCAATATTTATTTGTCGGAATTTATTTATTTTTAATGTCAGCTGTCTTTTTAAGTGATTCGTTGTACTCCTTAATCATTGCAAAATAGATTTTGCCGTAACGATACAAAGCGTATAGCATGGATGCGGCTGTAACCGAAAGCAATATCAGATCAAGCACCATATTTTCGTAGGCAAAAAAGGCCTTGAGAAATACGATAAGACATACAGAAAAGTAGAAAATAATTGTTCCGACCTTTCCGTACCAATTTGCAGAAGGCGGAGTGAGTCTTTTTTTGATTAAATCTGCACCGCCGAGGAGCATAATAAGGTCTTTGACCAGAAGTGTTACAAGAATCGGAAGAACCATAGGCACATAAATCACCATACAGATAACGACCGCAAAAAGCGTTACCTTGTCTGCAATGGGATCAAGGATTTTTCCGAGAGGAGTTACCTGATTGAGTTTTCTGGCAGCCATTCCGTCAAAGCAATCGGAAAGTCCCGACAAACCTATACATATTGCCGCATATATATACTGTTCCGCAAGGAAAAAATATACAAACGGGATTATAAGCACAAATCTTACATAAGTTATAATATTAGGTATAGTAACCAAATCGGATGTTTTAAAGCTCCACACATCTTTTTCTTTTTCCATTACTGTTCCCTCCTGTTTCTTCATTCAGACTGCAACGCTGAAAAATTTAAAAACAGCACCCGAAATCATCGGGTTATTAAGCATTTCGGGATTTGAAAACTCAAGCACTCCCGAAAAGATATTAACGGCAAAAAACACAAGGATTGCCGCCTCAGCAAGTCCCAACACACCGCCGAGAAGCTTATTAATCTGTTTCACCACGGGTATTTTAAACACTCTTGCAAGTTTTTTAACAAGAATTTTTATAATTATAAAGATAATTATTGATATAACTACACCGATAACCAAGCGGAACATTCCTGTGATAACCGGCTGAATAAGATTTTCCACCGAAGTTGACACCGCCGCTGCGGCAGAGTTCGGAACCTGAAAATCGTTTGTATAGACACTTGAATCCAATCCGAAAATTGAAAGGAAAAATCCGAGCATTCCCATAACCCAGTTTGGCAAAGCCGAAAAACTGTTTGCAATGGCTGAGTTGATGCCCTGAGTGTCAATCATTTGTTGCAGATTTGTTGTTAAGGTCTGCTGAACAAATGCCGTATAAACCCACGATGCAAGAAAATTTGAAATGTGATATGCAAGAAAGCCCGTGAGAGCCACACCTGCAACATTGAGAATTGTAATTGCTATGCCACGCTTGAAATCAATAAAAAACAAAAGCGCAAACACGGCAATAATAATTATATCTGCAACCAAATTTATTACTCCTGTTTTGAAGTTTGAGCGGTATCGTCACTCGATACACTGTCAAGGTCAATAAACCTAATTTGATTTACGCTGAGAATGTAAGCGGTGTAGTCCGAGGCAAGCACAATCTTTTTTGAACCGGTTCCCGAATTTGTCGAATAAAGCAAATCGCCTTTTTGATTATAACCGTAAACAACATTTCCGTCAAGGATTGCAACTGTACCCTTGTAGACAGAAAGCGAATCGGCTTTGTGTTCGGTATTTATTGTGTACTGTGCCTCACCGTTGCTGTTATAGCTTATGAGAGCAACACTTCTTCCGTCACCGCTCCTTGAAAGAGCCATTGTATAGGTTGATGTATCTGTGTTAAAGCAGTAATTTGAAAGAGTTTTGTCCTCATAGCTTACTGTTTTGTAGTTCTTTTCACCTTTTTTAACAATATAGCTTGCCTGTGAGCCCACAAGAACCGCCGTATCTGAGGTCAGATACTTGCAATCAAGCACGCTGTCACCCGAAATTTTGTAGGTTGAAACAGGCTTTTCCTGTGAAAAATCAAGCACATAAACGCCCGTTACCGCTGAACCCTTATCACTTGACACACCTGTGGCAACGCAACCGGAGCCGTCCTTGTTAATTGCTACCGATGTTATATAATACTCTGAAAAAGAATATTTGTAAATTCTGTTATTATTTTTGCTGTAGGCATACAGCGTTGTAAGATAACCGTTGTCCTCGGTAACAAGACAGTATGTACCGTTTGAGGCAACATCACCTGTGTATATTTTATTTTCGGCATTGCCTGAGTAAAGCGTTTCGTCAAAACTGCTTATCTCATAGCTTGCACTGCCGATTCCATATGTGAGAAATCTGTTTTCATTGTTTTTCATTACGGGATTTGAATGTGTAAGCTGAAGTCGTGCAACCTCTGTACCCGAATTTGTAAGGGTTACGAACGAGGTGTCCGACGCATACACGGCATGTCCCTGTGACACTGCAAAGTTGCCCGATGAAACCTCGGAACCGATAATGTCAACGGGATAGCCGTGACCGGCATTTCCGAGTACATCATAAGTCCACCAGTTTGAGATGTTCTCCCATGTGAGCTTGTCACGGTTTGCAAAGGCAAAAACTATAAGGCCTGCCGCAATGGCAATACACGCACCGAGTACGATTTTCTTGACAGCCTGCGGCGACATTTCGGTTTTTTCCTGTTCATAATCGTCAAGAGGCATATCCTCATAGCTCATTACATCTCTGTCGGTTTTATGTGTCTTTCGTTTTGAATAATGTCCTTTAAATTTTTTAAACATCAGCGTTCACTCCTTTTTGTGAACTGTTGTCATTTTCATAATTCACACGATTCAGGTACAATCCGCAAGCCTGTGCGGTGGGACCCGAATATTTTCTGTTTTTCTTTTCTATAATGGAGGGAATTTCATCGGGAGCAATTTTACCCTGCTGAATCCTGAGAAGTGTTCCCACCATAATACGAACCATATTGTACAAAAAGCCGTCAGCCTCAACCTTCATTGTAACAAGGTCGCCCTCACGGGTTACCGAAAAGGCTTTTACATTTCTGGTCATATCCCCTTTTTCACGGTTATCAAGCGTGCAAAAGGAAGTGAAATCGTGTCTGCCGACATATGCCTGAGCGGCTTTGTCAAGCAGATTTTCGTCAATTTTGTATCTGTAATGAAGTGCGTATCCGTCAAGAAACGGATTTCGCACCTCGCTGTTCCAGATTTTGTAGATATATTCCTTGCTTGTGCAGGAATAGCGGGCGTGAAAATCGGGTGCAACCTCTTTGCAGTCAAGAACCGCAATGCTCAGCGGCAGCCAGCGGTTAAGCGCCGCCTTGAGCCTTTCGGTTTTTATGGGATGCTCTGTTTTAAGGCTGATGCAGTACATATTTGCGTGAACTCCGCTGTCTGTGCGACTGCAGCCCTTTACATCAAAGTCATTGCCGATAATCTTAGAAAGAGCAGTTTGAAAAGCCTCCTGAACCGTCATTGCGTTCTGCTGAATCTGCCAGCCGTGGAACTTTTTTCCGTCATATGAAATTGTGAGAAGAAGATTTCTTAAACTGCCGCAGGCAGGAATATGTTGCATAAAATCACTCCGCCGATTAGAAGTGCGACCATTACAAAAGATACATAGTCACGCTTTGCCATATGAATAGTTTTCATTCGTGTTCTTCCTGTTCCGCCACGGTAGCAACGGCACTCCATAGCTGTTGCAAGCTCATAGGCTCTTCTGAATGCCGAAACAAAAAGCGGAATAAGAATAGGGATAAACGCCTTTACCCTCTGAATAATATTACCCGACTCCATATCGGCACCTCGTGCCTTTTGAGCCTGAGTAATTTTGTCGGTTTCTTCAAGAAGTGTGGGAACAAATCTTAAAGCAAGCGACATCATCATTGCAATCTCGTGAACGGGAAAGTGCAGTTTTGCAAGCGGCTTCATCAGTCTTTCGATTGCGTCCGTAAGCTCTGTCGGAGAGGTTGTGAATGTAAGACATGAGCTTGCAAGGATAAGACATATGATTCTTACCGAAACAAAAATTGCTCTGTTAATGCCGTTTAAGGTAATTTTGAAAATTCCCCATTGTACAATCGGGTCACCCGAACCGTAGAACACATTGAGAATTGAGGTTACTATTATAATAAATATAATTACTTTCATGCTTTTGAAATAGAACTTTGCAGGCACCTTGCTTGCCGCAACAAAAAGTGCGGTAAAAAGCACAACAAGCGCAAGCGAAGCATAATTAAAAGTACAGAAAATAATTACGAGAAATCCGACAAGCATAATCAGCTTTGCACGGGGATCACATTTGTGGATTACGCTGTTCGCAGGAAAATACTGACCGAACGCAACATCTCTTACCATATTTTACCCTCCTTGTCAAGCAGTGAGGAAATACAGTCCATTGCCTCATCAACAGTAAGTATTCCTTCGGGAACATTAAAACCTTTTTCACGCAGTTCAAGCATAATCTTTGTTATCTGCGGTACTCGAAGTCCTATTTTTTCAAGCTCTCGCCCCTTTGAGAAAACTTCTTTCGTCTTATCAAACATAACGAGGTTTGACTTGTTCATAACGATTATCTTATCGGCAACCCTTGCAATGTCTTCCATGCTGTGGGATACAAGGATAACGGTGTTTTTGCGTTCCTTGTGATACTGCACAATCTGGCTCAACAGCACATCTCTGCCCATAGGATCAAGACCTGCGGTCGGTTCGTCAAGAACGAGAACCTCGGGATTCATTGCTATAACGCCTGCAATTGCCGCCCTTCTCTTTTCACCGCCCGAAAGGTCGAACGGAGATTTTTCAAGAAGTTCATCTTTAAGTCCGGTAAATCTTGCGGCGTCATTTACCGCTTTTTCAAGCTCTGCACCGCTCTTACCCATATTCGTAGGGCCGAATGCGATGTCCTTGGCAACGGTTTCTTCAAAAAGCTGATATTCGGGATACTGAAATACCATTCCGACTTTGAAACGGATTTTTCTGATATCCTTGGGATTTGCCCAGATATCCTCGCCGTCAAGAAGAACCTGTCCCGAAGTTGGTTTCATAAGTCCGTTGAGCATTTGAACAAGTGTTGACTTGCCCGAGCCCGTGTGTCCCATAATGCCGATAAACTCGCCTTTTTCAATTGAAAGGCTCAAATTATTGACAGCGGTTTTCTCAAACGGAGTGCCTGTTCCGTAAACATAGCTTAAATTTTTCAGTTCAAGCACCTTGCTCATGACAGCACCTCCTCAAGCATTTTTACACATTGCTCTGCATTGAGAGGAAGTTTGTCAAATTTCACTCCGCACCCCCTGAGTCTGTATGCAAGCTCTGTTGCCTGCGGAACATCAAGACGGTGCTTTTTGAGTAGCTCCGCCTGAGAAAAAACATCTTCGGGTGTACCCTGAGTGAGAATTTTTCCTGCGTCCATAACGACAACTCTGTCGGCAAGGACTGCCTCTTCCATATAGTGTGTGATGAGGACAACCGTCATATTCTTTTCACGGTTGAGTTTTAAAAGCGTTGTCATTACCTCGTCACGGCCGTTAGGGTCAAGCATTGCCGTGGGTTCGTCAAGAACTATGCATTGCGGTTGCATTGCAAGAATTCCCGCAATTGCAATACGCTGTTTCTGACCGCCCGAAAGCTTGAACGGAGCGTGTTCACGGTAATCGAACATATCAACGGCTTTGAGGGCATCGTCAACCCTCTGTCGGATCTCCTTTGGCGGTATTCCGAGGTTTTCGGGGCCGAAAGCAACATCTTCCTCAACAACGCTTGCAACAAGCTGGTTGTCGGGGTTTTGAAGTACAAGTCCCACTTTTTCTCTTATGTCATATGTCTTGTTTTCATCTGATGTGTCATCTCCGTCAACATACACTTTGCCCTTATCCGGCAATAGCATTGCGTTGAGATGTTTTGCAACAGTTGACTTTCCGCATCCGTTGTGACCGAGAAGGGCAACAAATTCACCCTTTTCGATATTGAGAGAAACACCGTCAACCGCATTTTTGTACGGCTGACCGCTTTCAATGTCAGAATATGAAAAGCTGATGTTGTCAAGTGAAATAAAGCTCATTTATTATTTCTCCCATATTGCGGTTGAGCCGCACGGCAATACAAGTCCCGTGTCGCTCACCTTCAGTCCTATTTCATCGCTTGATACTTTTCCGCCGAAGTCCTTCTGCAAAAGAACTCCGAGCAAATACTCCATTACAGCGGGAGAAAGTCCCGTTGTGTAGGAATTGAGAATGAAAAACAGCGGATTGTCTGAGAGAACCTGTTTGCACAGGGTTACGAGTGAATAAAGCTGTTCTTCAAGTTTCCAGACCTCACCGCCCGGACCTCTGCCGTATGACGGAGGATCCATGATGATTCCGTCATACCTGTTGCCACGGCGGATTTCACGCTGTACAAATTTTACGCAATCGTCAACGAGCCAACGGACAGGTCTGTCGGCAATACCGCTTGATGCGGCATTTTCCTTTGCCCACTGAACCATGCCCTTTGATGCGTCAACATGGCAAACGGTTGCGCCTGCGTTCATACACGCAAGAGTTGCACAGCCTGTGTAACCAAAAAGGTTGAGAATTTTAAGCGGTCTGTTTTCGTTTTTAATTTTTTCTGCGGCAAAATCCCAGTTAACTGCCTGTTCGGGGAACACACCCGTGTGCTTGAATCCCATAGGCTTGATGTTGAAAACGAGGTCGCCGTAATTTACAGTCCAGCGGTCGGGAACTTTTTTGTACTGCTCCCAACTTCCTCCGCCACGATTTGAGCGGTGGTAACGGGCATGTGCCGAATACCAAAGAGGATTTTTCTTTTCGCTTGACCAGATAATCTGCGGATCGGGACGGATAAGGATTATATCTCCCCATCTTTCAAGTCTTTCCCCGTCAGAGGTATCTATAAGTTCATAATCTTTCCATTTATCAGATAATCGCATTATGCAAGTCTTTCCCTTACCACCTGTGCGGCTTCTTCCGCAAGGTTCTGAATTTCTTCGAGGTTTTCGCCCTCGAGCATTACTCTTACGAGAGGTTCTGTTCCCGATACACGAACAAGAATTCTGCCTCTGTCACCGAGGATTTCACTAACTCTTTCGATTTCAGCCTTGATTTCCCTGTCTGTATAGAATGAGAGCTTGCCCTCTCTGCTGACCTTTACATTAATGAGCACCTGCGGCAAACGCTCCATAATCTTTGCAAGCTGACTGAGCTTTTCGCCTGTTCTCTTCATAATGCTGAGAATCATTGCACCTGAAAGCTGACCGTCGCCTGTTGTTGCGTAATCAAGCAAAATGATGTGACCGCTCTGCTCGCCGCCGATGTTGTAGCCCTCCTGCATCATAGCCTCAAGAACATATCTGTCGCCAACCTTTGTTGAAACAAAGTGCATATCGTTTTCTTCGCAGAACTTGTTAAAGCCCATGTTTGTCATAATTGTTCCGACAACGGCATTCTTTTTGAGTACGCCTCTCTGCTTCATATCATTTGCACAGATTGCAATAAGATAATCGCCGTCAACAAGGTTACCGTTTTCGTCAACCGCAAGACATCTGTCGGCGTCACCGTCAAATGCAAGACCGCATGAAAGCTTGTGTTCACGAACATACTTCTGCAATTTGCTCATATGAGTTGAACCGCAGTCACGGTTGATGTTCACACCGTCAGGATCGTCAAAAAGCATATGAACCTTTGCACCAAGCTTTGTGAAAAGCTTTTCGGCTGTTCTTGAAGAAGAACCATTTGAGCAGTCAAGTGCGATTTCCATACCCTCAAAGTCGCAGTCAACTGCCGAAACAAGGTGGTCAATATACAAATCAGCCGCCTCTGTATCATATGTTACTCTGCCGACATTTTCATCTGTTGCTGATGCATACGGAACAACATGGTCAAGTACGATTTCTTCAATTCTGTTTTCGAGGGCATCGGGAAGCTTGCATCCGTCAGAACTGAAAATTTTGATACCGTTAAATTCAAACGGGTTGTGTGATGCGGAAATCATAATACCTGCATCGGCATTGTATTTGCCTACAAGATAAGCAACCGCAGGAGTAGGAACTACCCCGAGAATGTGAACATTTGCACCTACCGAGCAAAGTCCTGCAATAAGTGCGCCCTCGAGCATATCGCCCGAAAGTCTTGTGTCTTTACCGATTAAAATTGTGGGGTGTTCAACCTCATCGCTGATAAGAACCATTGCCGCCGCTCTGCCTATATTCATTGCAAGTTCGGGTGTAAGCTCTGCGTTTGCAACACCTCTTGCACCGTCTGTACCGAATAATCTTCCCATTATATATATTCCTCCGTTAAATAATTTGTAGATTGTAAATTTTCAAAACTGCAATTTTCGGTATAACCCAAGGAAAAACCTTTCGCTCTGTTGAATTATACACTCATATTGTGACTGATTTATGACTCCCTGTCACCAAAGAGAGTCGGCTGTGTAGGCTGTGCATTTACAACGCCCTTAGGAAATTCACAGCCGAGATGCTTGCAAGCCTCGGCAGTTATGCATCTGCCTCTCGGTGTTCTGCTGACAAAACCTATCTGCAAAAGATACGGTTCATAGACATCCTCGATTGTTACAGCCTCTTCACCGATTGCCGCCGCAAGTGTTTCAAGTCCGACAGGACCGCCGTTGTAAAAACGAACGATTGCCTCAAGCATTCTTCTGTCGTTGCGGTCAAGACCGAGTTCGTCAATTTCGAGTCTGTCAAGTGCTGTCCTTGCAGTTTCAAGTGTGATGACGCCGTTTGACATAACCTGTGCAAAGTCACGCACACGCTTTAAAAGTCGGTTTGCAATTCGTGGTGTTCCCCTTGAACGGGACGCAATTTCAAGTGCACCGTCATGTTCAATTTTTATTCCGAGGATTCCGGCACTTCTTTCAACAATCTGTGCAAGCTCCTCGGGAGTGTAGAGTTCAAGTCTTAACACCACACCGAAGCGGTCACGCAAAGGAGCGGTCAGCTGACCTGCTCTTGTGGTTGCTCCGACAAGTGTAAATTTTGGCAACGGCAGATGATACGAAGCCGCCATCTGACCTTTACCCGTGATGATGTCAATTGCAAAGTCCTCCATTGAAGGGTAAAGTATTTCTTCAACGGAACGGCTCAGTCTGTGGATTTCGTCAATAAAAAGCACATCGCCCTCGTTAAGGTTGGTAAGCAATGCCGCAAGGTCGCCCGGCTTTTCAATTGCAGGGCCTGAGGTTATTCTCATTGACACACCGAGTTCATTCGCAATAATTCCCGAAAGAGTTGTTTTACCGAGTCCCGGAGGGCCGTAGAGCAGTACATGGTCAAGGGTTTCGCCTCTGATTTTTGCCGCCTCGATAAAAACCTTGAGGTTTTCCTTTGCCTTTTCCTGTCCTATGTATTCCGAAAGTGTTTTCGGTCGCAGAGGGTTGTCGCTCTCTGCCGTATCTTCGGGAATTTCGGAAGTATCGGTTATTCTGTTTTCAAAATCAAATTCATCCGAGAATTCCATTTTACTCATATGTTACTGTCTTCCCATCTGTTTTAATGTGAGCGAAATAAGCTGTTCAACAGGCAAGGCACTGTCGAGTGTTGCGAGTACGGGCGAAACATCCGAAGGAGAATAACCCAAAACCCCGAGTGCCTCGATTGCTTTCGGAACATTTCCCGTTGAAACATTCACGCTGTTCTGTACCGCCTGTGCAAAGGAACTGTCCTCTTTAGCCGCTTTTGCAAGCTTGTCCTTGAGTTCAAGAACAATTCTCTGTGCAATTTTTTTGCCTATTCCCTGTGCTCTTGTAATTGTTTTGAGGTCATCGGAGGCAATTGCCATTGCAACCTGTTCGGGACTGAGCTCCGACAAAACCGCAAGTCCTGCCTTTGGACCTACACCGCTTACGCTGATGAGGTTTTTAAAGGTTTCAAGCTCTGCCTTTGTTGCAAAGCCGAAAAGGTCAACCGCATCTTCCCTTACATTAAGGTAGGTGTAAAGCGTTACCTCTGTGTTAAGCTTTACGGCTTTGAGTGTGTTCATTGTTGTCTGGCACATATAGCCGACACCACCGCACTCTACTACCGCCGCATTTGATTCTATTGCAATAAGTTTTCCTCTTACGGAATAAAGCATATTTAAAGTCCCTTTCCGTACATTACTCTTCTGAGCTGTGAGCCTGCCGCCTGTGTGTGACAGATTGCAATTGCAAGTGCGTCACAGGTATCATCGGGTTTCGGAATTTCTTTCAGCTTTAAAAGCCTTGCGGTCATTTCCATAACCTGTGGTTTTTTAGCCTTGCCGTATCCCGTTACAGCCGTTTTGACCTGAAGAGGCGTGTACTCAAAGATTGGTATTTTAAGTTTTTGTGCCGCAAGCAGGGTTACTCCCCTTGCCTGAGCAACATTGATAGCCGTTTTCTGATTGGTCTGAAAGTAAAGTTTTTCGATTGCAAGAGCATCGGGGCGACATCTGTTGAGAATAGCATAGGTTTCATCATAGATGTACTCAAGCCGTTTGTTAAAATCAGTTCCGGCAACGGTTTCAATTGCACCGTAACCGAGAGTTTTATATGTATTCGATTGAAAATTGATTGCTCCCCAACCTACAATGGCATATCCGGGATCAATTCCAAACACTACCAAAACAATACCTCCGAAAAAATCCAAAAATGGCATAATAACATAGTTTAAAACATTATAACACACACAACTTTATTTATCAATAAAATTATTCGTTAATCTGCGTATTCCGCTCAAAATGTACATAAGAAACTTTGAACGGCTGATTTACTCGGTTTTATGCGTGTTATCGGCTCGGCTAAGCGTGATTTTTGAACCGTTGTATGACAAATCAAGCTTTTTTCCGTGAGGAATATATTCAAAGGTGTAGTTTCGGTAAAGTTTCGGCACAAATATGACAAGCGTTGTATCATCGGCAACATATTTTCCGCAAAGCTCCGCCTTGTCTTTTCCGCTCATCATAATAAGGGACGCATTGCCACCGTCAAACGAAAGGTTTATCTTTCCGCCGCCGTCAAGCTCTGCACTCCAGTCTGTGCAGGTAAGCTCGTTTTGATATCCCGATGTGTCGGCACTGCATGAACAAAGCAGAAAACATAAGCAGATTAAAAGCAAAATGACAAATTTCTTCATAAAAACCGCCCTCACAGGTGTATGATAGTATTACAAGTTTATGCACCAAAAATATATATCAGTACATACGATAGTGTTCGGATGCGAAAAATCGAAATTTACAGTTTTGTTATAATTCTTGAAAAGCATAATTATTTTGTGTATATTGTATGGTGTGATTTTATGGGAAATTTTAAAAACGAGAACACGGAGGGATTGTTTTGCAACATGAGATAACCGAAAAGCATAATGTTTTTGAAGAAAACGGAGAGGTTATGTGTGCAGGCTGGGCAAGAACGCCTGTTTTTGAATATAACAGCGAACAGAGCAAAACAAGCGGAAAACACAGCGAAAGAGATTGCTATTTCATAAGCAACACAGAGGTTTCGCTCTATCTTTCGGTTGAAAATTTAGGCATGGAATTTGCGGTAAAAATTGCGGTTGCCGACCTTAAAAGAGGCGGTGTGATTTATGATTGTGTTGTAAAGAAATTTGTTTTCAGCAAGAACGAGCTTCCCGAATCGGGCAGTTCAGGAGAGCTTTTGTACACGGACAAAAGGCTTCAGCTGCAGTTGACAAACACACCGAACGGAAGATTTTTAAAATGTGATTTTATCGACTTTGGCGGCATAAAAAATCTTTACTTTAACATTAATCTCAAAAAGACGGCGGGCGAAAGTCTTAACGAAATTGCACCGTTTGAGAGAGACAGAAAATATTTTTATCTCAAACGCTTTGTTCCCAAATTTGTCGCAGGCGGAATTATCCGTGTTGGCGGTATGGAATATTCTTTAAACGAAACAACCACAAACGCTTACTTTGACTGGACACGCTTTTCAAAGCCGAGAAAGCATAATTATCAGAGATTAAGTTCCGACTGCTTTATTGACGGAAAACGCTTTTCCCTTTGCCTTGCAAGCAGAGTCGGTGACAACCGTTACGGCAACGAAAATTGCTTTTTCACAGACGGTCATCTTGTAAAATTGTCGCAGATAAATGTTAAAAGCACAGGCGGAAAGCTTGACAGACCGTGGTACTTTAAGGCGGGATATTCGGCAGTTGACATTACATTCAAGCCGTTCACCGTAAAAGGCGAGGCCATGGCGGCATATATGGGCAAAACAACCGTAATTTTCGGCAGACTCTACGGAGAATTAAAGAGAGTTGATATGGATAAGCCGTTAGTCCTCGATAATTCTCAGGCACACATTGTTCTGACGGAATTTTAAAAATAAAATCGGCAAAAATAAACACGGCAATCATTTCAGATAATGAACTGCCGTGTTTTAATTTTATAAAATAAAGTCGGGAAAACAATGCTTTGCATTAAGCAAGCTGTGTTCCCGACCGAAATTTTCAATTTTCCGTTTTCAACTATTAATTTGCAAAATTACACTTCCCTGTTCGGGTCTGTGTTTTTCTGCTTAACAGGAGCTTTCGTAGCATCTTTGTCGGTAAATCTTGCAAAGATTGAAAGCGTTGTGAGAAAGCAGGTGAGAATGTACAAAAGAAGTGCAATTACAGAAGCAAGGCTGATTGTATAGCTTACCATTGTGATAATTGAAAGCACACCGAGCAAACAGCAGATGATTGAAACGATATTCTTCATATTGCGTTCTTTGTCAAGAGCGCAGAAGAAAAATCCTGCAATCGGGATAATGAAGAAAATCGGCATAAAGAGCGAATACTTAAAAACCGCATCATTTGAACCGCTGAGTCCCCATACAGACATAATATCAAATACGGAATAAGAATGGAGTACATTTTTTTCGTCAATGTACTGGAAATACGGCAACGCACAGAGTACGATTTCAACGAGATAAAGCACGCAAAGTGTGATTCTTAATTTTTTTCTTGTTTTGTTTTCGGGTATTTTGAGCATTTTGTTCCTCCGAGATTTTTTTAAAATCATTTTTAAATCATCAATATGTTACATTGTAACACAAATTATTCAGTTGCACAATAGAAATTTTAGTGTTATAATTATGACTAATGTACACAAAACACTGCATTCGTACATTGCTTTATTCTGTGCAAAAAGGAGATAATATAATGGGATATATAAATGAATCCGTAATTTATAATATTTATCCGCTCGGTTTTTGCGGAGCACCAAAGGAGAATGATTTCAAACAGGAATACAGACTTGACAAAATTTACGGCTGGATTGACCATATGAAGTCAATGTCGGTAAACGCACTTGTTTTCAACCCTGTTTTTGAAAGTTCAAAACACGGCTATGATACTATTGATTATAAAAAAATCGACTGTCGTCTCGGTGACAACGAATCTTTCAAAAAAATTTGCAAAACACTTCACGATAACGGCATCAGAATTATGCTTGACGGCGTTTTTAATCATGTGGGAAGAGATTTCTTTGCTTTCAAAGATGTTCAACAGAACCGTGAAAATTCAAGATATGCGTCTTGGTTTGAAAATGTAAACTTCTGGAACAACAGCCCGTATAACGACGGTTTCAGCTATGAGGGCTGGGCAGGTTACTACGACCTTGTAAAGCTTAATCTCCACAATGACGAGGTAGTAAACTATCTTCTTGACTGTGCAAGATTTTGGATTGATGAGTTTGATATTGACGGACTTCGCCTTGATGCGGCTGACTGCATTGACATTGAATTTTTCAAGAAATTAAAAAATGTTTGCAAAGAGAAAAAGCCCGATTTCTGGCTCTACGGCGAGATTACCCACGGCGATTACAATCATTGGGCAAATCCCGATGTGCTTGACTCGGTTACAAACTACGAATGCTACAAAGGCATTTATTCAAGCCATAATGACCACAACTATTTTGAAATTGCTCATTCTCTTAACAGACAGTTTGCTAACGGCGGTATTTACAGAAATATCTACACATATAATTTCGTTGATAACCACGATGTAAACCGTGTTGCAAGTATGCTTAAAGACAAAAATCATCTCAACAATGTTTACACGATGATGTATACAATGCCCGGAGTACCGTCAATTTACTACGGAAGTGAATTCGGCATTGAGGGTATGAGAACTGCCTACAGCGATTATGAGCTTCGTCCCTGTCTTGACCTTGATTCCATCCCGAACCCGAACTATGAACTTCTTGAGCATATCAAAAAACTCGGTGTAGTAAGGCTTGCACTCGAAGCTCTCAAGTACGGCGATTTTGAAAACATAAATATTCAGAATGAAAAGCTTGTATACAGAAGAAAAACCGACAATCAGACTGTTTTTGTTGCATTCAACCTTACAGACCGTGTTGAAAGAATCGGTTTTGACACAGGCTGCAACGCAAAGCTTACAGATGTTCTCAACGGCAACGAAGTTATTGATGTAAACGGTTACTATGAAATTGAAATGCAGCCGTATCAGTCAAGGATTCTTGTTGTTAATGACGGAAGTTTCAGGGTTGATTTCAATGCAGACAATACAGATTGCAGGGCAGCTGAAATTGACGAAGCTCCTGCAAATGAAGAAACTTCAGTTAAAGCTGTTAAAACAGAAAATTGCTGTGAAAGCAATTCAGACAATGCCGAAAATACGACAAAAGAAATCAAGCCGGGTATTTACCTACATTTCAAGGGTGGCGAATATGAGGTTATCAACTTTGCAACCCACAGCGAAACAGGTGAAAAACTTGTAATTTACAGAAATCTCCATAACACAAGTGAAGTGTGGGCAAGACCTGTCGAAATGTTTGCCGAAAAAGTTGATGTTGACGGCAGAAAAACAGACAGATTTACTTTTATAGGTTGACAATAAGCGTAAGCAAATGATTAAAAAGACCGAATATATTTTTTATTCCGGTCTTTTTTTGTGTAAAAATACTGCTTTTTAATCGTGATGACAAGATTTGACTATATTTTTGCAAATAGTGTGTTGAATAAATCACATAATATGATAAAATAGACATATGTTGTGTTATGACTGAATTTTTGTTTTTTTGAGAGTAACTTAGGGGGATTGAATATTATGTTGAGGGATTTAAAGCCAACCGATAATGTAGGTGGTTTCGATGTCAGACCCGGCAACTTTCTTTTAAACGGTGCAACAACCGTTTCCGGCGGTGTAAACTTTACTATTCATTCGGTTTATGCCGTTGAGTGTACATTGCTTTTATTCAGACCTTATGCAAAAATTCCGTATGCAAAGCTTAGATTTCCGGATTCTTACAAAATCGGCAACACCTATTCAATGCTCGTGTTTGGTCTTGATGAGATTGATTTTGAGTATGCATATTCCTTTGACGGTCCGTATGAACCCGAAAAAGGCATTATTTTTGATAAAAAGAAATACATTCTTGACCCATACGCAAAGGCTGTAATCGGTCAGAGCGGCTGGGGTAAAAAACAGGAGCATGAGGGTGTTTATAAGGCAAGAGTTGTAAACAGCGACTATGACTGGGGCAACTGCACTCAGCCGAAGCTTCCGTTTGAAGAGCTTATTATTTATGAATTGCATGTAAGAGGCTTTACTCAGGACGGCTCCTCAGGCGTTAAAAACAAAGGTACATTCGCAGGTATCCGTGAAAAAATCCCCTATCTTAAAGAACTGGGCATAAATGCCGTTGAAATGATGCCTATTTTTGAGTTTGACGAAATGGGCTCGTATCGTAATTATGACGGTCGTCAGCTCTACGATTACTGGGGCTATAACACCGTATGTTTTTTTGCTCCGAACACAAGCTATGAGAGCGACCATGAGCATCATCACGAAGGCAGAGAGCTTAAACAGCTTGTTCGTGAGCTTCACGAAAACGGAATTGAAGTTATCCTTGATGTTGTGTTCAACCACACGGCAGAGGGCAATGAAATGGGACCGTATTTCTCGTTCAAGGGCATTGACAACAACATTTACTATATGCTCACTCCGGACGGAAAGTATTACAATTTCAGCGGTTGCGGTAATGTTCTCAACTGCAATCAGCCGATTGTGCAGCAATTTATACTTGACTGTCTGCGTTATTGGGTAACAGAATACCGCATTGACGGTTTCCGTTTTGACCTTGCGTCAATTTTGGGAAGAAACGAGGACGGTACTCCTATGGATAAGCCTCCGCTTCTCAAAAGCCTTGCGTTTGATCCGATTCTCGGCGGAGTAAAGCTTATTGCAGAGGCATGGGACGCAGGCGGACTTTATCAGGTCGGCTGTTTTCCGTCATGGAACAGATGGGCTGAATGGAACGGAAGATACCGTGACGACCTCAGAAGATTTCTTAAAGGCGACAGCCATCTTGCATGGGATGCGGCTCAGAGAATTACAGGCTCAAGAGATTTGTATGACCCTACCTACAGAGGCTACAATGCGTCGGTAAACTTTCTTACCTGTCATGACGGATTTACTCTTTATGATATGTATTCATACAACGAAAAGCACAATCTTGAAAACGGCTGGAACAATACTGACGGTGCTAATGACAACAACAGCTGGAACTGCGGTGCCGAGGGTGATACAAATGATTACAATATCAACAAGCTCCGTATCAAAATGGTAAAAAATGCTTTTGCAACCCTTATGTGCAGTCAGGGACCTGCTCTTTTCCTTGCAGGTGATGAATTTTGCAACACTCAGTTCGGCAACAACAACGCTTACTGTCAGGACAACATTATCTCATGGCTTGACTGGACAAGAAAAGAAAAGCATAAGGATGTATTTGAATTTTTTAAATATATGATTGCTTTCAGAAAGAGATTCCATATTATTACAGACAGCAGAGGCAAGGCAACATGCAGTTATCCGCCTGTCAGCATCCATTCAAATGTTGCGTGGAGTGCCAAGTATTACGATGATACAAGAATGATTGGCGTTATGTATGCCGGTGCAAGTCTTAAACAACAGGGGCTTGATGAGTTTGTTTACTTTGGCGTCAATGCTTATTGGGATTATGTAAATGTTGAGCTTCCCGACCTTCCCGAAGGATACCACTGGAAACTTTATGTAAACACAGGCAACGAGCCGCAGGATGTAATCCTTGAGGACAGAAATGTTATTCTCTATGACAAACGAATTAATATGGCAGGCAGAAGTGTCATTGTTGCTGTCGGAGAAAGATATTAATTATAAGGACAGTTTCTTTGTTTAAGAAAACCGCCCCTACACGAAAATGTGTGGGGGCTTCATGTTTTTATAGGTTTCGGATTGTTAATGTACTGCTGTGTTGTCAGCATAAATTTAAGTTCGTAACGCTTGAATATATTTTTAACGCCCATTGTAAGACCTCCCTGTCTTTACCTTTTCTTTACTGTGGCTATATAATAATTTACAAACTTTAAATGAAATTTAAAAAAAGCAGAAATCCCGAATTTTTTCAGAATTTCTGCTTTAAATAATAATATGGAGTTTTATTTCCGTTATAAAATTATCTTTCTCTAAGCAACACACTTAAATCCGTTTTTTCAGAACGTTTTACTGCCCAAATGCTGACGATTGCAAGTACAATCAAATAAATCACGAGGAACAGCAGTATATAAACAGCCGAAACATTCACGGTCATTTCCATCATTGTATTGCCCACAAGATTCATAAGATACGGATTTATAAGTAATATGTCGAGTAATACAGTCAAAATTGTACCGACTGCAATTGATATTATTCCGATAAGGAAATATTCTGCGAATATTATATAGAAAAGTTGATTAGACTTGTAACCGAGTGAACGGTACAAAGCAAGTTCTTCGGTTCGTCTGCTTATGTTGCTCTTGACAAACATATATTGTCCAGCAATTACGAACAATGCAAAAAATACAATTGAACCTATAATAATTATGAGTGCGATATTGTATGACTGAGAATCAAAGTTCAAGTCCATTGTATACGGTTCGCAATATGAGGAAACCTCAGATTGTACACTTTCAAGATTTTTTGCATCATCAACGAGAATTTTATAAACCTTATCGGAAGTTATTGAAGTCGAACCTTTGGCATTTGCAATAACTTCATTATTGAACTCAATCAAACTGTTGCGTGGAATAAGAATCTGATTGCCTGTAAAAATCGGGTCAGATGTGTTATACACTCCGACAATTTTAAGCTTATGTTCCTTACCCGATTCATCAGCGAAAACAAGATTTTTGCCCACAAGCGTTTTGCCGTCAATTTTATTGATTCGTTGACTTTCGCTGTTAAAATCCTTTAAAACTTCGGGAACAACTGCAACATTTTCTTCATTCTCTTTGAAAGCTCTTCCGCTTGTTATTTTAAGGTTATACCCCTCGTGAACATAACTTAGTGTGTAAGCTGAAAACAGCACTCCTGAAGTTTCCGACACATCAAGTTCGGCAGGCACGTTATAAACACTCGTTATGTGTTCAATGCTTTTTATGCTTAAAATTGTATCGTCAATTTCATTTTGAGGAGTATTTTCGTTTATCTCAAAATTCAACTCTCTGTTAAGAATATGATTATTTATGTTTTGGTCAATATTATTTTTCAGCGGCGTAACCGCTCCTGCCGACACAAGAACGAGAATGGTTGCAATAACCATAAAGCAACAAAAAAATATTGTTGCACCTTTTCGTGAAAGAATTGAGGCTTTAACAAGCATATCGAGTTTTTTATTTTTCATTTTAATTTTCCTCTAAAATGCCGTCTTTCATAACGCAAATTTTGTCTGCAAAATCAGTTACGGCATCATTATGGCTGACAACAAGAACACCCTTGCCAAGCTCTGTAAGTTTTTTCAACTCTTCAAAAATCATACGTTCGTTTTTGCTGTCAAGGTTGCCTGTAGGTTCATCGGCAAGGATAAAGTCGGGATTATTGGCAAGTGCTCTTGCAATGGCGGTTCTCTGCTGTTCACCGCCTGAAAGTTCCCTCGGATAGTGATCAATGCGGTGTGTAAGACCGACTTTCTGCACAAGCAATTCGGCAGTTTCTTTCATTTCGGCTCTGTTTTTGAAATGGTCGTTTATGAGCATTGGAACCATTATATTTTCAAAAACTTTGAGATGCGGATTAAGATGAAATGCCTGAAAGACAAATCCGAGTGAATTCATTCTTGTGTCGGCAAGTTCGTTTTTGCCGAGTGACGACACATCTTTGCCGTTAATCAAAATCTGACCTGAGGTGCAGTTGTCAAGCAAACCTGCCATTTGGAGCAGAGTGCTTTTTCCGCTGCCCGACTGTCCCATAACAGCCACAAATTCACCCTCTGACAATGTAAACGATACATTATCCACGGCGGTTACTTTGTTATTGTATATTTTAGAAACATTTTTTAATTCTATTGATTTCATTATTTCACCCTCAAAAATTATTCATTCATTGCGTCTTTGGGCTGAATTTTATTCAGCTTGCGTAATGCTATGAGCTGACATATCAGCGGAACTATTGTTACTATCAAAAACGAAATTGCAAGCAAAATTCCGAAAGTTCCCCAATTGATAATGTACAGACGGTCGATGAAATTTCTGTTTACAAAGAAAAAATTTGAAACAGCCGTAACTATAATCGAAATAATTGTTCCAACCGCAAATCCGGTAAATGTAACTCTAAGCTGTTCGCAGTAAAGGCAGGCAAATATCTGACTGTTTTTATAACCTATCGCTTTGAGCAAGCCTATATCGGATTTACGAAGTGAAAGTGCGTTTGCTGTTGATTGTATAATCATAATCACAGAAAGCAACACTGTTGAAATAATAAGAAATACGCTTGCAAAGCTGAATATATTTGAAGCGTTTACTATGCTGTCCTGTATTCCGAGTTCGGAGTCATCGGCACAGCATACATTCATATCGGTGAGTGCATTATATACCGATTCAATATTTTCAAAATCATCAACAACAACATAGTGAGTCCTCAGCGATAAATCACTCCACCACTTGCCGACAGTGGTTTTGTTATCTTTTGAATATCCGCCTTTTGTCAGTGCGTCATCTAATATTTTCGTAGCTGTTTCCTCTGAAATATAAATCGAATCATAATAGCCTGTTTCGGTCGGTGACAGATAATAAGTACCCACCACCTTTAATTTATATTCAATTGCAGGAAGATTAAGAGTAGAAGTACTGACAAAATCTCCACCCATATTATAATCTTGTATTAAATCATCGTTGTATGCTTTTACTGTTATGGTTTCTCCTATTAAACCTTCACCGTCAATATAATCAGGCTTTTTATTTTGATCCTCAACCTCAAAAGGATAAAAATCACTCGGAACAACACAGCTTAACACAGGGGATTCATCAAGAGTTTTTCCTGCAATAACACTGCGTTTTTCATCTCCCAATAATGACCATATATAAATATGGGTATCTCCTTTATCATCAATTCTGTTCTGAAATTCTTGATTTGAAGTTTGTGTTACACTGAACGAATCATTTCTGATTCCTTCAAGAGGAAAAATATCAACTACATGCTCAGTATTTTTAATACTTTCTATAACATTATCGTCAAGTTTGCTTAACCAAGGGTCAACCTCAAGTGTTCTTGCACGATAATCCTCTTTATACTCATTTACAGCTTTTGTGACGGTAATTGAAAATGCCGAAATCAAGGTTATTGATATTACAAGCAATGCGGAAACAATTTTTATTCCCTTTTCATTTTTATTTATCTTGGCATTTGCTTTTGCAAGAAAATTCACATTCGTTAATTTCATCGCCAAACTCCTGTTGTATGTTTTATGTTATATTTTAATTATAATTTATATTTTAATTATAATTCCTATCAATTAAAATTCAATATCAAGATGTCATTTATTACACTTTTATTACATTTTATAGCAGAACTTTGTTATTCCGGAGAATTTTGTCACAAAAAAGAACACAAAGTACCGTTAAAATACTTTGTGTTCTTAAATATTATTTTAAAGAATTAAAATACAACCGTTATTTCGAACCTTAAACAAGGCTTAAATGTTTCTGTCAATAAAAGTATACAAAGCTTTTTAATCCCTGTCAAATTGCATAAATAAAAAGTTTATTCCTTGAAATATCGGTGAAAAGTTTGTATAATTAAAGCAACAGTATTTTTAAGGAGAATATTTATGCAAAGAGAAAATTTTAAGTCGAGGACAGGTTTTCTCCTTGTAAGTGCAGGCTGTGCGATTGGCATAGGCAATGTCTGGCGCTTTCCGTATGTTACGGGCGAAAACGGCGGCGGATTATTCGTGCTTTTTTATCTTGCATTTCTTGTGCTTATGGGAATTCCCGTTCTGACAATGGAGCTTGCAGTCGGCAGAGCAAGCAGAAAAAGTGCCGTATTAAGCTATAAAACACTTGAAAAGCCAAAGAGCAAATGGCACATTCACGGTTGGCTGTGTATGATAGGCTGTTACCTTTTGATGATGTTCTACACGCCTGTTTCGGCTTGGATGTTAGATTACTTCTATAAATTTGCAACGGGAACATTTAAAAGCGGAATGAACTCAGAACAGGTTTCGGGAGTGTTTAACAACCTTATGGCATCGCCTGTTGAGATGATTATATGGCTTGCGATAATCGTTGTATTCGGATTTTTTGTATGCAGTCGAGGACTTCAAAAAGGCATTGAAAAGGTCAGCAAGGTTATGATGGTTGCGTTGCTTGCACTGATTATTATTCTTGCAATCAACAGTATGATGCTTTCAAATGCGGGAGAAGGCTTGAGCTTTTATCTTGTTCCCGATTTCGGAAAGGTTAAAGATGTAGGACTCGGCAAGGTAATCACCTCTGCAATGAGTCAGGCGTTTTTCACACTCGGACTCGGAATCGCATCAATGGAAATTTTCGGCAGTTATATGAACAAAGACCGCACGCTTTACGGTGAGGCTGTTCAGATTTGTGCATTGGACACTTTTGTTGCAATTGTTGCCGGACTTATCATCTTCCCTGCTTGCTTTTCATTTGGCGTTCAGCCCGACCAAGGACCTGCCCTTATTTTTGTGACGCTTCCGAATGTTTTCGTAAATATGACGGGCGGTCGGATTTGGGGTACGCTTTTCTTTCTGTTTATGACATTCGCAAGCTTTTCAACGGTTATTGCCGTGTTTGAAAACCTTGTTGCTTTTCTTACCGACACATTCGGCATGAGCAGAACAAAGGCGTCAATTATCAATGGAATTATTATGTTCTTTGCGTGTCTGCCGTGTATTTTTGGATTCAACATTTGGAGTGACTTCAACATTCTCGGCAAAGGTGTGCTTGACCTTGAGGACTTCGTTGTCAGCAACCTTCTTCTTCCGATTGGCGCAATGGTTTATCTCCTGTTCTGCACAACAAAATTCGGCTGGGGCTTTGACAATTACTTTGAAGAATGTAACACGGGTAAAGGTCTTAAACTTTCAAGAGTGCTGAAGCCGTACCTTAAATACGCACTCCCCGTGCTGATTGTTATTGTGTTCGTTCAAGGCTTTATCGGGTAGGATTAGCAATCCCCTACGGCTCAAATTGTGCAAATTTGTACAATGTTACATTCCTATAAAATAACATATAAAACTAAAAACTGTACAACCATATTCGGCTGTACAGTTTTTTGTTATCTTGTGTTACCTTTTAGACGTGGATTTGTTTTTGTAACATAACCGTCAAACCAGTTGCTACACTTACGCTCGGGCATAGTATGCTTTTGATATTGCAAACTATCTGCACGAATCGGGAAAGCCGACAACCAACTCGGCTATTTACGGTTACAAGAAAGACCCGAACAACAAAAATCATTGGCTGATTGATGAGGAAGCGGCTACAGTCGTCCGCAGAATTTTCCATTTCACAATAGAAGGCTGCGGACCTTATGACATAGCCCGCACGCTGTTTGATGACAAGGTTGAAACCCCGGCTGTTTACTTTACAAAAAAGGAATTGGAATAAGGAAAAACAAAAAGGAGTTTACCCACCCGTTCAGTTGGAGCGGATATGTTGTCCGCAGTATTCTTGCAAAACAGGAATACTGCGGAGACACCGTAAATTTCCGTACGCACAAGGAATCATATAAGGACAAAAGCTCAGTGAAAAATCCGCAGGAGAACTGGCTGATATTCAATGACACGCACGAAGCAATCATTGACCGAGAAACTTGGGAGCTTGCTCAGAAACTGACAAAAACGCCGAGACGTGTTGACACCACCGGAGTGGCGAATCCGCTGACGGGTCTTGTTTATTGTGCCGATTGCGGTGCAAAGATGTATAACCACCGATTTTTCCGAGCTTACTACGCCGATGATAAATGAGTTTATCGACAAAATTTTAGTTCACGCTCCGTATTATATTGACGGAGAACGTATGCAGGAGGTTGAAATCTATCTCAATTTCATCGGCAAGTTTGAAATTCCTCAACCTCAGCTGAGCGAGGAAGAAATTAAGCGGCAGAAGCAGCTGAAACAGCCCGTCTAAAAAGCAGGGAATGCTATCAGTTGATAAAGGCGAGAAAACACAAGGTTGGCGAGCCGTTTTCACTTAGCTGCAAGGGCTGTGACAAGGTATTTGAATCCAAGCACAGCAATACTTTGCTAAGATTGTGCAGGCTCAGTCAACAGATCACCACCAACCCTGCGTGAAAGGCTGATAATCATCAACTATCATATTCGACACACTCAAACCGGCAAGTGGAGCATAACGGATTATTCAAAGTCTGTAAAGGAAACTTTGGCGCGGTATAAAGCCGCCGTAAAGCAGATAAACGAAAAGAAAAATGAACGGAAGGGACTTCAAAATGAAAAGAAATCCACTTCCGTTTTTAATATCGCCGCACAGTGAGATTGACGGCAAACTGAATGATGAAATCAATGTGCAAGCTGCCCGTGAATATGCCCGCCGCCGTTGCAACCAAACTCAGACGAGAAATACAATGCGGCACGAACACAAGAGAAAAAACAATAGTTTACCGTTAAAAGGAAATTTAAATATTTTTTCAAGCTTGAACAAGAAACGGATTACGACACCTTGCTGTATTGCAGTTTTGCGTTAATCAGATTTTCGTCATGATTATACAACGAGGCAACTTTTCAATGTCCAAGTAATTCAGCACTAATTATGCTAAACCAACATTGTTATTTATTTGACCAATTTAAATATCTTGAATTTAATTAAATTTGACTTCTGACATTATTTTTTGAGGATATAAAGATGATACCAAATAATACGTTCTGTTTCTAATATCGGTGGAATCATAATTGAGAAATTGTTCAGAAGAGATAGGAACGGGTGCAATAAACGTTTTTTGTTCACCTTTTGAAAGTTTAATATACATTCCACAATCATTGTAATACATAACGAGCGGGTAATAAAATTGTAATGAAAAAGCACCTGATTCAATATGAAAAGCTGTTAAATCAACAGTTATTTCATCATCTGTTGTATTGGAAATTATAATTTTTATTAAGCCAAGATTCAAATCTTCACTTTTCAAATAGTCAGAATTTTCTTCCAAATATTCTGATAAATCATCATCATTCATAATGTCCATACGCTTAAGCATGTATGTATCTGTTATAGTGAATTTTGCATTTTGACAAACAAATGAATCGCCCATTTTATATACAACTTTTTCGTTTTGCGGATATTTTGAATTGATACTAAAAAACCTAATGACACCACATATACATAATACTGTTACAATAAGGAGCGTTACAATAACTTTTAAATTATTTTTCTTTCTCATAAAGACTATCTCTCCTGATGATTTTACCCTGCGCTAATTCTATAGTTTCGTCGCAAAGAGCGTTAATCTGATTTTTGTCATGACATGACAGCAACACAACTCTATCGGGAACTTTTGCGGACAAAATCATTTTTTTGACATTTTCACATGAAGCTTCATCCAACGCATTAAAAGGTTCATCTAAAACAAGTATTTGAGGGTCTTCCATCATCGCTGCTGCTATTCCAAGTTTTTGTTTCATACCAAGTGAATATTTTCGGAAACTCTTCTTTTCGTTTGGGTCAAGCCCTACCATTCTCATAGTATCCACTATTTTTTTATCGTCTATTTTCTTTTGTATTTGAGCGAGAATCTTCAAATTTTGAAAACCGGAGTACTCAGAAATGAACCCCGGATTTTCAATTAAAGCCCCAACACTATCAGGAAACGATATGTCTTTTCCTATGATTTTGTTATTTATTTTTACAAAACCACTGGTAGGTAAAATCAGTCCGCAAATTGCACGCATAAGCATAGTTTTCCCCGAACCGTTCTTACCTACAAAACCGTAAATTTTTCCTCCGGAAAGTGATAAATTTATATTTTCCAGTACAAGATTTTTTGATAACTTTTTTGTATAATTACAAATTTCTATATTCATAAATCTCTCCTACTTTAAATAATGTTTTTTCTTTTGATAATTGGCAAGCCTAAAAATAAACATATAACGATTATTAAAAAGGCAACCTCCAGTTCTGTATATATTGATATATTATTTATGGCGCAAAAATCAGTTCTTATCAACATTGAAAAGTTAAACGGCAAAAATTCGCTGCAATAAAACACAGATGTGGTCATAAGGCAGACTATCATCAAAAACGCGACAACAGGTCCAAATGTAATACTGATAATTGCATCAAATGTCATGTGACAAGTTGTAATCATCCAAGGTAACAGTACTGAGGAAATGAAAATTTCTGTCATACTTTTTCCATAAGTGCTTAGCTCCAAAAATTCTTCAGTTATTAAACTGTTTTGAGTTAATGAAAAATTACCGGAAAGCAATGTAAAAGCTGTCGAAATTACAAAAAACAGTAAATAGTACAAAGTTGAAGAAACGACACACCAAACTATTTTACTCAACCACCATAAATATCGGGATTTTACCCGCAAAATAAAGGTATCGGCACTTGTCTGCAAATCGTTTGTAATGTATAATCCCACAAACAAATAAGGAAGTACATTAAAAGAAAACCACGTTATGGGAATATCTACACCCTTATTTGCCTCCGGATCAAAAGGGTCACATCCGGCAAAAACATTCATAAAAAAATCCAGAACACCACAGTCTACAACCGAATTATAATCACTAAAATATAAGCTAATATTATGCCAATACACGAAATCAATAAATATGAACAGCAACGCAGCAAAAATAAAAAATTTACGATTATGTATGATTCCCTCTGTTATATCATGCGAAAGCAAACGAAAAAAAAGACGAACTTTCAATTTAAAAAATCCTTTCTTTTCATGAACAATAAATTTAGTACGAATACTATAATTGTCCCAAAAATCAAGAGCCAAAAGTCAATATTCCAATCACCATCAAATGAAACTGCAATACATGTTGTGACCGTCACTAAGAACGGAAATACTTTGTTTATTATACAGCCAAAAGCACATATTAATTCAGAAAAAAATATTGTAGGAATTAAAAGACATACAAAAGTTTTCATCACTACTTTTGCAAAGCCTACATTGCTTATGCATCCTTCACACAGATAATAATAGCTTTCATATGAATTCCAATTAATTACTGTTCGTGAAAAAAATCTCGACATACCAAGAACTGCGACGAGGAATAAAATGCAAAAAGCCACAGAAAAAGCAAGAACTTTCAAACTATTTCTGACAACCAATGTATTTCTAAATCTAAAGCGAATATAGGCATTTGTAAAGTTACTGTTTTTTTCGGAAAATATCGTTGAAAGTAATGCGGCGGTTGGTACAAAAAAGATAGTTGTCGTGTGACCCCCGGCGGCTTCCACAAAATCTGCCATACATATGTTGTCTGTTATATCCATCATATTTTTTTTTAAAAAAGCAAAAAAGTAAAACAATACAAAACTGCAGAGTAAACAGAAAACAACCAAATATTTAAAATATGTCATTGCAACAAAAGTTTTTCTACACGCTTTAAAAAACATCTTTTTTCGCTCCAATAAAATAATACGGAAAAAATGAAAGGCAAAAGAAAATCAAAAATAAAATTGTTACAGAAAAGGTAGTCCCACTTTCACTTGTAGTCGTGACAAGATTTCTGATACTGTAGGCATCAAATCCCAACATTTCAAGACAAAATGATGAAAAAATGTAAATGAAAAAAGGAAAAACAAAAGTCACAAATTTTCTATCTAAAAAGAATGTAATAAACAATGACAAACTTGCTGTTACTCCCGAAAACAAAAATGTGATAAAAATATATATCGATGTATATAATAACGGTTGCACATAAAACAAATCAGCCCATTTATAAGCAGGATATATGTTAGTAAATGTATAAGATGCTTCAGGAAGCATTGTTGGTAAAAACATTGAAGAAATGAGAAAACTAAGAACCATTGGAATAGCAACCACGCAACCACCACTTACGAAAACAGCTATGTATTTTGCCACAAGATAATATTTTTTCTTGGCACGAACGCACACATTCCTTGCATATCCCCTGTTTATATCATCATAAAAGGAACTACCAAATGGCAAAGTGGCGAGAATTGGAATAGCCATATAAAAAATGTTTTGCTGAAGATAGATATTATGACTGCCAATCCAGTTTGTATATGAAATTTCAAAAAATCCCATTAAATTTTCATCATTTAAAAATTCAGAATTCAACTGCACACAGTATGGTATTCTTTCAATCGAATACCATGTTACCAATGCTAATGAAATTAGCAAAGAAATTAAAAACAGCCTGTTTTTAAAACTTCTTTTCAGTTCGAATTTAATCATTCTTTGCATTTTATCATTCTCCATTTATTATTTTTCGGATTTGATGACTTGCATAGTTCCTTCTCCTAAAGGATTGCCTGAGAGCACTGTCATCAAATAAAGTTGGTCTTTGTACTCATTAAGTTGTTTGTCCTCAGCAACATATGCTACATTAACATTCAATTTTTTACCAGGTTCAAGTTTTTCTACAAAATAATTTTTTGAAGTCTTTTTCTCACTTGAATTAAAACTTCGTGCTTCGTTATATCCACCGTCTGTACCAAAATGCAAAAGTAAGCTGTTCAATGATACCTCCACATTTTCATTTCCTTTATTCATCATTGTAATGTTAAGCACTACATATGAATATTCATTTGTAATATTTCCTTGGCTATCTTTAATTTCATCCCAGTCCTCAAATGTGTCAAATTCGGGAAGTTCTGCTTTGTTTTTTGAAATGCTTATATCATTTAATTTAACATAAATGCTTGTTCTATCGTCGTACATAGTATCGTATTCAGCACCTTCCTCAAGCAGAACACAACTTTTTGAGCCCAACGCTGAATTTTCTGTGGAAGAGATATTACTTCCATTTGCAACCTGTGTGTTTTTTGCATCAGCATTAGTGTATATATCGTTGATGTCAATAATATCATTTTTTATCAAGTATAAGATGGAAACTATTATAGATGAAGCACAGATGATAATCAAAATAATTACGGTTGTTATTTTTTTATTCAATATATAAACACCTCTATAAGCAACTCCCTACCGCAGTCTAAAAGTCATGCTCTGCGCGCATATATAAAGTCAAAACTTCATTAAAAGGCACAGAGCATAACTTACAAAGCCACAAATATTTTATATGCTGTCAGGACTCCATGCTATGTGGTAACTCACAGCTTCCTTATTCATAATGTAGCCCAAAGTAGCATATTTATAGCCGTCTTCTTTAACATAGTTAGGCAAATAATAATATGTACCCTTTGGTAAATTTTTCATATTCTTAGTTGCCCCATTATAGCTCCATGAACCGTAATATCTGTCTACAGTTTTTACGGAGGAAGTATTCTTATTATTTGTACGCTGAACCCAAGCACTCAGAGAACCTCCTGATGTGCTCTTGTTTTCGCACCAAACAGATGTATAATCTTTCTTCTCACGCCAAATAGATCTGCACGGAGTACCTCCGTTGTTACTTCTCGCACTAATGTTGATAATTGTATCTGAAACATTACCGGCAGAGAATACTGAAAAAGTAAGAGCAGACATCAAAGAAAGAACGACCATACCCAACACAATCATCTTTTTTAGTTTCTTCATCTTTTATCTCCTGTTAATAAAAAATTAAAAGTTTTCAAGATTTGAAATATTAAAACACCGGACTCACTTCATCTCCATTATAGAATATAGTGGTTCAGTTGTCAAGACAAAAAATCTAATCATTTTATAGTGAACTGAACCACTATAGTAGAAGTGGTCTATCATAATATTTATTATCCTGTTTGATAGGTTTTGGAGCAACTACAACCTGTTTACCTGTGATTGTTTCCACCACTTCAATAAAGCTATAACCTTTAACCTCAATTAGATAATTGAGAGCTGTTGTACCTCCAATCCCACGAGAAAACCACATCCATTTTCCGTTTGAAATTTTCAAGCTATCGTGTGTTCGTGTGGTGTAATTGTTCTTATCAAGTCTTACAAGTTCGTGTGGCTCAAAGTTTTTAAGATAGGTTAGCAAGTTCATTTTCTTTGCTTCAAGCACTACTTTAGGGTCTATATATGGCACTTATTCATACCTCCATTTCTGTTATTTTATCGCAAAAAGAAAAGCCAAGAAATTTTCATTTCTTGACTTAACTCTTTTGCGTATTATTAAATTGCTTTATTATTGCGAATATCATTGATTATCTTTGCAATGTTACAAGTTACCTGTCCTGAGCATTGGTGGATATCTTCATTAATTTTGCATTCTTCAACGATTGCAAAATCAACTTGCTTAACCAGTTCTCCTATAGATTTATTTTTCTTTGGATTAATACCAGACACCTGAGTAAACAAATTTCTTATATATCTTTGATTTCCTACCTTTTCGTTAGAAATTATCTCCTTTTCATTTGGTTTAATATATTTCTCATAAGCATCTTTATAATGCAAAAGTAAAAACAATTCAAATGCAGGATTAGATATACCAAGTATATTATTATTTTCTCCAAATGCTACAACTTCATCAAAATCCTTAACTTTTTCTTCGAAAATATCTGCATCAAAAACGATAATCATCCTATCCATTTCAGCATCAAAAGATATATCTGAGTTAAGTTTTTGCTCCTCGGCAAACTCTATAAGTCTTCTGGGGAAAGATATATTCTTATCTTGTTGAGTCTTTTCGAGAAAGCGAATATCAATATTAGGATTAATTCCCAATTCTTTTTTATAGTCAACCAGCTTTTCGAAATACCACGTTTCAGTATTTGCACCTTCACAAATAAAGAAATACTTTCTATAAGGCTCTATAGCCTCATTTGTGTCGCTCTTTCTTTGATTCCAATTATAATAACTTCTTACCGGTGCCATATATTTATTCCTCCGTCAAATCAAAATTAGAAAACACAGGAATTGCACCATAACGCCCCTCAAGATAAGCTTTGCTCAATGTTTTATCATATCTTTCTTTGAACTTATCCAACGAATAAACATTACTTGTGTTATTTCCATCTCTTTCAACAAACCATATTTCATCACGTCTAAAAAGCTTTTGCTCCATAATAGATGCTTCGTGGGTTGTAAACAACAACTGAGTTTTATGGCCTTTATGGAAATTCATAAAAAGCTCAAGAAAATGTTCTGTAAGTTTTGGATGAAGACTTCTTTCTAATTCATCAACAACATAAATAATGTCATCGTTTTTGTTAAGTAACATATCGAGTAAATCGAAAATTCTTCTTGTACCATCTGATTCTTCATCGAAATTAAAATCATAAAATGATTTTCCATGATAGAGTTTCAAAGTAGATACAATCGGTTCATCGTCATCCAAAGTAACAGTAAAAAAGCTTTTGTCAGTTCTCATGGTCATTCGTGCCGAAGAATATAATGACTTGTGAGCCATCTTGTTTCGTATGTCCTTCATAACTAAATCAAAAACCTTAGCCGGTAAAGCTTTTCTAAATTCCTCAAAATCAGTTTTTTCAACTCTAACTTTATCAATACCAGTATCAAAGGTTTTTATTAATTTATTGATTAACTCTAAGGATGTTTCATCATTATAATATTGAAAGTTATCAAAAGAAGTATTAGGCTTAACGATAATTATGTTTTGTGATAACCAACTATAAACCTCCTTGAAGAAAACCAGCTTGGAGTCTTCAGAATATTTTTTGTTTCTATTCATTTCCGTAAGAAACAAAATTGATTCATTACCATCAAAATCATCAGTATATGTTTTGAATTTTGCTTCATCAATTTTGTTTAATTTTACATCTTCGCCCAAGTGTGGAAATTTTTCTTCTTCATTTCTTTCAAATAAACATTTTGCATTACCATTTTGATAAAGCTCATATAACCACTCAGATGTGATTCTTCGTTGATTTAATAAAGCCGTAAAACCATAAGCATAGAATTTATCACCAATCGTGAACTGAATTTCAAACGAGCTATTCTTATTTATATTTTCTTCCTTACATTTACAAAACCATTTTGTAGCTACCATAGGAATTGTATCATTAAGCGTACTTTTCAAAAACCAAAAAAAATCAATAAGATTAGATTTACCTGCCGCATTAGCACCATAGATTACTGCGTATTTAAGTATATTCGTACTTTTAATTTTAACCCTATGATCAGTGCCTTTTTGAATTTTTGTAGAAGAAATCATAGTCATCTCTGTTGGTTCAGAAAACGATTTAAAATTCTCAACTGTCACTTTAATAAGCATTATCAATCTCTCCTTCTTATTTAATATTGTAAAGGAGAATTACAAAAAAGTCAATATGTATCCGTTTATTTGGAGAAATTTTCTCTAAATGACCTATTTATCTCGACAAACTTAACCATAGAGCGATTGTTTTTGATGAATTTTACATTTCATCTTGTTCGCTTTCTTTTCTTGTATCTTGTTTTCGATTCACCCTCATCAGGCTCACCTGTAACAATCTCATTTTCTTTTTACAACTATCACCTCTTCTTAATTTTTACTAAAAATTGTTTTTATCACCTCACTTTGGTTATACGGTGAATATGTTATTGGTTTAGCATATATTTTTTGCATAGTGTTATTATATATCACATTATGCAAAGTTGTAAATATAATTTTGAACGTTGTTTTATTTTTGTAAAATCTGGCAATATAAAATACTTATATTTATACAAATTACCTGTTAATAGACTTTTACGACCTAAATTTGGGTATAAAAAAAGAGCCTACTGGCTCGTAACATAACTATTTATAATTCGACATACTTCTTTATGTATAATTTGTTTTGACTCATACGATGGTACACTTTTAGTGAACTACTCACCTGTTTCGGCTTGGATGTTAGATTACTTCTATAAATTTGCAACGGGAACATTTAAAAGCGGAATGAACTCAGAACAGGTTTCGGGAGTGTTTAACAACCTTATGGCATCGCCTGTTGAGATGATTATATGGCTTGCGATAATCGTTGTATTCGGATTTTTTGTATGCAGTCGAGGACTTCAAAAAGGCATTGAAAAGGTCAGCAAGGTTATGATGGTTGCGTTGCTTGCACTGATTATTATTCTTGCAATCAACAGTATGATGCTTTCAAATGCGGGAGAAGGCTTGAGCTTTTATCTTGTTCCCGATTTCGGAAAGGTTAAAGATGTAGGACTCGGCAAGGTAATCACCTCTGCAATGAGTCAGGCGTTTTTCACACTCGGACTCGGAATCGCATCAATGGAAATTTTCGGCAGTTATATGAACAAAGACCGCACGCTTTACGGTGAGGCTGTTCAGATTTGTGCATTGGACACTTTTGTTGCAATTGTTGCCGGACTTATCATCTTCCCTGCTTGCTTTTCATTTGGCGTTCAGCCCGACCAAGGACCTGCCCTTATTTTTGTGACGCTTCCGAATGTTTTCGTAAATATGACGGGCGGTCGGATTTGGGGTACGCTTTTCTTTCTGTTTATGACATTCGCAAGCTTTTCAACGGTTATTGCCGTGTTTGAAAACCTTGTTGCTTTTCTTACCGACACATTCGGCATGAGCAGAACAAAGGCGTCAATTATCAATGGAATTATTATGTTCTTTGCGTGTCTGCCGTGTATTTTTGGATTCAACATTTGGAGTGACTTCAACATTCTCGGCAAAGGTGTGCTTGACCTTGAGGACTTCGTTGTCAGCAACCTTCTTCTTCCGATTGGCGCAATGGTTTATCTCCTGTTCTGCACAACAAAATTCGGCTGGGGCTTTGACAATTACTTTGAAGAATGTAACACGGGTAAAGGTCTTAAACTTTCAAGAGTGCTGAAGCCGTACCTTAAATACGCACTCCCCGTGCTGATTGTTATTGTGTTCGTTCAAGGCTTTATCGGGTAGGATTAACAATCCCCTACGGCTCAAATTGTGCAAATTCACACAATGTTACATTCCGACAAAATAACATATAAAACAAAAACTGTACAACCATAATCGGCTGTACAGTTTTTTTAATATCTTGTATTACTTTTTAGACTTAGGATTTGTTTTTATAACTTCATTCAAGCCTATAAAGTGCATACCTTTTCTTTTTGTTTTTTCAAGATGAATTTTTTCTGAATCAGCAAGCAAATCAGTATAGGGACTGTTTTCAGATTCGACAAAACAGAATATTCTGAATTTTCCGAAAGTTACGGTTTTGTCGGCTTTATGTGCAGAATCGGAATATGCAAGAATATTCGTTTCTCTATTCGGAACTGCTGCGAAAAGAACCTGTTCACCTGTTTTCTTGTCTTTTACTTTGCAAGTTCTGATAAAGGTATATTCACCTGAATAAGTATCGTCCGAAAGTTCAATGTGTTCAAATGCAGTATATTCGGCATTTCGGTTAATCATAGAAATTCTGTTGTTTTGCTTTGTATAAACTGCAGGAGAAACTAAATTAGTTCCTTTGTCAAGCACAAGTACAAAACTACTACTTGGCAAATCCATTAAAGAATCATAAACAAAATGTTTAATTCTGTTTTGTCTTTTATTTGTAAAAGAAGTTTCCACCTCAACAGAATCAAATTGTCGATTATCTAATATATGTGAAACAATCAATTTTGATAATTGAAACAGAAGCAATAATATTAGAAAAACTATGCCAAACGGATTACCCTCTGAATAAAAATAAGCTGCAGTATAATTCAACATCATCCACCCATTCAAATTGTTGTTCATGTAATTATCAATCTGTTCGCCAATCGTATTTATCAGTTAAAACATTAAGTTCAACATCATTTATTACCACAACCTCATCAGATTTCCAGTATAAAGAAACATCTTCCTGATGATATTTCCAATAAATATTACGGCATTTACTTGTTTCGGAATCCACTACCTCACATCTTACCGAAAAATCCGTAGTCGCATTTCCTGAACAAAGATAAGCATTAACCGTATATTTTCCATTTGGAGATACTGAGGAATCAATCAATTCGCCTTTAGGCAAATTATCTAAGCCACACCCTGAAAGGAAAGCACATAGCATAATCATCAAAACGGCAAGAAAGTTTGTAATAATGCGTTTACTTTGCATTTTAATGCCACCCTAAAGCACCAACCTTTAATCGTATTATACACAATGCAACAAGTTATAGCAATACTCATATAACAAATTATTTGCTCAATATACAAAAACTGTACAACCGAAAAAGGCTGTACAGTTTTTTATTTTGCGGTAGAACCGCATTACAGAAAGGCTTATTTAATTGAATCAATCCATTTTTGAATTTCAGACTTTGGTGTACGCAGAACCGATTCATCAAAACGGATATTCATTCCCTGCTTTACATCGGCTGTACCGCAGGCATTTGCAAAATCTTTGAATGTGTGACCAATCCAACCGCCGTTGGTTGCAAACGGATAAACCGTCTTGCCCGAAAGGTCATTTTCCTTGAGAAATGTGTGCATTGCGGGGGCAAAAGTGTACCACCAAACAGGTGTTCCGAGAATTACCTCGTCATACTTGCTAAGGTCAATATTAAGCGGTTTTATTTCGGGACAATATCCGCTGTTCACTTCATCCTGTCCTTGATTTACAACCGAGTTGTAGTCTCCGTCATACGGAACAACAGTTTCGATTCTTGCAATGTCATCACCCGTGCTTTTCTGAATCATCTCGGCAATGCTTTTTGTGTTGCCACGATAGGAATAATAAACGATAACTTTTTTCATATTCAGAAGCCGCCTTTCGATTAACCGAGTTTATTATATTCTTCATCGGTTACGGGTTCGCACCACTCGTTTGAACATTCTTCGCCCGGCATTTCAGTTGCGATGTGTGAGAACCAGCTGTCCTTTTTAGCACCGTGCCAATGCTTAACCTCGGCTGGAATTACGATTACCTTACCCGGTGTAAGGCTTACAGGCTCTTTGCCCTCTTCCTGATACCAACCCTCACCTGCTGTGCAGATGAGGAGCTGACCGCCGCCGCTCTTTGCGTGGTGAATGCGCCAGTTGTTACGGCAACCAGGTTCAAATGTTACATTTAAAAGGTGAAGTCCGTCCTCGGGCTTTGTGAGTGGATTTAGGTATGACTCTCCGATAAAATACTTTGCATAAGCTGTGTTGGGAGTGCCTGTGCCGAATGCATTCTGCTTTTCAAATTCATCCTTGTCTGCAATTTTCATAATATTATCTCCTTGTGTAATTAAATTTTTTTAATCCAATCATTAACAATGCCTTCTGCCTTATCGGCATCACTTCCGAACAAGGAAAGTCCGTTTGTTACGGTTGCACCTTTGGCAGTATTTTTAATATCATTGACTGTGTTTGAAAGTCCGCTTCCCTCGTGAGTGCAGAACGGATGAATTGTTTTGCCCGTAAAATCAAATGCTTCAAGGAAAGTATAAACCACCATAGGCATTGTTCCGCAGTAGTTTGGATAGCCGAGATAAATTTCATCGTAATTGTCAAGATTCGGCAATGAAACAAGTTCGGGTCTTGCCTTTGATTTAAGGTCTTTAACCGACTGAGCAACACATTCCTTGTAGTTTGCGGAATACGGAACTTTCTGCTCAATTTTAAACATATCGGCTCCTGTGAGGTCTGAAATCATTTTTGCAACCTTTTCGGTGTTGCCGACTTTTACATAGCGGTACTGACCGCCGAAATAATTTTCATCTGCTCGTGAATAAAATGCAATTAACTTTGCCATTGTAAATCTCCTTTGTTTCAGAATTTTTACTATTTTTCAGTTTGTTTTTTACTTTACAGGAATATATTACACCCTGAAGTTGACTTTAAGTCAAGAGGCATTTTTGATTTTTTCGTATAATTTTTAATTAACTGCATAGGTTGCTTTCCGTACAACACTCTTAGCTTAAATATTTTGCTGTTACTTGTGGGCATCCGATGAACTCCTCTATTTAAAATTGCAAAAGCAATCGCTATACTTACGCTCGGGCATAGTATGTTTTTGATATTGCAAACTATCTGCACGAACGGAGAGTTGCGGTACATCGCAAAAAAATACTGTACAACCGAGAAAGGCTGTACAGTATCGGATTTATTCTTTATAAGGAACTATTTCTTTTCAGTAAGAAGCTTATTGAGTTCGTCCATAAAGGTGTTAATATCCTTGAACTGGCGATAAACTGACGCAAAACGGACATATGAAACCTCGTCAATATTCTTGAGCTGATCCATTGCAAGCTCACCGATTTGCTTTGAAGTGATTTCACGGTCAAGGCTTGACTGAAGCTGAGCCTCAATATCATTGACCATATTTTCAATCTGTTCAATTGAAACGGGACGCTTCTCACAGGCACGGAGAATTCCGCCTGTAAGCTTGTTGCGGTCAAAAACCTCACGGGATTTATCACGCTTAACAACAATTATCGGAACAGTTTCAATCACCTCATGTGTGGTAAAGCGTTTGCCGCATCTCAGGCACTCTCTTCTTCTGCGGATTCTTTCGCCGTCATCGGCAGAACGAGAGTCGATAACCTTGCTTTCTTCATAACTGCAATATGGACACTTCATACGAAAACCTCCGAATAATTATTCCCTAAAATAATTATAACATACCGTTTTCAAATTTCAAGTATAGAAAATTTACAATTTAATTACACTTTTATTGCATCAGAGATTGCGGTAATGCTTAACATTTCTCTTCTTTCTTTTACGCTTACCGTGAATTTTTGAAATAATAAGGTAAATGATAAGAACGAGAATGATAAGAGCGATAATCACGATAAACCAATAGGACTGAAATACTGTGCCGATGATGTTGAACACATAGAGAATTCCGCTGCGTTCAATCTTTTCGCCTGCAACAACATTAACCTCGGCAAGCTTCTGCTTTTCGCTGTTTGCATCTGCTTTGTAATAGATTGTTGCCTTGCCGACTACCGAGCCTTTGTCAAGCGGGGCGTCAACGCTTTCGGGAATATCCTGTTCAATAATTATATTCTCATCTGTGCAGTCTTTCGGAACAATTGCACTGAGGTCGGTTTCGGGATAAAGCAATGTACTGTTTTTGCCCCATGCAAGGTTAACCTTTACTTCGCAAAGCGGCTTTGACGAGGTTGCAACAGTGTTCATTTCAAGACTTGTCAACGCCCAGCGGAAAAGGTCTGCCGCATCGGTCATTGTTGCGTAATCCTCAGTCACACCTTCCTCATACGGTGCGTGAAGGAGGATTGCCATATATGAATAGCCGTCTGCCGACGCTGTCGTTACAAGACATCTTCCTGCCTCGTTAGTCGTACCCGTTTTGATGCCCTTTGCATACATATAGTAATACTCACCGCCACGGTTGGCGTCAATGAGGTAGTTGGTTGTTACAAGGGCTGTATCGTCACCGTCACAAGTGTATGTACAGGTATTTGTGATTTCTTCAAAGCGAGGAAGAGTGAGCGCATAGGTTGTGATTTTGTACATATCACGGGCGGTTGTGTAGTGGTCGGGATCGTGAAGTCCGTCAGGATTTGCAAAATGAGTGTTTTCACAACCGAGCTCCTTTGCTTTTTCATTCATCAGCTTGACAAAGTTATCAACATTGCCTTCACCGATATAATCGGCAAGAACCATTGCGGCATCATTACCCGAGGGAACCATCATGCTGTAAAGCAAATCGATTGCAGTCATACTCTTGCCGACATGATTTTCAACATTCGCAAGGGAACTGCCTGTGTTTTTGAGAACATCAAGAACCGACTGCTTAATCGGAATTTTTGTATTATCAAGATCGGCAATGTTTTCAACCGCAATTATGTAGGTCATAATCTTTGTTGTTGACGCAGGGTAACGCTTTGAGTCGGCGTCTTTTTCATACACGGTCTGACCTGAATCCATATTTACAAGAAGGATTGAGTCCGACTCGGTTTTTACATCATTAGGATAGGACGCAGCACCTGCCGATGTGAAAGCGGAACAGATAATGATGCAAAGCATACAGAGAAGTGAAAGTGTTTTGGTTATGGTTTTTCTCATTTACTTAATTCTCCCATTTATAGTTTTTCAGTTTAAAGCATTTTGTCCGCCACGCTCAAACAGGCGGTCTACCTCAGCTTTTAACAATCGTATTTCATCGTTTCGGATATCGCCGTAACGATCCATTATGCAGTCTGCAATTTTTTGAGAAAGTTCAAGGCTTTTTGTGTCGGCAAAATCGGCAATTGACATCTGCGGAAGTCCGTGCTGTCTGTGACCGAAAAAGTCGCCGGGGCCTCTCATTTTCAAATCTTCATCGGCAATGACAAAACCGTTGTTCGTTGAACACATGACCTCAAGTCGTTCTCTTGTTGTCTTACTGCCCTTGTCGCTGATGAGAATACAATAGGACTGCGAACTGCCTCTGCCAACTCTTCCCCTCAGCTGATGAAGCTGTGAAAGTCCGAATCTTTCGGCATTTTCAATCACAATAACCGTAGCATTCGGAACATCAACGCCGACTTCTATTACCGTTGTGGCAACAAGAACGGAATACTCATTCTCGACAAACTTACGCATAACCTCGTCTTTTTCATCAGACTTCATCTGTCCGTGAACTATGCCGACTGCTATGTCAGGAAATTCCCGCAACATCAAATCTGCGGCATATTCTTCGGCTGACGCAACATCGTCAAGCTCGCCTTCTTCAACAAGGGGACAAACTATATACGCCTGTCTGCCGTGTTTTACTTCACTGCGGATAAAGTCATACACTCCGCCACGCATTGCAGAAGTTCGCAACACGGTTTTCACGGGTTTTCTTGACGGCGGAAGCTCGTCAATTATTGAAATGTCGAGGTCGCCGAAAATGATAAGTCCGAGTGTTCTCGGAATAGGAGTGGCACTCATAACAAGCAGATGCGGATTGTTGCCCTTGCCGAGAAGCTTTGCTCTTTGTGCAACACCGAATCTGTGCTGTTCGTCGGTTACGGCAAGTGCAAGATTTTTAAACTCGGTTTTATCGGTAATGAGAGCGTGTGTTCCGATTACCATATCAATCGAACCGTCTGCAAGTGATTTTCTGATTTGTTTTTTTTCGGATTCCCTTAGTGTGCCTGTCAGCAGACCAACCTTGATATCCGTATTTTCAAAAAGCTTTTGAAATGTTTTGTAATGTTGTCGGGCAAGGATTTCAGTCGGCGCCATGAATGCGGTCTGAAATCCGTTTTTGGCAACCGTGTAGCAGACCGATGCCGCCACAGCTGTTTTGCCCGAACCTACATCGCCCTGAACAAGTCGGTTCAGCGGAGATGATTTGTTGATTATATCGTTTATGCAGTCCGACACCGCCCGTTTTTGGGCATTTGTCATTGTGAACGGCAAAAGCGATTCAAATTCTTTTGAATAATCCTTTGTGATTTCAAGAGAGGTTACTCCTCTGCTGTGGTCACGCAGATTTCTCATTCCGAGGTTCAGCACAACAAGCTCTTCGGTAACAAGCCTTTTTCGGGCTGCTTCAAGCTGTTGGCGGTTCTTCGGAAAGTGAATGTCAAACAACGCCTGTCTGAGTGAGCAAAGGTCAAATCTTTCCCTTATGGCATCTGGCAAAGGATCCTTAATTTTTGACGGCAGCATTGAAAGTGCCTGTCGTACGGCTGATTCAACCGATTTACTCGGAAGTCCTGCCGTTTGTCTGTAAATCGGACGGATTTGTGTTCCCTTGACAGCAGGAGCAAAAGTCGGAGATACAATCTGCATTCCGTAACTGTCGGATGAGATTTTTCCGTAAAAGAAATATTCTTCGCCCTGTCTGAGCATTGAGCTGATGTATTTATTGTTAAAAAACACAAGCTGAATTGAACCCGTTTCATCATAGACTGCGGTTTTCGAAATAATTCTTCCGCCGCTTATTCGGGTATCATTTACAGATGTTGCGACAACAGCCTTTATGCAGACGGTTTCACCGTATTCAAGCTCGTCAATATGCTTGATGTTGCTCCAATCCTCGTATGTGCGTGGATAGAAATTAATCAAATCTCCAACGCTTTTAATCCCGAGTCTTGCAAAAAGTGCGGCACGCTTTTCACCTATTCCGTTCAAATTTGTAACGGGAGTTTTATAAAGTGATGTCATACCGCACCTCCGTTATACAAAACGGGAGCATAACCGTAAAAATTATGCTCCCTGAAAAAATCCGATTTAAATGCTTATTCTACACTGAGAATAAAGTAGTAAACAGGCTGGTCGCCCTTTACAAGAGTAATATCGGTTCTTGAACCGAACTTTTCACGAAGCTCTCCGTATGCCTTTTCTGCCTCTTCCTCACTTACATCGTCACCGTAGATAAGAGTAATGAATGAAGTGTCACGGCTGACCATATCCTTTGCAAGCTTGACAAGAGCCTTAACTGTGCTCTTTTCTGTGATTGTAAGCCTGCCGTTTTCAAGAGCGATAATGTCGCCCTCTTTGATTTTCTTACCGCCGAATTCACTGCTTCTTGCGGCAAAGGTTACAAGACCTGTGCCCACAGACGCAAGTGCGTCCGTCATAAGCTGTGCGTTGCTTTCGGCAGAAATCTCGGGATCAAAGTTGAGCATTGCCGTCATACCCTGCGGAATTGTTCTTGTCGGAACAATGATGACATTTCTGTCTTTTACCATCGGGATTGTCTGCTCTGCGGCAAGGATGATGTTTTTATTGTTTGGAAGAACGAGAACATTCTTGGCAGGAGTTGCCATAATTGCCTCATAGATATCGTCTGTACTCGGGTTCATACTCTGACCACCCGAAACAACATTGTCACAACCGAGGTCTTTAAAGAGGTCTTTAAGACCGTTACCTGCGGCAACTGCAACAAAGCCGAAATCGTTTTCGGGTTCTGCGGGAACAAACTTTTCCTTTTCAGCCTTTTTCTTTGTTGACTTGACATTCTTGTGCTGTTCCTTCATATTCTCAACCTTAACCGTGAGAAGCTGACCAAACTCAAGTCCTTTTGAAAGAGCATTGCCCGGCTGTTCCGTATGAACATGAACCTTGATAATCTCATCATCATTTACAACAACTACGCAATCACCGATTGATTCAAGATAACTGCGAAGCTCGCCGATTTCGGTTTCAATCTCGGCATTTCTGCCAACGATGAACTCTGTGCAATATGTGAATCTGATATCATCGTCAAATTCAGCGGCGGCACTTTCAAATGTGCTGACGGTTGCAGGAGCTGTGTCATCGTCAGCTTCAATCATAATGCCGTTCTTAATTACAGAGAGCATACCCTCAAAGATTACGCAAAGACCCTTACCGCCTGCGTCAACAACGCCTGCCTTTTTAAGCACGGGCAAAAGCTGAGGAGTGATTGCAAGCGCCTCGTTAGCCTTGTCAACGATTGTCTGCCATACAGACACAACATCTCTGTCATACTTAGCAGCTTCGATACCTGCCTCATAAGCCATTCTTGCAACCGTGAGAATTGTTCCCTCTGTCGGTTTCATAACAGCCTTGTAAGCGGCGTCAACACCGATTCCGAGTGCTGCGGCAAGATTTTTGCCGTCAACTTCTTCAATGTCTTTAAGTCCCTGGGCAAAGCCACGGAAGATTAGTGAAGTGATAACACCCGAATTGCCTCTTGCTCCACGGAGCATTGCAGAGGCTGTGATACCTGCGGCATCACCTGCACAGGTACCGTCAAAATCTTCAAGCGCTGCAACAGCCGCATTGACTGTCATTGACATATTTGTACCTGTGTCTCCATCGGGTACAGGGAAAATATTAAGATCATTTATACTGTTTTTTTGGTTTGAAATATTATTCGCACCCGAAATAACAGCCTGTTTGAGAATTTGTCCGTTTATCATTTAGGCACATCCTTTTAATGTACATTTCTTAATCAACTGCATAAGCCGATTTTACACCGACAAACGCAGTTTTACAATAATTCACATTATAACATTATACATTATCAGCTTGTTTTTTGCAATAGTATAATACACTAATTATCTGCAAAAAAAGCCGACTTAATCGGGATTGTTTCATATTTTTTGACAATTGGAAACAATTTACTTTATGCTGATTTGTGTTATTCAATACGCATTGACTCGGCTGAAACGCACTTTCCGCTTTTGTCATCAACATCAAAAAGCGTACATTCCATTTTGCATTCTCCGCTTGCAAGGTCAAAACGCTGCGGAAGCTTATTTTTCAGCTTTGCAATTATAATTTCGCTCTTTACACCGAGAACGGAATGGATTGTACCCGTCATTCCCGTGTCGGTTATGTAGCCGGTTCCCTTCGGGAGAACCTGTGCGTCCGAGGTCTGAACATGGGTGTGTGTTCCGAACATTGCGGAAACTCTGCCGTCAAGGTAATAACCCATTGCCCTTTTTTCACCCGTTGCCTCTGCGTGAAAATCAACAATTATGATTTTGCTTTCAGCCTGTTTAATCATTTTATCTACACATTCAAAAGCGCAATTCAGGTTGTTATCCATATAGGAATTACCCATAATATTTATAATCGACACAATTCTTCGCCCTGTGTCAACATTAATTATACCTTTGCCGGGTGTTGAATTTTCGGGAAAATTGGCGGGTCTGACAATGAAGGGATTTGAGTCAAGGCATTCATAGACTTCTTTTCTGCGGAAAGAATGGTTGCCGAGTGTAATTGCGTCAACTCCGCTGTCAAAAAGATGCTTTGCAGACACGGGAGTCAGTCCGTTGCCGTCAGCGGAATTTTCACCGTTGCAGATTACAAAATCAACGCCTTTCACCTTTTTGAGCGTGGGAAGATTGTTGCGAAGAAATTCACAACCGATACTGCCTACAACATCACCTATACATAAAATTCTCATAGTTATCCCTCCGTTTGTGTCCGATTGCAAAATTTCAGTCGTTCAAAGCAAAACATACAAATTGATTATAACACAACTTTTCTATTCTGTCACATCAAAATCAACCTGATCTGCAATATTTTCGTTAAAAATATAATCTGTTGTCACCCTGTAGCCGTCTTTATTTTCTTTAACGGAAATTTGTTTTGAAATAACCTTGCTTTTATTCTTTGCAAAAATCTCATAGAGAATACAATCAGCCTTTGCAATCTCCTCAGCCTTGTTTTTACTTACAGAGTTTTCGGTCGTTACAAGTTCACGGTCGGTTCTGATTTTAAGTCCTACCGGCAGAACAACATCATTTATAAACAGATTTTCTCCGTGAACTGTGCTTACAAAATTGTCGTAGTTTTCAAAGGCAAGGTTACAGGGAAAATCAAGCCATAAAAATCTGAAATTTTTTCTGTCAACATAATTTTCGTCAGCGTAACTGTAGGTTACTTTTTTCGGAATTGAAAGCGTTTGCTGTTCGGTAATGTCGGCATAAACCTTTGCGTTTGCTCTCAAGTAACGCATATCGCCCTGCTTGGTTTCGTCAAGCCCGCTGACAAGAATCTGACCGTTCACAACTCCGCTGCCCTTTGTAACAACAGGTCTGCCGTTATATGCCTGAATCCGTGTTATAACTCCGTCCTTAACCGCTTTTACATTGCAAGGATTTTTTGAGGTGTCAAGCTTCGGCTTTTTGTAGGTTTCCTTTACTTCAACCGTGACAAGACTGCCCGTTATGTTTATGCTCATCCAGCGGATATCGTCACATTTCAGCTGAATATTGCGTTCTATCTGATCTGTATCGAGATTGTTTTTCCACACACCGACAGAAATCCCGTTATCACCAAGTAACGATTCAAGATATGTATTGCTGATTTCCTCTGTACCCGAAATTTTTACCGACCAGATAAAATTTGAAAGAAAAATACAGAGAATAATTCCGCATACCGCACCTGCAAAAAGTCCTGTTCTCTTCTTATAGCGGTTAATAATAAACGGCAATCCGTGTTTGGCTGTTATTCTTGTTTTAGCCCTTGATTTGCGTGCAAGAATTCTGATTTTTTTGTAGTCGGAAAGGTACATTGATGCTGATATTGCGTTCTTTTTCGGAACGGGATTCCAGAGATTCACACCGTTTTTTGCGGTTATGTTCATAAATCTTTCGGGAAATTTTCCGCTTGCGGTAAAGTCCACACTTCCTCTGAGAAAGCGTATTATTTTAAGGAGCATAGTTTCACCTCACGAAAGAAAGTTGATGTCGGTTACAAAGCCTTCAATTTCAACGCAGGAGCTTGAAATGCACTTCAATGTCATTCCTCTGCCGCAAAATGAAATTACGGTTTTGCATGTATTAATTTTTATGCTTTCGCTGTCATAGAGCAAAATTCCCGTTGAACCCTCAACGGTTATTCTGCGGTTTCCGAGCATCTCTATATACGGCATTGTTCCCATATCGAACATCGGAGAAGGCAATCTTTCGTTTTTATCAGCAATTCGTTTCTTCTTTGGCAAAAAAATCTCCCCTGTTTTCGTTTCTCATTTATTTTTATGCAACTGCCGTCATATATATTAATTGGTGATTAATATGTTCCTGAGTAAAAGTGCCGTAAAGGCGGTGAATATTTTTAAAGCAATCGGAATTTTTCTTTTATGCATTACGGCTCTTTTGTTTTCAAAAGAATGTTCAAAGGGTGCTGAAAACGGCATAGGCTTGTGCCTTTCAACGCTTGTACCGTCACTTTTCCCTTTCATTGTGCTTGCCTCATATATTACAGATAGCGGTCTTGCAGAAAAAATCGGCAGACATCTTTCATGGCTGACAAAACCGCTTTTCGGACTTGACGGCTGCTTTGCATCGGCAATAATTCTCTCGCTTGTCGGAGGTTATCCCGTTGGTGCAAAGACGGTAAATTCGCTTTATAAAAAAGGTGTGTCAAGTGAAAGTGAGTGTAAACGGGCAGGTCTGTTTTTGGTGTGTTCGGGACCGGGGTTTCTTGTGAATTTTATCGGTGCACAGCTTTATTCGAGCATTGAAGTCGGGCTTATTATATTTGCCGCCCAATGCATCTCGGTTTTTATACTTGGATTTGCTTTAAAATTCATTTGCAAAAACAAACTTGATGATAATTCTAATTTTGAAACATTAATAAGCACTCCGCAAAAAGGTGACGCACTTGTAAAGTCTGTTCTTGACGGTGCAAGGGGAATGTTTGCAATCTGCGCATTTGTGGTGCTGTTTTCGGCATTCACTGAGATTTTCTGCTCACACATTACGGATGAAAATATTCAAAAACCGTTTTTGATACTCACGGAAGTTTGCAATGCGGTTACTGCGGTATCGAAAGATTTGCCGATTGAACTTGTTGCATTTTCGGCAGGATTCGGCGGACTTTGCGTACATTTTCAGATTTTCTCGGCACTTGGAGATATTAAGGTTAATAAAATATTATTTTGCTTTTGCAGAATTTTGCAAGGATTTATCACCGCATTGCTTACGCATTTAGGAATAAAACTTTTCTCCGTCACAACCGATGTTTTTTCAACATCAACGGTTGAAAATTTCAGTTTTTTCGGAGGAACTGCCCTTTCGGGAGCGGCTTCGCTTTTTACCGCTTTATGCTTTTTATATTCACTCAAAAATTACAAAGAAAATTGACGGAGGTTACTTTATGTGCGGAATAGCAGGATGGATTGACCACTCACAGGATATGAGCGAAAGAATTGATTTGCTCAACAGAATGTCTGAAACGCTTGACAGGCGAGGTCCTGACGAAAACGGTTTGTACATTAACCGAGGGGCGGCGCTTATGCACAGGCGGCTTGTTGTAATTGACCGTGAAAACGGCAAACAGCCAATGTCTGTTCGTCACAAGGACACAACCTATGTCATTGTCTATAACGGCGAACTCTATAACACAGCCGAGCTTCGTGAGGAACTGAAAGCATCGGGTTTTCATTTCAGAGGTCACAGCGACACGGAGGTTGTGCTGAAATCGTACATTAAATACGGTGTTGACTGCTGCAAAAAGCTGAACGGAATTTTTGCCTTTGCAATCTACAACACAAGCGACAAATCGCTGTTTTTGTGTAGGGACAGAATCGGCGTTAAGCCTCTGTTTTACTATGAATACAACGGTGGCTTGCTGTTTGCGTCAGAAATAAAAGCGTTGCTTGCAAGCAAGATTGTAAAGCCTCAAATTGACGAACAGGGACTCAATGAAATTTTCTTTTTAGGACCTGCAAGAACGCCTTCGTTCGGAGTTTTCAAGGGAGTATTTGAGCTTAATCCGGGCGAATGTGCAATGTATAGGCACTCAAAGCTTCGCCGAAAAAAATACTACACCGTTGAGGCAAAGGAGCATACAGACAATGAAGTAACTACCATTGAAAAGACGAGATATCTGCTGACTGATGCAATTCAGCGACAGCTTGTGAGTGATGTTCCGCTGTGCTTTTTCCTTTCGGGAGGGCTTGACAGCAGTATAATTGTCAAGACCGCATCAATGTACAACAAGGAACACAAACTCGGCAAAATCAACACCTACTCGGTTGAATACCGTGACAACGAAAAATATTTTCAAAAGAGCAATTTTCAGCCTACTCCCGACTACGAATTTATTTCGATGATGTCAAAAAATGCCGACACTAAGCACAGGGAAATTGTCCTTGACAACACGCTTGTGTGCGACGCACTTTATGAAAGTGTTCAGGCAAGAGATTTGCCCGGGTATGTCGATGTTGACTCGTCACTTTTGCTCTTCTGCAAAGAAATTAAGCAAAACTACACCGTTGCACTTTCAGGAGAATGTGCCGATGAACTTTTCGGCGGATATCCGTGGTATCACAACCACGAAATACTTTTTGAGGATTGTTTTCCGTGGTCAAAAAGTCAGGATATTCGCAGGAGCATTCTCAAGGACGGTGTGCTGAAAAACGGTGAAGAGTATGTCAGACAAAGGTATCTTGACACAATAAGCCTTGCCCCAAAGCTTAAAAGCGACACCGACCTTGACAGGCGAATGCGAGAGATGTTCTACCTGAATTTTTACTGGTTTATGCAATGTCTGCTTGAGCGAAAAGACAGATGCTCAATGTTCAGCGGACTTGAGGTAAGAGTGCCGTTCTGCGATTACAGACTTGTTGAATATGCGTACAATATGCCGTGGGAATTAAAGGCATGGGGCAACCGTGAAAAGGGAATTGTGCGAAAGGCTTTTGAGGATATTCTGCCCGAAGAAATTTGCTGGCGAAAGAAAAGCCCGTACCCGAAAACGCACAATCCGATTTACTTCAATGAGTGTGTAAAAAGGGTTAGAAAAATTCTTAAAAAGCGTTCAATTCTAAACGAACTGCTTGACCGAAAAGGGATTGAAGATATCATTGAAAATCCCGATAAAATCACAAATCCGTGGTACGGTCAGCTGATGAAAGCACCGCAGATTCTTGCGTATATAATCGAACTTGACTACTGGTTTGATAAATATAATATTGAAATAGTGTAACTGTTATGTTAAAATCGGAGTGTAAAAAGCATTGGGAGATGTAGAAAATTAGCCGTAAACAATATATTAAACTGACCGATTTCTTCAAGAATAACAAATCCGCAAAAAATGTGTTGAAATTCGTATATAAAATTTTTCCGCTGATAGTATTTGCAAGCTATCCGATTTTGCTTGTATATACATTTTTGTGGCAAAAAGATTTGTTTTTAAAGTCGCTGACTGTGCCTGCGGGGGTGTTTTTGGGAATAACACTTCTGCGAATTATCATAAAAGAAGAACGCCCGTATGTGCGGTACGGAGTTGCGCCTGTTTTTGCAAAGAACAGCAAGCCAGACAGTATGCCGAGCCGCCACACCGCAAGCGCATTCATCATTGCAATGGCAATTTTGCGGTTCAATGTGTGGGCAGGAATTGCATACCTCTTCATTGCGGTTATGATTTCCGTGTCAAGAGTGTGTGCAGGAGTGCACTATGTGCGTGATGTCATAGTCGGTGCAGCAATAGCAATCCTCTGCGGAATTGTATTTTTGTTTTTGGTATTTTAATATAAAATTGTGCAGACGGTAACAATGTTACGCTCAATCATAATTTTCAATTTAAAAAGCCACAGCAGAAAGTAAAAAATCTGCCGTGGCTTTTTGTTGAGTGAAAATATTTATGAATTTTTTAAATTATATACGGGTATTTTTACAATAGTTTTCTGAATGTATGTAGCATCTCGAACATTAATCACTCCGTCACCGTTGCAATCAGCAAGCAACTTCTGGTCATCTGTAAGCGTTGCTATACCCACAACATACTTTTGCAATAATGTTGCATCAGCCACAGTTACTGAATTGTCAAGGTCGATGTCGTTTGTTATTCCCGATGTTACATGAAATTGTACGGTTTCAGTATTTATACTTCCGTAATTATTAACGCAACTTACAAATACACCATAATCTCCTGCTCCTAACTTACTGCAATCAATATCAAGCTTGTTAGCTGTAAATGATTCCTGATATACGACTTTATCACCTTTCCATACCTGAACACCATAATAATCCACACCGCCGTCTGCTGATGCAGATACACTGACTTTTTCATCTAAATTATAATTTTTCTTATTCAACGAAACTGCAGGGTGGATTATGTTAGTAGTTTTTTGAATATCGAATTTCTGCGGTGCCCAATCTTCGCCTCTGCCCCATACTTCAAGATTATTTGTGGTTTGACTCATATCAAGTACCATATCAGTACATACCGGTTTTATGTAGTATGAGCCGTAAATATCATAAATGTAAAATCTTTGGGCTGTACAATCCCAGTTATTATAAACCTGAACATTTGTGCCGCCACCGCCTGCACCAAAATCATCAACATCTAATGCACGATCATCTACCAAACTAATTATTTTATAACTGTTATCTTTATAACTGTTATCGCTAAGCCGCACAAATTTCCATAGCTGTGAATTATCATCTTTTTTCTCTGCACCCTCAACATTGTTACCGACAGCAGTAAAGTATTTTTTAGATGATTTATTTTGTACTCTTGCAATAAATTCGTCACCTAAATTTTTTCTTTCAGGTATAAGAAAACTTACTCTTGAGGTATCAACACCGCCAGAACCATTATAAACCGAGAAATATGAACTGTATGACCCTACTCCGAGTTGTGAAGCAGCAATTGAAAATGTAGTGTCACATTGTTCAGTAACCACTCTGCCTACATTTGCCTTATCAATTCCTATAACTACTCCTTTTGCACAAACAGGCGAAACTGAAATACTGACTGTTTCATCAATATCATAGAATGGTTTTTCAACAGAAACACTATTATATCCGGCAGCTCCTACAACAGAAAAATTAATTCCTACCGAATCAACATTTCCTGCTAAATTTGAAGCGGTAATCCACGCATAATAATCGCCAACACCCCATTGACTTGCAGAAAATCGCAACTCACCATTTACGGAAACACCTTGACTGATCAACTGTTGCCCGTCTTTATGTACACTAATCCAAAATGAATCGGCATCATTTGCTCTTGGATACAAAACAATATCATCTTTCAAATCATACCAAACCTGACTTCTGTCAAGATGAACATCTGTCGGAGCATTAGCAGGAGCATTATTTGCATATGACGGTGTACCATATCCTAAAATATCTGTATTACTTAAAGAATAACCGTTTGAATACCCACCGTTCACCTTAACGGCATTTCTGGCATTACCCTCAATTGTATAAACTCGACCTCCGCTTGAAGAGGTTACAATACCTACATGGTCATAAGTCCCGTTAGAACCGTAATCAAAGTAAATTATATCGCCTGCCTTTGGGGTGTATCCACTACTTCTGCTTTTCTATTCATTTTTGCTTTTAAACCAAGATACACCTGAAGCACAGCTTGCTGTTCTCGGAACTTTATCTCCTGCACCGGCTTGATTGGCACACCAAGATACAAAAGCGTGACACCACGCATATGAATAACTGCCTCCAATAGAACCAAGCCAGTATGTATATTTGTTTGGAGAACCGCTTACTCCTACCTCTCCGTTTGCTACATTTACAATATCATTTGCTGTACCTGCCGCACTTACAGTAACAGGAGCAATGATAATTGCCGAAATTACTATTGTCATTGTTAAAATAATAGACAACGATTTACTTAATTTTCTCTTCATCTCTATTCCCCCTAAATATTTGTTTGTACAAAATACGCATAATTATTGTTTGGATGTGCGTATTATTGTATATTTGCATTATAATCATATTTATGACTATTGTCAAGTGCAAAATCTTATATTACCTTTAAATACAGGTGATATAATGATAAAATACACTCCTTTTTGGGAAACTTTGGAGAAAAGTAATGAGAGTACCTACACTCTTATCAACAAGCACAACATCAGCAGTGCGACAATTGACAGACTGAGGAAAAATCAGGGGATCAGCACAACTAAGATTGATGATTTGTGCAAGATTTTCAAATGCAGAGTTGAGGACATTATTGTGTTTGAAGATGATGAGATTGACGAAAACGGCAACAGCAACAAATAATTTAAGCCACAGTAGATTTTAACTTTCTACTGTGGCTTTTTTGTTGGTTGTTAAGTTGTGTAATATCTGTTTATGTAACAGCGATATTATTTTTTGTCGTCTGTTTTTTCTGTAAGGTCGATGATATCGCCTGTGCAATGGGGACATTTTGTGGCTTTGATATCAATATCACTGAAACAGAACGGACACTTTTTTGTTGCGGGAGCTTCTTCGGATTCAGGCTTTTTGCCGAGTGACATAACCTTGTTGACAAGCTTTACGATAAGGAAGATTACGAAAGCCATAATCAGGAAGTTGATTACCGCTGTGATAAACTTACCGTACATAATTGTTGCGCCGTTGATTGTAACCTGAAACTGGTCAAAGTTGACACCGCCGAAGATACCGAGAATCGGCGAAATGATGTCGCTTGTGAGAGAAGTTACGATTGCCTGAAAAGCCGCACCGATGATAACGCCGACTGCGAGATCAAGCACATTTCCACGCATTATGAATTCCTTAAACTCCGAAAAAAACTTTTTCATTTTGCCCTAATCCCCTTTATTTAATTTTCAAAATCAGCCAAGAATTGCCTTATGGTAAACCTTTTTACCCTTTTTGATTACAACATAGCCTTTTTCAAAATCAGACTTTGCAACCTTTGCGTAAACATCTGTTACCTTTTCATCGTCAACAGAAACACCGCCCTGCTGAATAAGTCTTCTGCCCTCACCGTTTGAAGGGATGAGTCCGCACTTCTTCATGAGGTCAAGAATTCCGATTTCGCCGTCTGCAAAATCAGCCTCTGTAAGAGTTGTTGAAGGCATATTGTCAGTATTTGTCTTGTTGCTGAAGATTGCTCTTGCGGCCTCCTGAGCCTTGTCAGCCTCCTCTTTGCCGTGAACAAGCTCTGTAAGCTCATGAGCAAGAATTTCTTTTGCTTTGTTGATTTCACTGCCCTCAAGCTTTGCAAGCTCATCAATTTCTTCAAGCGGAAGGAATGTGAGCATTTTAAGGCACTTGATTACATCGCCGTCATCAACATTTCTCCAATACTGGTAGAAATCGTAGGGGCTTGTCTTTTCGGCTGAAAGCCATACTGCACCCGACTGGGTTTTACCCATTTTCTTACCCTCTGAGTTGAGGAGAAGGTTGATTGTCATTGCATATGCGTTCTTGCCGAGCTTTCTTCTGATAAGCTCTGTACCGCCGAGCATATTGCTCCACTGGTCATCGCCGCCGAACTGCATATTACAGCCGTACTTCTGATAGAGAGCATAGAAGTCGTATGACTGCATAATCATATAGTTAAATTCAAGGAAGCTGAGTCCCTTTTCCATTCTCTGCTTGTAGCACTCTGCACGAAGCATATTATTAACGCTGAAGCAAGCGCCTACATCACGGAGAAGTTCAACATAGTTAAGGTCAAGAAGCCAGTCTGCGTTATTTACAAGAAGAGCCTTGCCCTCAGAAAAGTCGATAAAACGGCTCATCTGCTTTTTGAAACAATCAACATTGTGCTGAATTGTTTCCTTTGTCATCATCTGACGCATATCTGTTCTGCCTGACGGATCACCGATCATACCTGTGCCGCCGCCTACGAGTGCAATTGGCTTGTTGCCTGCCATCTGAAGTCTTTTCATAAGGCAAAGAGCCATAAAGTGACCTACATGGAGACTGTCGGCTGTCGGGTCAAAGCCGATATAGAATGTGGCTTTACCGCTGTTTACAAGCTCTCTGATTTCTTCTTCGTCCGTAACCTGAGCGATAAGTCCTCTGGCTACGAGTTCTTCATATACTCCCATATTTAAAAATTCCTTTCGATTTTTGTCAGTTAAACAATAATATTATAACATTATTTAATTTATAGTCAACCTTTCAGGCATGAGTTTTGGTGCAAATCTCACCGTTTTCGACTGTTATCATAACGGTTTTATCGCTGTCTGTCCGATAAACATTTTTGCACACGCTGTTAAGCAAGGCTGTTATATAGTAATCGGGAAGTGCCGTATCATCAGCCGAAACGCTTATTACAGCAGTTTCGGGGCTTGCCTTTGCAAGAAAATCTTCACTTGAAGAATACTTACTGCCGTGGTGTGCAACCTTGAGAACATCGCATTTTAATTCTTTGTCGGAATTAACCATTGATTCTTCCCTTTTTGACGAAATGTCGCCTGTAAAAAGAAATCGCTTTTCGTCATATTCAAGCATTGTTACAAGCGAATTATCGTTTGTGTTGCCGAAGTCATTTTCGGGTTGATAAAATTTAAAGGTCATATTTCCGATTTCAACGGGTTTGTCTGAAACCGGAATTACGGTTTTTATATTATTTTCTTTTATAGAATTAACAAGTTTTTCGTATTCTGGGGTTTTGTGGCTGTCGGAATATTTTCCGAAATAAACAACATCAGCACCGAAGTTATCTATTATATCGGGCAGCGAACCGATGTGGTCGCTGTCGGGGTGTGACACGATTACGGCATCAAGATGAGTTACCGAACTGCGTTTGAGATAGGCAGTAATTTTATCGGTCACAAGATTTGTTCCTCCGTCAATCAGCACGCTTTTGTCTCCGCATTTAATCAGCGTACAATCAGCCGAACCGACATTGATAAACGAAACAGAAAAATCGGACTCCATATCAGCTGAAATCCCAAAAAATGTATAGACATCGTTCCAATCGGGAATTCCGAGAGGTTTTCCGAATGAAACAAGCAGTACACAGGCAATGAAAAGTACGCATACCGATATTTTCAGTATGAAAAAGATTTTATTTCTTTTTGTTTTTTCGTCTGTACTTTGCGAACTTATCTTTGCCATTTTTGCCTCTTCCCTTCTGATTCTGCGAATTGCGGTTGTTGTTCTGTTTTGAATAACCGCCCTGTGTTTGTCCCGCCATCGGAGTTACAAGACATTTTTTATCGTTACCGATTAAATCCCGTCTGCCGGCTTTGATGAGTGCTTTGATTACAAGCGGTTTGTTTTCGGGAATGAAATACTGCAGCAACGCCCTTTGCATTGCCTTTTCATTTTCAGACTTGGGAACATAAACCTCTTTGAGAGTGTACGGATCAAGCTCCGTATAGAACATACTCGTTGAAATTGTACCCGGAGTCGGATAGAAGTCCTGAACCTGTTTTGGGTGAATGTTTTCATGCTTGCAGAAAAGTGCAAGTTCTACGGCATCCGAAAGTGTTGAACCGGGGTGTGAGCTCATCAGATACGGCACGACATACTGGTCTTTATTTTCCTTGCCCGTAAAATCGTAGAACATCTTACAAAAACGCTTGTAGCTTTCAATATGCGGCTTGCCCATTTTATCAAGAACCGCCGCCGAACAATGCTCAGGGGCAACTCTCAGCTGACCGCTGATGTGATACTTTACGAGTTCACGGAAAAATTCGTCATTTTCATCTTCAATAAGATAATCAAAACGGATTCCGCTGCGGATAAACACCTTTTTAATTCCCTTGAGATTTCTCAGCTTTCGCAGAATATCAAGATATTCCGTGTGCGACACCTGCATATTAGGACAAGGTGTCGGTGCAAGACATCTTCTGTTTTTACAAAGTCCGAGTTTTTTCTGCTTTTCGCATGACGGAAGTCTGAAGTTTGCGGTAGGTCCTCCGACATCGCTTATGTAGCCCTTGAATCGTGGATTATCAAGAAAACTTTCAGCCTCCTCAATAATACTCTTTTCACTTCTGACGGTTACCGCTCTGCCCTGATGAAAAGCAAGTGAGCAGAAATTACAAGCACCGAAACAACCACGGTTGTGTGTGATTGAAAACAGTACTTCGTTGATACCGGGTACGCCGCCGAGACTTTCGTAGCACTTTGGATACCAACGCTCATACGGCAGAGAATAGACATAATCAAGCTGTTTTGTGTCAAGGGGCTGCATCGGAGGATTCTGCACAAGAATATACTTTCCGTGCCTTTGAATGAGGGTTTTGCCCCTTACGGCATCAGCCTCCTCAAGCTCTCTGCGTGATGCAATTGCATAGTCACGCTTGTCCTCTTTTACACGCTCATAGCTTGGAAGTTCGACAACCGACTTTGGCACATAATCGTCTGTACGAATTTTATAGCAAACACCTCTGATGTCGTAAAGCGATTCAACAGGATAACCCTCGGAAAGTCTTTTTGCAATTTCAATTGTCTGCAGCTCGCCCATTCCGTACACAAGCAAATCTGCCTTGCTGTCGAAAATAATTGAGGGCATTACCTCGTTTTTCCAATAATCATAATGAGCAAATCTTCTGAGTGATGCCTCAAGACCTCCGATTATAATGGGAGAATCGGGATATAGCTTTCTGATTATGTTGCAGTAAACGGTGACGGCTCTGTCGGGACGCCTGCCGTTTTTACCGCCTGCCGTATAGGCATCATCATGTCTTTTACGCTTTGCAACCGTGTAGTGGGCAACCATACTGTCAATGTTGCCTGCCGATACCATAAAACCGAGCCTTGGTTTTCCGAACTGTGTAAAATCATCATCGTTTTTCCAATTAGGTTGTGCAAGGAATGCTGTCTTGTAACCGCAATCCTCAAGAACTCTCGTGATTATTGCCGCACCGAATGACGGATGGTCAACATAGCTGTCACCGCAAACATATACAAAATCGACTTCGCTCCAACCTCGATCACGCATTTCTTTTGCGTTCATCGGTAAAAAAGCCATATTGAACCCTCCTTTATTTATTAATCGGCTCTGTTTTCAAGTGCATTTCTGCGTTCGAGCCATTCGTTGTAGGTCATGAGAACATCTCTCGGTTTTGAACCCTGATGAGGGCCTACAACTCCCATTTGTTCCATATCGTCAATCATTCTGCCTGCTCTTGCGTAGCCGACCTTGAGTCTTCTCTGCAAGAGTGAGGTTGATGCCTGTCCTGCTTCAATTACGCACTTGATTGCCTCTTCCATTTTGCTGTCAATATCAAGACCTTCGTCAGATGATGAATCTGAATCACCCGATTTTTTGCCCTGAGCAATTTCTTCTGCAGCAATTCTTTTAATTTTTTCTTCGATTTCAGAATTATACTGAGCCGAATAAGCTTTCTTTATGTAGTGGGTTACGCCCTCGATTTCTTCATCGGAAGCATAGCAGCCCTGAACACGAATAGGCTTTGGAGCGCCTACAGGCAAAAACAGCATATCGCCTCGGCCGATAAGCTTTTCACCGCCGCCTGTATCAAGAATTGTACGGGAGTCTGTGTTTGAACTTACCTTGAGTGAAATACGGCTCGGTACATTCGCCTTGATAAGACCTGTGATTACATTAACGGTAGGTCTTTGGGTTGCAAGGATAAGGTGCATACCTGCGGCACGAGCCATCTGAGCAAGTCGGCAGATTGAGTCCTCAACTTCGCTCGGAGCCGCCATCATCAAATCGGCAAGCTCATCAATTGCAATTACAACACGGCTCATTTTTTCTTTGGCAACGGGAAGTCCGTTTACTTCAAGAACAGGCTGAACCTCTTCTCCCTCTTCATTAACAACAGGTCGATTTTTCTCCATATAATTCATATTTTTTTCGATAAGAGAATTATATGAATCAATATCCTTACAATCGTATTCGGAGAAAATTTTATATCTCTGGAGCATTTCGTTTACCGCCCACGCAAGCGCACCCGCCGCCTTTTTGGCGTCTGATACTACGGGAATAAGCAAATGCGGAATGCCCTTGTATTTTGAAAATTCAACCATTTTCGGGTCAATAAGCAAAAGCTTTACTTCATCCGGAGTTGCCTTGTAGAGAATACTCATAAGAATTGAGTTTACACATACGGATTTACCTGAACCGGTTGTACCTGCAATGAGCAAGTGCGGCATTTTTGCAAGATCGGTAACAACAATTTCACCCGAGATATCTCTGCCGAGAACGGTTGTGAGCTTACTCTTGCTGTTTCTGAACTTATCCGAATCAATCAATTCACGCATTGTTACCATGCTTACAACCTTGTTCGGAACTTCAATTCCGACTGCCGCCTTACCCGGAATAGGCGCTTCAATACGAACACCGTTTGCGGCAAGGCTGAGTGCGATATCATCGGAGAGATTTGTAATTTTGCTGATTTTAACACCGGGGGCAGGCTGTAACTCATAGCGTGTTACAGACGGACCTCGGCAGATGTTTACAATGCTTGCCTTTACACCAAAGCTTGTGAGGGTATCAATAAGCTTTTTGGCATTATTCTGCATTTCTTCCATTGCATCGCTGTCATCGGAATTTAGCTTTGGTTTGAGCAACTGAATCGGTGGGAACTGATACTTCTTTTCTTCTTTTTGAGAATTATCGGAACGAACAGCTCTGTCAAGCTGTTCCGCAATTTCGTCGCCGGCCTCCTCGCTGTTGTCTTTTTTGCTTTTGAGAAGTGCTTTTTTGACGATGTTCTCAGTTTCGGCATCAGGCTTGACCTCTGTCTGTTCAGCCTTAGAAGCTGACTTTTCGTTTGAGATATCCTCTGCAATTGCAGAAACTGTATTGTCGGCACTTTTGCCCATAGGCTTGCTTGCACGATTGATTATGTTGATGAGATCCTGTGACAGATCCTTGTCTGCGGCATTTTCTTCCTTTGAATCGGCAATATCCGTATCAATTCCGTTTACTGCCGACTTTGCTTTCTTGACCTTTGTCTTTTTGTCATCAAGCGGAATGTCAATAAAACTTCCCGAGGACTTTCTGTTTTCGCCTTCAAGCGCAATGTCGATATCGCCTCTTTCGGCAAGCTTTCTCTCACGGTTTTCTTCTCTGCGTTCTCTGCGGACTCTTGCCCTCTCCTCACCTGCTTCACGGATATGTACGGCTGTCCTTGACGCCGCCGCTGTCATATCTTTAATAGAAATGTTCGCAACAATAAGGATAAGTGCGGCTGTTACAACAAAGCTTGTAAAAAGTGCGGCTGTACTGCCGAACAGGACAACAAGCGGATAGCCGAGCAGTCCGCCGATTATTCCGCAATCGAAAGTCATATACCTTGAGGTGTCGGAGGCATCCTTGAACAGATTGCCAAGACACGCAAAAAAGTTCATATCAGAATATTTTGCACCGCTGCCTGCGTAAATCAACGCCCCGATAAACAGAATTATGACGACACAAAGGAAAAGCTTCAGCTTATAGCGTGCAACCTGTTTCTCCTTTTCGGTCATGACACACAAATAAAAAAGCGTTACGGGAACAAGAAAAATTCCGAATCCGAGAACTCCGAAAAAGAAACTGCGTATCATTGTCCAGACATTTGAACCTTTTATGAAAATTATGCAGACAAAAACAGCCGCAACGGCGGCATAGAGGATTGCCCTTACACGCGGCGAAAGTCCGCTGCTCCTTTTCGGAACAGCGGATGCTTTGGTTCTGCTTGCAGTTTTTGCACCTTTTGATGAGGTTTTTGAAGAAGTCTTTTTTCTTCCCGACGCAGTATTTTTAGTTTTGTCAGCTGTTTTTTTGTTAGCTGCCAATAAAATCACTCCATTTAAAATTTATGCAATTGGCGCACCTGTGAAAAGGTTTACGCCCGTATTCATTTCGATGATTGAAATTACAATAAATGCAACACCGACAATCGCTGTGTAGATTACGAAAATTTCCATTTTGTCTGATTTCAGGAACCACTTGAAAATTACGATTGCAAGATAGCCTACAACTGCGGAAACTGCCATTCCGATAATCAGCGGAAGAAACTCAATATTGCTTAAACCTTCGGGTGACTTGATCGCATCCACACCCTCAAGAAGTGCCGCCGCAAGGATTGACGGGATACCGAGTACGAATGTGTAGTCAAGTGCCTTCTGCTTTGAGATTCCTCTCATCTCACCGACCGAAAGTGTTGAGCCTGAACGAGAAAGTCCCGGAAGGAGTGCGGCACAAACCTGTGTTACACCGACAAGGATTGCGTCAACAACATTAAAATTATCTCTTGTTGCCTTTGCATTGCTCTTTGTTGCAAGATGTTTGTGAGTTGAGGCAACACTCTTGCGGTTACGGATAATACCGATTGTTAAAAGTACGCTTGTGAGAATGAGCGAACAGGCAGTTACTATGAGAACAGGACTTGCGGAAAGCCGGTCTGCAAGGTCCTTGAGTTTCATATCTGTTCCGGGGATTGGCAGAAAAAGCAAGAACAGCGGTATAAGACCAATGATGAGCATTACAACGAGATTACGGTTATAATTCATTTTGCTCCACTTAAACTTGCCTGTGAATATATCCTTAATCATAAGTATAAATTCCTTGATAAGATCCCACACAAGTTTGTGGTAGAATGCAACAACGGCAACAAGTGTGCCGACATGGAGCATTACATTGAAGAAAAGATTGCTTTCGCCCGTGCCTGCACCGAGAATATGCTGTGTGATTGCGAGGTGGCCGCTGCTTGATACGGGCAAAAATTCGGTAAGTCCCTGAACAACACCCTGAATAATAGCATCTAAAATTGACATGGTTATGTATTCCCTCCAAAAAATAAGTTTTACGAATCTTCTTTGTTATTTGTACGCTGAAAAGCCGTGTGGGTTGGCATTTCGGATTTCATAAAAATCATAAGCGTCACAATATATATGTATTCGGGCAAAACGCCCGAAATTATTTTTCCTGCTTTTTTGAGCGTGATTTTGCAGACTTTGGCTTGCTCTCTTTGTTTTCTTTAATCAAATCATAAAGAGCGTCAATTGCGTTGGAAACTGTTCCGACCTCGTCAATCAAGCCTTCTTCAACAGCCTCTTCTCCCTCAAGAATAGTTCCGATATCCATTACAAGCTCACCCGTGTTAAGCACAAGCTGATTATAACGGTCTTTTGTAATATTGGAATTTTCGGCAACAAAGGTTGTGATTCTGTCCTGCATACGCTGAAAATATTCAAAGGTCTGCGGAACTCCGAGTGTGAGGCCTGTTGTTCTAACGGGATGAACCGTCATTGACGCACTCTTTGCGATAAAGCTTTTCTTTGCCGCAACAGCAAGCGGAATTCCTATTGAATGACCTCCGCCGAGTACGATGGAAACGGTCGGCTTTTTCATTCCCGAAATCACCTCGGCAATTGCAAGACCTGCCTCAACATCTCCGCCGACTGTGTTAATCAGCACAAGCAGTCCGTCAATTCTTTCGTCCTCCTCAACCGAAACAAGCAGAGGGATGACATGCTCGTATTTCGTGGTTTTGTTTTGTTGTGAAAGAATGTAATGACCTTCAATCTGACCGATAATCGTCAGGCAATGCAGCACACAGTCCTTATGAGTTGTGAGAACAGAACCTGTTTCGCCGATTCGGTCTGTTTGTTCTTCACTTATGGGGCTGTCGTTTGCAAGCTTTTGCGGATCGTCATCCGGCGCAGGATTTTTAACATAGTTCCCTTTTTTTGATGAGACTTTTGAAGATTTTGATTTTTGTGGCATTGTATGCACCTCCGAGAATAGTTTCACCGAAATTGCACGCAAAATGTATGCATACAAAAAATAAGACGCACAAGCCACATCGTTCAATTGTAAAAAGCCTTTAGTGACCATTATACCATTACAGCAAAATTATTTCAATAATTTTATTTCTTTATTTCTAATAAGTAATAATTATTTAAAAGAATTATAGTAGTATTAAAGAAATATTATTCCGACAGAACCTGTCGGAAGTTGTTATGGAGTGATATTCAGTTGACATCTGACATAATTATGGGTGTTGTCATTTTAGTTCTTATTTTGCTTTCGGCGTTCTTTTCGGCGATTGAAACTGCATTTTCGTTTGTAAACAAGGTGCGTGTTCAGCGTTACAAGGATGACGGCAACAAAAAAGCGGCAACAGCGCTCTACATAATCGAGCATTTCGACAATGCCCTTACAACAATTCTCATCTGCAACAATGTTGTAAACCTGAGCTGTTCTTCAATTGCGACTGTGCTGTGTATGAATCTTTTCGGTGACGCAGGCTCGGCAATTGCAACAGGTGCAACAACTTTTCTTGTTCTGACATTCGGTGAGATTGTGCCGAAATGTCTTGCAAAGGAACATTGCGATGCCTTTTCACTCAAAACAGCCGGATTGCTCAGAGGACTTATGACACTTCTTACACCGCTTGTGTGGATTTTCACACGATTCAAAATGATTGCCCTAAAGATTGCAGGCAGCAGCGGTGACGCTCCGTCAGTTACTGAAAATGAGCTTAAATACATTGTTGAGAGCATTGAGGAAGAAGGCGTTCTTGAAGAGAGCGAAAGCGAGATGGTTCGCTCCGCACTTGACTTTGACGAAACTACTGCCGAGGAAATTCTCACTCCGAGGGTTGACATCACATTTATCAGCGTTGATGACTCGCCTGAAAAAATCAAGAATATCATCATTGAAAACCGCTATTCAAGAATTCCCGTGTACGAAGGCACGGTTGACCATGTTGTCGGCATTCTCCATACAAGAGATTATCTTGAACGACTTGCAGACGGTAAAGCGCCCGATGTTAAGGAACTTATGCAGCCGCCTTACTTTGTGTTCAAAACGCAACAGCTTTCAAAAATTTTGAATGCATTCAAACGCACAAAAATTCATCTTGCGGTCGTTACGGATGAATATGGCGGAACACTCGGTATTGTTACAATGGAAGATTTGCTTGAGGAAATTGTCGGTGAAATATGGGACGAGGACGAGGAAATTGAGCATAACTACTACAAAATCGGCAAGGGCGAGTTCCTTGTAAACGGTGATATGGAGCTTGAAGATATGCTCGGTCTGTTTGATATGGACGAGGACAGTCTTGAATGTGACAGCGTAACGGTCGGCGGATATATTCTTGAACACGCAGGAACAATCCCCCACAAGCGTGACAACATTGAGGCCGACGGCTTTAAGTTTACCGTTATGGAGGTTAAGGATCAGCGTATTTTACGGGTTGTTGTCAAGAAAAACGACACTTCCGAAGAAAACGAATCCGATGAAAAAAGCGAGAACAAAAAGTCTGAATAAATAAAACATAACAGGAGCAGTATTTTTACTTACCGCTCCTGTTTTTTTACTGTATTTTTTTGCAGAGAGAAGTGCATAATGCGCTGACGGGGATACAAAGAAATGCCCACAGGGTGCTGTAAAACGGACAAATCTGCCCTTTTAAATTAAGTCGGCAGTTTGAATAATCCCAGACATTAAGCCTGAATTTCAAATTGACAACACAGCCGCAGCAGTATTCAAGTGCGGTAATTATCGCACTCCCCGATATGCATTTTTGCAGCATATTCATTTTTGAAAATCGCTTGTAAAATCTGAAAAGCGACACAAATGCAGTTCCGCCCGTGACCGCCATTGACCAGTGAGTTTTTCTCCGCCACAAAATTTCAAGCAGAGCGTAGCCTGCTCCGCCTATTGAAAAGAGAATGCAATCGTTACGCAACCGTAAACTTTTTTTCATAAGAAATCACCTGTTTTAGTTTTTGCCGAAACAGGTGATTTATTTAACCTATGAATTTTTTATTTTGTCAGAGCATTTCTTTTAGTTCTTCAAAAGAATAAAGACAGTTGATTGCGGTCAAAAATGCGTTTGTTGAAAGATATGACGGCAGACCGAGTTTTTTAAGAATCTTCTTGCGGTTTATTTCTGAATTTTCAGTTCCCGTAAGTCCGAGGACAAATAGATCGGCTTTAGTAATTTTCCTTTCGGGAATATTATTTTCTTCGCCGATTATCTCGGCACCGCTTTTACGGATTGCATTTATTATAACCTCATCGCTGACGCCTTCAACGCCCAAAAGCCCCTCTTTACCGCCTTTTGCCTTGCGTTTTTCCTTGCCTTTGATTTGCGGAATATAGCAATTTTTAATTTTTGAATTATCGACCGAGCCTTTAAGAAAATTCCTTATTACAAAGCCTGCACCGTCGCTGTCGGTCATTATAAGTATTCCCCTTGTTTCGGCAATTTTGCGGATAAGCGACTGCTTTTCTTTGTCGGAAAAAACACGGAAACCGTTGGTTTCGATTATCGGAGCATCTACAATTGATGAAAGCTTTATCTTGTCATATCTGCCCTCAACTATGACAGCCTCACGGATTTTGAGCATTAGATTCTGCCCTCCTTTGCAATCAAAAGCAAACGGGAAATAAGCTGTTCAATTAAAAATCTTTGATTAACGGAAACTGATTTCAGCTTTTCGTCTGTTTCAACAAGCACATCAAGGCTTTTACGAAGTGCCTCGGTTGAAGTCCTTGAAACGGAGGTTCTCGCCCTGTTTAACACAAACGCACGGTTTTTGTAGGCAAAATCTTTCGCCACGGTTTCTTTACTGACTGAGCATTCATCTGCAACACGCATACGATATGCATCGACATAGGCGGATGAAAGTGCATAGAGAATGTTAATCGGTTCTTCCCGCTGACAAAAAAGTGTGTCAAGCTTTCTGAACGCTCTGTCACCTCTGCCGTTAATAACATCGTCAGCCATATCATATGTTCTTGCTTCAAGGTTTACGGTTGACAATAGGTCGATATCACGGTCGGTAATTTCTTCACCCTTTGCATATGCGGCAATTTTGTTGACCTCGTTTTTCAGAAGATTGAGGTCATCGCCGACATTTGAAATAATCTTTGATGCATTGAGGTGTGAAATCAGCTTGCCGTTTTCGTTTGCCCACTTTGCAACATACTTTTCGATAATTTGTGAATTGATTTTTTCAAAACAGCAGACGCTGCCGATTTTTTCAACACGCTTTATAAGAGCTGTAAAAGAAGTTTTATTCTTTGACGGAACATAAGTCGGCATTGAAATTATGAGAACCGTACCGTCCCATGCTCTGCTTGTAAGCTCTTTAAGAGTATCAAGCCGATCCTTCACCATATTATCAAAGTAAATGTCGGTCACAACAACACAATTGCGTTCCGCCATAAACGGCATTATTTGCAGGGATGCGGCAAGTTCCTGAAAATCAATGTCACCGCTGAATGTATGATAATTGAAATCGGACGGATTTTTGCCTGCAACAGCCTCACAAAGCTTTTTTGTATAACTTTTGACAAACATCTGCTCCGAACCGTAGATGAGGTACACAGGCGAAAAGCTTTTGTTTTTAATTTGTTTTTTCAGGTCTGCTTCGGTGATGCGCGGCATTTTATCCTCCGTTCAGATTGACCGTTATGTTTCTTTCAGATGTTGAAATAACGGTTGAACTTATTTCTTTAATAGAATCATAATTTTTCTTAAACTGCTTTTCCGATCCCGAAAATATCACGGTATTGCATGATATCAAATCAAAATTTTCGGGGACGGAATCAATCAGCAAACAATCGGGATTGCGATACTTTTCGGGCAGATTTGAAAGATCAGCATCTGTCGGCACAAACAATACAGTCATATTTTTCCCTTTTATGAACTGAAACATTGTGTTATCAACGCAGATTACCTCATCCGTCACCGTATCGGAAAGATTCAGCGTAAAATGATTGTTTCCGCCGAAAGTCTGTCGGCTGTTACCGTCAAAAGCGTTCAAAAGATTTTGCTTTTTAATGTCATTATCATATACCAAAATATTATTTAAGTCAAATTTTGTGACCGCAAAGCGTTCAAGAGAAGAGTATTTATTATTCTGATTCGGAATTATCATATATTCAATATCTGAGTATCTTTCGCTGATATCGGCTGTCACATCATCTGCGCTTGCTCTGTTGCCTCCGCATGAAATCACAGAACAGCCGTCGGGGCAGTTGACTGTTGCAAAAACACCGTTGCCGACATTATAGATTTTCATTTCACCGTTATCGGCTGTTAAAAGCACATTGAGCGACGCTCCGATTACGAGGACTGAAATTGATATCGGAACAGAAATTTTGACATAAAATTTTCGATTTATTACAAACAATCCGCCGATTGCGAGAAGTACGCTGACACCTATCCACACAAACCAATAAAACGAATGGGTTTTAATTGTGCTGAATGGGAGTTGTGAAAAAGTTGAAACCAACCACAAAATTGCCTTTGAACATAATCCCGAAACGAGTCCAAACGGGTATGCAAAAAATGATATAAACGGGCAAATAAAAAGTACCGAACACAACAGAGAACACACCAAAAGTGCCGAAACAAACGGTTCACATAACAGAGAAACAAGTATGACTGTCGGGGAAATTTTGTTGAATGCAACAGCGGTTATCGGCAAAATCCACAGAAATGCAGATACTGAAACCGACAGCATATTTACGCAGATTTTAAACAGCCTTTTGATATAATAGACAACCGTTCCGACAAAACCGTCCTTACGCTTGTTTTTGTAGTGAAAGATTCTCAGTACAGAGCGTTCAATCGGTCTTGACCACAGAATTATACCCGTCGTTGCCGAAAATGAAAGCAGCATTCCGATGTCTGCTACCGCGTATGGGTTGAAGGCTGTCAGGACAATTGCGGAAAAACCAAGGTTATTCAGCGAATCGGCTATTCTGAGATTTGACGATGCAAACGACACAATTATCATCATAATTCCGGCACGGACAACCGAATGTGCAAAGCCCGTTACAGCCATGAAAGCAATAACCGTGAATGTGGTAAAGCCTGTTATTATGAATCTGTTCCTTGTGATTTTTCTTATGAAGAATAATACAAACGAAGTGATTATAACAAGATGCATTCCCGAAACCACTATTAAAAACGAAGTGCCTGTCAATGAAAAATCATCTTTAACGCTTGAATCAATAGCTGTTTTCTCGCCCAAAAGAACGGCGCGGCAGAGCGTTGAATAATCCTCCGGCAACAGCATATCAAGGGAATTTTTCATTGCCCGTCTTGTTGAAACCGCAAATGAATAAAAAGTTGTCGCTTTCTCTCCTGTCGGTTCAATTTTGAAGTCGTCATAGGAATATGCTTTCAGAAAAATTCCGTGACTGATTTGAGAATTTACATTATTCTTGTATGTATGAGCCGTGAAGTTGACCTTTTCAAAAGGCTCTGCGTCAACATTTGAGTACGAAATAATCTGAATTTTCGCATCTGACGGCTGACCGTTGATTTTGTCGGTTTTGATTACGAAACTGCATGATGAATCGGTGGTGATGATTTCATCACAAATATATCCGCTTGCTGTAATTTCTTTATCGGAATATTTATTTATAATCGTGTTGTTAATATATTCGGAATAGGCGATCATATTGCCCGCAGAATATATTACAGCAAAAGCAAATACGCACAGCGACTTGCCGAATGATTTATTTTTCTTTGAAGCAATTAAAAATATACCGACTGCAACGGATAACACTCCTAACGAGCCGATTATTGCAAAGACAATTTCATTAAAATCCGAATAAAAAACGGCTGAAAGAACAAACAGGAAAGTAAATCCTATAAGTCCAAACAGCCGTTTCATAAAAATCAATCCTTATTCAGTAATCATTTTTTTAATATAATTATACACTTGGTTACCATTCAATCCTTTTTTGCAATAAAAAGAATATTTATAATTATTATCATTATATTCTCCTACTACAGTTTTACCTTTTTCATTTACAAAATTCGCACCCTTAATTTCAAAAGTCGCCATTGTGGGAGAAAGTCCGTTTGTATTGACTCCGCTGAGATTTTCACTGTTTTTTACAGCATAGCTGACAGCCTTGCGCAAGGTCACAGTATTGTCAGAGGCAGATTTATCTAACGAACAAACCACTTCGATCGCCGTGTATGGAATAGCTCTTACACTTACAATATTTTCCAAACTTTCGCCAAACTTAATTCTGGAAATTTCTTCCGCTTTATCAATACTCGCTCCGCAATCTTCCCACTTTTTCAAAGTAACATCTACGGAAGGATTCACGGTTTCAGAGGTACTTGGTGCAGGTAAATCAGAGCAGGAACATAGAATACATACCGCTGCCAACACAAAAGCAAGGCATAAACATACTTTTTTCATAATGGCATCTCCTTTTATTATTTATTTGGTTATTTTTATCACCTCAAGTATATCATTTTTGTATTTTTATAATATCATATAGAATTTAATTTGTCAATATAAATATTATTTTTTAAAAATATTTTTATTTTTGTTAATTTTGCTGCTATCTCTTCTCATTAAATTACCTATTCACCACTGTTTCTATTCAATCATTTATAAGTTGAACAATTTCTACACTTTAATTTTTACACTTTATATCTATGGTATAAAAAAGGAAAACAGCCGTCAAAATATGCGGACGGTATAATCTGCACACTTCAACAGCTGTTTAAATTTGATTTTATAATTACTCAGTATTACTTAAAGAAAAGCGGAAGTTCGCTGAGGAATATAATGTCATCTCTGTCCTTAGCGTCACCTTCGGCAAGGACTGATGCCCTGCCAACGATATTTGCGCCTGTTTTTTCAACGAGCGTTTCAAGAGCGTGAAGACTTTCGCCTGTTGAAATTACATCATCAACAAGAAGAACTCTCTTGCCGTTGAGAAGATTTACATCATCTTCGCCGAGGTAGAGTTTCTGTTCGTTTTTTGTTGTGATTGAATTAACGGTCACTCCGATAGGATTGCCCATATAAACCTTAACGCTTTTTCTTGCGACAACATAGTTTCTGCAGCCCTGACGAGCCATTTCATAGCAAAGCGGAATACCCTTTGCTTCGGCAGTCACAACAACATCGTGTTCGGGAACACGCTTGAGGAGTTCTCTTGCGGCAACCTCTGTCATCTCAATGTCACCAAACATAATAAATGCGGCAATATCAAGCTTATCGTTTACAGGGAATTTTCTGAGTTCTCTGTCAAGTCCTTCAATATTAATCTTATATGTATCCATTATTGCAGTCCCTTCTTATGCCATTGTGCCGTTGAGCTTTTTGCCGCCGAGGATGTGGAAATGCATATGCTTTACGCTCTGACAGCCGTCCTCACCGCAGTTATTTACAATACGGTAGCCGTTTGTAAGTCCGAGTGATTTTGTAATTTCGGGAATTTTAGTGAAAATGTGAGCAATATTGCCGACATTTTCTTCATTAACTGCGTCTGCACAGCAGATGTGTTCCTTTGGAATTACAAGCACATGAACGGGAGCCTGTGGTTCAAGATCATAGAAAGCGAGAATTTTTTCGTCTTCATAAACTTTTTTTGACGGAATTGAGCCGTCAACGATTTTGCAGAAAATACAATCTGACATTTTAATTCAACCTCTCAATATAATTTATTTTCCGTATCAGAAATATTTAAAACATAACAAATATCATACCAAAGTTATTGTACAACCAAATCACTTTTCGGTCAATACTGCTGTTATTTTTTGGCTGTAATTTTCTTTTCCTCACCTTTAAGAAGTCTTTTGATGTTTTCTTTGTGCTTTACAAGAACAAAAACACCGATTAAAAGAGCCGCCGCAGTTGAGAAGATTACATATGTAAGAGAATAATCCTTGTAAATTATGAAGTCAAAGATAAATGTCATTGCAAAGGTGTAGGGTGCATAGAGAATCGCACAGAGAACACTTGCAAGTGATATAATTTTTGAGCAGAGGAAGATAATAAGAAAGGTTACAATAATTGCGATGAATACACGCCAATCCTCTGTCAGCATAAGAGCGGCGGCGGTTACAACACCCTTGCCGCCCTTAAAGTGAAAATACACGGGGTATGAATGTCCGAGAATACAGAAAATACCTGCAACATATTTTCCGCAGTTGATAAGCTCGTTTATAAAAATAGGGCTTTCACCCTGAAATGCAACCGATGCAAACGAGAAGATGAAACCTCCGATAAGCACGGCGATAATACACTTCAGTGCATCACACACAATGGTGATGATTGCCGGAACTTTACCGACACTGCGCAGTACATTTGTAAAGCCTGCATTGCCGCTGCCCATTTGACGGATATCCTTTTTGCCCTTTGTCACAATGCCTGTGACAAGAACAGCCGTGTTGATACTGCCGAGAAGATACGCAATCAATGCCGAAAGCAGAATCATCCACCAGCAGTTTGCTAAAATTGCCGAAATATGCTCCATTACTTTTCTCCTCTCTCTCTTACCACAATTTTGATCGGCGTACCCTCAAGAGCAAAAGCCTCACGGATTCTGTTTTCAAGATAACGCTGATATGAGAAGTGGAAAAGCTGTGCATTGTTGCAGAAGAAAACGAATGTCGGCGGTTTTACGGAAGCCTGAGTCATATAGAAAATTTTAAGTCGCTTACCCTTGTCCGACGGCGGTTGAACTCTTGTTGTAGCCTGTGCAAGAAGTTCGTTGAGCATACCTGTTCTGATTCTGCGGTTTGCGCTGTCATTACAGCTTATGATATATTCAAACAGCCTGTCGATACGCATACCTGTTTTTGCGGAAATAAATACCTTTGGTGCATATGACATAAACGCAAAATCTGCGTCAAGCTTTTTGCGGAACTCCTGCATTGTCTTATCGTTTTTTTCGACAGCGTCCCACTTGTTTACGGCAATTATACACGCTCTGCCTGCCTCATGCGCAAGACCTGCAACCTTGGTATCCTGTTCTGTAACGCCCTCTGTCGCATCAATCATAATAACGCACACATCACTGCGTTCAATAGCCATTTTTGCACGGATAATACTGTATTTTTCGATATTATCATATATTTTGCTTTGACGGCGAAGTCCTGCGGTATCGGTAAAGTTAAACTTTCCGTACTTATTTTCAACAAGCGTATCGATTGTGTCACGGGTTGTGCCTGCTATATCAGACACAATACAGCGTTCCTCGTTTGTAATTTTGTTTACAAGAGATGACTTGCCTGCGTTCGGTTTTCCGATTACCGCAACATTGATGATTGTGTCATCATCTTCCGCATTTTCATCATAATCAAAGCTTGAAAAAGCCTTGTCTAAAAGGTCGCCCGTACCGTAACCGTGAACGGCTGAAACCTCGATAGGATCGCCTAAACCGAGATTATAAAACTCATAGAATTCAGGTGACGGTTCGCCGAGTGTGTCGCACTTGTTTACACAAAGCACAACAGGCTTGCCCGACTTCTGGAGCATCTGCGCAACATCCATATCTGTTGCAACCATGCCCGACTTGCAGTCTGTTACAAGGATAATAACATTAGCCGTGTCGATTGCAAGCTGAGCCTGACGGCGCATCTGCACAAGAATAATATCATCTGATTTCGGTTCAATACCGCCTGTGTCAACAATAAAGGCAGTTTTTCCGCACCATTCCACCTCACCGTATATTCTGTCACGGGTAACACCGGGAGTATCGTCAACAATTGACAATCTCTGACCGATGAGTTTATTGAAAAGCGTTGACTTTCCCACATTTGGTCTGCCGACAACGGCAATTACGGGTTTGTTCATCTTATCAGTCCTTTCCTGCAATTACAGCCTCTACAAGGTCGTTTCCGTTGTTATTGACGGGAACAAGAGTTACACCGAGTTCCCGTTCAACATCATCTGTTGAAACATCATCAAGAAACAAATCATTTTCAAAACGGAGCATTGATGACGTGATAATAAGCCTGTCGCCAAGGTCATCGCCACGGAGCTGATCAATAAGATCACCGCCTGTGACAAGTCCTGACACATTTACTCCTCCGCCGAAAAAGTTGTTCTTAATCGCCCTTGTATTTATAGTTATATTCGGGAATTTTTCGTTAATCATCGACATAATCCGCTTCATGTACGGAAACACTCCCTCGCCGCAGGCAATTGTTACCTTATGGCAAAGGCTTTCGTCTGCATCAAGCTCTTCAAGCTTCCAGCCGACATCATCGGTCAGATACGCAATCATACCGATTCCGTCCTCAAGAGCGGAAAAGTCCTCATAAAATTCAGGTGACGGGATTTCTCTTTCGGCAAGGAGGTAAAATTCATCACCCGGAAAGAAAATTCGTCTGCCGTGCTTTTTGACGCACTCATCACCCATTTTTTCAATTATATCAATTGTCTGCCCTGCCGTTTCCTTATTATAAGGAACAAGCGGATAAAGGTTTTCACGGTAGCGTGTAAGTCCGACAGGAACAATCGCAGTCATATTAACACCGAGATTTTCAAGATCGGTCAATGTTCTGACAAGCTCGTCACCGTCATTAATTCCGGGACAGGAAACAATCTGACAGTTAAGCGTTATTCCTGCGTCTGCAAAGCGTTTGAGATATTTCAATGTATCGCCTGCAAAACGGTTATTCATCATCTTACAACGAAGCTCGGGGTTTGTTGTGTGAACCGACACATTAATCGGGCTTATGTGCATTTTTATAATTCGGTCAATTTCATGCTCTGTAATATTTGTCAGCGTGATATAGTTGCCGAACAAAAACGAAAGTCGGCTGTCGTCATCCTTAAAATAGAGCGACTCACGCATCCCCTTCGGAAGCTGGTCAATAAAGCAGAAAATGCACTTATTACGGCACGAATGCTGTTTGTCCATAAGATAGGTTTCAAACTCAAGACCGATTTCCTCATATTCTCCCTTGGTCATTTCTATGGTACGAACATTTTTGTCCTCATCCGCAACCTCAAGAGTAAGCTTGCGGTTTACCTGATAGAATCGGTAATCAAGAACATCGACAATCTCGTTTGAATTGATTGAAAGGAGGGTTTCCCCTTTTTTTATCCCTGCTTTGTCGGCATGACTGCCGGTTGTGACATCAAAAATTTTAACAGCCACACCTTCACCTCGCAAAACATTTTTACATACACTTTTATTCTACACAAAATACCGTTTTTAATCAACAGGTTTGCAAATTGTTTTTGTATATACGGTAAAATTTGCAAAACAAAAGGGCGAACAGATAACTGCCGCCCGTAATGTTTGTAATAAAAATTACTGTTCGTCTTTCTTTACAACAACCTGTCTGCCGTTGTACATACCACAGTTTGTGCAAGCCTTATGAGCTGCTGTTAATTCACCGCAGTTAGGACAAGCAGTAAGTTCAGGAGCATTAATCTTCCATACTGTTGAACGTCTTGAGCTCTTTCTTGCGTGTGATGTTTTGTTCTTGGGTACTGCCATTACAAAAACCTCCTTACAAAATTTATCTTAGTCAATCAACTGTTTAAGTATCTCAAGTCTTGGATCCGTTTGACGCTTATCACAGGAACATTCACCGTTGTTGAGGTTTTGTCCGCAAATCTGACACAGACCTTTGCAATCGTCCCTGCAAAGATTCTTTGACGGGAGCGAAAGAAAAATGTCAGAAATTACAACATCATCAAGCTCGAGTGTAAAATCAGGTGTTTCAATATAGTCATCATTTTCCTCATCGGCAAGAGTCTGAATAAGCCTGTGTTCAAAGCTCATATTCATCTCTCTTGTATAAGGCTCACCGCAACGGTCACAGTCACGGCTGTAATCAAAGTGTGCATTGATTACAAGAGTAATCAAACTTGCTCTGTTTGTTGCTTTGGCAGTCACGACAACGGGAGTTTTGAATGGATAAACTCCGTCAACATCAAGACCAGACAAGTCAAGGTTATATTCAACTTGTTTTTCTTCACCGTCATTCTGAAAGACGGATTTAAGCTCAAAAAGCATATCTGCACCTCTTGACAGCATAGACACATATTAAAACGCTGTTTATTATTATACAAAAGGTTTGTCCATTTGTCAACTAAAAAATACAAGAAAATAGGCTGTTTTTTTCGGGAATTTATGACAATATTCGCTAATTTTCCCATATGGAATTTTGAGCCTGCAAAGTTACTCAAGAAGTTACTTTGCACTTGATTTTTTCTTTTTATTATACCTCTTAAACATATATAATGCAATAATAAATTGCAGTTGACATAAAACGGAATTTGTGATAGCATACTGTGTGGCAGTTCGTAACCATCCTGCCGGAAGGACGCCGATAGGCTGCTCCTTCTATCAAAACTAAGGAGAAAGGCACTGGGCTTTTTACGCCCTTTTTGCACCCTCTTTTGTGTGGGTGCTTTTTTTGTGTCGGAAAGAAAGTATGGAGAGATACAGTATTATTAATGAAAAGAACAATCGGGAGATTGTTCTTCTGCGTGGAAGCGGTTGCGTTTACAGAAAATGCATCTTCTGCGACTACTACACCGACAGGTGCAGTGACGAGGACGAAAACTTTCGTCTTAACAAAGCCGTGCTTGAAAAAGTTACGGGAATTTTCGGTGACCTTGAGGTCATTAACTCAGGCTCGGTTTTTGAGCTTGACAAAAAAACACTTGATTTTATCAAACAGGTGTGCAAAGAAAAAAAGATAAATACCATTCATTTTGAGGCACATTATCTTTATCGGAACAAAATCAGTCAGCTCAGAAAAGATTTTGCGGATTTTGATTTGAAAATGAAGCTCGGTCTTGAAACCTTTGACTACGATTTCAGAGAAAATGTTCTGAAAAAAGGAATCAAAGAGAGCAGTCCCGCTGTTATTGCAGAGAATTTCGACGAAGCTAATTTCCTTTTTGGAATTAAAGGACAGACAGCCGAAACAATGCAAAATGACATTGAACTGGGATTAAAGTATTTTGAACGAATTTGCGTTAACATTATGTGTGACAACACCACGGAAGTTGAACCCGACAAAGCTGTCATAAAAGAGTTTATGCAGAAGGTCTATCCTGTATATAAGGATAACCCAAGAACGGATATTTTAATTAACAACACGGATTTTGGAGTGGGTGACTGATATGATAAATGAACTTTTGCTTATATTCTCGGTGGTATTCATATACGGTATGGCAGTTTTAGGCTATGCTCTTTTCGGCAAAGCGGGACTTTACTGCATTTCAGCCGTTGCGACAATTCTTGCAAACATTGAGGCTTTAATCCTTGTAAACGCTTTTTCAATGGAACAGACTCTCGGAAATGTGCTTTTTGCGGTAACATTTTTGATTACGGACATTCTCTCGGAATGTGAGGGCAAAAAAGCCGCCAACAAGGCGGTTCTTACGGGAATACTCTCATCGGTATTTTTTCTTGTGCTTTCACAAAGCTGGATGCTTTACAATCCGAGTCCGAACGACACAATTATGCCGTCAATCAAGGCGGTTTTCTCAAACACTCCCCGAATGATTTTTGCATCACTTATTGTATATGCGATAAGTCAGCTGTTTGATGTGTGGCTCTATCACAAGTGGTGGAAGTTCACGGAAAAGAAATTCGGTGACAAGAGAAGATTTTTATGGCTGAGAAACAACGGTTCAACGCTTATCAGTCAAATTCTTAACACAGCCCTTTTCACCGCTTTTGCGTTCTGGGGAACTTATGATTTCGGAACACTCGTTTCAATCTTCCTTTCAAGCTATGTAATCTACATTTTCACAAGTCTGCTCGACACCCCTGCGGTGTATCTTGCAAGACTTATCCACGATAAAAAGGAACAGAAAAAGATTTCGGAATAAAAACAGCTTAATTGAATATTTTCAATAAAAAGACAAGTCGTCGCAATAATTTTTGCGGTGACTTGTTGTGCTTTTTCAGGATTTTGTGAATAAACCATAATATTATGCTTTTTATAATATACAACATTCCGCATTTTTATAGTCATTTTTTAACAATATGTGCGAAAATGGCTGATTTTATCCTGAATCACATAATTTTTTAAGATTTTTATTGACTTTTTCTGTATCAAATAGTATAATGAGGGCAAGTTAAATGCTTAATATTATTTATAAACTTAATTTTGGAGGTAAATATCATGCTTACTAAAAGTGAAGAAGAAATTATGTACTTATTGTGGGACCTCGATGAACCACTCACAAGCTCAGAAATTGTTAAGAAGGCTGTAAACAAAACATGGAAAAAGAGTTACATTAACCTTCTTATCAATTCTCTTCTCAAGAAGGACATGATTAAAGTTGTCGGTGTTAAGCAGATGACTAAGAACTATGCCCGTACTTTTGTTCCTACAATGACAAAGGACGCTTATGCAATCAAGCAGATTTCGGACAGACCGAATTTTGCCGACAGCGATATTCCGACTCTCTTCTCAGAGCTTATTGAGAGAACCGAAAGCTCAGATGTTTTTGATGAGCTTGAAGCTCTCCTTAAAAAGCGCCGTGAAGAACTCGGCAAATAATCTATGCAAATAAGTTTTTATTCATTCTTGTTTTCTATTGCAATAAGCAGCATTTTTATAGTGCTGCTTTACTTTTTCAGAAAAAAGGTTGCTTTTTGTAATTACTGCGGTCTTTATACGATTTTGGGATTGTATGTTGTAACATTTGTAAGAATGGTATTTCCGTTTGAATTCAAATTTACATATACAGTTTCCGATAAAAATGTGTATGCCGCAATAATGGATGTTCTGACTCCCAACAAAGATGTGCTGTTTGTTCCGGAATTCACATGGCTCAACCTGCTTGTAGCAGTATGGATTGCCGGAAGTGTGATATACATTTCACGGGTGATGATTAAGTATTACAAAGCAGTCAAAGCTCTGAAAGCAAATGTTATTGACGGCACACCCGAAATGCAGGCAAAGCTTGACCTCATTTCGCAAAAGTGCGGAATCAGAAGAAAAGTTAAGCTAAAAATTACCGATTGCGTTATCTCCCCTGTTACATACGGATTTTTCAATCTTGTTATTCTTATTCCGAATCGTGAATTTGACGACAGGGATTTTGGATATATCGCAACGCACGAATGCTGTCATATAAAAAACAAGGATATTTGGATTAAATTGCTGACGGAAATTTATTGCGGAATCTTTTGGTGGAATCCGTTTGCCCACCTTTTGAAAAAAGATTTAACCTACTGTCTTGAACTCAGGTGTGACAAGCGTGTTACAAGCAAGCTTAGCGAGAACAGATGTACTGTGTATTACGAAGTACTTGTAACGCAAATGAAAGCCTATAAAGAACAAAAAGAAAGTGAAAAGAGCGACAGGGAAACTGCACTGAAAAGTGCGCTTGTCGGAATGAGTTTTGTAACCAACGATAAGGGCGAAAAAATTATAAGCAGAATGGAAATGATTCTGTACCCGAAGAAAAAACAGACAATTATAAACAATGTTGTTACAGCTTTAATGGCATTGCTTGTTGTCGCTATATTCTTTGCTTCATACTGCTTTTTGATTGTCCCCGGTTGGGACGCCACATACGAGGATTGTGTAGCCGATCTCATTGAATCGGGTGAATACAATGATAATGTCGAAGTGTATGACGAAACAAATATGTATGTTTATGTTGAAAAAGACAAAACCACTCACCTCATTTTTGAGCCTTACGATGAAAAGAAAGGCATTGTCTATACAGACGACAATTCTATTATTATCCCCTATGAGCAAGTTGAGAACGGCGAATATAGTTACTGTCTTGTATTAAAGGAGAAATGACAGATGAAAAAGAAAGCCGCAAAAATTTTTACAGCATTTATTATGACAGCAATTATCGCACAGGGAACCGTTATGGTTGCAAGTGCAGCAGAAACAGATTCAACCCCCGACAGCGTTATAGTGATTGAAACCGCAACTCCTGACAGTTCATTTTTGGAAAGCGGTGCCGATTCAACTGCTATTCAGCCAAGAGCTGATGTTATAGTAAGAAAATGGCGTCGTGGAAGTCACGGACAGCTCCAGTACAGAAGATGGAATCAAACTAAACTAAAATGGGTTGACGACGAATGGATTGACTACAAAGGTTAATCAACAGTAACAACGAAGGCGAAACAGACACAAATCTGTTTCGCCTTAATTTTTTGTTTATTCAAAAAGATTCTGTTCCGACAAGTTGACGGATTCAACATCTTTAAGCTGACGCTGAATTTGACGGGTGCGAACTCCGACAAGCTTGTCAAGTTCCTTATTTGCCTGATCCAGTCTTTGCTGTGTCATTACAAGCACATCATTGAACTTGTCGAACTCGGTCTTTACACCGCCGAGTATTTTCCAAACCTCTGCACTTCTCTTTTGCACGGCAAGGGTTTTGAATCCCATTTGCAACGAATTGAGCAGAGCCGCCATTGTACTCGGACCTGCAATATTCACCTTATACTCACGCTGAAGGACTTCAACAAGTCCCATATTGACAACCTCGCTGTAAAGCCCCTCAAACGGAAGAAACATAATTGCAAATTCCGTTGTGTTCGGCGGATCAATGTACTTATCGTGAATATCCTTTGCCTCGCCCTTTATACGCTGAACAAGTGCTTTTTGTGCCGATTCAATGCGTTGCCTGTCACAGCTTTCAACCGCATCACGGAGAGCAGAATATGTATCGCCCGGAAATTTGGAATCAATAGGCAGATATACTGTACCGGCACCGTCAGAGGGCAGTTTGATTGCAAACTCAACAACATTTTTTGAGCCTTTTTTTGTTGCAATGTTTTCCTCATACTGTTCCTTTGAAAGGATTTCGGAGAGAATTGCACCAAGCTGAATTTCGCCGAGTATGCCCCTTGTTTTGACATTTGAAAGAACCTTTTTCAAATCGCCCACGCCTACCGCAAGCGTTTGCATTTCGCCGAGTCCCTTATAAACCTGTTCAAGTCTTTCGTTGACAAGCGAAAAAGACTTATTCATTTTTTCTTCAAGTGTTTTTTGAAGCTTTTCATCAACTGTCTGTCGCATTTCATCAAGCTGACGGAGATTTTCCCGCCTTATACTTTCAAGCTTTTCATCAACCGAGCGTCTGATATTTTCAAGGCTCTGAACATTGTCGGCTGAAAAGCTGTGAAGTCTTTGTTCAAGCTGAATCGCCCTGTCATTTTGCGACTGTGCAAAGCTTTGCTGATTGAGCAAAATCCTTTGAAGTTCGTCCTCCGTTCTGTTGTTATTATTCTTTTTGAGAACTGTTATTAATGTGACAACGCTGACAATGAGCGTTATTGCACAAAATAAAAGCACAATAATCTCGGATGTCGTAAACTGCATATTAAACCTCCCGAACAATAATTCGATTTCACAATTAAATAATATCATTCGGGAGTTTTTCTGTCAACTCAGGTATCGAATATTGTTTCAACCCGTTTCCGACAATTTTCAGGTGAATATACAAAACGGTCGATACGGTCGCTGTCGCAATAGTATTCGGGGCATTTCGGATTATATTTGTAATCAAAGGTGTCAATAATTATCAGTTTGATTTTCATTTTTTCGGGAATGATACTTTTTATGTAAACGCTCGCCTGCTGACCTGCACGGACTCCCTCTTTTGTTTCCGCAAGTCCTGCAAGATTTGGTGTAAGCTCCACAAAAGCACCGTAGTTTTCCACGCTTCGGATAATTCCCGACACGGTTTCACCGGCACAAAACCTTTCGGCATTTTCTTCCCATGTGCCGAGAAGCTCCTTGTGACTGAGGCTTATACGACCGTTTTCAACAGATTTGATAACGGCTTTGATATCCATTCCTACAGTAAATCTCTCGGCAGGGTGTTCAATCCTTGAAACCGAAATTGTGTCAATGGGCATAAGTGCAACAATTCCGCAGCCTATGTCTGCGAATGCACCGAAGTTTTCAAGATGAGTTATGCGGGCAGGCACAATATCTCCGCATCGCAACCTTGAAATGTATGCGTCAAGACATTTGCGTTGTGCTTTTTCACGGGAAAGCATTACAATCGGTTTGCCGTTTTCGTCCTCGGTTATGTCGGTGACAACGAAACAAACGGGACGGTTAACCCTTGAAATCACGGCTATGTCACGAACCGAGCCGTCCTTAATTCCGATTGCACCCTCCTCCCTCGGAATTATGCCTTTTATGCCTGCAAGGTCAACAATAAGGTTGTGACTGCTGTCGCACACACAAGCCTTTGCCTCAAGAATCTTTTCGCTGTTTTTTGCATCCTCAAGCATCTTTAATGAGTGAAGTATATTTATGTTTTCCTGTTCGGATATAAGTTTTCCTTCGGGTAAATATTCTGACATTTTAAAGCCTCCGTCATATTTAGGTTTACAGAAAATCATATGAAAAAGTTTTCTGTCTTATTACACGGACGCAATTTTTTGCAGAAAAATTTTATTGCATTTGCTACGCTTTCCTTCATAAAAAGCGGCAAACTTGCATTTTTATTTCATTTATGATATAATAAGCATGAAAAGTACGATGAAATCTGAGCTTTTGTTGAGTGCTTATTATACGAATTTATATCCCCCTCAAATTTTGCCATGCAAAATTTTTGATGGGTGATTGTACCATAATGCACTTTGTGATTATGGTACAAAAAATGTGTGTGTTTTAGAATAAAATCCAGATTAGAAGAGCCGAGGTTGTTTTTTGGAAACTTTGAAAACATTACATAACAACGAGGCTTGACAGGAAGGAAACAAATCTATGAATACTTACAATCTTAAAAAAATGTTTGCCGTATCGGTTGCATCAATTATGTGTGTTTCTGCATTGGCGTTTTCGGGTTGCGGTGACAAGAAGGCTGAAGTCTCGCAGACTCCCGACGAAACAACACCTGCAACTACTGCCGTAAGCACGGCTGATGAACCTACCGCACAGAACTATCTTGAAAGCATCGGCATTGATACCGCTACTCTCGGAATCAATCCGAACATTATTCACGATTCAAACCCTGTCGGTTTTCAGCTTGATATGCCGAAGAACGGCGATACAATCGCAGTTGTTCACACCTCATACGGTGACATAACAATGCGACTTTTCCCCGAACAGGCACCAAAGACCGTTACAAACTTTGTAAACCTTGCAAAAGCAGGAAAGTATAATAATTCACTTTTCAGCAAAGTGACAAAAGACTTTATGATCAACGGCGGTTACTGCGGTACAAGCTCGTACGGCGAGGCTTTTGAAGATGAATTTTGCGACAGGCTTTTCAATATCAGAGGCGCTGTTGCAATGTCAAACACAGGTGCGGACACAAACGAAAGTGCATTCTTCATCAATCAGAAAACTGCCGAAACATATAAGAATGAAGGCGGCTGGGAACATCTTGCAAGTCAATGGGATTCTATCAAAACCCAGCTTGCAAACTACAAGGATTCAAACCTTCTGACTGCATTCATTGAGAAAAACGGCACAAACTGTTACGATACCGACAGCGTTCCCGACAGCGTTAAAAAGCTGTATGAGGAAAACGGCGGAAACGCCTATCTTGACGGTGCATACAATGCGGTTGACAGAGGTTACACGGTATTTGCACAGGTAATTGACGGAATGGATGTTGTTGATAAAATCGCCTCGGCTAAGGTTGACAAGGATGACATTCCCGTTAAGAACATTGTTATCAAAAGCATTAAGATTACACAATATAAAGAGGAATCAACAACTCAGGCAGATTCGACATCTGCCAAAAGCGTCACACAGCCGACCACAGTCGGATAAGGAGCGGTTATGAACAGAATGCCCGTTGCAGCGATTATGTATGATTTTGACCGTACCCTATGTACGAAGGATATGCAGGATTACAGCTTTATCCCCCGTCTTAATATGACCGAAGACGAGTTCTGGAAATTTTCAAACGAACTCGGTCAAAGCGAACATATGGACTCAATTCTTGCGTATATGTACGCAATGGTAAAAATGTCCCGTGAAAGGAATATGCCTCTTTTGCGAAATGACCTTGTTGAAATGGGAAAAAATGTTGAGTTTTTTGACGGCGTAAAGGATTGGTTCAAAAGGATTTCCGACTTTGGCGAAAAGCTTGGAATGCAGGTTGAACATTATGTAATTTCTTCGGGTATGAAAGAAATTATTGAAGGTACGGAAATCAGCAAAAACTTTAAAAGCATTTTTGCATGTGAATTTCTTTACGATGAAAACGGCAATGCCGTATGGCCTAAAACCGATGTAAATTACACCAACAAAACGCAGTTTGTTTACAGAATCAACAAAGGTGTTCTTGATGTTGCAAATGATGTTGACCTCAACCGTTCAATGCCGGAGGACAGCAAACGGGTTCCGTTCTGCAATATGATTTACATAGGCGACGGTCTTTCAGATGTTCCGTGTATGAAAATGATGAAAGCCTACGGCGGGTATTCAATTGCGGTTTACCGAAAAAAGGACAGTAAGGTTGAGGACTTGCTGATGAAAGACAGAGTTGATTTTATCTATCCTGCCGACTATTCGGAAAACACAGGTCTTGACCTCACCGTTAAAAATATCATCAGAAAAATGGCTGTCTGCGGTCTTTTGTACGATGAAAACCATGAGCAGAAAAAAGAAATTCTCGGAAGATAATTTCGGTTGAATAAAAAATGTCAAGTATCAAAACGATGCTTGACATTTTTCTTTATTTGGTTTAATATAATTGTAGAAGAGAGATACCTGCGATAAGCGGATTCTCCACTTGTTGGTTAGAAGCTAACCGCCAAGGGTTCGAATTTTGGGCGGTTAGTTTCTTTTTTATTTAAGTGTACATATTGCTATGTACTAAAAAGAAGTCATTTTTTGTTACCGAAAACTTGGTAACAAAGAGCGATAACGCTGACGATTAAAGTGCCGAGTAAACATACATCGGAAATTGTCATGGTTATCACCTCCTCTTGTGAGGAGAAACCGCCTACCGTTTAATGCAGGTATCACGGTTTTATTCTAACAGTTTAATTCTTATTTGTCAATTTAATTTTCAGACGGCAGTTCTTTACGGACTGCCGTTTTTTTGCATATATTCTGCATAACCTAAAAACATATCTTCACATCTGAAGTTGGTCTGTATTTTACGAAAAAGACTTGCAATAAAAAAGCAAATCAAATATAATTTAAGTAGAGAGCGTTGCTCAGATTCAATTATTGTATAAAAAATATAACAACAAATTTTAACACAAAGGGACAAATAATGAATAAATTTCAACTTATAACCAATGAGGTAAAAAAAGTAATAAACGGTAAAGACAGGGCGGTTGTCACCACTCTGCTTGCGTTGCTCACAGGAGGAAACATTCTTATTGAGGATATTCCGGGTGTGGGAAAAACAACAATGGCGGTTGCGTTTTCAAAGGCGCTCGGTCTTGAATACGGCAGAGTACAGTTCACTCCCGACACTTTGCCGTCAGATATCACGGGCTTTGCGGTCTATAACAAGGATACAGGAAAATTCACTTTCAACAAAGGCGCTGTATTCTGTAATCTTTTTCTTGCAGACGAGTTAAACAGAACTTCAAGCAGAACTCAGGCGGCTTTGCTTGAGGCAATGGAAGAACGGCAGGTTACTGTTGAAGGCAACACTTTCAAGCTTGAAAAGCCTTTTTCTGTTATTGCAACGCAAAACCCGACAGGAGCGTCGGGAACACAGCTTTTGCCTGATTCACAGATTGACCGATTCACGGTAAGGCTTTCAATGGGATATCCCGACAGCGATGCGGAATGTAAAATGCTGCTTAACAGAAGCGGTAAAAATCCACTTGACTCAGTAAACTGCATTGTATCCAAAAATGAATTTCTTGAGATGCAGTCGGAGGTTCAGAATGTTTTCGTCAGCGATGATATGGCAAGATATATTGTGTCACTCATTTCGGCATCAAGAAAGCATCCGTTGCTTTCAAGAGGTGCAAGCCCGAGAGCAACGCTTTCACTGACCGATATGGCAAAGGCTGTTGCATTTGCCGAGGGCAGAGACTACATTGTGCCGGGAGATGTGCAGAATATTTTTATCTGCACCGTAAATCACAGGATAATTCTCAACGCAAAAGCCTCTGCATCAAAAAAGAACAGCGAAGAAATTCTGCACGAAATTCTCAGAAAAACTCCAAAGCCGAGGACTTGAAAATGATAAGGAACATAATAATTTATCTTTGTCTGCTGACGGGAACATTTTTGTTCAGCATTTTTTATTACGCCTGGTTCTCATGGTTTTTGTTCCTGACGGTTGTTTCAATTCCGATAATCTCGCTTTTGCTGAGTCTGCCTTTTATGATACGGAGTGTACGCTCAGATATTGAAATTTTTGCAAAAGAAAATGTTTTTATCAAGGATGAGTTTTACATTGCAATATCAGGCAAGAAGAAGGAACCGCTCTTCTGCCCTATGCTCACGCTGAATATAAAATCAACCAACCTTACAGCAAATCTTTGTGAAAACATAAAAATCAGATTTTCGGGTACATTTACAAAGCCGTTAATCAGACAATGCAACAGTCTTACACAGCATTGCGGACAGCTTGACATTGTATGCAAAAACGGTAAAGTTTACGATATGCTCGGTATATTTTTTCTTCCGATCAGGATTAAAAAGCGTAGCTTTGTTCGTGTTCTTCCAAAACAACAAAAACCGAAAATTATCCCCGACAGCAGTAATTTCACGGTTACGGGGTACAAGCCTAAGCCTGTAGGCAACAGCGAAATTTATGAACTTCGTGAATACCGTCACGGTGACAGTCTGCGCAATGTTCATTGGAAGCTTTCGTCAAAAAGCGATGGGCTGATTGTAAAAGAACCGAATGTTCCGATAATCAAGAACTGTCTTATAATGCCTTTTTTCGGAGATAATGCAGACGAAAATGATGTTGTTTTTGCAAAGCTGATGTATGTCTGCCGATATATGATTAAGAGCATAGGCATTTGCTTTGCCTGTGACAGAAACGGCAATCCTTTTGAGATAAGATGCGAAAGCGATATATTAAACTATTTTTCCGCACTCTATCTAAACACGGAAAGCAGCTTTGTTGCCGGTACAAATGATTTTCAGCATTACAATATTTTTGCCGATCGTGAGGAGGTTGACTTGTTGTGAAAAACAAAACAAGCTTTACGATTGACATTCTTCTATGCGTAACATTGATTTCAAGCCTGTTTTACTGTCTTGTCACCTCTTTTGATATAAAAACAGAATGGTACATCATAGTAGTTCCTACGGCAATTTTCTGCACAATTTACGGATTGCTTGCCTCCCTTGTCAAAAAGTCGGGTGTACTGTTTATCAGCGTAGCAATCACTATGATTGTTTTTGTATTTACTTTGCTGTTTTCACTTGAAAGCATACTTGAGCAATTGAGTTATGTTATTACTCAAGCTTTAAAACTGCTTTCGCAATATCTTCCCGTACAGAACAAAATTATTTTGGGAGATACCCTCGGCACAAGCGCAACAGGACTTTTTGTGTTTATTTCGGCAATACTGAGTGCAGTTTTTACAATCAGCCTGATACGATACAAGCGTATTTTGATTCCGTCATTGCTGTCAATGGTACTGCTTGTCCCCTGCTTCATTCTTGTAAACACTCTTCCGTCGCTCGTTTGTCTTTTTATTGCAATTGCAAGTCTTATTGCCTTGTACATTTCAAAGAACACACGCAAATTCAGGCCGTCACAGAGCGGTGTGATTGCGGCAATTTCATTCGGAACAATGCTTGTTGTGATGACAATTCTGCTTGCGTTCAATCCGATTGAAAAATATGAGCGATTTGACTGGCAGGAAAACCTTTTGCAGAGCATTGAAAACGGCTTTAATATTGATGACGGACGAAAAACTACCGCAGAAAAAAACCTTAATGAAATCAAAGGTTCACTTGAAGAAAAAGAAAATCTCAGCGATATTTCTCCGCTGACTCAGACGCATACACCTGTTATGACGGTCACTTCGGCAGTTGGCGGTAATATTTATCTCAAAGGCACAGCATATGCCGACTACAGGGACAATATATGGAGTATCATTTCCGACAATGATGCCGCAAGATATCCGCAGGATTTCGTACCGTTTACGGCAACAATCGGAAACAATGCTTTAACCGATACAAGGGTTCATATGCTGAATGAAAGTAAGATTGCCTATGTTCCCTACTTCTTGGAAAGTCTACCCGACAATCTCAATTCGGTTGCCGATGTGTGCGTAAAAAACGATACGGATAAAAACGAATTTAATTATTCGCACTATCCGTTTTATGCCGAAAACACATTCAGATACAATAATTCAGCCGAAGCGGAAGATTACAAAGCATTTGTGTATGACACCTATCTTGAAATTCCGAGAAAAACACAAATTGAATTGCGTAGAATTGCAGACCAAGAGGGCTTTCTCGACTCGGAGCTTACCGTTTCCGAAAAGATTGAAATGGTAAAGAACTATATTTCAAACAGTAAAACCTATTCGTTGAAAACTCCGAAAATGCCGTCGGGCAAAGATTTTGCAACTTGGTTTCTCAACGAGAGCGACACGGGATATTGTGTTCATTTTGCCACGGCAGGCACGCTTATGCTGAGGACACTCGGGATTCCGGCACGATATGTTACAGGCTACTATGCAACCGCATACGCAAATCAAACCGTGACCGTAACAACCGACAACGCTCACGCATGGATTGAGTATTACAGCGATACGGCGGGTTGGATTCCGCTTGAATGTACACCGTCATCGTTTCAGCCGGCAAGGTATGTCGGCTCTCAAAGAGCAAGTGGCGGCAGTACGGACACAAATCAGCCAACAACCGTTGAACCGACAACAGCACCGACTGCTCCGATAAACGGCACGGTTTCTCACAGCACAAAGCCGAAAAATGACATTAAATCTTCATTTGAATTTAACGGATTTACAATCGCTATGATGTCATTGGGAATTGTTGCCCTTGCTTTAATCGCAATTTTCTCAAGAAGAATTATCATTATCAAAAAGAGAAAACAAAGATTTGAAACAGGAAGAAACAATAAAAGAGCAATCTGCATTTATAAAGAACTTAAAAATCTAACGAAAATTTCACATATTCTGATTACAGATGAAGTGAAATCCGTGTATGAAAAGGCGAGGTTCAGCAATCACACGATAAGCGATGATGAACTGAAGATTATTGAAAACGCTTACTATAATTCTGTTGAAGAAATTTACAATAATCTCCCTCGCATCAAAAAGCCGTATTACAAGTTTATAAAGGCAATAAAATAAGAAATGCTCTCGTACAATGCGGGAGCGTTTTTACACAACAAAAGGCTCTTGAAAACAACTCAAGAGCCTTAGATTTTGCTTTATACTATTTAAAAAGATTCTTTTTGTCATAATAATCCTTATCGACAAACTCATCCTTTTCGTCAAGATTGCTGTCACTGCTCTTGAAAAGTCCCGAGCCAAAACGATAATCGTGATTTGCCATTCTGCGAATTCCGTAAGCAAGAATTGCAACACACACCAAAAACCAGAAAACTAACCAAAACATAAACAACACCTCTCAAAAGCAATACAATGTTAATATTTTTGTTTAGCTGATTATATCATTGCAGCATTATATTGTCAATATATTTTTATTAATATTCATTAATAAATGTAAGAACTTTTCTTACTGTTTCAACACTCAATTTATCAGTGTTGCCGTATTTGAGAAAAGAATTGACATTACCTGCATTAAGGTTCAATTCCTTATAAATGCGGTAGTTTGTAATACACTTTTGCTGTTTAACTTCACAGATTTTTTTATACATCAAATTTTTGATTTTTGTTTCATTATTGTGTTTGTTTAATCTGTAAAGGTAGTTATCATAGATTGTTTTGTACTCGCTTAATTCTTTTTCGGAAACATATTTTTCAACATTATTGTCTGTAATTCCCGAAAGTTTTTCGCAACCGTCATTAAGATAGTCGTACTTTTTAAGAAGTTTATTCTTTAAATTTTTATCGGTAAACATCATAAGATAAAGGCATAAAGCATCTTTAAGGCGAAAATTATTTTCGGCAAGTTTTGAAAACGAGTACAACGATGTTCCGCCCACTCCCGACAATTCCTGTAGTTGTGAGAGAAGATATCCTTTAAATGTCAACGCTCTCATTTAAACCTCTCCTTGTAATCTTTATAATGCTCTAAAAGAATGTTTTTATCAAAATCAGTCAACATTCCATAACAAACATCATCAACAAGTCTATCGAGCAAATCCCAATCTAAGGAATTGTAAACTAACTCATTTTCGATATCCTCTATATCTTTTCCTCGCATTGCACACAATTTTGACACTACCAAATCTTCAAGTGACAGAGTGTAAAAATTAACTTTCTTTGTTGGTATATTAACCTTTACAATTCGTTCAAGATAGTTTTCAGGAAAATTTATCCTATAAGCATTTACATTCATATTTATATTGTACAGTTCTAAAAGCTGTTTTATTTCATCACTTGCATCAATTGAATCAATATCGTGTGTTGATCTGTAAATTTTCTTCATTAATACAAGAGCACTTCCGCCTGCAATAACACAGGTGTAGACATCATCAGAGGTATCAATCAACGCCATATCTCTATCAACCTGTAAAAGTCTTTCAATAATTTCTTTTTCGTATAAATTCATTGCTACACCTCTTTATATATTTTGTTTTCAATAATAGTATTATTCAATTTCTATTATATTTAAAAAAATTTTTTTGTCAACAAAAAATTGTAATTTACCAACATAATTTTGCAAGTTAGGGTTCGGTACTGTTAATTTTCTTTTTAATATGGTAAAATGGTTGATGAACGGAGGGAATGCGATGTTTAATGTTACAATCCGTCAGGTTGGGATTGAGGAACGGGAAGAAATTATAATTTGCTGTCATGAAATCAGCGACGAGGTTATGTCGCTTGCAAACAGCATTAAGGGACAGAAAAGTTTTCTTCTTGCATCAAAAGACGGTGAGATGTTCAAACTTGACACAAAGGAAATTTTCTACATAGAATCGGTTGACAACAAAACCTTTATATACTGCAAAAACAATGTTTATGAAACCAAACAAAAGCTGTATGAGCTTGAAGAAATTTTAAAAGGAACAAAATTTTTCAGATGTTCAAAGTCGATGATACTGAATATCGGTAAAATCCGTTCCGTGTCACCGTCTGTCAACAGCCGTTTTGAGGCAAAGCTTGTAAACGGTGAAACGGCAATTATTTCAAGGCAGTATGTGCCGACCTTGAAGAAAAAGCTTGGAATGTGAGGTATTGTTATGAATGATTCTTTAAAAGAAATTATAAAGGAAGTCATAAAGGACTTTTTCATAATCACGGTTGCAATGCTTTTTGTTGTAAGCCTTGCAAATTCAATTGCGCTAATCGAATACTATCCCCCCTATTTTCCGTGGGTTGTAATGGGAACAGGTGCGGTAACTTCAATTCCGACTCTGCTTTTTTACTTTAAAGAAGAACCCACCAAACTGCAGGCTCGCATACGAATTGTCATTCATTTCTGCCTTATTCAGGCAATTGTTATGACCGAGGGATTTTTGCTTGGTTGGTACAAGAATTTTCCTATGGCGCTTTTGGTTTTTGCAATGATTACCGCCGTATATCTGCTGACATTTCTTTTCAGCTACATTACACGGACAAGCACGGCAAAATCAATTAATGAATCGCTCAAAAAATTTAACGCTGACGAGGATTATCAGGACGAATAACTGCATTTTGACATACAAAATCGCAACTTACTCCCCTCTTTTTGCAACACAGCTAAAATTGCTTTTCTTTTGAATTGCAAGGTGCTACTATGTTGACAGAAGGAGGGGATTTTTAATGAGTAACATAATCGAAGTTAAAAATCTTGTAAAGAATTATAAAGATGTTCACGCAGTAAATGATATATCATTCACGGTTGAAGAAGGTTCGTTTTTCGCATTTCTCGGAATTAACGGTGCAGGTAAATCAACCACAATCAACATTCTTTGTACGGTGCTTGAAAAAACATCGGGCAATGTTAAAATCGGCGGATATGACCTTGACAAAGAAAAGAACAAAATCAAGGAGCTTATCGGAATTGTTTTTCAGGGTTCTGTACTTGACAAACAGCTTACCGTTAAAGAAAATCTTGAATCGAGAGCGTCATATTACGGACTCAACAAAAAAGAAATCGCCAAAAGAATTGAGAGCCTTACACAAACCTTTGACCTTTCGGAAATTCTCAAAAGAAAATACGGCACATTGAGCGGCGGTCAGCGCAGACGGGTTGACATTGCAAGGGCGCTTATTAACCGACCGAAGCTCCTGTTTCTTGACGAACCGACAACGGGACTTGACCCGAAAACAAGGCTGCAGGTGTGGGAAATCATCCACAATCTTCGCAAAGAAACAGGACTTACGGTATTCCTCACAACTCACTATATGGAAGAAACAGTTGACTGCGACAATGTGGTGATTATTGATTCGGGCAAAATTGTTGCCAACGATTCTCCGCATAATCTCAAAAAAGATTATTCGTCAAACAGCCTTGTTTGGTACACGGAAGAAAATTCTGAAAACGATAATCTTCTCAAGGCCGATAATCTCTATTTTGAAAGAGTCGGAGATGCATATAAAATCAAAATCAAGGACAGCAGACAGGCTCTTGAAATCACAAACAAACATACTGAAATTGTCGATTTTGAGATTATCAAAGGCAATATGGACGATGTATTTCTGACCGTAACGGGTAAAAGGCTGGGTGACTGATATGAAATTTCAAAGAACACTTTGCTCATACAAGGGTATGACAAAACGAAATATAAAGGTATATTTAAAGGACAAAACCGCAATTATCTTCTCCATGATGACGCAGATTATCATACTCGGATTATATCTTTTATTTCTCAAGCAGAATTATGTAGATTCAATGACTTCAATGCTTGACGGCTTCAACATCAAAACAGAGGACAATTTGATTAACGCACTTGTAAATTCATGGCTTGTATCGGGCGTTATCGGAACATCTGTTGTTACGGTTGCAATGAACTCGCTTTCGGTAATGATTTCCGACAAGCAGAACAAGATTGACTACGACTACAACGCGTCTTCCGTAAAGGGCAGTACGGTTGTTCTCTCCTACTTTTCGGGTGCGGTTGTAAACACAATTGTAATCAGCGCAATTTTGCTGACGGCAGGCATCGCATTTTCGTGCATATCGGGTTCAAGCCTTCCCGAATTTACAGAGCTTTTAAAATTATACGGACTTGTGATTTTAGGCTCTGTTTCGGCTGTACTTATTCTTATGTTTGTTGCGTCATTCTTCAAAAAGAATTCAACCTATGCCGCATTTAACACACTTATTTCGGTTGCAATCGGTTTTGTAATCGGTGCATACATTCCCGTCAGCCAGTTTTCGGACGGAGTTCAGACATTTGTAAATCTTATCCCAGGCTCACACATTGCGGCTATGATAAGAAATGTGCTTGTCAGCCCGTGCATTAACGATATTTCGACCTCACTCGCAGGAGCAGACCACGGAATGTTTGCCGCTGAGGCAGAAAAAGCGTTTGCAACCAACCTCAACCTTTTCGGAAACGAAGTGGATTTCACATTTATGATGATGTACTCAATCGGTGCAATCTTACTTTTCCTTGTCCTCAACCTTGTATCATTCAGATTCAGTTCAAAACGCAAGGACTGATTTATGGCAGATAAAAAGCCGACACTCCGAAAAGTGTCGGCTTTTTTATATATAATTACTTCCAAACTTCTTCTGCAATTTCTTTTACAAGAGCAAGCTTTGCCCACTGCTCTTCCTCGGTAAGCTTATTACCGATTTCACATGATGCAAAACCGCACTGCGGACTGAGATACAATCTGTCAAGCGGAATATACTTTGCCGCCTCATGAATACGATTGATTACAGTCTGCTTATCCTCAAGAACAGGTGACTTTGTTGTGATAAGACCGAGAACAACCTTTTTGTCACCGCTCACATATTTTAACGGTTCAAAACCGCCTGAACGCTCATCGTCAAACTCAAGATAATAAGCGTTGACATTTTCTTCACCGAAAAGTTTCTCTGCAACAGGATCATATGCACCGCTGCTGAAGTATGCAGAATGATAGTTACCTCTGCAAACATGAGTATTGATTACGAGGTCATCGGGCTTACCCTCAATTGCAAGGTTGTTTACCTTGAGAAGTTTCTCACTGATACTCTTAAAATCTGCATCCTCGCCATAGCGGATTACGCTACCCTCCGCAACAAGAACGCCCCATGTGCAGTCGTCAAACTGGATATTTCTGCAACCTGCATCGTAAAGGTCTTTGATTACCTTTTTGTATCCGTTTGCAATATCGTTGATAAGTTCTTCATCTGTCGAATAGAACTTCCTTGTCGTTTCAATATTTGCAGGAATGATGAACTGCTGGAAAAACTGTGCGGGAGCAGGAATTGTCTGCTTTGCTACTGTGTTTTCATCCTCAAGAGCCTTTACAAATTTGTAATGTTCAACAAACGGATGACTGTCAACCGAAATTTTGCCGGAAAGCCATGTATCGTCAATCAAAGCCTGTTCGCCGTGGAATGTAACACCGTTTTCAGTTTTTTTGTGTTCAACTCCGTTAAATCCCCACATGAAGTCAAGATGCCATGTTGCTCTGCGGAATTCACCGTCGGTAATCGCTTTTATACCGGCTTTTTTCTGTTTTGCAACAAGGTCAAGAATAGCCTTGTCCTCAACTGCGGTAAGCTCTTCTTTTGTGATTTTACCGTTTTCAAAATCAAGTCTTGCTTTTTTAAGATAATCGGGTCTTAAAAAGCTGCCTACTGTTTCAAATCTAAATGGTGTGTGCTGTTTACTCATCTTAAATACCTCCGTGGAAATTTGATGAGTTAATTATATTATGAATTCACAGACTTGTAAAATACTTGTTATCAGCCGTTTGCTATTAGTTTTTCTTATATCAAATATGTTTCTTTAAAGCCTCAATATATGCCTCGGCAAGGTTACTGTGCAGAATCTTTTTATTTTCGATATAACCGATTTTCATATTGCCCTCTTCATCAAGGGGGATTGCGGTTATATTATCACCGTTAAGCTCATTGTCGATTACACCGCTGCAAACTGTGTAGCCGTTGAGTCCGATTAAAAGGTTGAACAGGGTTGCTCTGTCTGTCACTCTGATATTTTTTGTACGCCCGACCGTGCTGAAAATTTCTTCCGAATAATAAAAAGAATTATGCTCCCCCTGTTCAAACGAGAGATACGGATAATCGGCAAGCTCCTCCATTGTAACGGATTTTTTGTCTGCAAGCGGATGGTCGGTTGATACAAACACATGGGGCTTTGCCGTAAAAAGCTCGGTGAATGTCAGCGACTTTGATTTTATAATTTTCATCAGCGCATCTTTGTTAAAGCTGTTGAGATAAAGAATTCCGATTTCGCTTTTCATCTTTGCAACATCGTCAATAATTTCGTAGGTTTCGGTTTCACGAAGTGAAAAATCGTACTCCTCGCCTGCAAACCGTCGGATAAGATCAACAAATGCATTGACTGCAAACGAGTAGTGCTGGGTTGAAACGCAGAACTGTTGCTTTATCTTTGTTCCCGACTTATACACTCCCTCAAGCAGGCTTGCCTGTTCAAGAACCTGTCGTGCATAACCGAGAAATCTTTCACCCTCATTTGAAGTTACAACGCCCTTGTTTGTGCGTGTAAAAATCTTTATGCCCATTTCCGTTTCCAACTCACGGATTGATGTTGTAAGTCCCGGTTGGGAAATAAAAAGTTCTTTTGACGCTTCACTCATTGAGCCTGTGCGGGCAACGGTGACAACATATTTCAACTGTTGCAAAGTCAACCTTGTTCAATCCTTTCAAAAACAAATTCCCTCATTCAACATAAAAAACACGGTTTTCTCTTCTCGGTGAAGTTTTGGGATATTCACCGTTCACATAACCGATAACGCAGTGACCGATACCCTCATAGTCACCCTCAATGCCGAGTGATTTGAGAATTTCTTTGCCCTCTTTGCTTTCAAATTCTTCCTTTGCACGGTGAATCCAACAGCTTCCGAGTCCCTCATCATGGGCGGCAAGCATAAGATTTTCCATTACAAGAGTACCGTCATACAGATATGTAGGCGCAGCTTTGTCGGCAAGCACAATCAGAACAACGGGAGCGTTATAGAACGGATCAACATCTTTTCCCATAATTTCGGCATTCATTCTTGAAAGCCTGTCACGCATTTCTTTGTTTGTAACGGCAACGATAATAACCGGCTGTCTGTTCATTCCTGACGGTGCATACAGACCTGCGGAAATGATTTCGTCAATAATTTCCTTTGGCGGCATTTCAGACTTAAAGCTTCGGACGCTTCTTCTTGATTTCAGCTTTTCGATAAATTCACTCATTATGTAAACCTCTCAGTCCTCATAAAATTTTGCAAAATCCTCAACAGATTTTCTCTTCGGTCTTACGATTTCGGAATCAGTGTAACCAACTGCGATAACGCTGACAACAGCCTCTGTTTTGGGAATGTCAAATTCTTTTCTGAGCTTTTCACCGTCACGGATACCCATAACAAGGGTTGAAATGCCGAGTTCGGTTGCCTTTAGCAAAAGTGCCATATTGTTAAGGCCGAGATCGTAATATCCCCAGCCGTTGCCGATTTCAGTCACGGCAGTACCGTCTTTGTCAAAACCCGAACGGTTGAGAACAACTGTTGTCACGATATATGCAGACGCATTTTCTGAATTTTTTCTGTTAAATTCAGGGAGTGCCTCTCTTACGGCATCCTTACTTTTCTCGCCTGTTGCAACATAAAAGCGCGGCGTCTGCGAGTTCTTCCACGAAGGAGCAAGATTTGCCGCCGACAGCATTTCGTCAAGCAGGCTTTTGTCAACTTTTTTATCTATATAATGTCTTGTGCTTTTTCTGTTATTTAAAGCCTCAGATAATTCCATAATCAAACCTCCAAAATTTTTATACCTATATTGTACCAATGGAGTGGGAATTAATCAAGGGTTAAAGCAGAATATAGAACAAAATCGGTATCGTAAAAACTGCCGTCAGCTGTGACACAAGCGCCATACTTGCACCGTCATCGGGACTTTTTCCGTAGGCTGACGGAATGATTACCGTGTTAAGTCCAAGCGGCATTGCATTTGCGCAAAGTGTTGCAACAACTGCCTCCTGAGGTGCGTTAAAAAGCTTTAACACAAGAACCGAAACCGTTGGCAGAAACACAAGGCGGATTCCTGCAACAACATAGGTCTGCCATTTGCCGAAAAGATTTGCAAAGCTGTAGCCGCCTATTACAAAGCCTGTCAGAATCATTGCAATCGGAGACATACAGGCAGCGGTTGAATTGATTATTGTTGTGACAAGTCTGAATTTCGGAATCGGCAATAAACCGAGAATTGCTCCGATAAAAATTGAAACAAAAATCGGATTAACAAAATTTTTCATTGAAAATTTGCCGTGTCCGTTCGGCACAAGCCACGCAATTCCTATTGAATAAGTAAACAGATTAAGCGGTAAAGTGAACATAAGATAGTCGAAAAGCTCCATGCTTTCTGCGCCGTATATTCCCGACACCATTGCAGTTCCGACAAATCCGAAATTTGAAACGGAAATTGAATAGCGGTACACCTTTTTCAGATATTCCGTCTTACCAAGAAATCTTGAAACGGCAAATCCCGTTGCAATACAAAACAGCAGAACCCCCGTGCTGTAGGCAATGAACACCCATTTTTCGCTTATGTTTTTTACTGTACAATTGGTGCGGAATGTGTTAATTACAACGGCGGGCATAAGAATTCTGTTCTCAAGCTTTGAAAAAATTTCGGCTGAATTTTCCGGCAGAAATCCGCCCTGTCGGATTGTAAAACCGATAAATATAAACGAAAACAAAACCGCAATCTGAAAAATCACCGATGAAAAAATCTCCACAAATTCATCCCCTTTTAAAGCCAAAACACCCCCAGTCCGAGGGGCTGAGGGTGTAAGCTTCAAATCAAATTACTTGCAGCTGCACTTTGCTTCAAAGCTCTGGCAGTCCGTACACTGACAAACAGTCGGATTTGCCTCGTGAGTTCCGACCTTGATTGCTTCAAGCGAACAGTAGTCCTTTGTGCTGTTGTGATGCTTACAGTTTGTTACCGAGCACATAATGCTTTGGTTACAATATGCATTGTTTTCCATAGTATTCATTCTCCTCATTCATTTTTGCGGATTAGCCGCTTTTTATATTGTTTCTGCATTTTGCGGATTTATACCGCACACTTTGAAACATCTGCAATAAAATGTATTGAGGTGAATTACATGAATGTTGTATCGGCTGTTTTTCTTGTTGTTTTTGCCGTAATCGGAATTTGTGCATTTGTCCGTGAATTAACATTTTTTCTCTTTCGTAACAGAAAAAATAATACCGTTATGTTTGTTGCTCCCGTCAGCGGAAAATGTGAAAATGCTGAATATATTTTGCGAAGTGCTGCCGCAAAGGTAAAATGGATAAGCAGAGGAAGAAATGACTGTGTAATTTGCCTTGACTGCGGTATGGACGATGAAACAAAAAGAATTTGCCAAAAAATATGTCGTGACTACGGCTTTGCAAAGCTTTTGACAAAACAGGAATTTTTAAAAATGATAAAGTAAAAATCCAAACGAAATTTAAACAAAAATACTGCCACGGAATATGCCGAGGTTTTATAAGGCAGTATGATAAAACTGAATAAACCCAAGACATTGCCATGGCAGTATGAGGCTTTGACTGTAAAAGGTCAAAGCCTTTTTCTTCAATCTCGGATACATTCTTTTGCCGCTTCGGTATAAGCTGTGATTCAAAGCTCGAATCACGGTCACGGAGCTTGTAATAATAATGACCTATCCCTCATATGCCGATGAATTGATTTTTGACCGGACAACAATGCTTGTCATAAACGGAGCAGAAAAAATGATTTCGGCTCTGTTTCAATAATCAACCTCTTCTCATCAATCAACAACACCTTGCCAAAAACAGATAAAACAAACACTTCTTTTGTGATGAGAGTCTCAATGCTTTGACAGAACACTACAACAACAAACTGCACACAATCATTGACTACCAGTTAATGATAAAATATCTGTTTCATTATCACAATTCACTCCAAAATCGATAAATTTCACAAAAGGTATTGTATCTATGCCAATTTCTTCCGAAATATCTCTTATATTTGTAGAAAATCCATCATCAAATTTTCCGCATAAAATTAACAATCCCATAATTGAATCATTTTGATCAAACGAAGATAAAGAAAATAAATACTTATAAATTAGCTCTTGAAGTTGATGTTTTATAACTTGATGTTTTTGACTTAATTTAGCATCCAACACATAATAAATATCACCAGACGAATTATTTATTTTTATCAAATAATCCGGTGTATAATAACATTTTTTGTTATTCTTACCGGTTCTTGTTATGCCAAAAGACGAACAACGAAATAGTTTAATTTTATTTCTATCTTCTTTTGAAATACCGCTATAAATTTTAGGTTGAAAATAAACAGTTATATTTACATCATTTTTACAAAAATTGAAAGTGTTATTATAGCGAGTATTTTTATAGTATTTATCTTCAGAATAAGTAAATATATATCCATTTTTAAATTCATATCCATTTGTTATAAACATACTATTTATCTTCAACAAACAATAATACTCATATATTTTGCTTGTAGATATAAAAGAAAGAATAAATTCCTCTTTGGCTAAATTATATCTACCACTATTGAACCACTTATACATGATTTCAAACATCTGTCGGTATTGAATAATATTTTTAAATACATTTGTAAATTCGGGGGCACTTGTTAATTGTATTTTTGAAGTATTAAGTATTTTTTGATAGCTAAAGTATATAACATTAAATTCTGATTGCAATTTAATTATATCGGTTCTATATTTTTCTAGAGCAATTCTGCTTCTTTGATATATAAAATATTTAGATTCAATGTATCCATTAATTTTTCTACATTGTCCAACACTTAACAAACTTTTTTCTACAAGTGATAACATTTCCCCTAGCTCAACTATAATTTTCAATATAAAACCAACAATCACTCGGTTTTCATAGATATCAGTAGTGTATTGAACTGATTTAACTAAAGTTGTTTTAGGTTGAAAAAACTGATTATTAAACTTAATCCCTGAATTTATATTCACTCTTTGTAATTCATCAACATGTGTTGAGATATACACCATGGTATTTGGAGTAATATCACGCAATTTTTCAAAAGGAGCTATTACATTTTTGTTTATCAACTTAGAATAGGGTGAGTTTTTAAAAAGAGGAAATAATGTCTTCAATTTTTCAACTATTTCGTTTAGTAATTGGATTTTTGCTTGAACTGAAGTTTCACCATTATCAAATATGCCATTATGCATTCTGTTATTTTTATGTTCTTCGTAAAGATAGTTTTCACAATTGTCATAGATATATTCGATCATAGAATCTATATCTTTATTATAATTTTCTTCTTTTATAAATACAGAGATATATGGAGAAGTGTATTCAATTTCATTAATAATAACCGATAATCTTACTATACCATAACAGCCTAAAAATATTTTTTTACTATTTTGAGGAATTATTTTAATATTGTCTCTCCCATTACTTATGATACAGTCAACATCTTCATCGTTAACATACACACTATCTATGTTAAAAGGTTCATTTAATTTTGAAGTAATAGAAAATTCATAATCATAATTATCATATACACATTGATTAGAATCAATAATATCACTCTCACTGCCCTCATACATAAATAGGGGCAGAGTAAATTCATTTTTTGTATGACACGATATAAACGTTATTGTATAATCACTCATTTAACATTACCTTTATTATAAATATTGACAAAATCCCATATTTCTCTCTTGTTGTTCTTCCATTTTCTTAATTGCGGCTTGAGTTCGAAACAAATGGTTCTCGCTACAAATAGATTTTAATTCAGTAAACAGTTTTTTAAAATCATTAACATTACCGTTTATTTTAGGCAACAATTTTTGAAGAACAGCAAAATCAATTGCAACTTCCTCACCCTGAGCATTATTTCTTTCAGAATCCATAAGTTTTTGAGCAACACTTATATATTTTCTTATGCTCTGCTTTATTCTTGGACTTACTGATAACCCAGCATTATTAAATGAACTATAAATACTATCAAGTACATCAATATAGTCTTTTTTTATCTCATCTACAGTATTTTCTACAAATAAATCTTTTATCTGTTTCCAACTGAATATTTCCTTAAAACCATCCTTCAGGTTGGGTTTATCATCATAATCCATTGCTATTTCAGGTAACTTTATCACCCATGCTCTATCCAACAATCTTGGCGACAACGGTTCAGTTGTCTGATCATTATTAATTGTAGCAAGAAAATGTAATGTTTCGGGAATTTGAATATCTTCATCTTCGCCAATATTTATAGTAAACCTGTCTTTGTTATCATCCGCAATACTCATAAATGCTGCCCAATAATATTCTATCGGACTTAAATTGGCTTCGTCTAAAAGAATGTAAAATGGATATTCCGATTTTTGTTCAGTTTTGCATTCCGCATCTAACAACTTTAGTGCATCATATATTTTACCATTACTTTTATCATATGTTCTGGTTAAAGGATTAAAATAACCTATTAAATCACGTTTTGAAGACCAACCTCTTTCAACAGACACCTCAATAAATCTATTTAGTCCCTTACCATCTCTTTCAAAAAGGTTTAAACCTAAACTATAACCTAAAATATTACATATACTGGTTTTTCCTGTTCCCGGATTACCTGCAAAAATAGTTAAAAAACTTTGGGAAACACATATGAAAATATTGATAATATCATTACGCTCATACTTTCGATAATTTTGGATACCGTTTACTAAGTAATTAATCGCTTCTTCTTTTTCAAGTTTATTTACAGATCCATTTAATTCCTTAGTTTCAGATGCTATAGATTCATAATTGCTTTGATTTTTAGATTTTTGCAATTCAGTAACCTTATCAAGCATGACACTTGCTACATAAGGATTAAATACTACATCTGCTTCCGATGCATCACTCAATGCATTTTTAACTTTCTGTCGTAAACTTCTCAATTCAATCTCTAACTCACTTTTTTCAGCAATACGATCTTTTATAATGCTTTTGTTCTCATTCACTTTTGCCTCTATTTTTTTTAACTCTTCTTTTTTACTTTTTATATCTTTCTCAATGTCCTCAGTATTCTTATATTTTTCAATAATAAGATCTTTTTCTTTGAGCTTATCTCTTAATTTTTGAAATTCTTCTTCTTTTTCTTTTGTTAAATATTCATCTGAATGAATGGATTCTGCACGTTCATTAAGTTCCATATTATGTTTTTTTAATTCATCAATCTCGCCATTCAATCTATCAGAAAGTTCTGTCAATTCTTTAACTTTTGCGCCCATATCTTTATACTTTTCACTACTAATCAATAGCTTTTCAAAAGATGAATAAATTTCAGCATTATTTTTTAATACTTCTTCATTCAACAGATTATTAATTAATTTTTTTTGTGATGAAGAAAGATTTCGCAAATTTGAAAATAACTTTTCAGACTTTTCAATACGCTCTTCGCGTATTTTTTCTGGCAAAGTATCACCAAAAAATTTTGAATACTTAACGAGTTTCTTTAATATTTCACTATAATTATCCCTATCCGAGTTTATTGTAAAAGTATATATTTTACCCAATTCTTCAGCTAATACATTTTCTGGAATTAAATCCTCATAAGTAAAGTCTTTTGAAAGAAAAGCTATATCTATTTCCTTAACATCAGGAGAATAACCATAATCAAATCCATCATTACAAGCAATTCTTTCAATATTTGCATCAATGTATTTATGCAAATAAGGATCTCTACTATTTATTAATTCAGGTCTCACATATTTTTGAAGATCATAAGATCTTTCTTCAATTAGATACGGTCCATAAAGTTTATCATTATATAATAACAACGCCTGTGTTTTAGGATCATAATCTTCATTTATTAATATATTACCCTCCACAAAGTTTTCTTCTATATCAGAAGAAGTGGGAGTAACTACTCTATAAACATTAATTTTTTCAATTGGAATAATTATATCGTTTAGCTTTGTTCCAGTAGTAATTATTTTTTGAAGATCAATCTTTTTTTGCACATTTTCATTAGGATTATCTTCTAAATACTCATCATCAATTTTTAGCACGAACAAATTATTAAAATATTTGCCATTATTATCAACATTCAATTTTTCTAAAAACGATCCCGATTCTTCATAATGCTTATAACTCAAGTTAATTTTACCGTGTTTTGGATACCTTTCTGAAACATTTTCTACTTTATGTAATTTTTCATCAACAAGTTCGTATTCAGGTTTAAAATTATAAAAGGTAATTTTCTTTTCAATATAACCAATGTAGTATTTCATATTCTTTTCATCCTCTTTCAATGTTTTACTTGTATTGGACTGAGTATTTATTAAATCTGCGAAAGAACTATCAGAAACTTCCCTTTCCTCTATGACAGTTTTTTCTGCTATTGTTTTAAAAAATTCAATCAACTTTGTTTTATAAGGTGGCTTACAATATTTAAAAATAATATAACTTATAAGATAAATATAATTATCTTTATTTATATCTTTAACAGCTTGTTCATAGTTTTCATAGGAAAGCAATCTAATATTTGAATTATAATAATTATAACACGAATCTATTAGTAACAATACATAATCGTCATTAATATTATAATCTATTAAATTAATAAGTCGTTCCACTTTTTCTTTACTGCTAAGTTTTTTAAAATGCTTTGTATTAATGAGTTTTGTAGCTCTCGGGTACTGTCTTTTTCGTGCAAATACAAACTGACTCACAATCCCATCTAAATCATCCGACGGGATTGTTTCAAAAAAAGCAAGTAACATTTCATTAATATATCTATGATTATCCATATTACTATCACCCTTAGATTAAAGTCTGATTTCATAATAGCACAATCTGATGTAATTTTCAACATATTTGTAACTATTATTAAAAATAATATGTTAATTTGTACATCTTTATTTTTTATAATTAAGTTTGGTGGAGGTATGTCGTTCCGAACTCCCTTCAAGGTATAAAAATCCGATTGGAATGGGAGTTTTTGGGTATATGGTGGGTTATTCTGTGTACGGTTATATGATTTATATTGAAGCATTTTTTACTACATAAATGATTATCGTTTTGTCTAAAACACCGCATAGATATGGGAATTATCATAAACAGAAAAAGTCACGACTGCATATGCAATCGTGACTGAGTTGGTGGAGATGATTCGGACACGGAGAAAGTCACGGTTTAAAAATACTTGTGTCTGCCGAGTGAATTAAAAGGCTTTTAAGGAGTGTGATAAATACCTATATAAATACTATAAATTTGAATATCCTTAACTCACCAATTTTCGGCAACAGAAAAGGATATTGCAAGGCAGTTAAAACTGCCCCCCACATCTCACGCTCAGTGCGTGGTGTGGTGTTTTGGCTTGCAATATACTTTTTGTTGCCGAATTTTTTGTCTATATATATTTTTACACTTTTGCGTGGAAAAGTACGGAAGATTTTTCCATTTTGCTGTCATATAATGTAAAAAGAGGGTGAAACAAGGCAGGTGATTGATATAGATAAAAATCAACAAAAATGCACAACATTAAACGGAGTTTATGAAACAATGAGCGAAATCATAGGCTTTGACAATGTGGTAAAACTGTATAAAAACTTTAAAGGGAGTCAGATAAACTTTCCTACCCGACTTTTTTCTAAGGAATTTGTCCTTGAAGAAGCACTCAAGGCATATGACGGAACATCGGAATCAATCAATCTGATTGCGACAAAATACTCGTATTCGGAACGAACAATCAGAAAACTATTAAAAAATCATTTAAACTCCATTTAAGCAAATCAGCTTAAATCATATTTTTATTCTTAGGAGGAATTTTAGTGTTACAAGTTATCATCTCAATCATAGGTTTAATTATTGCAGTATTTGTTTTTGCTTTGATAGCAGACAAGTTTCCGTCCATTACAAACTGCATACCATTGGCAATATTCGTTTTTGTACTTTTATGGGGAGCAAGTATTTGTATTTCCTATATAGCGTGGTGGATTGGAATAATTGTAGCTATTGTCGCTCTGATTGTTTACATAATAAAAAAGAAAAAGCCTCTGCAAATGGACAACAACGAACCAATTGACAATAATCAGGAGGATAATAATGAATCTAAATGAATTTTTACAAAAAGAAAACTGTGAAAAAGAATTTAATATATGTGTTGGCAACATAAAAGTTTCAAATGAAAGAAATTTATACAATGCTTTAAGAAAATGGTATAAAAGCCTTGCAAAATCAGCACAAAACTCGTTTGATGAGGGTTATAAATCCTATAATAACTGTGAGGACATTATTTCTAAAGCAGAAGATGATTTTAAAAGTAGTATGGCAATTGTTGTTGAAGATTTGAAAGATACCTTTATAAATTTAGGTGAATATGATTATGACACCAATGCCGTTTCTGAACTAATCGAATCCGCAGGTTGCACAGAAATATTTGAAGAAAGATTTTGCTCTGTTGCCGAAAAAGTGTATTCTATTATGGGTGATGTTGAAGCTCAGAGAGAATACAGAGAACAAAGGAAAGAAAACAGAGGTCGTTGGCAGGGTGCTACTATAGGTGGAAATGCCATAACTGCAATAAGCCATCAAATTGATGTCGGTGCTATGAATATGGCGAGTGGTGCAGCACATAGTGTTGCAAATGCTGTCGGCAACTTTTTCACCGAAATGCAGGCTGAATCAGACCTGAAGAAATTATTCAAAAATAGTGAAGTTAAGATTTTACTTTCTGAGGGTGTGTATTACTCAGCATATTCTGTAATTGAGGTATTTATGCAGACAGTCGGACAAGATTATGACTGGGGATATGTTGAAGATTGCGACAGCGATAAAGCACAAAGATTGATAAATAACCTTAAAAGCAATTCAATTGCTTTAGAGAATATTTCAAAAATCTGCATAGATGTACTTTCTCTTAATCCGTATAACATTGAAATATATGATTACTTATTAAAAAATTACGGTGATGACGGAAGTTTGAGTACATTGGCAGAATACTTCGACATAGACGGTTTTTCAGCAATAAAGGAATCTATGGCACTTGACTATGTAAAAAAGAATCAGGGTACAACAGAAGAAGATGCCGTTAAAGCTAAACACGATTTAATCGAATATTGCAAAAACATAAGACTTGACATTACAGATGAGTCCGAATGTATTACATACATAAATTCCGTACTTGATGATTTTGATTTAAAATATCGAACAGTTGACGGTGTGGTCTGTGAAACAAGAGAAAGTGCTGATTTTTCAAGAAGCGAATTACCTGATATACTTGAATTTATGAAACAAATTCAGCCTTTAAAATCAAATCCGATATTGCCGTATGAAAATGACCTGTTAGCAAAGAAAGAAAAATTTATCAACACATTTTCTTCTGAGGTTTCTAAAAAGCATTTAGAAACTATCAATACATATCTAAGTGATTTTGATAAACAATTTTGTAAAACAAAATTATTTTCAAGCGTTCCAAGAAAGCAAGCGGCAAAAGATAGAGCTTTATCGTATGCAAAAGGACTTCGATATTCTACAATTGAGGAGTTTGACAGAGAATACGAAAAATATAAAGATTTTATTATAAAAAATCTAGGCGTAAACATTGATGAAGCTGTTGAAGCAAAAGAATATCTTGAGAAAAAGAGGAAACGCTTGTCAAGTCCATACGGTGGCATAGGCGGATTCGGTGGTTTCTTCCACAAAAGAAAGTAATGCAATTTTTTAGTAAACGCATATATTTGCAAAAAGTGTATATAAAAAATAAATAATTTTTCACCATCTGAAAATGCACTCACCAAAAGGCGGTGGGTGCATTTTTGCATAAATAAATGACAGAAAGGAGCAGAACAATGGAAGCATTATGGTTTGTGCTTGGATTTGCTGTGACAACAACAGTTGTACTTGCAACGGAAAAACTTATCATCAAAAACTAAAATCGGAGGTAAAAATGTTTGGACTTATAATGACATTGACTGCAAAAGTCGCAGTAGAAATGTTTGTAAAAGGTGCAGAAACGGCTATTACACTTCTCTGCACAGGAACAAAGCTGAGGAAAAGAAAATGATTGAAATATTAACACCTGATGATGTATCAAAAATCAAGGACTGTTACATTGCAGAATATATTAAAAATCTTCTCACAAATCTTCTGACACAAACCTCTGACTGTTCGCTTGAAACGGTCGGAGGTATTTTTTATGTTGAGAATGAAAAAGACTTTGATAATTACAAAAAGTTTGGTTTGTCCTCAAAAATAACAGAAAGCAGATTTGAATGGATTGACTTGATAGGTAATGATTTTCTTGACGGATGTATTGTTCTTGACAATGACAGGGCAATAAACATTGTCGGCAAAGCTGACTATTTCAGAAAAGGAGTATTGAACTATGAGTATGGTGAACACAATTGAAACAAACAGTACAGTAAAAAGTATTATAACATAATGTTAAACTGTTTAAAAATATATTACTTATTCCTTTTTTCTAAGATAACCATTGCACGATTATACAAATCAATTTCATAAGGATCCAATATTACATTCAATAATTCAGCATGTTCATTAATATAATTACTTGCTTCTAAAGCTGATAAATTTGAAATAATGGGATATTTGTGTTCAATATTACGAATAGTGTCTACAGGGAATCCATATTCCACAAGAAATAATCCTAGTTCTGTCATAATTCCAAGTTCATAATAACGTATAATTGAAGACATATTAAAATCATCCATATTTTTCTGCATTAATTTACCGGCTTGTTTATATAGTGCTTCAAATAGACACAATATTTTAGGCACTTCATATTCAATAATATTTCTTATCTGCTCAAATGTTATTATGTATGCTGAATCCATATTAACATCAGAAAATTTCTCCCCATTTTTTAACAGCTTTTTTACTTGATAATCTAAAAGACCTGTTGTCCCTTTTTTACAATAAGTTACTAGTATCGCACAATACCTATTATAGTTAGCTTCATCTAATATCCCAACTTTTACAAAACTATCCAATATTTTATTTATCATGCTATTAGATATAAATGAGTGAATATTTCCTGAATCACTAATTAAACTGCTAAATTGTTCAAAATTTTCATATTGAAGTAAAAATTCTAAATACTTTTCTTGAATATCTCTTTCAATTAACCTATTTTTAATAAATACATCATCAGGCAGCTTTAATTTATCAAATTTTTCCTCTCTTGTCCTTTTAATTATTTTATTTTTAAAACCAAGGTCACATAAATCAGCATTATCAATGTCACAATTAAGAATTTCTATGTCATCATAAGTTTGAAAATTTAAATTCATGTTATTAGTAGCTTCTATTTGACGTTGTTTTTTATCTGTATAAAAAATTCTACCTATATTGTTATGATAATATCTGCCAGCACGTCCTTTTATATTTTTAAGGGCAAATGACGTCAATTCTGATCTACCAACGCTATTATTAAGTATAACAATGTTTCTAGCATTAGTATTTACACCTTCTATAATTGTAGATGTACAAAACAAATAGTTAAAAGTACCATTGTTAAATAACCTAAGTATTTCATTCTGAATATATTTTGGAAATTTGCCATGATGAATACCTATTCCATGTTCCAATGCTTTTATTAAACTCCAATATGAACTACTATTAATGTTATTTAATTTTATATTATATTTTCTTTTTAAATGTTCAATGAAATTCCAGGGTATTTTATCAGTATTAACATCAAATAAATTATAAATATCCCTCGTATAATTCATAGATTTTGACGGAGTAGAACAATAAAAAATTGTTTGACCTAAATTATTTTTTTTAATATATTTTGTTATGCCAACAATTTTTTCATTTATCGATTTAGTTCTATTTTCAAAAATAATTTTTTTACTTTCCCCTAACACTGGATGTTTTTCGATACAATTCAACTTCCAAGCATCATACTCTATTCTTATTGTAGGCTCAAAATTAATTTCTAATTTAGTAATATGGTTCTTTTTTAAAAATTCAGCCATGCCGTTCTGCAAATAATTTAAATCAAGATATGGTCCTGCCAAATAATAATCTTTTACAGTTTTAGATAATAAATATAAAGCTATTCTAAAGGCTTTTGCTCTATTACTTTTTATGATACTTTGACTACCGTCATTTTTATTGTAATCTTCATCAATTTTATATACTTCATCAAAAAAGAAAAAATCAATTTTTAAATTCATATGATCTGATAATAATTTTAGAGTTCTCTCAGGTGTGAGTACAAAAATATGTTTAGATGATTCATCAAAATTAGTATACACATTATTAATAACTTTGTATTCCAAATTAAAATTACTTATCAATTCGTAAATGTTATCTGAATTTTCATTAAGAAGTGCAATAGTTGGAAAAACCATTAAAATATTTTTATACTTTTCTTTATTCATAAAAATGATTTCACGCAATAAAAAAGTCTTGCCAAACGAGGTAGGAGCACTTAATAAGATACGTTTAGATTCAAGTGTTTCAAATTCATCTATAATATCTTTTTGTCTTTTATCTAATAAATTATTTTTATATACTTTTGATTGATAATATTTCTGAATAGCTTTATGCTTCACATAAAACATTTCATTTTCATTAAATTCATTGATTAAAATCTTATTTTGCCCTTTTATATATCCAAATGTTCTTAATTTTTCGGAAGCTTCAAAAATAACGCTCCTATATAATTTATTACTTATACATTCTGGTTTTTCTGATAAATAACAAACCAGATCACGTATCTTATTTTCAATTTCTATGTTTCGTTCTGTGTACCTATTCAATAAATCAATAAGTTCATACAAATATTCCATATCAAATTGCTTCTTTCTTTAAGTCGATTAGTTTATTTCTGATATAACTTACACTTTTTACAGGTAATATCCAAAAGAGTATTTCATATTCAAGTTTAATATCTATTGAATAAGATATTTTATCCATATATTTCATAATGCTATCTACTTCTTGTTCAACTTTTTGCTTTAATTTAAATTCATCATTATAAATATCTTTTGTATATGCAATCATACAAGGAATTTTTATTTTAATATTGTTTCTTTTTAAAAATAAAAAAAGATTATTAATTTTTTGTTTTGCATCCATATTATTTTTTTGTGCCTCAAAACAGATTTTATTTATACCAACTAAGATATCATCTAATTCATTAGTATCCCTTTTATCTGCTATATAAAATGCAGTATTAGCAAAGTATTCTTTTTTATATTTTTCATTCAAATCTTTCGAGATGCTTTGTTTGCAATATTCCTTTTCACCTGCTTTTGCTTGTCCTAACCAAAATGAAATTTCATCTTTATTTTTGGTAAAATACAATGCGTCGTACCCAGTAATTTCTTGTCTTGATTTTATCTCAGTATGTTTCGCTCTAACAACCAATTTTTTAGCATTCAATGAGTATCTTTGAATGAATAAATCTAGTAATACTTCACCTAATAAACCATCGGTTTTTTCATTTTTCCGTTGTGGCAATCTTTGTGCATATGCATATTTAGCAGCTGATCTTAAATCATCTAGAAAATTAAATTTATTATCATATTCAAGAATCTCGTCTTCAGAAAATGTGTAAAATACAATATCATCAATTACCAAGTTAGATAATTCATCCAAAGATGTAGAATCACATAAATGGCTAAATCCTTGGTATGTATAATTATCCTTTTTAGAATCATATTTTATTATTAATTCATCTATTTTACTAGTAATTAGATTATTAAAAAGTGTTTTGTAATCTTTCTTCATATATAGTACCTCATTGTATTATAATATAATTAATTTTCACACAAGTGAGCATTGTTCACTATATAAGTAAATTATATATTATTCAGTCTGCTTATGCAAGATTTTTGTCGATTTTAAAAGACTAAAAAATATAGAATCTGAAAATTTTCTGTTTTCTTAACATTACACCAAACCATAACAATAAAGCTGACTACATAGATATACTAATAATTTTGCATAGAAAAAGTCACGACTGCATATGCAATCGTGACCGAGTTGGTGGAGATGAGGGGAATTGAACCCCTGTCCGAAAAAATCTTGCCAAGGGTTTCTCCGAGCGCAGTTGGTGTTTTAAATCTCCCTCGGTGCATCGCCCATCAACAGGCTATGCACTTTGGCAGCTCCTAAGCTGTGACAGGGTTCGGAGCGCTCCCCTGTTCACATTTACCTCTAATCGACGCCCCTTACACAGCCGAGGTACTCTGTGCAGGAACGAGCAGCACTCAGGCTGCTAAAGCAACTGTTTTGTTGTCAGTTAATTTTAAAGTTGCGGATTTTATGGCGGTTCCGCACCGCCGCTCGCTTACCAAGGTTTGAAATCCCCGTCGAAACCTTTACATCCCCATATATGACCGCATCCGCCCTCGCAAATGCGGTTTTTGTTTATTAAATCTGTTTTGACTTCAAGGCTCTTTCGATATCACGCTTTGCGGAGCGTTCTGCCATATCGGCACGCTTATCGTATAGCTTTTTACCTTTGCAGAGTCCAACCTGAAGTTTTACCTTGCTGTCCTTGAAATACAGACTAATCGGGATAAGTGAATATCCCGTCTGCTTAACCGTGCCGTAGAGCTTTAAAATCTCTTTTTTGTGCATAAGAAGCTTTCTCACACGCATCGGATCACGGTTAAAGATGTTTCCCTGTTCGTAAGGAGAAATGTGCATTCCGTTGACAAAAATTTCGCCGTCAACAATTGAACACCAGCTGTCCTTGAGATTTACTCTACCGGCACGCAAGGATTTTACTTCCGTACCGCAAAGCTCAATTCCGGCTTCATAGGTTTCCTCGACAAAATAATCGTGTCTTGCCTTTTTGTTCTGAGCAATTGTTTTCATATTTGCCACTGCACATCCTCCTTTCTACTGTGGAATACAAGATTATACTACTGTTTTGACAATTTGTCAATAGTTTAAATCAAGAAATTAAATTTCATTTCTGCCCTCAAGAGCCTTTGCAAGAGTGTATTCATCGGCATATTCAAGATCGCCGCCAACGGGGATACCGTAGGCAAGTCTTGTCACCTTTACACCAAGCGGTTTTAAGAGCTTTGAAATATACAGAGCCGTTGCATCGCCCTCAACGGTCGGGTTGGTTGCCATAATGACCTCCTCAACCGATTCCTCGTTAAGCCTTGCAAGCAGTTCTTTTATTGTAAGGTTGTCGGGGCCGATATCGTTAAGCGGTGAGATTGAACCGTGGAGAACATGATAAACACCCTTAAATTCATGGGTATTTTCAATAGCGGTAGCATCTCTCGGAGTTTCAACAACGCAGATAACGGAATGATCCCTTGCGGGATTTGCACACACGGGACAAAGGTCTTTGTCTGTAAGATTACAGCATTTACTGCAATAGTGAATCTTTGTGTGGGCGTCCATCACCGCACCCGCAAGCTGTTCCGCTTCTGTTTTTGACAGATTGAGAACATAATATGCAAGTCTTTGAGCGGTTTTGTTACCGATTCCCGGCATTCTTTCAAACTGCTCCACCAAATTTTCAAGCGGAGCAACATTATATCCCGACATAATCAGAACATTCCCGGAATGTTAAGTCCGCCCGAGATTGTTTCCATTTTGTCCTCTTTTTCCTTAGCGGCTGCTCTGATTGCCTCATTTGCGGCTGCCATAACGAGGTCTGAGAGCATTTCTACATCCTCGGGATCAACAACTTCCGGTGAAATCTCAACCTTTGTGAGTTCCATTTTGCCTGTTACTGTAACCTTAACTGCACCGCCGCCGGCTGTTGCCTCATACTCTTTTGTTTCGAGTTCCTTTGATGCGGCCTCCATATCATCCTGAAGCTTCTGAGCCTGACGGGCAAGCTGCTGAATGTTGTTTGCTCCGCCGCTGCCGTAACCCTTTGGTAATCTTGCTTTCATAATTTTATCTTCCTTTCGGTTATTCTTGTGTTATTATTACATCGCTTCCCTGCAAGCTTTCAATAAGCTTGTCAACGGGATCGGTTTTTTCTTCTTGTTTTGCACTCGGTCTTTTATACGGACCGAGATTATAGTGCTGACCTGTTGTTTCTAAAATAAGCTGACGGATTTCCTGTCGTCTTTCGTTATTTTTGAGGAGTTCAAAAGCCATTTCATTATCTGTGTCAATCAGCAAATATTTTCCGCTTGTGTAAGCGGCAGAATTTGCAAATGCCGCCGCAATTGCCCTTGAAACAGGTTTCATATTATTGACTACCTCTGCCCAATCGGGAAAAGGCTGTGCGTTATTATAGATTGCATCAAGGTCAACGCTCTGTCTTTGAGCTGTTTTCTTAGGCTTTTGCTGTGCAGAAACGGGTTGTTCCTGTATTGGCTGAACGGGCTGTTTCGGTGTCGGCATCTCAACATGAGGCGTCTGAATTACCGGCTCGTCCTTGATTTTTTTCGAAACAGATTTTGTTTCCTGCGACTTTTCGGGTTCTGCATTTTGAACCTCGGGTTTTGGAGTTTCATTCTGAACAGACTGCGGTACAGTTTGCACCTGTTCGGGAACATAGTTCACCTTTATTCCCTTTTTAACTGCCTTTTCAAGAGCGGTTACCCTTGCGGTCAAAGCCTCAATTGTACCGTCAAGTTCTGCTGATGACAGCTTTACAACCGCCATTTCAAGCTCTGTTCTGTCGCCTGTTCCCCTGCCCATATTCTGATATGCCTTTGAAAGCACATCCATATAATAAACAATGTCGGCAAGTGAGAGGTAATCCGACTGCGTTTGAGCCTGTTCAAACTCATCGTCAGCCATAATCACGATATCCCTCGGATTTTTTACCGACTTTATGAGCATAAGCGTTCTGAAATGCGAAAGCAATTCATCGCAAAGCCTTGCCATATCCTTGGACTCACCGTAAAGCCTGTCAACAATTTCAAGTGCCTTTGCTGTGTTCTTATTGATTACACAATTAGAAAGCTCAAAAAGATATGTCTTTCTCGCAAGTCCTGCGGCACTGCGAACAACATCTTCATCAATTTCCGAGCTGATTGCAATGCATCTGTCAAGAAGCGAAAGAGCATCTCGCAACGCACCGTCTGCAACAGATGCGGCAAGCATTGCGGCACTGTCGCTCAGTGTCACGCCCTCCTGATTTGCGACATAGAGCAGTCTGTCTGCTATTGCACGGGGTGGGATTCTGTGAAAATCGAAACGCTGACAGCGTGACAGAATTGTCTGCGGAAGTTTGTGAACTTCGGTAGTTGCCAGAATGAATATGACATGTTCGGGAGGTTCTTCAAGCGTTTTGAGCAAGGCATTGAACGCCTCCGTTGTGAGCATATGAACCTCGTCAATGATGTAAACTCTGTATTTGCACTTTGCGGGCTTGAACTGAACCTCGTCAATAATCTGACGGATATCATCAATTTTTCTGTTGGATGCGGCATCCATTTCGACAATGTCGAGGATACTGCCGTCATCAATTCCCTTGCAGATTTCACATTCACCGCAGGGATTTCCGTTTACGGGATGAAGGCAATTGACTGCCTTTGCAAGAATTTTTGCACAGGTAGTTTTGCCCGTACCTCTTGAACCCGTAAAAAGATATGCATGGTTAAGACGGTTAGTGCTGATTTCGTTTAAAAGAGTTGTGGTTATGTGTTCCTGTCCCGAAACATCGGCAAAGGTTTTCGGTCGCCACTTTCTATAGAGTACCTGATACAAAAATTCACCCCGCAATCAACAAAAAATGCAAGCCGTCAGCCGAAATAACGGCAATCGTACAAATGAGTGAACGACAGACTTACTGCATCGCATCGGCAATACTGCTTAATGCTGCTCGGTTCCCCGCCTGACATGATTCACAGACCCCAATCGTACAGGGCCTGTCGCTCACTTAATTGCACGCTTTTTGACTTCTTGCAATTCTGAACTAAATTATTCATTTCTTTGTTCGTAAAAAGAAATATATTGTACAAAAGAACACCATTGCAAGACAAGCTGATTGTTCAGTCTGCTTTACAACGAGCTTATTATACCATAACCGATTAATAAAATCAATAGGTTTTGGTTATTTTTATTGTTTGCAGTCACAGAAAGATATCGTCTGTTTTGCAGCGGCGAACGAAGTTCGCCACTACAAATGAATACACATATTTGATTAAATCATAAGTTATGTGAATAAACAAAATGTTACATCAATGCGGGCGTCCAATGAACGCCCCTACAGCATAGACTGCATAAGCACTTGCAATTTTGCACTCGGGCATAATATGCTGTTTATTATGCAATCTATCTTCACGAATTGGGAACGGCGGCTCGCCGTCAATTTTTAATTTGCTAAGATTTCCCTTGCGACGAATACACCGCCGGCGCTGGCATGAGAAAGTGAATGTGTAACGCCGCTGCCGTCACCGATGATATAAAGTCCCTTGTGGGGCGACTCGAGATGCTCGTCAACATCAACTTCCATATTATAGAACTTAACCTCAACGCCGTAGAGAAGTGTGTCATCATTGGCTGTGCCGGGGGCAATTTTGTCAAGAGCATAAATCATTTCGATGATACCGTCAAGGATTCTCTTTGGAAGCACAAGGCTCAAATCGCCCGGTGTTGCGTCAAGAGTCGGAACAACAAGTCCTTCTTTGATTCTGCTCGGATTGCTTCGGCGACCTCGAATCAAATCACCGAAACGCTGAACAATTACACCTCCGCCCAGCATATTGCTAAGACGGGCAATGCTTTCACCATAACCGTTGCTGTCCTTGAAAGGCTCTGAAAAATGCTTGCTGACGAGGAGTGCAAAGTTTGTGTTTTCTGTCTGCTTTGCCTTGTCCTCATAGCTGTGACCATTTACTGTGATAATGCCGTTTGTGTTTTCGTTTACAACGCAACCCTTCGGATTCATGCAGAATGTACGCACATTGTCCTCGAACTGTTCTGTGCGGTAAACAATCTTGCTTTCGTAGAGTTCGTCTGTGAGGTGTGAAAAGATTGCGGCAGGGAGCTCCACACGAACACCGATGTCAACACGGTTCGACTTTGTGGGAATATTAAGGTTATGACAAACATGTTCCATCCACTTGCTGCCGCTTCTGCCGACTGAAACAATGCACTTTTTGCACTCATAATTTTCATCGGCTGTGTCAACAAGATATCCTTCCTTATCATTGCCGTTCTTGAGTTCAACATTTTCAACAGGTGTATCAAAGTAGAAATCAACCTTGTTTTCAAGGTAATCATAAAGATTTTTAAGCACAATGTAGTTGATGTCCGTACCGAGATGACGGACTGATGCGTCAAGAAGATTAAGCTTATTCTGTAAACAAAGCTTCTTAAAGCTTGTGCCTGCTGTGGAATAAAGCTTTGTACCCTCTCCACCGAACTTCATATTGATTTTATCAACATATTCCATAAGCTCAATGGCTTTTTTCTTGCCGATATGTTCGTAGAGCGTGCCTCCGAAATCGTTTGTTATGTTGTACTTGCCGTCCGAAAACGCACCCGCACCGCCGAAACCGCTCATAATGGAACAGGTTTTGCATGAAATGCAATTTTTAACTTTGTCACCGTCAATCGGACATTTTCTCTTTTCAAGAAGATGACCTTTTTCAAATACGGCAACCTTTATTTCAGAGTTGTTTGTTACAAGCTCATATGCAGAAAATATTCCACCCGGACCTGCTCCTACAATAATAACATCGTACTTTTTCATTATCATTTTCTCCTTTATTTGTTGTGGGTAACATTTAAGGGCAATAAAAAAACCGCCAAAACATAATACTACGCCCCTTAACGGGGATTATAGTAAACTGTTTAAGGCAGTTTGTAGAAACACCCGTCCGTATTACGGGCTTATACAATCCAACTCCTGCACACGGCAGAAAATTGTTCTGATAAAAGTCATCAAAACCTTGGTTATTGTAACAAATAACATCACAATTGTCAACAAAAAAACGCAAAAATTTAAAATAATTTATTTTTCCTTATTCGCATAATAAGCCGCATAAAAATCGGACAACAATTATGTTACCCGACAAATGCTTAAATATTATTCGTACTTTTCTGCAACCTCACCAAGACGCTTGTAGATGCTGTTTTCGGGAACATAACCTCTTACAAACGAAAGCGGATAGATGTTGGTGTTTCTGCCGATTACCGAACCGGGGTTAAGAACGCTGTTGCAGCCTACCTCTACATGGTCACCGAGCATTGCGCCGAACTTTTTAACATTTGTGTCAACCTTATCGCCGTCGCAAAGAACAGTTACAAGGCTCTTGTCACTCTTGAGGTTTGATGTGATTACACCTGCGCCTGTGTGTGACTTGTAGCCGAGAATACTGTCACCGATGTAGTTATAATGCGGAGTCTGAACACCGTCAAAAAGAATTGAATTTTTAAGCTCTGTTGAGTTGCCTACAACTGCACCTCGGCCGACAATTGCATTGCCTCTGATAAAAGCACACTGTCTGATTTCGGCATCTTCGCAGATAATGAGCGGTCCGCCGAGATATGCGGAGTCAAAAACCTTTGCACTTTTTGCAACCCACACATTTTCTCCCCTCTGCTCGTAGATTTCGGGATCAAGAGTTTTTCCGAGTTCAATGATAAACTCGCTGATTTTCGGAAGAGCCTCCCACGGATAATCAACGGTTTCAAGCAAGGGCTTTGCAATAGTCCTGCTGTAATCAAACAGATTTTTTGCCAATAATTTTTCGTTTTCCATTTTTAACATTTACTCCCAATATATATTATTCTTTTAAAGAATTTTACGGTTTTATACCTCAACAAAGAACAGCCAGTAACCGCTTGCGTCCTTTCCCGCAACAAACTCAACTCCTCCGCTTATGTACTTTGAAAATACATAGCTTTTGCCGTTCTGAGGATTTGTCACGGTGGCACAACTGCCCTCATGAATCCAATGCTCGTTGAAAACATTAATTCCCTTGATGAGAAAAGTCTCTTTTGAGGTTTTGCCGACAAATCTGTAATTTTTCATAAAATCAGCCTTCTTTAACCTTTTGCTGTGACAGCCTGTTGTCAAGACCTGTCTTTTTAAACACAAGCACAACGACAACGGCACAAATCACACCGAGTAACATTCCGCAGAGAACATCTGACGGATAATGAACATAGTTATAAAGTCTTGAGAATACAATCAAAAGCGCAAGTACAAGTGCAGGAATTCCGAATCGTTTGTCCTTGATGAGCATAACAGTTGCCGCCGCAAGTGACGAACAGCTGTGTCCCGACGGAAAGCTGCTGCCTGACGGAATGGCTATGTTAAGCCCAAAGTCGGGATTCAACTCAGACGGTCTTGCTGAATAATCAATATTCACCATAAACGGCCGTGGTCGGTTTATAAGATTTTTTATTCCGATTTCACCGACAAGAAAGCCGATTGCCATTGCAACAAGCATCATAACTCCCATTGAGCGAGTTTTTTTAAAAATTATAAACACAATGCCGACTGCAATCCAGAAAAGTCCCATTTCACCCATATAGCTGAAAAAAGCCATAATCGGATCAAGAAAAGAGCATTTAAATGCGTTCTGAATAAATTCAAGAACCGAGGTGTCAAATGATTGAATCATATCAAAGAATGACATATCATTTTCCTTTCATAATATCATTATAACAACCAAAAAACAGAATGTCAAATTAAATAAATTTTAAGTTATTCGCATTCATATTTTGCAAGTTTAGCATAAAGTGCTTCGTCAACAACAGCCTCAACCGAAAGTCCTTCGGCAACATATTCTTCATAAATGAGAGTGCCTTTGTTGCGAATTTCGTTTGCAAGACCTGCCTGTGCAAACGGCAGAAGAAGTTTTACCATTTTCATTCTGACGGGAAGATTGTTCTCAATTGCATTAAGAAGTTCGTCTATGCCCGTGCCGTTCTTTGCGCTTATGCGAACACAGGCTTTAAAGTCCTGCGCAAGCATTGTTTCGTCAAGCAAATCGCACTTGTTGAGAACGGTTATAATCGGTGTATCACCGCAACCGAGGGATTCAAGCAAGTCGGTTGTAACCTGCATATGTGTTCTTGCCTCGTCACTTGATGCGTCGCATACATTTAGAATAATATCCGACTGTGCCGCCTCTTCAAGGGTTGAGCGGAATGCTTCAACAAGGTGGTGCGGAAGTCTGCGAACAAGACCTACCGTGTCAATCATCATAACGGTTACACCGCTCGGAAGCTTCAACGCTCTTGAGGTGGGATCAAGCGTTGCAAAAAGCTTGTCCTGTGCAAGCACACCTGCGTCCGTAAGGCAGTTCATAAGAGTTGACTTGCCTGCGTTTGTGTAGCCGACAATCGCACAGGTTATTACACCGTCTTTTTTTCTGCGTGAACGCAACATCTGACGATGCTTTTCAAGGTCGGAAAGCTCTTCTTTCAGGCTTTCAATTCTTCTGCGGATATGTCGTCTGTCGGTTTCAAGTTTTGTTTCACCCGGACCTCTTGTGCCGATACCGCCGCCGAGTCTTGACATTGCGATACCTTTGCCCGTAAGTCTTGGGAGCATATATTTAAGCTGTGCAAGCTCAACCTGAAGTTTACCCTCTTTTGACCTTGCTCTCTGGGCAAAAATATCGAGAATAAGCGTTGTTCGGTCAATTACTCTGACATCTGTTTCAGCCTCGATATTTTTAATCTGTGTCGGAGAAAGCTCGCTGTCGAACACAAGCAAATCTATCTCCTGCGATTCGCAGATTTCGGCAATCTCGGCAAGCTTGCCTGTGCCGACAAAAGTACCCTTTTCAATTTTTTGCAGATTCTGCGTTACCGATAAAACGGGATCTGCTCCCGCACTTTTTACAAGTTCAAAAAGTTCGTCAAGTGACGCCTGTGCGTCATATTCGCCCGTGTCAACACTGACGAGCAATGCACGGGTAATTTTTTCTTCGTTACTTTTAAGCTCCATAAAATCCTCACTTGAAGTTATTTATTCATACTTTTGTCAAAACAGGTTTTCATATCCTCGTCCGTGATTTTTCTGATAGGCTTGCACGGATTCCCCACGGCTACGCAGTCGGACGGAATATCCTTTACAACAACGCTTCCGCCGCCGATTACAACATTACTTCCGATTGTGACGCCCGGCATAACCTGAACTCCTCCGCCAATCCACACATTGTCGCCGACGGTAATCGGATAGGCATACTCAAATCCTGCGTTTCTTCTCGGATAATCAACAGGATGACCTGCCGTGTAAAATCCGCAGTTTGGTGCAACAAAAACATTGTCGCCGAATTTCACCTTTGCACAGTCGAGAATCACCATATTGTGGTTTGAATAGAAATTCTCACCGAGTTCGATATTGTAGCCGTAGTCGCACCAGAACGGAGCGGTAATGTAGAAATTTTCCTTTGTACTGCCGACAATTTTCTTTATAAGAATTTTTTGAGTCTCTTCATCTTCAAACGGAAGATTGTTGTACTCTCTGCAAAGATTTTTAACCGAACAGCGTTCATTGCGAAGCTGTTTGTCACCCATTGGATTATACATCTGCGAATTAAGCATTTTTTCTTTTTCAGTCATAATTTTCTCCGTTAATAAATCACATAACAAAATTTACATAACAACGCTTATTATATTATAATCTCACCTTCAATACAAGTAAATCCAAAAATTAATTTACTTTTCAACTGACAACAAAATTCAATTTTAAAATTCATAGGGAGGATAATGGGACAGCGGTCTTTTGTATAATATAGTTACATTGAAAATATCAATGGAATTTGCAGAAAAAACGATTAAATTATGAGATTTCGTTTTGATTTGAGGAGGAATTATTATGGAAGAAAAAAGAAAAACCGTCACATCAACCGAAGTAAAACGCAGGTACAATCAAAAAGTTTACAGTCAAATTTCATTTTCCGCCCCAAAGGAACTTGTTGAGGAATTCAGAGGGATATGCAGAAATATCGGAATTTCACAGGCAAGTGTTTTCAAAAAGTTTATCGCCGATTTTGTTGAAAAGTACAGATAAAATCAAAACCACTCGTTGAACGGATGGTTGCAGTCTGCAAAAAGCCCGAAATTCAAGCTGACCGAATTTCAGGCTTTTATTTTTGAATTTTAAATTTTTTCAACCTGCTGTTTCAATTTGCAAAAAATTTTAAGAATATATATTCAAAGAAATAAAATTGTGGTATAATGATGAAGAATATATACAAGGTATGTACAGGCAACACAGGTTGTCTTTAATTAAGGAAGTGGCAAAATGAAAAAACTATTTACTATTATTGTGTGCAAGGTTCTGAAATTTGTCGGAGGATTGCTCGGCAAGGGCAGCAGTCTGCCGGGACAGATTGCGCTTAAGCTCTGCCCCGATATTCTCGGACGAATTGAACTGCCGAAATATATTGTTGCCGTAACAGGCAGTAACGGCAAGACATCTACCGTTGAGATGATTGCACATATTCTTTGTGAAAGCGGCAAAAAAGTTGCCTGGAACAAAGAGGGTTCTAACCAGATTGAGGGCGTTACAACTCTTATTCTCGGCAGTTGTACTCTTTCGGGCAAGGTTAAATCGGATATTCTTCTCATTGAAAGTGACGAACGCTTTGCAAAATACACCTTCAAATACATCACACCGACTCATTATGTTATCACAAACCTTTACCGTGACCAGCTCACACGAAACGGTCATCCGGAATGGGTTTACAATGCCGTAAAGGATAGTATTCATCCCGAAACTCAGCTTATTCTTAACGCCGACGACCCGCTTGTTTCGTGCTTTGGCTACGGCAGGGATAATGTTGTATGGTTCGGTGCAGGCAATCTTCCGACCGATACAAAGGAGTTTGTCGGTGTTTATAATGACGGTGCATATTGCCCTCACTGCAAATCTCCTATGACATATTCAAGCTATCACTACGACCACATAGGCAACTATGAATGTCCGAACTGCGGTCTTAAAAGACAGGATACAAGCTACACAGTTACATCTGCCGATCTTGAAAAAGGCGAAATTACAATCAACAATAAGTACAAGATTGAACTTACGCTCAAATCGCTTTATAATGTTTACAATTTGCTTGCGGCATTTACCGTCGCATCAATCACAGGTGTTGACGGCAACACAATTGCAAAGAGCCTGAGCAATTATGTTCTTAAAAACTTCCGTGTTGTAACATTCACGCTCGGAAACAGAAAGGGTACGCTTGTTACATCAAAACATGAAAACAGCATTTCGTACAATCAGTCACTCAAGCTTGCTGCATCCGACAAGGATAAGTGCGATGTTTTGATTATTGTTGACGCAGTCAGCAGAAAGTATTTTACAAGCGATGTTTCATGGCTTTGGGACATCAACTTTGACCTTCTCAAAAGCGACAATGTAAAGAACATTGTGCTTGCAGGAACATATTGCAACGACCTTGCAACAAGATTTTCTTTCTCAAAAGTTGACAGAAACAAAATCAAGGTTATCAAAGACATTGAAGAAGCCGTTGATTATCTTGACAATGACCGCAAAGAAAAAATTTATGTAATTACCTGTTTCTCAGACAAGGGTAAATTTCTTGAAAATGTAAAGGTGGACTGATTATGAAAATTCTTCATTTGTATCACGATATAATGAACCTGTACGGAGAATATGCCAATGTTTCTGCGCTTGAAAGAATGCTTGAAAAGAGCGGTGTAAAATTTACAACCGACAGGCTTACCCTGTTTGACAATGCCGACCTGGGCGATTACGATTTTATCTACATCGGTTCGGGTACAGAAAAAAATCAGAAGCTTGTTTTGCAGGATTTTAAAAAGTACAAGGATTTTCTTGTTGAATACATCAACAGCGGCAAGGTAATTCTTATGACGGGCAACTCGTTTGAAATGCTCGGAAAAACAATTACAGACTCTGACGGCAAGGTTTATGACGGACTCGGAATTTATGATTTTACAGTTTCCGAGCAGAACAAACGCAGAATTACAGGCGATATTGTTTATACATCTGACATTCTCACAAAACCGATTGTCGGCTTTGTAAACAAGTGCAGTGAAATTAAAGGTATTGAAAATCATCTTTTCACTGTTAAACACGGACTCGGTGACTACGAGAACGCAAAAGCAGAGGGCTTGAAGGACAAGAACCTTTTTGCTACTCATGTTACAGGTCCTATTATGATTAAAAATCCGCATTTTCTTGAATACATTGCTTTGCAGATTTCAAAAAATACGGATGGCTTCAAGCCGTGTACGGATTACCTTGACTACGAAAGAGCGGGCTACGAAATTACTCTCGGCGAACTCACAAAAAGATTTGAGGAGTAAGTTTTAATGAACAACGACAATCTTCTTCAGCTTGAGGGAGCAATTGAAAGCGTGGTTTTCCGAAACGATGAAAACGGCTACACGGTAATTGAGCTTGCTGACGGTGACGATTATTTGACCGCTGTCGGAATTATGCCACAGGTGTCGTCTGGTGATGTTGTAAAGCTTACCGGCAAATATACAAATCATCCGAGCTACGGCAGACAGTTTGCCGTGCAGATTTGCGAAATCAGCAGACCTACCGAGGCGGCTGATATTCTGCGTTATCTGTCATCCGGAGCTATCAAGGGAATCGGCACTCAAACCGCACAAAGGCTTGTAAAGGAATTTGGCGAGGCAACGCTTGATGTGCTTGAAAATCAGCCCGAAAGAGTTGCAATGCTGAAAGGAATTTCTTCGCAAAAAGCCGAGGATTTTTCAAAGCAGTTAAAGCAGAACACAGGCGTGCGAACACTCATGCTTTTTCTCGGCGAGTACGGAATTTCAAACACCGCATCGGTCAAAATTTTCAACGCTTACGGTCCGAGCTGTGTCGATTTAATCAAGAAAAATCCGTACATTCTCTGTCAGGGCGATTTTGGGGTATCGTTTGAGAGTGCGGATTTTATTGCTAAAAAAGAAAAATTAGAACCCGATTCAAATGTCCGTATGCGTGCAGGAATCGTATACATTCTTCATCACAACGAGCGAAACGGTCACACCTGTCTGCCAAAGGAAAAGCTGCTGAAGGTTTCAACCGATTTTCTCGGAATTGACGGTGAAAAGGTTTCGGAGTGCATGGAAGAAATGCTGTTTGACCGTTCGCTTATCGAAGATAGGATTGACGGCAAAAAATTTGTGTTCCCTCCCAATGTTCACCTCTGCGAAATGTACATAGCGTCAAGAATAAAGATGTTGCTTAAATTTCCGTCAGAGAAAATTAAAAACATTGACAAGGCGATTGAAAAATGTGAAAAAGAGGACGGAATCGAATATGCCGATTTGCAAAAGAAAGCAATCACTATGGCACTTACCGAGGGTATGCTCGTTCTGACGGGCGGTCCCGGTACAGGAAAAACGACAACCCTCAATGCTATAATAAAAATAATGAAAGCAAACGGCAAAACTGTTTTGCTTTCTGCCCCCACAGGCAGAGCGGCTCAACGAATGAGCGAGCTCACGGGCGATGAGGCAAAAACTCTGCACAGACTGCTTGAGGTCAGTTGGGATAAACATGACAACCCCGTTTTCAACAAGAACGAACGCAATCAGCTGAAATGCGACGCATTGATTGTTGACGAGGTTTCAATGGTGGACACATTCATTATGGAAAGCGTTATGAGAGCGCTTTCCACAGGATGCAGACTTATTCTTGTAGGCGACTCCGACCAGCTCCCCTCCGTAGGTCCGGGTAATGTGCTCGGCGATCTTATCGAAAGCGGACTTATTCCCGTTGTACGGTTGAATGAAATTTTCCGTCAGGCACAGCAGAGCCTTATTATCACAAACGCACATAAGATTGTGAACGGTGAAATACCCATTCTTAATTCCGCTGACAAGGACTTTTTCTTTCTTCAAAGGAACAACAAATCAGAAGTTTCAGCGGTAATAGCTGACCTTTGTGCAAATCGTCTGCCAAAGGCATACGGATATTCTCCGTTTGAAAACATTCAGGTGCTTGCTCCGTCCAAAAAAGGTGAACTCGGAACTGCCGAGCTTAACCACAAATTGCAGGCGGCGCTAAATCCGAAGGATGACGATAAGGCGGAAATCACAATCGGTTCAAAAACCTTTCGTACAGGCGACAAGGTTATGCAGATAAAAAACAACTATGATATTCGCTGGTTTCGTGAAAACGGCGAAACGGGTGAAGGAATTTTCAACGGTGACATAGGAACCATCACAAAAATTGACAGAAAGACAAAATCGCTTGTCGTTAAATTTTTTGACAAGATTGCAAGATACACCTTTGAATTTGCGGGCGACCTTGATTTTGCCTACGCAATCACGGTGCATAAAAGTCAGGGCAATGAATTTGATGCAGTTATTATACCGATGTTTTCAGGTCCTCCTCAGCTTTACTACAGAAATCTGCTCTACACCGCTGTTACAAGGGCAAAGAAAACGCTTGTGCTTGTCGGCAATCCGTCAACCGTTGAATATATGGTAAACAATAACCGCCGTACAAAACGGTACAGCGGTCTTAAAGAATTTTTACTGAGAGATGACACACTTTATTAAGAAAGTTTTCGGCACGATAAAAGGATTTTTCTTTACGGTTCGTTGTCCGTACTGCGGAAGGGTTATTGAACCGAACAAAAGCTGTTGTGACAAATGCAGAAAAGAATTCCCCGAAATGTCGCTTGTACGATATGCAACGGGAGGGTACATCTGCACCTCTCCTTTCCCCTATGACGGAATTTTTCGCAGGGCTGTTCTTAACTTTAAATTTCACAACTGCGGTGCATATGCCGAATTGCTTTCACACGAAATGGTTCGTTCAATAAAAGATGTTTACCGTGACAGGGAATTTGACCTTGTCACCTGTGTGCCGATGCACAAGGATACTCTCAGAGAGCGTGGATACAATCAGGCTGAGTTGCTTGCAAAGGAATGTGCAAGGCTTCTTGGCATTGAGTATGCCGACCTGCTTGCCAAAACAAAGAAAAATAAAACCCAGCACAGCATAAAAGCGGCTGAAAGGGCAAAAAATGTTATAGGCGTTTACTCGCCGATTGACAAGAATTTAATCAAAGGCAAGCGAATACTGATTATTGACGACATTATTACAACAGGCAGTACGCTTGGCGAATGTGCAAGAATACTTAACAAGTGCAAATGCGGCGAGATTTGTTGCTGTACGCTTTGCACATCTCTGCTGATATAGCATTGGAGTGATTAAAATGGATATAGCTGTTGATCTCGGTTCTGACAGAACAAGAGTTTTTATTGAAAATAAAGGAATAGTGCTTGATGAGGCAAGCGTTGTTGCGTTTGATGTTGACACCTACGACATTGTCGGCGTCGGCAACGAGGCTTATAAGATGATTGGCAAAACGCCTGCAGGCATACGAGCAATGCACCCGATTGATGACGGTGTTATTTCACGCTCCGAACTTGTTGAGGATATGGTTTCAATTCTTATAAAAGAGGTCAGTCCGTCAAAGGTGACTATGCCGAGAGTTGTTGCTTCAATCCCGAGTGAGGTTACCGAGGTTGAAAAAAGAGCTGTTGTAAACGCAGTAAGCTCAATCGGTGTTCGCAAGGTGTATCTTATTGAAGCACCAAAAGCGGCGGCAATGGGCTGTTCGCTCGACATAACAAGTCCTCACGGCATTCTGATTGCAGATATCGGCAGCGGTACGGCAGATATTGCCGTGCTTTCTCTCGGCGGAATTTCGGTTTCCAAGTGCATAAAGTCGGCAGGCTGTGCAATGGACGAAGAAATCGTTAAATACATCAGAAAAGAGCATAACCTGATTATCGGCACAAACATGGCAGAGGCCTGCAAAAAGGCTGTTGGCTGTGTAAAAATTCCGAAAGAGCCTAAGCTTTTCAGAGTTAAAGGCAGAGATGCCGTAAGCGGTCTGCCTAAATTTATTGATGTTGGCTATGCCGAAATCAAGCCTGTAATTGAGGATATTGCGCTTAACATTATCAGAGCAATTAAAGATGTGCTTGAACAGACTCCGCCCGAGCTTGTCGGTGACATCTACACGGACGGTATAATTTTGACAGGCGGTCTTGCCAAGCTGACGGGATTTGCAAGGCTTCTCAGCGAATCCACAAAGCTGAAAGTAAGGGTTCACAAAGCCGCCGCTGACTGCGTTATCAACGGTTGCGGCAAGGCAATCGAATATATTGACCATCCCGAAAAAATACAGCCGGGTGCAGTCAATCCGCTTATAGAGGCATTTTAATTATAATTTTAAACATTTTATCCGCAGATTTTACCGTCTGCGGATTTTTTATAACATGGTATTGTAAAATCCGAAAATATGATTTAACAGTTGTCTTATCCTGTTTCAGTACCGTACTTTTTTTCTTCTTTTTTACATAAAAACTCCCCTTAAAGCATTCCCTGAAAACCATGTTTTTCAAGAGTCTACTTTAAGGGGATTATATCAGTTAACAATTGTTCTCCGCTTTTGTTTTATAGTTCATTATTCTTTCAAGAAATAACTGTACTTTTTCTTTGGCTATCTCTCCGCTGTTTTCAATTTCGGTATCGCCAATGTAAAACTTGTGTTCAGCGGATTTCTTCAAAATATCAAGCAATTTTTTCTGTTCATCCGCTTTGTTAATGAAAACGGACACGGCACAATCACAGGCTATGGAAAATTCTGCCGGTGTTTTTGAAGCAAGTGCGTCGTAAAACCTTTCTTTTACGCTTTCAAATTTATCTTCCGTGTCAGTCGGCAAAAGCTTTGTAATCATCTTCCAGGTATTCCACGCAAGAAAGCCGTTGCAGTTATCAAGACCTTTGGCAACAAATTCAAAGAACGGATAGACAAGTTTCGGATTTACTTCGCAAATATACTCAAGAACCTGTTCCGCCCAGTGAGCATTTGCGTAATCATCGTCAAGAAAAATCTCAATAAGCAAAGGAACAGTCAGAATTTCTTTGCTTGCAAGCTGTGCATAATATTCTTTTTCAAGCCTTTGTTCAAATTCCTGAAAAATCTGCTCTGTTTTCATAAATTCCCGTCCATAAATTCACTTAAATTTCGGTTTAATACTCCTAATATAATACTGTATATTACATTCTTTTTCAAGTAAAATCATATTAAAAGTAACATTCCCCCCGAATTTTATCGGAGGGAATGCTTTACTGTTAGCAGAATATTAAGAAAAGGTTGTTCTGTAGTTCTGTTATTCTGAATAGCTTACCCAGACACCGCCGGACTTTGAACCCGGATTTGCACGGAAACAGTTCTTACCGTCAGCAACTGTCAAGTCGTTTGTCTGTGTTTTCCATGTTGATTCTGTGTCCTTAAAGAGGAAACAGTTTGAACCGGGGCTGAGCGGTGTGTCAAAATCGTAGTACCAGATATCTGTACCTGCAATCTTATTCATGTGAGCTGCTGCGTTGCCGAGTCCGCTCTCTGCCCAACCGTAGATATAAACATCAGTATAGTGTGCCTTTGAGTTATCAAAGTAAACTCTTGAAAGTGTGAATGCAGGCTTCTGCTCCGGAACATACGGAGCTGTTGAAACAGCTTCGTCATTGCTGAGTGAGATGCAGTTGTTTGTCTTTGAAACTGTTGCATCCCAGCAATTGTAAACATTACCGTCATCACCGCCTACAGGCTTTTCGTCAACCTCTGAAAGAGAACGATAAACGCTGACATTTGAAACTGTTGCAGGAACTTCAACTGTGTAAACATTCGGGTAAGCGTCTGTATCCTGCTCAAACTGATAGCTTGCACCTGTGTCAAGGTCATAAGCAAAGAGTGAAACACCGTCAGATGTCATCCAGCCAAGCTTAGTCTTGAAGTAAAGAGTGTATGTGTCAGCAGGCTTTGTTGTAGGCTGTGCAGTCGGCTTTACGGTTATAGGCTCGGCGGTAGTCGGCTCAGGTGTTGTAGGCTGTTCTGCCTGATAAACATCACCCGTGCGGCCCCAGTCTTTGAGCTGAACAATGTACTTCTGAATCAATGTTGCGTCAACAACAGAGATTGTATTATCCCCATTAACATCAGCAAGAATCTGCTTGTCAGCCGAAAGTGTTTCAAGCTGAACGACATGTTTCTGAACGAGTGTAGCGTCAACGACTGTAATGTCACCGTCACCGTTTACTTCACCGTAAACAGCATTGCCCGAAGGCTCTGTTGCGGGCTGTGCGGTTGTAGGCTGAGTTGACGGAACAGGCTTTGTTGTAGGTTCTGCTGCAGAACCCTTTGTAACATCAGTAGCCTCAATCTCAACCTTTGTAGGTGTAAGAGTTGTATCCTCCCATGTGCCTGCCTTTGTAAGCGAGAATGCCTTTGATGAACCGTTGAGGCTGATAGGTGTACCTGTTCTGCCCGGATACTGCTCGCCGCCTTTTTCAGAGATGATTACTCTTGTGTTGGCTGAAGTTGAAAGGTCAAAATCCGACGCAGCCTGATTTTCATCATCCTCATCAGCTGAAATACTTGATGACTTCGGAACTTCGTAGTAATAGTAACCTGTTGCAGGATCAAGAGTCATTGCTTCGCCCGGCCAGTTTGCATTCTTGTAAACAGTACCCTTGTTTGTGGTTTCATCAAAGATGTAAACCTGGTAAGGTGCTGACCAGCCCTTCTTGTTAGCAGGGTTGAAGAATACATACACTCCCGATTCCTGAGCGGTACTCTTTGCGTACTTATAAACCATTGAAGAGGTCTTTACACCGTCGGTTGCCGTAACTGTGAGATTGATTGTTTCGCCCGGCTTATAATCTGAACCGATGCGGATTGATGTTGTACCCGTAAACTTAACAGGAGTTGAATCATCAAGACAGTAAGTACCCGATGTTGCGTTTTCAAGACTGAGTGTAAGGGTCATTGTGTCGCCCCTGAACGAACCGCTTTCAACAGAGTTTATTGCCTTCGGGGTTGTTGTACCGTTGTAAACAACAGCAACACCCGTGTCGCCGATTGAACCTGTGAGAACGCCGTTTGCAACCGTAAACTCAGCACCTGAAACCGTATCCGTATATTTGCCGTCTGCAAGACCTGTGCCGGAAATACTTACGCTTGCGTTTGTACCTTTACAATTTGAAAGAACGATACCGCTTGTGCCTCTTGCAACATAAGCAATGTCGCCTGAAGAACCGAGCTTTTCAGACTGACCTACAAAAAGGTTGTGGAACTTGTTAATTTCGGAAACAGCTGTGCTCTTGTAAGTTGAATCCGTTGAAATGTTACCCATGAGAGCTGTTCCCGGACGGGCAAAGAAAAGTGCTGTTGAATCTTTTCTTGATGCAACGATTGCCCATGCCTTTACAACATTTTCATCCGAAATACCGGCAGTGTTTGAGAATCCCGATGAACCCGAGCTGCCCTCGTATGTATCGTGGCTTTCTGCCCAGAGAACTGCATTTGACGCTGCAACACCTGATTTGTATTTTGCATTGGTAGCTGTGCTTGCCTTACCCCTTGTGACATTGTAAAGCACTGCGTCGCCCGTTCTGTTGTCAGTAACATTGATATACTTGGTGTATGAGGAGTAGCTTCTGTCTGCACCGCAGTTGTTAAGAATTTCACCGTAGATGTAGAGGTCATCGCCTGTTTTCTGTGTGTAGTAAGAAGAAGCCGAGGTTGTTATATTTTTCCAGTAATCAGACGCATACTCGCCGTCATCCTCTGTTTCAATATGCTTTGCGGCATCAAAACGGAAACCGTCAACACCGCAGTCGATGCATTCCTTGAGGAGGTTGATAATGTATCCCTGAACAGCAGTATCGTTTGTTACAAGGTCAGGACACTTTGAAACATGACCCTGAACAACTGCCTGAACCGAACTGTCGTTTGCATCGCCTTTGTATGTACGGGTGTAGGTTTTTCTTTTCTTATAGAACTCAGGCTCGTACTTTTTAACCTGATTGCTCACAGTGTCCGGCCTAGCTTCATCGGCATTTGCAATATGGTTTGAAACGATATCGCAGATGATTTTGATGCCGTATTTGTCAGCCTCATCACAAAGTGATTTAAGATCGTCCTTTGTGCCGAGCCATGACTCCTCTGCAATATGGAAGCTGATCGGCTGATAAAGCTTCCACCACTGACCTGTTACATCGCCTGAGGTTGAGTAGTCCTTTGGCTGCTGAACGGGAGAAGTCTGAACTGTTGTGTATCCTGCCGCTGCAATTGCGGGAAGGTTTTCTTTGATTGTATTGTAAGACCAGTTGAATGCGTGGAGCATAACACCGTCGCCGACCTTATCACGAAGGGTGCTGTCGGCAGATGCAGTCTGTGCGGAATCAACCTCGGCAGCATTTACAGAGGTAATTGCCGCAAAAGAAGATGTCAGAAGCGCAGACGCAACAACAAGACTTGCAATCTTTTTTGCTTTCTTCATAGGGAAAACATCCTTTCATAAAATTTTCGATTTCATTATAACAAATTTCACCAAAAAAGTATATACTTTATGTTACAAATTCGAGGGCTGTTTTTTGTGCAGATTACACGGTTGTAAAAATTTTTTAACAATAATTTTGCACCAAAAAGCATTATATTTAACCTTTTCTGACTCTGTATGAGCTTTACTTCTTTAAAAGAATATTAGCGATGCAAATTTGATTTTCTTTTTACACGATATTGATTGACATTTTTGTGCATTTAGAATATAATCAAAGAGCAGTTGTCCCCTGATGCTTATGTGACGGGTGACATTTCGGAAAATTTAAATTGTATTGCGTGCAATCGCTTTTAAGCGGTTAATAAGGATTTTGTGTAAAGAAAAAGGACGGGGCGACACAGCCGTCTTATTTTTCTGTTCAAAAATTCTGAGCATCATGGTTATGTCTTTGCAGAAACGGCAGAGCGGACTGTGTTCGCCTGCATTTTTCAGGCTGACACAATCCGCTTTATTTTTTACGGATTTTACTGTTATCACAACGGAACAGGGGTGCATAAATGGAACAGACATCAAAGAAAACAATAGTTTCACTCAAGGATATTTTCATCAAATTTGACGGTGAGGTAATTCTTAACCATATCAACCTTGACATAAATGAAAAGGAATTTGTAACTATTCTCGGTCCGTCAGGCTGCGGTAAAACCACAACCCTGCGCATCATCGGCGGTTTTGTTGAACCCGACAGCGGCGATGTTATTTTCGGCGGCAAAAGAATTAACGGAACTCCTCCGAATAAAAGAAATGTAAACACGGTATTCCAGAAATATTCTTTGTTTCCCCACCTCAATGTTTTTGATAATGTGGCTTTCGGACTCAAGCTTAAAAAGATGCCGAAAGATGAAATAAAAAAGCGTGTAACCGATATGCTTGCAACCGTTGACCTCAAGGGTTATGAAAAGCGTTCCGTTGCAAAGCTTTCAGGCGGTCAGCAGCAGCGTGTTGCAATTGCAAGGGCGCTTGTGTGCGATCCCGAAATCATTCTGCTTGACGAGCCTCTCGGTGCTCTTGACCTTAAACTGCGTAAGAGTATGCAGCTTGAGCTTAAGGAAATCCAGCAGAAAACTCAGAAAACATTTATATATGTTACTCACGATCAGGAAGAGGCCCTGACCATGAGCGACCGTGTTGTTGTTATGAACAACGGTGTAATCGAGCAGATTGGTTCTCCCGAGGATATATACAACGAGCCTGTGAACGCATTTGTTGCAGACTTTATCGGTGAGGCAAATATTCTCAACGGAATTATGCTTGATGACTGCAGAATTCAAATTCTCGGCAAAGAGCTTGAATGTGTTGACAAGGGATTCGGCAGGAATACTCCTGTTGATGTTGTCATCCGTCCCGAGGATATTGAAGTTACCTCTCCCGAGGACGGTCAGCTTGTCGGAACTGTTGAGAACACAACCTTCAAGGGCGTTCACTATGAGATGAGCGTAAGATGCGGAAAGTGTGAAATTCTTATCCACTCCACCGAATCGGCTGAAATCGGAAGCAAAATCGGTATGAGGGTTATCCCGTTCAACATTCAGATTATGAACAAGCTTCTTCCGTTTTACGATAATGTTATTGAGACAACCGTTACATACTCGAATCAGAATGACAATTCCTTTGAATTTGAGCTTGAGGGCGAAACCGTTACCGTTCCCGATAAATACTATGAAGAAGGTACAAAGCTAAAAATCACTCTGCCGCCCGACGCTCTTTCGCTTGCAGGCGACGGCGTGGGCGATTTAAAGGATTTGTACATTGAATCCGTAGTTTACAAGGGTGAACACAACGAAATCATTCTTGAATCGGACGAAAGAAAGTGGCTTATGCTCAGCGATACGGACGAGCAGGTCGCAACCTATGTTCCGCTTTCATTCAACTTTTCAAAGGCTCGGTTTGAGGTAATCTCAGAGTTTTCGGAAAAGGAGGGCTGATAAATGAAATCACGCAAGCCCTCTATTCCCTACATAATCTGGATGGTTGTTTTCACAATGATTCCGATTATTATGATTGGCTTTACCGCCTTTACCGACAAGAACGGTAATTTTTCGCTTCAGGCATTTACAAATGCGTTTTACTACACAAATATTTTTGTAAAATCACTTTGGATTGCGCTTATTTCAACGGCAATCTGTCTTGTACTTGCATATCCGCTTGCATACCTTCTCACGAGAATGAAAGAATCAACCCAGAACACGCTCATTATGTTGCTTATGATTCCTATGTGGATGAACTTTCTGCTAAGAATCTACGCATGGGTAACGCTTTTGCAGGACAACGGTCCGATAGATATGATGCTCTCGCTTTTGGGTATTCATTCAACCTACATCGGCAACACGGGTGCGGTAATTCTCGGAATGGTGTATGAATATCTTCCGTTTATGGTTCTGCCGATTTACACCGTTATGAGCAAAATCGACAACGGTCTTATTGAGGCGGCGCAGGATCTCGGTTCAAACAACTTTACCGTATTCAAAAAGGTTGTCGCACCGCTCAGCGTTCCCGGAATTATTTCGGGTGTGACAATGGTATTTGTTCCGAGTGCAAGCACATTCCTGGTTGCACAGTATCTCGGCGGTCCGGACGACATTATGATTGGTGATGTCATTGAAAAAATATTCTGGACAGACCAAAACACGGGTTCGGCAATTTCATTGATATTAATGATTTTTATTTTCGTGTTCCTGATAATCATGAACTTGTTCGGTGATGAGGAGGCGATTGCATAATGAAAAAGAAAACAGGTATTCTTTCAAAAATTTACATTGCAATCCTGCTTATTTTCCTTTATTCGCCCATTGCCGTACTTATCTTCTATTCCTTCAACAACGGCAAAACCACCGTCTGGAAAGGATTTACATTCAAATGGTATGTACAGCTTTTTCGTGACGACAATATTATGAACGCATTGTGGAACACTGTTATTATTGCCGTTCTTGCATCTGTTTTTGCAACAATCCTCGGAACTGCCGCCGCAATCGGCATCAGCAATTTCAAGGGCAAAAAAAGAATGCTTATTCAGAATGCGTCAAACATTCCGATTATCAGCCCTGACATTGTAATGGGTGTTTCTCTCATGCTTTTGTTTACGACTCTCGGAGTTATCTTTAACTTTGAAATGGGATTTTTCACGGTTTTAATTTCGCACATATGCTTTTGTGTTCCGTTTGTTGTGCTTAATGTTATGCCGAGAATCAAACGAATGGATCAGAGCATTTACGATGCCGCCCTTGACCTTGGCTGTAACCAATGGCAGGCATTTTACAAGGTAATTATTCACGAGCTTATGCCGGGTATTTTCTCGGGTCTGCTCATGAGTTTTACATATTCTCTTGACGATTTCATCATAACATATTTCACAAGAGGTGCAAAATTCCAGAACCTCTCTATTGAAATTTACTCGATGACTCACAGGAGAATTTCACCGAAAATCAACGCTCTTTCCGCACTGCTTTTCCTTGCTGTACTCATTGTTATGGTTATTATTAATCTGCGTGACAGACACGAAGAAAAGGTGCAGAAAAAGAGAACTTGATTTTAAAAATTTTATTAAAGGGAGATTGAGAAATGAAAAGAATCATCAGCATTGTCCTTGCATCTGCAATGACGGCAACATGTGTGGCTTGCCTTTCAGGCTGCGGCGGAGGTGCTTCGGCTGACTCAGCTGACGCAGGAGAAGTTAATGTTTACAACTGGGGCGAGTACATTTCAAACGGCGAAGATGACTCACTCGACATTATCGAGGAGTTTGAAAAACGCACCAACATCAAGGTAAACTACACAACCTATGAAACCAACGAAGAGCTTTACAATATGCTGAAAAACAGTAATGTAAGCTATGATGTTGTCATTCCGTCCGAATATATGATCAGCAGAATGATTGATGAGGATATGCTGTTGGAGCTTAACTTTGACAATATTCCTAACTACGACAATCTTATGGATCGTTTCAAAAAGCTTGCCTGCGATCCCGAAGGTAAATATACCGTATGCTACAGCTGGGGCGTAACCGGTATGGTTTATGACAAAACAAAGGTTAAAACAAAGCCCGATTCATGGGACGCACTTTGGAACAAAGACCTTTCAGGTCAGATTCTTATGTTTAACAACAGCCGTGACGCAATGGCAATTGCAATGCAGCTTGAGGGCATTAATCCTGCTAACTGCACCAAGGAAGATGTTGACAAAGCCGCCGCTAAACTTAAAGAGCAGAAGCCTCTCCTTAAAAAATATGTAATGGATCAGGTATTTACCGAAATGGAAAACAGCCAGTCGGCAATTGCTCCGTACTACGCAGGCGACATTATGACAATGATTGATAACAACGAGGATCTTGACTACGCAATGCCAAAGGACGGCTCAAACCTTTTCTATGACGCAATGTGTATTCCGAAATGCAGTAAAAACAAGGAAAATGCAGAGAAGTTCATCAACTTTATGCAGGATCCTGAAATTGCCGCCGCAAACTTTGAATATCTCAACTATGCAACACCCAATCAGGTGGCGTATGACGATTACATTGATGAAGACGTAAAGAAAAACGAATTCATCTTCCCGAGTGACGAGTATCTTGACAAATGCTATGTATTTTCAAATGTTTCCGATGAGGTTTATTCCTATATGCAGGAACAGTTTGTAAAAATCCAGGCAGACTGATAAGCAATAAAATTAATCCCGAGCAAAGCTTTTAAAGGCTCTGTTCGGGATTTTAATTTTGGTGAATTTTTAAAATTAATCATCCCCCATTTATACAGCCTTTAAATTTTATGTTATCTTAAAAGTATTATTCCTTATTTTTAAAGGTTTCCGTGACAGGTTGTCATATTCGCTCTGCGAACACTCAAAATACACAGAATTAACGGGGATTCGCTCAATCTTACAAATAGATTTCAATTGCCTTGTTTTGATTGACAAATTAGGAAAAAGTAATATAATATATACTGTTAAAGAGTGCATAATACATTTTTCGATTTTATTCACTTGCAGGCGGGCGCCTGTGCATCACAAAAGAGATAGGATGGTATAATAATTGTTTACAATTTTAAAAGAACATCGTGGCTTCGGAAAGCAGATTTTGCTCCTTGCCAAAAACGAACTTATTAAAACTTACAAAGGCGCCGTAATCGGTCCTCTTTGGGCTGTTGTTAAGCCTGCGTTTACAATTTTTGTTTACTGGTTCGCTTTTTCCTGCGGTATCAAACAGCTTAAAACACTTCACCTTGACATCGGCGGAGCACAGCCTTTTTCCATTGACTTCTTTACTTTTATGTTCATCGGTATCATTCCGTGGTTCTTTATTCAGGACAGCATAACGCAGGGTGCAAAGGAACTGAGAATCAACCGTCAATTTATTACAAAGGTTAAGTTCCCCGTTTCAACAATCCTTACTTATACAGAGGTTTCAAGGCTTTTTGTTCACCTGATTCTTATGGCATTTATGTACGCATATGTACTTTTCACAATCGGACCGAGCTGGTACAATCTGCAATTTTTCCTGTACTGTCCGTTGATGTTTATCTTCTTCCTTGCGCTCACATGGTCAACAGCCCCGATGTCTGCGTTCAGTAAGGACTTTGAAAGCCTGATTGTTTCCGTTATGTCAGGTATTTTCTGGTTATCGGGTATTATGTACAACTCCTACGGCTTTGATTCGCCGTTTCTCAACAAGCTTATGCTTATCAATCCGATTAACTTTTTCGTAAACGGCTACCGCAACTGTTTCCTCTACAACAGACCGTTCTATGCAAACAAAACGGAATGTCTTGTGTTTGCAATTGAATTTGTTGTAATTTTCGCCCTTGGTATTTTCAACTACAACAGACTCAGGAAAAAACTTCCTGATGTACTTTAAGGAGGTAATATTATGGCTGAAACAAAAGTATCCGATCCGATTATTACCTTTAAAAATGTCAGCAAAACCTACACTCTCTACAAAGATGACAAGGCAAGATTCAAGGCTCTTTTCTTTAAGCCGAGAAATGCAAAAACAAATAAGGCACTTAACAATGTTTCAATGGTAATCAATCGTGGCGAATCGGTTGGTATTGTCGGCGATAACGGTGCAGGCAAGTCAACTCTGCTCAAGATGATTACGGGCGTTGCATTTCCCGACGAAGGTGAAATCACCGTTGACGGCAAGGTTGCCGCATTGCTTGAGCTCACTGCAGGCTTTTCCATGGAAATGACAGGCAGGGAAAACATTTATCTGAAGGGTTATGTTCTCGGTCTTGAGGACAGCTACATTAAGCAGATTGAGGAGAAAATCATCGACTTTGCAGAGCTTGGAGATTACATTGACCAGCCTGTAAGAACATACTCAAGCGGTATGAAAATGCGTCTTGGTTTTGCTATCAATGTCAACATTGAACCCGATGTTCTTGTTGTTGATGAGGCGCTCTCGGTCGGTGACGCAACCTTCAAAAAGAAGTGTAAAAATAAAATTAAAGAGATTATCGAAAGCGGTGTAACCGTACTTTATGTAAGTCACAATGCCGCTTCGGTTAAAGAAATCTGCGCGCGTTCAATCTTCCTGAAAAAAGGAACTGTTATGTTTGACGGCCCGACAGATGAAACCCTCAGAGTTTATGAGGAATCAAAAAAGAAAAAATAATTCCGTTTCGGAATAAAGCAAAAGCTCCACAATTGCGGAGCTTTTCTGATTTATCTGAGAGGTAAACCCATATGGACTGTACCGTAAAAGGCAATCTGCCCTCCGAAATTTTTGAGGACATTAAAAAAATTGCAGACAACAGGATAAATTTTCAACAGTTAAAAAACAAGACTGTTTTCGTGTCGGACTGTCACGGACTTATTGCATATTACATTATATGCACATTGCTTGAGGGCAATGATTTTTTTGAAAACAACACAAGGGTAATCACCCTTGCAAAAAGCCGTGAAGATGCCGAAAAGCAGTTCGGCAGCCTTACTCTCCGCAAAGATTTTGTTGTTGAAATCGGAGAGTCAAAGAACTTTCCGGAGATTGAAAGAGCCGATTTTGTAATATACTGCAACTGCCCGTGTGAGGTTGCAGAGGAAGATTGCAGTAATCCCGAAATTGCGGATACAATCATTTCGGGCTTTGCAAATGTGCTTGAATATGCAAAAGAGTCAAATGCCGAATCGGTTCTGCTCGTATCTTCATATATGGTTTACGGGGAGGTTTTCAGCGGTAAAAATAACATTTGCGAAAACGACCTCGGCTATCTCGATCCGACCGATGCCGACAGTGCATACGCACAAAGTATGCGTTCAGCCGAAACACTTGCTGTTTGCTATGCTGAAAAGTTCGGTATGAATGTAAAAATCGCCCGTCCCTGCCCCACACTCGGAGGTGTCAGAATGAGCGATGAAAGAAAATGGGCAAAGCTGATTGTCAGTGCGGCAAAAAATCAGAGCATTATGCTTACGGATAACGGTGGTGAAAAGTTCAGCTTTTGCTATGTGACGGACACGGTTTCTGCATTGATTGATATTTTGCTTAACGGAAAAAGCGGTGAGGCATACAACATTTCAAACGATAACGCAAATGTGACAATGCGGGAATTTGCACAGCTTGTAAAATCGGCAAATCCCGAAAAGAATCTCTCCGTAGTGTTCGTTCACAGAAAAGACGAAGAAGAACCCGAATTTTCTCCGTCATCCCCCACACCGTATGCTTTGTGCAATGATAAAATAAAATCACTCGGCTTTAGTCCGAAAACCACGCTTAAAGATGGAATAAAACGCAGTATAAGAGCAACAGAACTGCGAGCAGAATTGCGAAGGATAAAGTAATGCGTATTAAAGATTTTTTAAACGAATTTGAGGCTGACAGGGCGGCATTGCCCGGAGTTGAAAAAGAAACTCTTGCAAAGCTCAGGAACAAAACAATTGTCATCTCGGGCGGTGAACTTGCAAGGTGTCTTTGCTATGCCTTTCTGTACAATAACGAGGCTAAAAGGCTCGGAATAAAAGTTATCCTTCTCGGCAAATCACGCAACGCAATGGCATCATACCACAGCGAACTCTTGTTAAGAGATGATTTCGATTTTGTCGATTATAATTCTGCATCAGAAATTTCAAGTGCCGACTATGTAATTACAACAGGAATCTGCGGTGAACATACAGACAACAACCCACAGATTATGATTGACGGCATTGCAGAGATAAATGCCTGTGCCAAAATTGCAAAAGCCACAGGCGCAAGGGCTGTCGTTGTGAACGACAGCAGAATTTACGGCAAAGCCAAACCGCACAGAGTTTATTCCGAAAACGAGTACGCAGAACTTAACGCAACCTCTCCCTCATCGCTTGCAGGTCAGCTTATGAGAACGAGAGAAACCACCTTGCACTCGGTTTTGAAGAACAGCGAATCAACAGTTACAACGCTCAGAACGGGCATAATTTTGGGAGCGTCAAGCAACTTTACAAGCGTGCTTGATCCTGTTTTTGACGATATAGCCAACCGCCGTGACACAGTTGTTCCTGCAACAAGGGATCGTTGCACCTTTGTTTATATCAACGATGTTTTAAAGGCGATTGTATTCGCAATGACAACTCTTGAAGAAAACGCAGTTTATAATGTCGGCGGCAAAAACTGCAACGCATCGCTGATTATGATTGCGGCTGTTCTCAACGATATTTACGGCAGTCGCTGTACAATTGAGTCGGGCAATTTTACGGAGCTTGACGGCTGTGCAATTAATTCAAACAAGATTTCCGTAAACGAATGCACTCCCGACATTGACCTTGAAACCATGCTGAAAATCTGCATAATGGATAAGATGAAGTCCGAAAAAGTTCTGCGTATCCCCCACTCACATGAGCGCAGACTTGATTCAATTCACGAAATTCAGCTTGCATTTCTGCTTGAAACCGACAGAATTTGTCGAAAGCATAACATAAAATATTTTCTCGGCGGCGGAACACTTCTCGGTGCAATCCGTCACAAAGGATTCATTCCGTGGGATGATGATGCCGATATTATGATGTTGCGTGAAGATTTTGACCGCTTTTGCGAGATTGCGCCAAAGGAACTTCCGAGCAATATGACTTTTCAATCGTACCATACGGACAAGGCTTGTTTCTATGAATTTGCCAAGGTCAGACTTGACGACACTTTCTTTGCAACCGACTTTGCAAAAGACCATCACGCAATGCACAACGGAATTGCGTTTGATATTTTCTGTCATGATAACACAGCCAATTCAGCAATCGGACGAAAAATTCATATGGCTGTGACTCTGTTCACAAGAGCGCTGGTGTTTAACAAATGGAATAATCGTAAGGCTGAAAACGGCAGTAGAATCCAGAGCATTGTAACAAATTTCTGCAAGAAAATATTTCCGCTCAGATTCAGTATGTGGCTTGAAGTCCGTACTTTAAAATTCTTTAAAAACAAAAAGAACGCAAAATATCTCTATGACGGAATGGGCAGAAATATTTATAACGGTGCTTTTCCAAAGGAATATCTTGACGATGTTGCTTATGCCGACTTTGAGGGTTACAAGTTCCCCGTGCCAAAGGAATATGACAAGTACCTTACTTTCCTCTACGGCGACTATATGGAGCTTGCACCGCTGTCAACAAGAATGGGTTGCCACGAAATTGCCCTCTGCGACATCGGAAAATATGACGGTTTCAAAATCCGCAAACCCGATTCTGAAAAATAATCAGCGTAAAACAGACCGATAAAGTAAATGTCACTTGACACTTACCTGTCGGTCTGCTATAATAATATAGCACATTTTGAGTGCTGTTGCGGAATCAGCTGAAGAGTAAGATTCATCTGAAAGTAAGCTCCGCCTCGGTTTCCCCACCGTGTAAAAATCAAGGGAATTTAAATTGATTATGCAAAAGTTGACACTTTCATTTTCAACTTTCCATTTTCAATTTTCAATTTAATAAGCAGGTATGGCGGAATTGGCAGACGCGCATGGTTCAGGTCCATGTGAAAGCAATTTCATGCAGGTTCAAGTCCTGTTACCTGCACCATAGCTTTTTACCCCGGTAAATACGATATTTACTGGGGTTTTGCTATACTTAAATCACTCTAAAACACGGAAAAATACATATCGTAGCTAACACACAGCTAACAAGTAGCTAACAAATCTACAAATGACAAAAATCCCCTCACTCGCTTTTTACGGCGGATGAGGGGATTTTTTTTTGCAATTATGTGTTTGTCAAGACATTAAGAATGTCCTTTAGGTTTTAATTAGCCGAGTGCCTTTTTTGCGTTGGCAATTTTGTTGTCTTTTGCTCGAATACCGTCATTGATGAGATGATAGATAGCATTGATGGTCTTCTCGCCAACGATACCGTCAACTGTGACTTTACCTGCTCTCTGTGCCTCTTTTACAGCTTTCAAAGTGCCGTCACCAAAACCGTTTGAATTATCGACTTTCGTCTTGATGATTCTCATATTGTATAAAGTAATCAACTGCTTCTTAAACGCAAGTGTTGCCGTATTGTGTGCGCCGTATTTAATCATTTCCTCATTCTCCTTATTTGATGTTTTACCGCCGAGTTGTGCGGTTACTTCGTCTGCAAGATTGCCGAGCCTGTTATAGAGCCAGTCACCAGGGCAAGATTTATTTGCAAACCACCTATGTACAGTCAAGACCATTTCGCCCGACTTCGGCGAATAATTTAAAGTCTTGTCCTCGTTACCAAACCAAAGCAGTTTAGTCTTGCCGTTACGCTTGCAAATGTCAACGCAAAGTGCAATAAGTTTGTTGTACACTTTACTGTTCATGGTGTACGGAGCTACTGTGTCGCTTGCACATTCGATTGTAACTGCACGCTGGTCATTGGCATTGCTTGACGAACACCAAGAACGATTACCTTCATCAACGCAAAGCAACACTCTGCCGTCATAGCCGATTCCGTAGTTACAGCTTGCCTCACAAGCTGTGTTCATAAAGATGTTGCCGAGGGTTTCGACACTGCACTGACCTACTACACAATGCGGAGTAATGCGGTCGATACTGTGTGTGCGTTTACCGCTGTGGTTTGGGCTTAATTTTGTGTAATTAACAAGTTTTGAATTACTCATAATTATTCCTCACTTTCGCAAATAATTTTTTTGTTTTCAAACTTTTTGTATGCGTCAAGATACATTTCGTTTTTATCGCCGTTGTATGTACATTCGTAGTACATACCGTCGTGTAATGTTGTGCTGATAAGGCATTTGTGGTTTTGCAAAGTCTTACACGACCACACTACAAAAGTGTCAAAATCAGGTGTATCATCTGACTTATCTATGTGATTTAACACATACTTGTTTACCTCAGATGTTGCAAACTTAATAAAATTTGCATTTGTCATAACTATTCCTCGCTTTCATCTGTTTTTACTTCGACTGTTGTCTTTAGCCTTTTAACGATTGATACCAAAAATTTTGGCAATGGAATACCGATTTCCGAGAGGTTTTCTAAAATTGAAATCAACTCGTTGATGATAAACCAAATCGTAACAATCATGCCGATGCAGTAGTTAATCCGCAGGTCGATTCCGCAGTTGACAAGTGCCGAACTGATGAGATAGTCGGCAACAATACCGACCGCTACAGCTACGATATAGCCTACCTTTTTGATGATACCAGTTACCCCGACACGGCTGTTAAGCGTGTGACTGATGTATGCCTGCGCCATTCCTGTGATATAGTCGATAATCATTACCGCAATCATCACCGCAAACGGCACAAGCAAGATGTTAAGATATGCGACAATAGCACCACACACCGTGGCAAATAATGCCTGTAAAACGTTTTCTTTCATTGTTTACACCTCGCTTTCTGTCGGCTCGTCAACGGTTGGATTATCGCCCCAAACTGCCATGACGGCATTGTAATATTCATCAGACAGCACCGTTTTGAGCTGTTCTCTGCCCGTCTTGCTGTTCATGTATGCGTTGCGGATGTTTCCGCCGACCTGCATTTCTTCACCGTTAAAGGTCAAAAACTGCTGTCTGAGTACCGACACGCTGTCCTTTGTGAGCATATCGAGTGTGATTTTTTCTTTAAGTTCCATAATTTTTGCCTCCGTTATTTAATTTTGTACAAGCAAATCACATTAATTTGCTCGCCGTCTGCAAATGTGTAAGCCGTCTTATCCTGAGTCGAAAACTGTAGCCAAGTGTTATTTTTCGGAATGGCAAATTTAAAGAGCTTGCCAAGGTTTGAAATACCGACACAAAAAACATTGTCCTCGGAAATACATTTGTACGGCAAATCAATCAGCGGACACATGCTATTGCCGCCAAGAGATACTGCGTTCATTTTGACCGTTGCACTGACGATTACGATGTCACCAATCGTCTTATATGTACAGTTTGCACTTTTGATTTTATCGGTGACGGTTGAATACGGTGTGAGTGTTGATGTACCACTTTCAATATTTGACGAATCGTATTTAGTCGCCAAGGCGGTTTTATCTGCTTTCACAAGCAGAGCGTTGTAAACTGCTCCGCTTGTGAGGTAACACGGGCTGTTATTTTTTGGTTCGCTGTCGAACGGCATTGAATCGAGCTTTCGGGCAAGTTTTTTATCTGTTCCTTCTCGTGTATATGCGTCTGAAATGCCGTACCCTGCGAGAGTATTGGCTTTATCAGCTTTTTTTGCAAGATTTGTGTCGACTGTATCAAGCCTTGCCCCAAGTGAATTAGAACCACCTCTTGCCGTGGCTATTTCGGTTTCAAGTGCAATTGCCCCGTCTGTTGCCTGTTCAATCCCCTCGTCCATATGGTTGAGGTTGTCGGCAGTCAGCGGAGTTGCTGTTGAGGGGGTATTTTCCCAGTTCATTCGTGTGTATTTGTTCAAAATTATTCTCCTTTCGCTGTGATTTTGTCTGTGAGTGCCTGTATGCCCGTAAGCTCTCTCGATAACACATATGATGTCACGGTTGCGGTTTGCGGAGTGCTGTCAGCGTTATAGGCATAGTTGCCGTCAGCGTCGGTAACATAGTATTTGATTTGCACCATATCGCCCGGCTCAACCCACAATCTGCCGTCAAGGGTTGCCTCGATAGGCTTATAAATTTTATGGTGTATTCGCTTGCCTGTATCGCCTGAAAACAAATTTTCAAACTTGTGTATCCACGCACCGCCTGCATTATCGTTTTCCTGCCATACAAGAATGTTGTCTGTCATATCATAGGTTTTACCGCTTAAAAACTTGTAGCTACGCACCTTTGCGGTTCGTGTAGAACCTCCGATTGCAAAGTCAACAGTCCCGTATGTACCGCTTGATTTTTCGTCAGCGTTGAATGCCTCGTAAAAGTCATATTTTTCTGCTTTTGTTGTATCGGTTTCAAGGTTGACAAAAACAATGTTACCGCCTTTTCGGTTATCGGGTTTAACAAAAGCAAACACACCGAGCATTTCCGCTGTATAATTAAGCAATTGACCGTAATTAACCTTTTCGGAATCATCAAGCCATACTTTGTTAAAAATTTTCATATTCTTAACAGTCAGATTCTCAACCTTGTTGATAACCTCGTTAAGTAAACGGTCGGATAAAAAATGGGCATCAGGTTGACCGCATAGGTTAATAAATTTTTCAGAAACCATTGCCAACAGTGCATAGACCGAAGTACTGTTAGAATTGTTATTCCAGAGCTTTTGCAGAGCGTTTGTACAGTCGGTTTCATAAAGCTGTGAAATCACATCATAGGCGGTTATGCTGATTTTGTTCTGATCCGTTTTATTGACCTCGGCTTTGTCAATCATACCGTTAAAAATGCACCACGACTTTGTTGTCACGGCTTCGCCCGGATAGAGAGTGTCGCTTGGATATAATGAACTGCTCGGCAGTATCGGAGAGCCTGACGGAAAAGTTTGTGTCAGCTTAACTAAAATCCAACAACCGACAAGTTTTGAAACATCAAAGGTTCTGCCAACGGTGTTCAGCAGTCCGATTTTAAATTCTGAGGCAATGCAACCGCCAAACTTCAACTTATTTTCGTCACAAATCGACTGTTTAAGGCTCATACTTTCGCTTTCAATGTTGGTTTCGGTGATAACATCAAACTTGCTGTCAGATGAAAAGATTTCGAGCTTGTTTGAAATCAGCTCGTTAATAATTTTCTGCTTATGCGTACTTGAAACGGATAGCAATCTGTCACCCCCTTAATACTCAATAAAAGTGAAAGTCACGGCATTGTATATGATGTTGTTTTTGGTGATTTTCTTGACCTGATAGGTGATGTCGGGCATATAGGCGGTCATTGTGCGATATGCAAGAAGTTCATCGTCCCAATACTCGACATGGATTTTACGCTGTTGAGAGTTATCCCACGAACTATTCAAAGCACTTCTAATTGACTGCATTTGTGCAAGGGTGAGTTCATCAACGGTTGTAAACTCAATTTTCGACTTGTAATTTGGCGAAGTTGTGCGGTGCAGAAGATTGTTGCTGTCACGGTATGCCTTGATTTCGGTTCTCTGGAGCGGAGTGCCGTTGTAGTTATCCTTTGCAATAAGCTCGTGCGGAAACAGCTTACCGCTCTTAGGAAACCTTATTAAATAACCTTTAAAATTTGCCATGTCATCCTCTCCTAACCTAACGCACCGACACCGTGACGCTTTTTGACTGCGTTGTTGCGTTTTACAATGTTGTTAAAAATCACCTCGCCGTCAAGATTTACAGTAAGGTTAATGTCACCGCTGTCACCTGTTGAGCCTATCTCTGCCATAGCCTCAATAAGTGCCTGTTTGATAGTTGAAATCGGCGAAACAACCTCAGCCTCACGCTTGTTATCACCGAGTACGGCAAGAAATTCACCGTAATTTGCCGGAACAACCGTACCTGTGGCAAGTCGGGGAACTGTAATGTTAGGCAGTCCGACATTGCCGTTTACACTTCCTAACGCTTCATAAGCAATCTTTGCCGCTGTACTCATTCCGCCTGAAATAGCACTGCCGAGGCTGTTGAACGGATCTATAAAATTGTTTAAGAAGTTTTGAACAACACCTAAAAATCCGTTCATAGGCTTTTTTACAGCACTCTTGATACCCTCAAAAGCATTTGAGAAAACGCTTGAAATCGGATTGATATGTGTTGAAATAAAGCTAAGCAGTCTTGCAAGCGGATTTTTCAAGGCATATATTCTGTCACGAATGCCGTTTGCAAGACCTTGAACCGTGTAACCGCCTCTTTCATACATTTCTGTTGACGGGGAATGAATTCCCATCGTGGTATCATATTCTGAAAGCACAATAGAAGCAAGACCGTGACTGTTTTTGACAAGCGCACCTTTGTATGCGTCTGTACCCTCAACAAGACCGAGAACCGTGTTTTTACCTGTATCTTTTGCAGCTTTTTGCAAATTGTTCAAAGATTTCCACTGCGAATTTTGAACATCCGTTGTACTGATAAGACCTGCATTGTAAGCCATAAGAACAGCGGCGGCGTCTGAATAGTTGCCATTAACAACCTTTTGTACATCTGTAAGGTCATCACCCGTCATAGTCAGTTTGTTCATAGCGGCAACAGCTTTATTTACCGAACTTGTTGCACCGTCAAGAGATTTTGTTTTGCTCTGAATATTCTCGAAGTATTCAATGCCCTCTTTCCATAAAGCGTCGTTTTTAGCACCGCCACCAAAATAGTAATTTTCAAGAGCCTGCATACTTTTGCCGTTTTTCTCAAGCCACTTTTTCAGTTTTTTCTGTTCGTTTTCAAGGTCTTTTTTCTTGTTGTTATAATCTGATTTTGCACTGCTGTATTTCTTTGACGCAAGAATTCGTTCTTTGCTATTTTCAGAAGATAATTCAGCTAATGCGGCACTATTTGCAAGTTGTTGATATTTATCAATTGTACTGTCAATAACCTTTTGCACCTCGGCTAAATCACCATTTAAGTGTACTTTGCCGTCAGCACTGACAGTAACATATTGATTCCACACATCACTGAAACCGTCAACATTGTTTTTAAAATATGTAACAATGGTTTCAAGCTGTGCCTGCTCTTCTGGACTAAGCGTAGCTTTCTGTAACAGTTCATCAAGTTTCTGTTGGTAACTGTCAACAAGTGTATTGTCTGCATACAAGCTGTCCATTCGTTCAAGAGTGTCTGACAAATTATCCTCAATACCTTGCGTAGTTGTATCAAGCCTTGATTTTATACCGTCAATTTCATCAGCAAATTTTTTAGCTTCGGAATTACTCCAAACAAGCTGATTATATACAGTAACTGCAGTCACAAGTCCGGTGATGGCACCGGCAACGGCTAAGATTGGATTTGCAGAAACAGTTGTCAAAAATAACTTTATAGCATTTTTGACTTTGTCAATTCCGCTTGCAATCGCTTGTCCTGCCTTGAAAACAACAACAGCTGTACCGACTGCAGTAATGCCGCCTGCGATAGCGTACAAGGTTTTGTCACTAATAGATTTAACTATTTTGCTTAACAGTTTCAATGCTCCTGCAAGGGCTTCTACAAGTTTCGGAACTGCTTCTTCAATTGTCCATTTTGCAAGTGGGAGAAGAATATTCTTGTATGCCTGTTTCAGCTTATCTCCGCAGGCTTTGAGCAAATCCCTGAACGCCTGTCCGAGGTCGGCAACAGCTGATACAAGCGGTGACAAATCAAGACTTTCAAGCCATTCAAGGCGAATCTCTGACATATCGCTCAAAAAGCCTGTGATATCTTCAACAATGCCAAGGATTGCTTCCCAAATCTTTTTGCCCGATTCATTTTTGTCCCAAGCCTGTTTGATTTTAGTCCGCAGAGTTTTGGTGTAGTTGTTGCAGTTTTTGATAATATTCAGAATATTAGTCCAAATTCTCTCACCGGTGCCGTTATTCCACACTTTGCGAAAATCCTCTGCAATCGTGTTTACAAGTTCAAGCAAACTGTTCCATTTGTCGATAATGGATTGCACAACCTCGTCACCAAGTCTTGCCTTATTCCAAGCCTTTGTAAACGCTCCCGAAATATCACCGATGATATCAAAAACATTTTTCAAAAGCTGTTTGATGTTTCCGATGATCTTTTCGCCTGTACCGTTTTTCCACACTCTCTTCCACGATTCGCCGATTGAAACAAAAGCATTTTTCAGATTATTCAAGGCTCTTTTAATGCTGTCAAAAACCTTGTTTGTACGCTTTTCAATTGCTGTTGCGGCAGTATCAAGTGCGTTGACTGCGGCTTTAGATGATTTCTTTGTGGGGCTGTTTACTGCTGTACTGTCATCTGATGAACTGTTTTCAAGGCTCATCACGTTGAGCCTGTCAAATCCTTGAAGATTGTCTTTAATTTTCTTTGTCTTTTTCGATGTTGTGGCAAGTGCAGAGTTTGCACTCTTTGTTTCATCGGCGAGGTCTGTCATTTCAGAGCTTGCGGAATTTGCGGAATTGTCGGTTGCAGATGAATAGCCGAAAACCTGTTCCGTAAAGCTTTTGAATTTTTCCGTTGCAATATCTAATTTTTCGATAAAGAAATTAAAATTTTTCAACAGCGGAGAAAACACATTGATAAGACCTTGACCGAGTGTAGCTTTCAGGCTGTCAAGTCGGAGCTGTAAAATTCTTGTCTGATTTGCCCAACTGTCCTGCGTTCGGGCAAAGTCACCCGTCGCATTGGCGAGCTGGTCTTGAACAAACTTGTAACGCAATGTTACTTTTTCGGCTTCGGTCATTTTAGCTGTGGTCTTACCGTAACCGTTTGCAAGGGCATAGCTGTCAAGCGCAGTCTGTGTCATTACGATGCCTAAATCTTTTAAAGTTTCGGTTTCGCCCGAAAATACTGATTTAAGTTTTGTATAGGCTTCGTCCTGTCTGATGTTGTAGAATGAAGCAACATCGCCTGCAAGTCCTGTCAGCGTGGTTGACATATCATAGGCTTCTTTCTCTGTAAAACCGAAAGCCTCAGCCATTGAGCCGAAAGTACCGACATACCGCTTTGCCATTGTTTCGGACAAACCAAAAGAATTAGCTGCACTTTTTGCCCACTTGTCAACCTGTTTGGTCATTGCCGGAAAAGTAACATCAACAACATTCTGCACCTCCGCAAGGTCAGAACCAAGCTCAATGCACTCTTTGCCGAAATTTGTAATTGCATAAGTGCTGAAAGCAACAGCGGCAGTCTTTGCAAAGGTCTTAAGCTGATTTTTTACCCTTTCGATTGATTTGGTAACAGTAGTATTAACCTGTGCCAAACCGCCGTTAAAACCCGATGTATCAAGTTTCGTGTCAAAATTCAGATAACCGTCAACCGCCAAATTTTCACATCCTTTCATTTAAAAATGGGCATAAAAACAGCGCACACCGTTATGATGTACGCTAATAAAATTTTGCAAAAGAACAGCCACCCCGTTTGGAGTGGCTTTTTCGTTATTGTAATACTATTGAATCAATTATTGCCGATAACAGAGTTTCATCTTCCTCTGAAATAGGCTCGGTTGAGGAATAAGAAAAATTGTATGCACCGTCATTCCATAAAAAAGCATAAGTGTGTGCATATACACCTTCCATTTTATACGAAAATTCTATTCCATAACACGATGCTATTTCTAAATATTTTTTGCTGGATAATTCAAAGTCCCTATCACCTTTCATTCCCTCCACAATACTATCTAAAAGTTCATTAGCCTGCGATTCGGTGTATAAAAGAATATCGTCACTCAATTCCGTATAACTTACAAGAAGATTATCATTTTCTGGACTTTTGTGATTAAAAATCAATCCGCTTGTACCTTTTGTTTCAAACTGTGACGGAGTACAGTATTTAATATCTTTTAAGGTGTTTTCGATAGCTAAATCGTACTCTGCCTTTGTTGTTTCCTGCACCGTTGTGGGAATTTCTGTCGTCACAGGTTCAGTGGTTTCAGCCTTTATATCGGTGTTTGAACTGCTTTCCGCTGTTGTACCGCAGCCAACAAGCGATACTGCAAAAACTGCGGTTAATGCTAACGCTATGAGTTTTTTCATCATTCATCCTCCTAAATGTTAAAACAATATAATTTTTACTTAATCATACACTAACATTTAGAGAATGTCAACAATATGTGATAAGATACTACACTACACGAGCGAATTTATGAAGTCAAGTTCCTCTTTATCTTCGGCTGTGAGTTTGGGCTTTAGGTCGATAAGTTCTTTATGTTCGCTGTAAAAATCCCGTTCGGTTTTGTCGAGCTTCTTATGCTTTGCCTTTTTGGTGCGTATTGAAATCACCTGTGTAAACAAGCCGTCGCCCACTTCATTGAACAAGCCGAGAAAAGTCCACCAGTGCATATAATCGACTGTGCGTGTTTCCGCTCCTGCAACCTTATTGAGAGCAGGGAAGATTATATGTCCGTCCTGTTCCCAATCAAGCACACGGACGGGGAGCTGTTTGCCCTGCGGAATATCTCCGCCGTCAAGATACCAAGTTGCCCTGTCAAGTGCCTTTTGGTAATTTTCGGGAATCTCCTTGTAAAGGCACTCGACACACACTCGGCATTTTTCAAAATCGTTCAGATCATCGTCTGCATAGGCTTTGAAAATCAGCAGAGCAACACGGAAGTCGGAATTGATTTCGTAGTTTCTGCCGTCAACCTCAAGGCTTTTCGGCAGTAATTCAATCACTTTTTCACCTGTGAAGTGTATTTGCCAACTTTCTTATTGGAAATTTTCTGTGCCGATTCAAAATCAGCCTGCATAACAGGAATAAGCACTTCAAGGAAGTTTTCAAAAATCGGCTTACCGCCCGCAAGTGAAAGACAGTTAATTTCACCAAAGGCAACCGTGCAGACATCCGAACCGAAAATGTAGTTAATCTGTTCTCTGATGTCCTTGTCGCACTCGGTGATAAGCTGAATTGCGTCTGTGTTTTCAGCTTTTTCAGCGTTTTCATACTTCTTCTGAATCTGCTCAATATTCTTGACTGCCTCGTTGAGCCTTGCAAGAATGCCCACATCCGCGGTATTGATACGGATTACTGCGTTTTCGTCATCGCCAATCTGATACTCCTTGTAACCTCTGTCAAAAACAAGTTTCTGCATAAATCAATCCCTCCCCAAAGATTAAACCGTTGCGGTAAAGGCCGGCACTTTCTTCTCAATTGTAGCCGTACCCTGCTGTCTGTCGCCGTTAAATGCGATGTTGAACGGAATGTTCACACCGCCCTGAGCACCGCCGTAGGACTGTGGCTTTACGATACAGGTTTCAGTCCAAGCGTCATACGGACCTGTCTTTTTGTCAACAAGGACTTCAAGAATTGCAGTCTTGCAGTCATCGCCTGTAAGGCGGTTCATTGCAATATCCTTAATCTTTTCATAGATTGCATCGCCTGTGTTTGCGTAATAAGTGTCTGCGTCAATTGACGGTTCATAGCCGTTATCGTTTACAACGGTTTCATCAAGAATGTTCTTGACTGTTTCTGCGTCGGGGTTGAGTTCAACGGACATATCTTCAATATCTCTGCCAATCAAAAACCACTTAGGGGTTTCGCCTGTGCCGAACGAAGCGTCAATGTAGTGCATAAGATAACTTCTTTTGAGTTTACCGATATCGGGTGTTGTTGCCATAATTAAAATTCCTCACTTTCGATTTTGTAATCTGCGGTAATTTGTAACTGATACATTACATTACCGATTAAATTGCTGTCGGGTATGTCATAAAGCATACCGTTTGAACAGGTTATTTTTGTGAGCGTACCTGCAAGCTCATTGTCGCCAACCGTTACGGTCAGCGTTTGCCCCTTTGCCTGTTTTTCAAGCCACAGCTGTAACTCGTTAATAAGTCCGCTGTTGGCAAGGCGGTCATAGTCATTAACCGACTGATAAACAGCGTACAAGATGAATGTGTGCTGTCGCTCCTGATTGCCGAGAACATCGGATTTAATCAGCGTATCGCCTGTCGGAGATAAGCCGTAGCTGTCGGTGTCAGGGGTTGTGTAGTCAATGTGCAGGACATCGTTCAGCTTTGGAAAGCTCATCACAATGCTCTGCATAAGTTCAATTATGTTCATTCTGCCGTACCTCCTGCCACTTTTGCAGCACCCTGTAAAATCTCTTTTTTACGGTCGGCTTTCATTCGTTCAAACCACATCTTGCCGGCAAGAGGGTGCTTTGCCCGAGAATAAACAAGCATTTTACCTGTGGGGTGTTTCTTCTGTCCTTTAGGGCTGAAATAGCCCACAATAACACCGTTTTTCTTAATCGGGATATTAGGACCGTAAACCTTGCCGTAGTAGAGATACCTCGCATACGGTGTGTTCTGATGAATTTCGCCCGAGCCTATAACCGTTGAGAGGGTTGCCGACTTTTCAAGCACGCCGTTTCTGAACGGCGTATAGGGTTTCATCAATCGTAAAACCGTGCTGTCAACATACTTTTGCACCTTTAACACATCGGCATTTTTGCGGACTGCAAACTTTTTATCCCAGAGGAAACCTGCCGTACCGTTTTTTGACTTGATGACAAAATCGGGCGGTTGAACAATCTTCATACAATCACCTCGCCGAAATTTTGATGTGCTGTAAATCGGTTACGCCGTAAAGCTTTTCATCAATCGACATAACCGCATAGCACCTGTGTTTTTGCTTTAGCGTTTTAAGGCTCTGTGACACGCTCTGAGGGTTTGAATTATCAAAGGTGAAATTACTCTCGCCCTTAATAATCATGTCCTGTGTGCTGTTCTGAGGGGTGCATAGCTGACCTGCAAAAAGGTTTTCGCTCGGCTTTAAAAAGCCGGGAAAAAGCCCTGCGGATTCAATCGGAATATACACCGTCACGCTGTCAGCGTTCTGCATTCCGCTTTTAAGCACATTGCGAGCCTTGTTCTCCTGCCAATGACATTCGGAAATGAAATATCGGTCATAGCCTGAGCCGTTGAATCTGTAGATTGTGCAGGAGCTTTCAGGGGTAATAATCATCTGCGACCACCTCTGTACAGCAAATCGCTGTCGGCAAGATACTTGTAGATTGTGTGTCTGACAGCCTTTTTATGGGCGGTTTTACGCTCTTCTTCGGACACATAGCTTACGGATTCATCACCGACGCTTGCAGATGAAATTCCTGAATTTGCGGACTGCTTTTCATCGTTATATACAAGCTCTGCAAGCTCACAACAGCAGAGTTTTACGCTTTCGGGAATATTGTTTCTGTCAACATTTTCGCCTGTGTATGCCTTAATGAGCAGGGTCGCAGAGCGTGCATAATAATCAAAGGCGGAAACAATGACCGCCTTTCTGCCACAGAGATATTCAGAGATGTAATAGCCTTCATCGGCATAAGCGGTCATAGTAACACTCCTTATTTCTTAATTCTTGCAAGAACAACCTTTGACTGGTCGGAAAGAGCAACAACATAATGCTTGTCGGCTGAAACATCTGTCTTTCTTGAAAGAGATACTCTGTCAGCCTCCACGTTTGTGTCACGCTTTAAATATACGGTAATTGCCGCTGTATCGTCCTCTGTTTCCTCATCATTTGTGAGCTTAACAATCGGATTTGAATAGCACGGGACAGATACCTTTGTTACCTTGTCGCCAATCTTTACAAGAGGCATTGTTTTCTTGACCTCTTCAAGATTTGAAGCTGTTACGGCTGTACCACTTTCGTCAGCTTTGTACCACTCGTTCAAGAGCGGAACTTTTCTTGTAGGCACAATTCTTGTGTTTGCAATCTTGCCGATTTCGCCTGACATCATAACCTGATTAGGGTACTTATCGGCAGAAAGAAAATCGCTGTCTTTGCGAAGCTGTGTAACCTGCTTTGGGTTTACAAACATAACCTTGTCTGTGTTTGCCTCTTCATCGAAAAGGTCAATAGCTTCAACAACCGAATTGTACTTGATAATTGAGCCTGAACCGTCATATACAAGCTGTGCGGTCTGAAGTGCGTCCATTGCGTCATTGTCAACCTTTGAAGCAATTGCCTTAGCAATCTGATTGTTAGCTTCGCCGACAGGGTTGCCGTAACCGCTTAATACTGCTTCATCCGTAAGCTCAACGGCTTTCATTGCCTTTTTTACAGTTGCCTTTGTGGTGCTTGCTGTGAGCTTTACAGTTTCAGCCGCAACACCCTCGGCAACATCTACGGCGTCACCAATGTAAGCATACTGCGGAACTGTGATAGTATCGCCCGGCACACCTGTAAGGGTTGTATCAACCTTTGCAAACGGAGCAATAACAATCTTATTCGGGATTTTCGCTGAAATCATATCAGCCATAACCTCGGGGTCGATAATGTCAGAAATTTTTGTTACCTGATTTGGCATAATTTAATCATCCTTTCAACTGTTCATATTTCTGTGGGTCACTCTTTTTTAGATTTAAACGCTCGCTGTAACCCATTTTTGCGAACATTTCCTTTGTAATTCCTGTCGGGATAGGATTTCCCGTGTCCTTAACAGGATTCTGAAAAGGCTCATCAGAACCGAACATATAGCCGTTTTCGGACTTAACCTGTTCGAGAGCCTTTTTGATGTCATCTGCCTGATTTTTAGATGTTTTCAGGTTTTCAAGGTCAAGCAGAGCCTTGACAGCCTTTGCATTTTTCGCACCGCTCTTTGAAACAGCGGTGTCAAGAACAGAGTTAAACTCCATATCCGCAATCCTTGTCTGATACTCATTCTCTTTGGTTTCAAGTTCGCCGTTGAGCTTTTTGATTTCGCCCTTGAGCTCGTCCACATTGACACCCTCAAACTTTTTGAGTGCAGTCTGTGCAGTTTCAAGCTGTGACTTGTAGTTGTCCCTTGATGTGCGGAGCTTTTCAACCTCTGATACGGTTTTGTAATTATCCGCAAAGGCTTTTTCAAAGTCTACCTTTTTATCTTCGGGAACTGTAAAGCCAATTTCGGAGAGAAGTGTGTGTATATTCTTCATAGTAAATCCTTTCTGCATAGCTTGTATTCCGCTTTGCCTGCGGTAGAAATTCAGCCGTTGTAACCTACGGCAGGGTAAAATAAAAGCACCTATGCAATCAAATGCAAGGGCGCTTAATCTGTTTTTTCTGTTTTAACTGTTTTTGCTCTCGGCTTTTTGGGAGCGTCAGACTTGACCTCTTCTGCAAAACCGCCGTCAATGAGTTCCTTTGCTCTCTGCTCGGAACATTCAAAAACTTCATTCACAGGTCGGGTTACATAGCCGTTCTGCCTGTCATTAAATGCTGTTGTTACTCTGATTTTCATTCTGTCACCACCTTTTCAATATTTTAAACTGGTCGATTTCGACCGGTTTAAATGCAATAAAAAAGCACTCTGATTTCTCAAAGTGCTGATTTGATGTGTTAAATTTTGTTACGGCAAGTTGCAGGCAAGTTAAATAATGCCGTAAACAAGCCGTTTTTCTTGCTCTGAACATATTCTCGGCAAGTTAAACAACAAAACCGCCCTTTTTACGGAGCGGTTAGATTATGCCACTATCTTTTAGATATTGCATTTTTTGTTTCTCTCTAAGCTTACTGTAAAGTGCTTCAGCATCTTTAGCTTCTTGTGGAGCATCTTCACGCAAAGTGACATTTAAACCATTTGTTACAAGGTACGGCTTAAACGCATTCCATAGAGATTTTTGTTCTTCAGTTTGTATCAATCTCATACCATCATCACCCTAAAAGTTTGCTAACTCTGTACTCATTATACACTTCATCCATAGCTTTATCTTTTAAGCATTCAAAAGCATACTCACTTATATCCTCTATATTATAACCGTTATTTATCAATTTTTCAACCTTTGGAGCATAAATTTTATTAAGGTAATCGCAATATTCAAAATAATCGTTAATACTTCCGAATTTTGCTCTGTAATTTTTAGCGTCTTGCCAATGAATCAGTTCGTGCAGAATTGTACTCAATCTGTCTTGCGGACAAGCCAAGTTTTCTTGTAAGCCTGACAAATCACTTGTTGAAAAGTATGCTGAATTGACATTTAGAACATTTTGCATTGGCATATATGAAGCAATAGCATTTACTCGCATTTCTTCGGGAGTGACAATACAAATTTCAGGCTTTCCGCTTGTTTCAACCTCTCCGAGCATATCAAACGCTTTTCTCACTTGCATATCAAAATTATGAAGTTCTTTTCGTTTTAGCTTTACCTTATCTGAAATATAAACATTATCACACAATGTATTTGCCTTGTGGGTATCAATTGTAATTGTTTCGCCCTCAATTTTGCGTTCAAAAGTTTTTGATATATCTTCTTCAAAAACAGGTCTGTAATATTTCTGTTCATTGGTGTTTAGTGAGAATTGCTTTGTCTTTTCTTCAAGCGTATTCGCCCTATCGTGCCACTCATCGGCTCGGGTTTGGGCAATGCGTTTATTGTCCTCGTCAAGACTGTATTCGGCACGGCGGTCAAAGCGTTCTGCCTTTTTCGGGAGTTTTGAGCCTAAAGCATTTTTGCCGTCAACGGTTATTCTTTCCCATTGCTGAGGGAGGTTCATTGCTTTGGAAAACTTTACATATTCATCCTGTCGCTGAAAGTATTTTGCCTTTGCGCCTGTGATTGTATCGTCATCGGCACCGCCCTGTGTGAGCAGTTCAATCTTCTGTCGGTCGGCACGCATTACAGTTTCAAGCTGTCTTTGCCTCTGCTGTGCCTCATATGCCGTGTACTCTTTGCCGTTGTATTCTTTCGGCGTGTTCTCTTCCTCGTTCATACGGTCAAGTTCTTCTTCGCTGTATGTCGGAGTGTCAATTCCTTTCATAAACGGCGAATAGCTGTGGTAGCAGTTCGCACCGCAAAGACCCGTTACTGTACCAAGACCACAGACTGTTTCAAGCTCCTTTTTGCTGTACACTCTGCCCTGCCACACCTGATGTGCCGGTCTTGCACCACGGTGATAGCTGACCTCGAAATATTCCGTGCCGAGCTGTTCGGCGTTGTCCTCGTTGACCTTTGCGACAACCTGATTAAAGCCTGTCATCAACGCCCTGCGTGCCGCCACATCAACACGATTGCTCCAACCACTTGCATAATCAACGGTACGCAATCCGCTGTCGGTCATAGCTTTAACCGCTTTTTTAAGGACTGTGTTATAATCAACCGCACCGCTTGCAATCTGCATAAGTCCGTTGTCAAGAGTGCGTTGGTAAAAGTCCGCAAGCGGAGTAAATGACAGCGTATTGTCGGCATTTCTCACGGCGAATCCGAGTGAGCCTGTAATGTTCCTGTACTCCGATTTTGTCTGATTTTTAACCGCCTTTACAAGTTGTTGCAACTGTTTATTTTCTGCATAAGGAATATACTCTTTGCCCTTGCTTGTATAAAGCTCCTCATTTCTTGCATATCCCGATTTCACAACTTCGTCATAGATTCTGTCGATTTCATCGTCAGACACATTGAGCGTGCTTTGAATAAGGCTGTCTATTTCATCCTTACTCACGCCCAATTCATACAAGCGGTTTATCTGCCAATCGGCAGCAGAGGTTATCTCCTCACTGTTAGCTTTCAAACGCTCCGTAAGGTCTGACATAATATTTAACTGTAAACTGCGGTACAACTGTTCCATAGCCGAGGGCAAAGCCTCAATTTCAGTCGGAGTGAACATTATTCGATAACCTCAGAGGACTGCGGAAGATTCTTTTTTGCTGTCTTTTCGTCCTCTCCATACCATTTCATTCTGTATTCCCACGCTTGAAGGATGCCGAGGTTTAAGTCCTGAATATCCTGCTTGCGTTCGGTTTCTTCATCGGTCAGAATACTGTCCTTGAAATCGCATACAAACGAATAACCGCTTGTTGTCAGCGAATTGTAAAAGGCAAGAGCATACACCAAGTCATCAAGGCAATAGCGGAGTTGCTTCTGAATTGCGGACACTGTGTTATATTTTCGGATTTTGGCTGACAAAACTTCCGTGGCAGTCTTTGCGACTGTTTCAGGGTTTGAAAGGTCACCGTATGCAAGACCGACCGCAAATTCAATCATACGCAAATATGTATTCAAGCCGTCCGTAATGTCGGACTGTCTGAATGCAGGCGAAAAGTCCTTGAACAGTTCTTCGTCACCCAAATCCACATCAACGGCACGGTACAAACGCCTGTTAAGTCTGTCGGCTTTGCCGTCCTTTAATGCGGCAGAATCAACATGAATCGCACGCTCTCCGCTTTCAAATTCCCAGTCAAGCCGTCCGAACTGCATATCGGCTTTCTGAATGATTTCAAGTCCGCTGTCAAAAATCGACATACCGCATGATGAGCCGTCAACCGTGTTTTTAATCGGCACTCTGAAATAACCGAACGCAGGTCTTTTCATATCGGGGTATGTGACCGCAGGCGGTAAGTCTGCCCACTCGTCAATGACAGCGAGAGGAATTTCAGTACCGAGAACCTCGGATGATGACGAACGGTAAGCCGTGTTAGTAACAGTCAAGCCCTTGTCCTTATCAAGGCTGTGATATTCAAGCCTTGTGTAGTAGTTGTCACCGATTTTCTTGAATTCGGGGAAGATGACCTTTACAAGCCTGTGCTTTGTGTCAAACTCAATCGGCACAAAAGCATTTGCCGAGATATATTGCACCCTGTCACCGCCCAAAGGCTTGATGACCATTGCGCCTGTTGCAAGACCTGACTGTAACTCCGAATTAAGCTCCTCGGTTGCCGTTTCAAACAATTTTGACAGCGTTTCATTTGAGATGTTCACCGTCATTTCGTTAAGCGTAATGTTAGCAAACTCCCTTGTGATTGACTGCTCAAGCCTCAAACTGATGACATTTTCATCAAGCCACGGAGCTTTGCCGACATAGCAGTTTTGCCATATGCCGATAGCCTTTTGCATTTCTGCCGTAATCGCAAGCCGTAAATTAAGCGCCTGCCGAATATTTTCAAGCGGAAACATTCGCCTCCACACTCCCTTCAAAAAATCTATAAGTCCCATTATTCACCTCTGCGTTTCCATACTCTGTTCATTGCATATCTGACAGCGTCAATATGGTGGTTGTCTTTGTCAGGATAACCGCTGATAACATTGCCGTCCTTATCACGCTCGTATTCATAGTCGAGAAACTCCTGTGCAGTATGCGGACAGCGTGTGTTATCAATCACAATCTCCCGTAAAGACTGCAACCACTTCATCGAGTAAACAACCGAACCGGGTCCTTTTTCTGCCGAACGAGCCATTAAACCGTCAGCCCTGTAATCACCGACTGACTTCTGTTCTGCACTGTCGCAGGTAATCAAATCATTACTTGTAACTCCGTGCTTAGTTCTGAGCAATTCGGCTGTTTCCCTGTTGCTTTTTTTGTTGCAATGTTCCTCGTCAAAAATAATGAGCTTGTGTTGACTTGGAATATAAGTCATACAATCATAGGCAAACGGATCAGGATACCAACCCCAGTCAACTCCTCTGTAAAATCTGTCAAAGGTCTGAATTTCGTCATCTGTGACCTCACGAATAACAACATTATCAAATACATTGCCACCTGTGCCGTTAGCAATGCCCATATACTCGTTTTCATAGGCGGTAGGGTTTGTTTCTTTCAGGAACTCTGCGTCATCTATAAACGGCTTTCCGAGCCATTTTGACGGTACTGTAAGGTATGTACTCTCAATAACGAGCCTGTCTTGACGGGGAATTTTAATATACTTGTTCGCCCAGTTCTGTGCAGATTTCGGAGGGTTGAACGATTTAAATTTAAAAGCCGTGTCACCGCCACGAATCACCGACTGTTCAATCTTTCTGACAGCTTCCTCGCCCGTGAACTGGTCAAGTTCCTCAAGCCACACAACGCCGATATAGCCGAACGGTACTTTGATTGATTTAATCTTGCCCGGATCATCTGCTCCACGGAAGTATATTTTCTGCCCTGTGCTTACCCTCGTGATTTCGAGAGGTGACACGGTGCAGTTAAACTCGCTTTCAAGACCGAGAGCAGAGATTGACCACAAAATTTGCTGATACACCGAACTGCGCAGAGTGTCGGCTACCTGACGAAAAATACAGGCGTGCATATCCTCGTTCTTCATAAGCAAATCAATAACATTCAGACTGACGAAAGACGATTTTGTTGAACCTCTTCCGCCGGGGAAAACATATTCCGAATGTTCTTTACCCTCAATATCAAAAAGCACCGACGAAAACGACGGTGCAACCATATTAGCCGGTATTCCTTTGTACTCAGAACCGTCACTCTTTGGCGGTTCAGCCTTTTTGCGTTCAATGTCGAGATAGGCATTGTCGAGCTTGATTTTATGATTTTCAAAAACATTGTCACGAATAATATTTCTTAATTCTTTAATGGAATTAACATCACCTGTTTTAGCCTTTTTGAGAAGTGCCGCATTTACAACGAGCAAATTATTGACCAAATCTTCGTCAATCTCATCAACATTAATTCCCATATCAATAAGCATTTCCCAGTCGGCAGGAGTGTTGGCAGGCAACGAAAGTAACATATCCATAACCTGTTTCATACTCTTTTTACGGCGGCGTGACTTGCCCGAAGCCTTACCGCCCTTTGCTCCGTTTTTCACGGCTTCATCACGGCTTTGGTCAGATGTAAACGGTATTAAATTTTTCTCATTGGGCAATCACCTCACCTCTTTTATCTGATTTTCCCTCACAACACAAAACCGCCCTCAAACGAGAGCGGTTTGTGCGATTTTTTTAGGGGGACATAAATGCCTATGTCGTTTTGTTGCTTTCTTCAGTTTACATTATATCACCCTGAAACCGAAAAACCGAACAACTTTTACCAATGGTGGCGGTTGCACATAATTCTTATGTTGTCGGGGGTATTGATTCCGCCTGTATCGACTGCAATCTTCGCCCAGCTGTATTTTAAGCCGAGGTGCATAAACAGGCAGTTTTCCACAAAATCGTCCCGTGAGAGGCTGTTCAGTGCCGAGTTTCTACGGATTTCAAGGTTCTGAATATCACGCTGAATATCGGCAATCTGCACCACCGCATTGCCCACTCTGTCGGATGTCTGACCTGACGGAACAATTCGTTCACCCAGCGTCACCGCCGTGTTGTCCGCCTCAGCCCGAATCCGTGCCATTTTCGCCCTGAGCCGTGAAATCTCTCGGTTGATGTCCTTAATCTCTCTTGCTGTCAATCTACTTCACGCTCCTCCTCGTCAAGCATACCAAGTTCCTGCGACAACGCAACAACAGCGGTTACAATCAAATGCAAATCCTTGCCTTTGATGTTACACATATTAAAGCAAACATCGCCCTCATCGTTATCAAGTTTACCAAAATCAATAACAAGTCCCTTTGTGATCGTCTTGCTTTCATTGTTATCGTAATTAACGGTAATGTTTTTAATATCTTTCATTTTCTTCTACCTCACTTTCAAACTGTGTCGAAAGTCATCATCAGTCCTGTGTATTATGTGCCATTCTTAAATTCTTTTGCCTTGTAAATCTTGCAAAAGTGTCCTCTTGTTTTATATGTAGTTCTGTTTTTCACAAGGCAGTAACAAGATGAGGTACAAAAAAGATTATTACCCCCATAGTACACGCAGGTCGCACAACGCTTGTGCTTTTGTCTGTATTCATCAGGTGTCATTACTGTCCGCCTCACTTTCAAGCCAATGTTTCGTGCAGTTTGTCATTGTTTTCATGCTCCTTTAATTTTTCGGTTATTCTTTTGGTTAAGCCGTTTTCGTTGGTTAGGCATTCTAAGGCTTGGAGGGCATTGATTACGGTTTGCTCGTTGGTTTGGGACTGATACATCTTACGGACGAAGTCGGCGCTTTTCATAACATTATCCATAATTCTTTGTGAGAGCATACGGTATTCGTCTGCGTCGTTTCTGTCACGCTTATACTCCGTTCTGAGCTTGTCCTGCCATTCAAGGCAGATGTTTATGTCCCAGCCTTTATGACGGTTGTTGTAGCCGACCTTTGCAAGCCTTGAAAAGTATTTATATTCGGGCGGAGGAAAGGCTGAGTAATCAAGCTGACCGTCAATTGCTTTATCCTCAAGCTGTTCAAACACCTGTGGATTGTTAAAATCATATTTTTTCATATTACCTCCTGCGGAGGCTTGTGGTGGGTTTGGTGCTATTTTAAAGAACCTTTTCTATATATATATTAGTTTATTTTTCTTATACAAAAGGTTAGAAAAAACCGTAAACCCTCCTCAAGCTACCACACTAACAATCTTTATAAATTGAAATTCCGTTGAAATAATTGAAATTTCTTCCCTTTACCTTTTCAAATCGTTTGGCAAGTTCGGTGCTGAATTTGGTATTTGACATACAATATTCGTTGTTATCCCCTGCCCAGCTTGTATAGGCGGCATAGAGCGTGCTTGCCTGAACCGAACCCTCTAACACACATCTGTCCTCGATAAAGGCGGAAATGACATCCATTTCACGCTTGTACTCTCTCACGCTCTGAAGAACGGCAGACGGCATTTTCAAACCCTCTCTTTGCCACAGAATACAGCCGTCGATACACCATTTGAAAATTGCTGTCATTTCGGCTTTGAGCTTATGCGTAAGGTTCTTATCAACCTTATCCTCGGGAATCTGAACATTGAACGGTATCATATGTATTCTTCGCCATATGCCCGTGTCAGTACCTCTGATAATCGGTTTATGGTTTGTCGCCATCCACAGCTTAAACTCGGGCTTGAACTCAAATTCCTCGCTGTACAGCTTTCTTGCCGTTACGGTATCATCACCCGTAAGCTGTTTGAGAAGTCCCTCATTAATTCGCACGCCCTCGTTCGGCTCAACCGAGGTGACAAGTCTTGCGCCCTTTAACCGTGCAATGTCGCTGTTTATGGCACTGCTCTGAGAGTTTCTTACCATAATTGTTTCAGGCTGAATGTTTGCGGCATAATCGCCGAATACATCACGGATAACATCAATGAATGTACTCTTGCCGTTTCGTCCCGTGCCGTAAAGGAAGAATGCGCATTGTTCGGCTGTTGAGCCTGTCAGGCTGTAACCGACCGCCTTTTGAATGTAGCGAATAAGCTCCTTATCGCCTGCAAAAATATCGTCAAGGAATGCAAGCCAACGGGGACACTCTGCCGTTTGAGAACAGTCAACCGAAGTAATCTTTGTGAAATAATATTCGGGATTATGCGCCCTCACTTCGCCGTTTTTAAGGTTGATTATTCCGCTTGGGGTGTTTAATGCCATACGGTATTTATCCATTTGTGCCGGAAGTACGGGGATATGGTGTTCAACCTCGTTGAGCATTGCTTTTTTTGATTTGTTGGAACGGCTTGCTTTCATATGCTTTTCAAATGCTTTTGACATATCTCCGCCGTTCTCCTCATCAGCTTGCAAGTACAGCCTTGCTTCGGCTTTCATAGCCTCAACGCTTTTGTCCGCCATTCGCAAAACTACCCCGATATTGTCAACACACCACTTCATTGAATTGTAGTAATACCACTTTTTCTCGGTGTAACAATACCTTACATTATCTCCGAATAAATCAACGAACCTGTCGGCATTGCCCATATCGTCAAAGGTGTAGGCACGCATTTTTTCTTCGTCAACTGTTTGAACAGCCTTGCCCTCACCGATTGAAATTGAATAATCGTTATGCTGTTTTGGGTTATAGGTCTGCGTACAGCCCGACACAGCCTTTTGCAAAGTTATAATGCCGTAGGTTGTACCCGACTGCTTTCTGTCCCACTTGTCACGCATTAAGCCTGATTGTCTGAAAATCGAATCCATTTTGTCGGTATCGCAACCGCACCAGAACGCAAGCATATTGCAAAAAGCCATATCCGCCTCGCTCTGTGACGAGTAAGCCGAAAAATCACCGCTGTACAGAGCCTTGAAAAGACTTCCGTTCTTGGCATTGCAGGCGATTCTGACAATATCGTCAACGGTGTTCGGATTAACCTCAATGTTACGGAGCTTAGGCTGTGGCTCTGTTGCCTTGCCGAGATATTTTGAATGCAGCGGCTTTATGCTTTCGGTGCAATCGTTTATGTACGCATATGCAGAGCAATAATCGCCTGTCACAACGAAGAATCTGCCGTTTTCGTACATTTCAAAACCGCCCGAATCATTCTTCGCCTTTCTTCTGCCCTCGGGAAGAGTTCCCTTGCAGATTATGTGAACGCCTGTCTTGCTCTGCGAAAATTCAGAATAGCTCTGCAGAGTGTTCACAAACTCGCTGATTATGTTGTCAGCTCCGCCGTTTTGGTAGTTCTGAATGTCATTCGGCATATCGTCAAGGTCAACACCGAAAAACGGTGAATTTGAGAACATAAAGCCTATACCCGAATATTTGGCAGATTCACTGACTGCCGTTTCAAAGTCCGACCAAGTGTCCGAGTTATTCGGCATTGCAAAGCCACCCGTTCTTGGATTTATCGGTTTCTTTGAAATTCCGCTGTGCGATTTCGGATCTGGATATGACTGCCAGCACACCCAGTTTTTGTAACCTTTCAATTCCTCGGGAACTGCAAAATATTTATTTTTATTTGGGTTTAAATTTGTAAAGCCCATTTTTTCACCTCCATATATAAGGAAAAGCACGGTGAAAATTGCACTGCTTTATGCAATTCCCGAAGAAATTTTTTAAAATCAGAATGGCAAATCATCGTCAATCGGCATATCAACAAAGCCCTGATTTGCTGTCTGTGCAGGGGCATAACTCTGCTGTGGCTGTGCATAGGTCTGCGCCGTTGAACTCTGCGACTGCTTAAAAGTATGCTTGACCTCGGGAAATTTTGTAGGATTGAGCCAGCTGACTTCTTCCCTCTTTTCGCCGTTCCATTCGCCGTGCTTAACGGTTACACGAACAGGCTTTTTCACAAGCTCACCAAGGAACTGTTTAAGGCTGTCATAGTCCTTGCCGTCGGGAAGTCCTGCCGCCTTGCCGAGAGTCATAACCTGATTAAAGCCGTATCCGTTTACCTGCATATCGTTCTCTGTCGGTTCTCTGCGTTTCCACAAAGTATGGAATATATATCCGTTTTTGTACCCCTGCTCAACATCGTTTCGGATAATGAACGAAATGTTCAGGCAGGTTTTTTCCTCGCCTTTTGAATTTGTGTAGTCACGCTCCTCTGCCTTTGCTATAAGGCACTCATAATCGCCCTCGGGTTTGAGTGAGTTAGACTGTGCCGCCTCGCTCCAATTTGCTTTAAATCCCATAATTTTACTCCTTTGTTATTAACTCTATCGCCTCATCGGCACTTCTGCATATTCCTGCTACCGCACCGTTGAGTTTCATCATCTGTATGAATTTCTGCTGTTTTTCGGTAGGCCTGCCCTTGGGTGTTTTAACCTCGATAAAAACCGCCCTTCCGTCTGATTTTCTGACACCGAACAAATCCGAAAATCCGGGCGGAACTCCCGTGTTGAAATATCTACCGTCCTTTGTAAAGCCTGCACCTACATTTATACGGAAAATATCGCAGTACGGTGCAATTGCAATACGGATTTTGTTCTGAATTGCGTGTTCTTCTGTCAAGCTATCATACCTCTCTTTCGTGCCTGAAAATATGCCCAGCCTGTTTTGTAGCCGTGGCTTTTTGCGTATGCAAGCAAGTCCGCATAGCTGTGGCAATCGTCGGGTGTGCTGAAATCAAGCTTGAATCCCTCAACCTTAATGAGCTTTGCGGTGGTATCGGTTTCAACGGTCCTTTCGGCTGTCGGGAATACATAACCGCAATGCGGACACACGGCTTTCTGCCCTGCCGGCGGTGCTGAAAATGTAAAGAAACATTCGGGACATTGTCTGACCTTTTCCTCCTGCTCCTTTTCGATTTTTTTAATGCTCTGCTTTTTGCGTTTTTCAAGCGTCCATTCTCGGTCGTCATCAGGCATTCCGTGCCTTGCATAGTTACCTACATGGTCAATGATTACCGCCCTTTTATTTGGCTTATAGCGCATACATCGCATTGACTGCTGAATGTAAAGCGTAAGGCTGTGAGTAGGTCGGAGCAGAATCGTGCATTCGCAGTCAGGAACATCAAAGCCCTCTGAAATCAAATCCACATTGCAGAGGATTGTAATTTTGCCGTTCCTGAAATCGGCTATAATCTGTTCTCTCTGTGCCTTTGGAGTAGCTCCGTCAATATGCTCGGCTGAAATTCCTGCGTCACGGAATGCCTTCGTTGTTGCAAGACTGTGCTTTACCGAGGAACAGTAACAGACGGCTTTTTTACCGTCTGCAAGCTGTTTGTAATATTTGATTACATCGCCGAATACCGTGTTTTTTATCATTGCCTTTTCAATGTCGGCGGTGACATACTCGCCCATTTTGGTGTGTAAACCCGTAAGGTCGGCGACACTCGGAGCGTAGTAGTCATACGGGGCAAGGCAGTTATGCTCAATGAGCCATTTTGTACTCACACCGATTATGAGCTTGTCGTTGACATCGCCCAAACCGTCACCGTTTAATCGGACAGGTGTTGCGGTGACGCCGACCCTCGGAACATCTGAAAAATGTTCGTAAATGCGTTTGTAGCTTTGTGCAAGGCTGTGATGATTTTCGTCTGTGATGATAAGTGCGGGTTTTGGCAGTTTCTTCAATCTTCGTGTAAAGGTCTGCACCATACCGATTTGGCACAAATCCATAAGCACACCCCAGCGGACAAAGGTTCTGAATATTTGGTCAACAAGCTCTCTCCTATGAACAAGGAACAGCACCCGTTTCCCGTTCCAAGTTGTTCGTCTTGCAATTTCTGCGACAATGCAGGACTTTCCGCCACCGCACCCAAGTACAATACAAGGGGCTTTGTAACCCTCTCGCCAAGCCTGTCTTACCTGTTCAACAAGGTCATTCTGATACGGTCGGAGTTGCATTGTCTGCACCCTCTCTCTGCTTTTCCTGTTTCTTCTGCTTTATCAGCCTTGCAACACACTGCATACAGAGCTGTCTGCCGTAATTTTTTGTTGTGCCGTCAATGATCTGTTTAACGGTGCGTTTACCGTCCGAAAGTATCGGTGCTTTGCACTCATCACAATACTGTTCTGGTTGCATTGAATAGTATGTTCTCAATGCTTCATCAACAATTTTAAGGTCATTTGATATGTACATTGAATCAAACAAGCCTATCGGACTTTTACAGGTATCGTTACCGTCCGTTTGTGTTGCAAAAAGATACTTGCCGTCAACGACAACAGTTTTTAAAACCGTGGTAAACATTCCCTCAACCGAGATTTTTTCGTCAAGCAACTTGCCGATTGTTTTGGCTTTTTGTCTGCCGTTTTCGTCGGTCTCAATATGGCTGAGAAAATAAACAATCGTGTCATTCGGGAGAGTTTCAACCTCTTTCACAAGCTCCCAAAAATTTTTACCGATATCGGTAAACTTCTGAAAGCCTGTTTCCTTGGCTCTTCTCATATACTCGTTAGCCATGAGATACTGTGCATCATCAACTGCAATCGACTTGCATTTCTGTTTTTTGATAAAGTCCTCAATATCTATGTAGTTGTCGGAATTGATTGAAGAAGTAAATTTTGTTCTGAACGGGAGTGATTTTCCGTTTACATTCACAAGAGCAAGTTCATTTGCTTTGAAATTTCTTAAAGAGGCAGATTTTCCGCTGCCTGAATATCCTAAAACCAATATAGGTAATCCCATAAATAACACCTCACTTAATACTTAATGACTGCTTGGCTTCCATGTGCACGAAGGGGATTTCTTCGCCCTTTTTGCAGAGAGCCTTGACATCATTCTTTTTCACTTTGGGCATACTGTACTTTAAGAGGTGGTCAAGGTTGTGTTCCTCTGCCCACTCAACAAATGAAATTTCATCATCAACAACAAGGCTCGGAGCGTTCTTTTTAAGCGACATAACCGCTCTCGGCATATCAATCTTCTGTCTGCCGAGTGCCTGCATTGACTTAAACAGATAGGTTTTAAGACTCTCCGCCTGTTTTTCTTTTTGTGACTGTCTTTTTGCAATTGCCGCCTTTTCGGCTTTAAGCATTTTAGCCTCGGCAAGAAGCTGTTTGTAGTAGATTGCAATGCTCTCAGCTTTCTCGTCAAATTCGCCCTCAATGCCCGTGAGAGTATCAAACCACGCTGTCAACATCTTGTTGCGGTATGCGTCCACATTGGCAATGATATTGCCGTCATCATCAATCGGCATTCCGTCTGCGTTCGTATCGGGTTCCCATTCGTTGATAGCGTCAAACTGATTAAATAAATCCGAGTACATCTCGGTAAGCTCATAAAGTTTCATTGTTGCTCCCCCTTAAAGATTTATGTTTTGTGTGGCAAGTGCCTCTATTAAATGTTCAACCTTGCCTTTGAAAAATTCCTTGTCCTGTGACCGCTTGGCGAAATCGAGCATACGGACAAAGCTGTCATATGCAATTGAAAAATATGCCTTAAAGACATCCTTGTCATCTGATGAACCGTCGGCAGTCTGAACATTTTTCAGCCTTTCTTCATACTCCTCTTTCTGTTTGCGAAGAGCCTCCTGTTTTTCATCTTCAAGCTGTTTTCTGACAATTTTTTCGTTGTTGCGGTATTCTTCTTCGAGTTCGTCATAATGCTTAATGTTCTCCCTTTCCAAAGCCTTAATCGTTTCATTGAGTCTGCGTTCATTGTCGCTCGGCTCTGCAACAGCAACTTCAATAGGACGGCTTTCAAGCTCCTGAACTTTATTCGTCAGCTTGAAATTTTTGTTCTTTTCCTCTGCAAGCTGATTTTCAATATTGCGATAGCTTTCTTTTGAAGTGTCCGCCTGCTGTTTGTAATAGTCGGCATCTTTCTTAGCGTTATTGAGCTGTCTGCAATAGTCAATGCTCTTGTCGGTTGCCTCCTGCTTTTCGTCCTTCAGCCTGTCAATCTCTGCCTTTAACTGTTTTACCGTTGTGTTTTCAAGGTCGAGCTTTTCGGTAATTTCAGCCTGTTCGGGTTCGCTGATTGTGGCGAGAAGTGATAGCTTTGTCATTCCAATTTGTGCAATCGATTGCACATTTTCAGCGTTTATTTTTTCTACAATAGAAATATAGTTATAAACATTTCTGCGTTTCATACCTACTTCATTCTCGCAGTAGTCCTCAAAATTCGGATAGCCAAGTTCCTTGTACAGCTTGTTGTCACGCATAGTCTTGAGTGCGTTGCACATATCCCATATGTTCTGCTGTGCAAGGTTAGCGCTGACAATTATCTTCTGATGCAGTTCAATTGCCTGTTTATGCTGTTCGCTTACTGTTATTTCTGACATTTTTTATATCCTCCAAAAATTCAGCGTATTGCTTTTCAAATTTCTTGATTTCATCCGGCTTTTTAAATCCGCTGTCACGCTCATTTTTGTAACCGTGGCACTGCATTATTTCCAATGTTTCGGGATTTACTTCAATCGTAAAAAACGGGATTTTCGGTTTATCTTTATGACGAATGAAAAGTATTATCGTGTCACCTCTTGCGTGCCTTCTTACATATCCGCCGACGCAATGCTGTAATATTCTGCCCTCTGCTATTATTTCTTCACCGCTTTTTGGGGCAAGCATTATAAGGCTGTCTGTGCTCATCAGCAACGGAGAAAGTGTCTTTGCCATTTTTGCAATCTGCTCCGTTTCTTCTTTGTTTGCATAGAAAGCAACCTTTTCAAGCGTTCTGTCGTGAGCCTCTTCAAGATGAGCCGGCATTATTTCTTCGATACCCTCGGGAAGTTTTTGGCAGTTATCAAGATAATCCTTCCACAGCATTACTCTCCGATTGTTTTTGCCGTACTTCAGAATCTGTCTGTATGTAAGGTTATTTTTGTGAAGTTCATCTACAGCATAAGTACCGAGCTTTGACAGCTTGCTTATGAACTCGCTTGCCATATGAATGGTCGGTTCTTCCTTTATCACACTGCGGTAAAGTTCAATTGCACTTGAATCATAATCTGCGAAAAAGTGCATATCCTCCTTACGACATCCGAGCATTTTAAGCAGATTGATTTCTTTCCAATGAATTTTATTGAGTGAAAGTTTGCCGTCAATCAAAAGCTCTGCAATATGCTCAAAACCGCCTTTAATCAGGTATTCTGCATTATTGTGCCTTACATATATGTTCAGCCATTTGAGAATTCCTTGAACCGTATATCTGTTTGAAAGCTCATCCGCACACGAATATCTGAGATCCGTATCGGTTATTACATCGAGATTTAAAAGTACGGTTGAGCCCCAGCCTGAATACAAGGTTTTTTCTGACGGACCCCAATACCACGCAAAACCTTGTGATGTAGAGGGGATAACTCCGTCTGTCTTCAGCGGATGAAATGATTTATCGTACCAGCCATATGCAAATCTTTGCATTGCGTGCTGTTCATATACATAAAGATATTCATCCGAAAAAGTATATCGGGGCATCATTTCGACAGGATTTTCGTTGTAAATGTCTTCCGAAAATCCCTGATAAGCCGTTACAAATCTGATGTACAGCCTGCCGTCAACAGCAAAGCAAAAACCAAACTTGCGACTTCTTTCAAGTTTTTTTCTGCCGTAGTGCAGGGCTTTTGCTTTTACGCTTTCCTTGCAATGACCGCAGACAAATTCCTGATTATGACAAAGTCGGAGCTGTTCGCCGATGTGCCAGCTTTGACAGCTTGTGCAGAAATAGTCGCAGGTTCTTTTGCTTTTATTTTCGTAGAAAGCATACTGCGGAAAGTACATTGCTATCTGCTTTTCATGTTCATCTGTCAGGTCAGGAATCTTATTAAGCAGGCTGTCAGGATTTTTAATCATGCTGACACCTACCAATCTATAAGATTGCCGAGATCAAGAGTTACCGGATCCGTTATCTGCTCTGCGACATTAGGTTCTTCAAGTTCGTATTCAGACATATGTATCTGCATTGTGAAAGTAACCTTTGCTCCGGGGAAAATCTTACCGACAATCTGCTGATACACATCAAGGTCGGAAACTGCAGCGGGGAGCTTCTTTCCCACTTCGTCAATCAGGTTTTCAAGGTTTTTTGCAGCCGTAACGGCTCTTGCAAATTCCTCGTTCTGCGCCGAAAATTCGCAGAGCATTTTCTTTACCGGCTCAAGAATTGCTTTAGATTTATGGTCTTTAAGATTTTTTTTGTTGCACAACTTGATTTTTTCTGTTGCAGAGGATATAATTGAATCAGGTTTATTGTTCTTTGTGCTTGTGGCATTCACAGTGTCGCAGGCACTTTTTTTATTGCTCATTTCTCCACCCCCACACATTCAAAGCCGATTGTTTCGGGTTCTGATGATTCATAGGCTTTGAGCTTGCGTTTTAGCTCTCGGTTTTCGTGACGATAACCGCTTGACGCTGTTTTTTCGAGTGCAAGGTCTGTTCTTGCGTTTCTCAGTTCAATGCTGAGATGTCTGTTCTCTGCTCTGAGGTTTTCAATATCTTTGAGCAGTTTTCTTTTTGTCGGGTAATTTCTTAACCGCATTTGTTACACTCCTTTCAACGGGTTTGAACCAAGAATATAATTGAGAAACGGTATTCTCGGAATACGGATAGATGTGCCGACTACAATTACATTGAAGCCCAATTTTTCGGGTTCGTCCTTTGCCTGTTCACGCAACTTTTGCGGAGCAACTCCAATAGCCTTTGCAGCATCTTCCGAAAGCAGATAGAAATCACTGCTATCCATAATTTCTTTGATTTTTTTGTTCATCTGAACTGTGTCCATATGTACACCTCCTTAATTTTCGTTGGTAATTTTGTCTGAAACGATTTCGACTGATTCAACATCAGCTACGCTTCCTTTGTGTCAATAAGTTTAAGTTTTGCCATTTTCTCACCTGCTTTTCGATATTTTATTGCTTTATTACCCAAATAATGTTATTATTTATTTAGAAAGGTGGTGCACATATGAGTGACCAAAACATAAATGATACTGCTTATGGTGTTACAAAAGCTGTTTTAGAATCAGAAGCAGTAAGTAATCTTACAAATCCACCAACAAAAGTGGCAGGTGGACTGTTAGCCGATTTCATAAACTTGACTGCCGGTGGCATACATTATGTCTCAATGAAAGCTGAATTAAAGCGTCAAAAAAAATTTGAAGCTTTCAAAAGCAACATTGAAAAAGGTGTAGAGAATATCCCACCTGAAAATCAAGTTGAACCGAGAGAATCAATTATCGGACCGGCTGTTGAAAAAGCAAAACACTATATGAATGAAGATGAAATTCGTGAAATGTTTGAAAAGTTAATCATCAATTCATTCGACAATAGAAAAATTGAGAAGATTCATCCGTCTTTTTCTGACATTATTCAGCAAATGTCACCTATAGATGCCCAGAATTTGAAATGTTTTGCAAACGAAGAGCGTTTACCTGTGTGCGAAATACAATTAAACCTAACAGACACTTCTCACAGAACTTTGCTAACTAATGTTTTTTGCGGTAATAAATTGTGTAATTCAATTGAACAACAATCAATATCTTTGTCATCCTTATCTCGTATAGGGATTATAAAAATTGCATACGATGAATACTTAACCGATGATTCGTTTTATAAGATTTTTGATTCATTACCTTTAGTGATAGGTTTGAAAAATCAAGTTGAAGCTGATAACAAAATTAATAACACTAATTTTAAAATTGATTTGCAAAAGGGAGTGGCAACACTTACTCCTGTTGGAAAAGCGTTCATTGATGTTTGTCTTCGTCCTTTGCCCACTTAATCAGATCCATAATTTGAGCGTCGTGCTTATCAAGGTAGCTGTCTATTGTTTTATACAAATGGGCGGCTACTATTTTTATTGCTAATACTGCTGAAACAAAAGCTGTGCAAAGCATTAGCAGTCCTAAAATTATTATTACTTCCGTCTTTCTTCACCTCTTTTCAGCTAAGTCCGTTTAATAGGACTGTGATTGTGGTATTATTGATTGTGTGGTATTACCTACTGTTCTTTTTAAGAATTTCATTGACAACTGACTTTTCTTCATTCGTCAGTAAGTTTTCAACTGGTGTATCTGTGATTTCAGCAATTTTCTGTCTTACTGAAATTTTAGGAATAACGCCATTACGCCAGTTTCGGATGTTAGCTTTGCTCATTTCTAATTGAGAGAGTAACGAACAAAGTGTTATATTTCTTTTATCGCATATATCTGACACAATTTTGTAAAAATCCACAATTTATTACCTCCTTTTTTATTGATAATTTAGGTTGACAAATGTGCACTATACCTTTATAATTTAATCAGTTAAAAAAATTAGATTACAAAGTTGGTGCACATTCACACACCTATTTTCGTCAAGTTAATGTCCCCACATCGTCTTGACAAGTTTATTATAGTGCATAAAAGTGTACTTTGCAAGTGCATTTTTGAAATTTAGGTGCATTTATGTGAACTTCGTGAAAAGTGCACAAAAGTAGAGGTGCATTTTTGTGTTCTTTGATTTATTGGATTCAATATGTAAAGAGAACGGTACAACGGTTACTGCGGTTTTGGTTGCAGTTGGTTTGAGTAAAGGTTCTATACGCAATTGGAAAAACGGTGTTTTACCTAAATACCAAACTCGCCTTAAAATAGCCAATTATCTTGGTGTTCCTGTTGAAAGGCTTATGACTGAGCAGGAAATCGAAGAAGAAAAGAAACAGCATGAGCAGATTGAAAAGTTAGTTGAAGATGTTGCAAGAAAGGTTTCTTCCCCTCTTCCGAAAGCAAATTTTGATAAACTTTCGTATGCTGCTTATCAAGAAATGGAAGGAGAAAGCGAAGATTTTAAAAACGATATACTTAGCTATATCAAATTTAAGAAATCTCAAAAAGGAAATGATTGAATGACTTTAGAGGATATTTATTTTGAATGTGAACAAAAAGGGATAACTGTTGATTATTTCAAAACTGACAAAGCAAAAGCATTTTCTTTTCCTTACGAAAACGGAATTGTAGTTCTTGACAAAAGCAAGATTGAAACTACTGCCGAGGAAACAGTTTTGCTTGCTCACGAAGAAGTTCACATAGATTTAGGTGCTTTTTATTTATTCACAACTCCATTAACCGTAAAAAGGAAAATGGAACAAAAAGTAAAGAAACACACAATAAAAAAGCTCATCCCTTTGGATGAGCTGAAAGAAGCGGTTCACAACGGTATAACAGAGCCGTGGGAACTTGCCGAATATTTTAATGTCACAAATAAATTTATGATTGAAGCAATGGAATTTTACAGAGATAATTTATTGATGTAGCCGTAAATTTTTTACAATTTATAGTGCCTGTTCTGCACATTATTTTTATTACAGAAAGTTGGGATAATATGGGATTTTTAGATAAATTATTCAAATCACATAAAACAGAACCGCACCAACAAATAGATTCTCCTACAAAAACAGATACTCCAAAGGAATTAGAAGTTCAAAAAGAAGTTGACGCAAATGAACAGCTACCACAAGCTGTTAAAAATGCTTTACTTGAAAACCCATTTATCAATGAATATAGAAATGAATCTTCTGATAATGCTGTATATTTACTTTTCTGTGATTATGCAGGAGCTGAAAAATGGATAAGAGATTCGGCAAAGCCTGAATCATATTTTAATAATTACATTAAGGCTTTACAAATATTAACAGAAATCTGTAAATATAATGTGCGAAAAACTTCAGGACACCCTTTACCAAAAGAACAACTAAAAGAATTGAAAAATAACTACGAGCAAAATACAAATAGATTTATTCTTAGATATTGGAAATCCACTCTTTTAGCGGCCAATAAATTGAAAACTGATAAGGGCAAGCAAAATAAAATAAATAATTTTTTTGAAGATATATCCAACAAATACAGTTCATATTTGACCAACGAAAATTTAAGATTTGTTGATTCTCTAAAATCAGATAATCAAAGCGATGTTTCTTTAGAAAAAATACCCGTTACTTGTGGTAGTTATGATGTAAGCACTGTTGAAAATATAAGAGCCATTCCGTGTATAAACTCTGAGGTTATGTTTTTATTGCAGAAAGCCGCTACCAATCACAAAGCGAACGGAGATTTAGATTTAGCGGTAGAATGTCTTTTAAAATCTAATCAGATTTCTGATTCTCTTTCATATGAGAAAATGCACCTTACTGAAAAGCAGTACCTACGAGTAATAAAGTATGCCGAATTGTTAAACAAAGAACTTTCAAAACAAATTGAGGATAAGGCAAGAAAAGAACATCCTGAAATGTTTCCTGACATTATACTTACTAAAGAGTGCGAAAGCTTTAAACGACAAATTAAAGCAATGCACAACTTAAACCTGAGTTATATGCAATTAGCTACATCAAACAGTTGTGATTTTTGTAAGGGGTATGACAATAAAATTTATAGTATAAACAAAACAGATAATACACACCCATATGTTTATGATTTACCAGTATTTTTACGCACGGGAAGATGTCCTAAGTGCAGAATTTACATAGGTTACTATATGTATTGTCCGGAACTTGAAGATTTAAGTGTCCCTTTGTCAAAAAATGAAATTGAGGAACTTAATAGATTAAGAAATAAAACACTATGACATTATTATTTGAAAGGTGTGTTATCTATGGTATGTAAAAATTGCGGTGCAAATGTCGGCAAAGAATACAGACTTTGCCCTTACTGTATGTCCGAACTTAAATATCCCGAAAACAAAGCAGAACAGCAACCAATTATTATTCAGAACATAATCAATAATCAGCCAAATATGGCGACCTCTGCCCCTCCGACTGTATCTCATCATCAGTTGTGCAGTCCTAAAGATAAAAGTATGGCATTGATTTTGTGTGTTGTTCTCGGCATGCTCGGTGCTCATTGCTTCTATGCAGGTAAAGCAGGTATGGGTATCCTCTACCTCTTCACAGGCGGACTTTTCGGCATAGGCTGGATTGTTGATATAATCAGAATTGCCGCAGGCTCATACACCGACAGCCATGGTCTGCCGATTAAATAGAATAAATAAAAAAAGACCGCCCACAGCTGGCACTATGAACGGTCAAGTAGGAATAAAAAGTATTCAGTTTTTTCACTCCTAACAAAATTATATAATATATTATCATATTATGTCAATATAAGGAGTGAATTTTATGTCGTTGAAAACAATAAAAAAGACAATTTATTTTTTCAAAACTGTCCCAAAGTGTACCCTTTTTGCAGATGGTGATAGTGATACTGATGTATTACGAAAAATGTTTTCAAAAAGATTTCCAAAAACAGGGGTATATAAATCACGTGATGATCAATATGGAATTGAAATACTTTCATTTGATGACAATTACATATTTGGGACTTTTCTTAAAAAAGATGATTCAACAAATAAATTTATGAAATTAACACTTGTAAAAAATGATACACCTGAAGAAATAGATTTTAATAGTCAAAAAGTAATATTTGAATATTACTCGTTCTTCTATGTCGATTTAAACAAGTGTATGACTTCAATAATATCTAATAAACAATCAGGAAAATTTACTGATATTATCAATCAATTTCTCTTTGAGGAAAATTATCACATTTACTTTTTTCCGTATACTGTAGATTCCATAGATGACGCTATTAAAAAGTTTTCAAAAGTAAAGGCTATTGAGGCGGCATATAATCCTGCCGAATCAGAGCGCACTTTTAAAAATATGCAACAATATAATGAGGATAATTCTATTGAAGTAAGTAAATTAGAATTTAAAATAAAAATTAAACATACCGGTGCAAATTTTCCAGATGTTTTGAAACAAATATCTGCAGAAAGTGAGAAATACAAAAAATACAAGATTGTAGGAGATTCACAGGACGGCATCGAACAGGTCTTTGATATTTTAGAAAAGGTGCTTTATAGAAGTGCTCAAATTGAAATAGACGGCAGCCCTACAGAAAATATAGGTTTTATTAAAAAAACATTTGAAAAAGAAATCCAATTACTTTATAATCAAACAAACAGCTAAGTTAGGTTACAAAGAATTTTTGATTATAAGGTTATATAGATAATACATTGCCGCTAGCACTTCAAGACTACCTGCTATAAAGCCATACATTCCAATATAATTCATAGCAGTTGTATCGCAAATCCAAGATATAATAGGTATCATAAAGAATATTGTTCCAAATAAAATAATTTTCATAAATATTTTATGATGACCATATTTTATAAACCAACTTTTGAATTTACTATCAGAAGGTAGCGCTAAATATACGGTTGCCGCTGTTAGTAAAAATCCTACAAAAGTACCCGAAATTCCAGCTAAATTACTTGCATTTGAATTATTAGTAAAGAATTTTTCTATGAAACAAAATTTCATATCACAGAAAATAACAACAATTATAGGAGATAAAACTGAAACATAAATATATTTAAATACTACTATATTAAATATATTTTTTAATTTTTTCACACAACTCACCCCCTATTCTTATTATAATGATTTTCAGCAGTTTGTATATACAATTCAAACAAAAAGCACGAAAAAGGAGTGTAAACAATGGCTTTTGGTGATAATTTAAAAAGGCTCAGAACCAATAAAAAATTCACTCAAGAATATTTGGGCAAGGTATTATGCCTTAGCCGCACAACGATTTCTAATTATGAAAAAGGTAAAATGCAACCGTCAATTGAAACTTTGATTAAACTATCAGAAATATTTAATGTCACAGTTGATGAGTTGATAAAGCAATAAAAATCCGCCCTGCTCGACTGGTCCTCGAACAGAGCGGAATCACCTACACAGGGTGCAGATGACGCAATTAAACGCAAAATAATTGTATCACAATCCCTTGTGTTTTTCAAGTAAATTAAAGCACAAGGGATTTTTGCACCCTTTTTTAAGCAAAAGGAGTGTATAAAATGAAACTGCCTAACGGCTACGGCTCTGTTTATAAGCTGAGCGGAAACAGGCGCAATCCGTGGGTTGCCTGCGTGACAATAGGATACAACAAAGAAACACGCAATCAGGAACGCAGAGTTATAGGCTACTTTCCCAACAAGCCGAAAGCTCTGAACGCTCTTGCTGATTACAATCAAAACCCGTTTGATGTTGATTCGGCAAGACGCACTTTTTCAGAAATTCATGAACTTTGGTACAAGGAGTTCATCACCGAAGACACAAATCCGAACACCAAAAGACAGTATAATGCGGCATACAAACAATGCTCAATGTTATACAATCGCAAGATGTCCGATATAAAAATCATTGATATGCAACGAGTTCTCGACAACTGCAACAACGGTTATCAATCGGTTAGGCGAATTAAAATTCTGTTGAACAAAATCTACGAATACTGCATATTTCACGATATGCTCCATAACAATCTTGCAGAAAAATTGAAAATCAATGCCAAGTCAGATGAAACAAAACGAGCACGCAGGGAGTTTTCGGAAAGCGAAATAAATCTTTTGTGGGAATATTCAAATCTTGATTCGGTAAAAATAGTGCTTATGCTGATTTATTCGGGAGTGCGTGTGTCTGAACTTCTCAATCTGAAAGTTTCAAATGTAAACCTTGACGAACAGACTTTCTTTGTTGAAAGTTCAAAAACCGATTCAGGTGTACGAACCGTGCCTATAGCAGACAAAGTATTGCCGTTTTGGCAGAAATTCATCAGCGATTCTCAATGTGGATATGTTCTGAATAATACCAATGGCAAGCCGCTGAAATACGATAACTTTAAACGCAACTACTGGACACCTCTGCAAAATGATTTAGGATTTGACCACACCATACACGAAACAAGACACACCTGCATTTCAATGCTTGTATCGGCAAATGTGAACCACACAATCATCAAAAAAATAGTCGGTCACAAGTCGAAAATGGACTTGACCGAAAAGGTTTACACCCACATAAACCCCAAAGAATTAGTGAATGCAATCAACAAAATATAGTCTTATATTATCCTGAATTGTTCATAATTATGTTCCGTAGCTTACATATAGCTAACAAAATCCCCCATTTTCCCCATTCCAATGCCCCTTGCAAGTTACCTGCACCAGTATGAGTGTTCATAACGGATTTATGTTATGGACACTCATTCTTTTATTCAATTTCATCCGGTTTGTATGTGGTGAGCAGGTTTTGTGCCTGCTCACCTTTTGTCTTATGCGGATTTCACTGTGGGAATATACTCCACATCTACGCCCTTCCGGGTGTTGGCTTTGTAGTTTTCGTCATCTGATGACGGTAGTTCTAAGTAACCGACAAAACGATAATAGATCACAATGCGTTGAGTGTAGTTCTTTTTGCCGCCTTCTTTTTCGTACACATCAATGTGGTCAATAAGTTCCCGGAGCATTGGTGCGGTTAAGGATTCCATCTCCATAAACTTTCTGACAGCTTTAAGAAAGTCATCTTTGTTTTGCTCCATTTCACTAATTTTGGCAAGGCGCTCCTTGTACTCAAAAATCTTTGTTTTCAGTTCAAGACGTTCAACCTCGTATTTATTGGATAGCTCCATATACATCTCATCGCTCAACTTGCCCGATACATTGTCCTCATAGGTTTTGGCGAAAAGCGAAGTGAGCATTTCATTTCGGGCGGTTGCCCGATTTAGCTCTGTTTCCAAGGTTTTCTGCTCCGCCAACATATCGGCATTGGTTTTTTCGGCGAGGAGCTTTGCAAATTCTTCCTCGTGGGATTCCAAATACTTTGCTAATCTCTTTAATTCAAGCATAACGATCTGCTCGATAGCGTCGGCACGGATATAATGGCGGGTTTCGCAATTCCCACGGGTATCCTTCTTATAGTTGGAACAGCTGAAATAATGGATTTCCTTGTTGGTAGTATTCGTGTGATACCATAACTTGCTGCCGCAATCGGCACAGTAAAGAAAATCGCAAAACATATTCTTCTCGCCGTTTTCCTGTTTAGGAGCACGGCGCTTTGTCTTTACGACAAGCATCTGCACCAGCTCAAAATCATCACGGCTGATAATTGGCTCGTGAACATTCTTGAAAATAACCCAGTTTTCTTTAGGATTGTCGTAGCGTTTCTTATTCTTGTATGATTTGGAATACGTCTTGAAGTTGATGATATCGCCGCAATACTCCTGCTGGGTAAGAATCTTTGTAACGGTAGTTTTGCACCATTTATATTTGTTAGGCTGTGTGACCTTACCGCCTTTACGAATACCCTTTTCTTGCCAATACGCCATAGGAATCAGCACCTTGCGCTCCTGCAATATACGGGCAATCGTTTCGTTGCTCTTACCTTCAAGCGCCATTTTGAAGATGTCACGAACGACCTGTGCCGCTTCGGGATCAATAACCCACTTCTTAGGATTATCGGGAGATTTGATATATCCATATGGCGGCGGAGCTAACGGCTCGCCTGTGCTACCCCTGATACGATAGGATGATCGACATTTTTTGCTAATGTCCCTTGCATAAAACTCGTTGAACATTAGTTGTTCAGGAAAGGTACAAAAAGTAAGCAAAAATCCAGTATTCATGCGGATTTGCGGCGGGGTGGCTCCCAAATAGTAGCTCTCAAACGGCAGCTGAACTGACAATCGCATATTGATCCCAAGGGAGAATGTTGATTCTTGTCACATTCTCCCTTTTTTCATGCCCTGCCAAGAACCAAGGAGGTCATTATGAAAAAACGATATAACGAGGTGAAGCTATGAACGCGCAAATTATCGCCATCGCAAATCAGAAAGGCGGTGTCGGCAAAACAACCACCTGCGCCAATCTCGGCATCGGGCTGGCCCAGGCCGGTAAAAAGGTGCTGCTGATTGACGGGGACCCGCAGGGCAGCCTGACCATAAGCCTGGGCAATCCCCAGCCGGATCAGCTCCCTGTCACCCTCTCCGATATGATGGGCAAAGTCCTGACCGACCAGCCCATCCGCCCCGGCGAGGGCATCCTGCACCACCCGGAGGGCGTGGACCTCATGCCCGCAGATATTCAGCTGTCCGGCATGGAGGTATCTTTGGTCAATGCCATGAGCCGCGAGACCATCCTGCGGCAATACCTGGACACGGTAAAGCGGGATTATTCCCATATCCTGATCGACTGCCAGCCCTCCCTGGGGATGCTGACCGTCAACGCCCTGGCAGCCGCCAACCGGGTATTGATCCCCGTCCAGGCGGAGTACCTGCCCGCCAAGGGGCTGGAACAGCTGTTGCAGACCATCGGCAAGGTACGGCGGCAGATCAACCCCAAGCTGCAGATTGACGGCATCCTGCTGACCATGGTAGACAGCCGGACGAACTTTGCCAGGGACATCAGCGCCCTGCTCCGGGATACCTACGGGAGCAAGATCAAGGTATTCGGCACGGAAATTCCCCATTCGGTCCGTGCCAAGGAGACCAGCGCCGAGGGGAAAAGCATCTATGCCCATGACCCCGGCGGCAAGGTGGCCGAGGCTTATCAAAATCTGACGAAGGAGGTTCTGAAAATTGAAAAGCAGCGCGAAAAATGTAAAGCTGGCATCGGTCGATGACCTGTTTTCTACGGAAGAAAGCCGCGCCGATGAACACCGGGAAAAAGTCGTGGAAATCCCGCTGGCGCAGCTCCACCCCTTTAAGAACCACCCGTTCAAAGTCAAGGATGATGAAGCGATGGCAGACACCGCCGAAAGCATCCGGCAGTACGGCGTACTGGTCCCGGCGATTGCCAGGCCGGACACAAACGGCGGGTATGAGCTGATAGCCGGACACCGCCGCCACCATGCCAGTGAAATCGCCGGTATGGAGACGATGCCGGTCATTGTCCGGGACCTGGACGATGATGCCGCCACGATCATCATGGTTGACAGCAACCTCCAGCGTGAAAACATCCTGCCCAGCGAAAGGGCCTTTGCCTACAAGATGAAGCTGGAAGCCATGAAGCATCAGGGCGCACGGTCAGATTTAACTTGTTCCCAAGTTGGGAACAAGTCTGCCGGTAAGAAATCCAGCGAACTGCTTGCAGAGCAGGTCGGACAGAGCAAAAATCAGATTTTCCGCTACATTCGTCTGACCGAGCTGATCCCGCCGCTGCTGGATATGGTAGACGAAAAGAAAATTGCCCTCAATCCGGCGTATGAGCTGTCTTTTCTCACGCCGGAGGAACAGGCGCAGCTGGTGGAGACCATGGACTATGAGCAGGCGACCCCGTCCCTCTCTCAGGCCCAGCGTATGAAGAAATTCAGCCAGGAGGGGAAGCTGACGGAGGATGTGATACTTGCGATTATGTCGGAGGAAAAGAAAAGCGACCTGGATAAGGTCACGTTCACCTCCGACACCCTGCGGAAGTATTTCCCCAAAAGCTATACACCCCAGCGGATGCAGGAAACCATCATCAAGCTGCTGGAACAGTGGCAGCGAAAGCGTCAACAACAGCAGAACCGCTGAAGGGAGGCTTGCCTATGCTGGATATTTCCGCAAGAGAGCTGAAAGGCCACAACATACTGGCTGTGGAGCGTTTTCAAGATCACACGCGCCACATGATCGAGTTTGTAATCCGTAAAAAGAATACTCCCTATGGCTGCCCCGGCGATGAGGTGCGGCTGTTTCTGGATGAACCCGGATACTGCCGCGCCTTAGAGCGCCAGAAGCGCGGGGAGATCAAGATCAGGCGGTATGCCCACATCATTGAGGGGCATATCCTGCCTGAGAATAAGAAAAAATGGAGAAAGGAATGAGCCATGAATACAGAAAAAGCAATCCGGGAAGCCATCCGGGACCATTTCAGCGTCGTATCCGATACGGACGCCGCCATTACCGAGGAGGCCCTGTCGGGGCTGGACCGGATTCTGAGGAAAGAACCGGCGCAGACCATGTTCGGAAAACCCTATGGGTTTTATCGCTGCCGCCGCTATGCCGCTGTCAACCGTACACGATAAACCGCAGTCTTTGAGTAAAATCAGGCTGCGGTTTTTTCATGCCCAAGTTTAGAGAGGAGTGAAGTCAATGGCTGTATTTCGCGTGGAACGGACGCGGGATTACACCGTTATGAGTAACCATCATTTGAGAGATAAGAACTTGTCGCTGAAGGCGAAGGGGCTGCTTTCCCAGATGCTGTCTTTACCGGAGGATTGGGATTATACCCTGGCGGGTCTTTCTCGTATCAACCGGGAGAGCAAGGATGCCATCCGCTCCGCTGTCAACGAGCTGGAAAAGGCCGGTTATGTCCAGCGCCGCCAGACCACCGATGCCAGCGGCAAGTTCAGCGCCAACGAGTACGTCATTCACGAATGCCCGGTTCTGCCGGAGTCACCATCGGGAGGACCGTCGTTGGAAAAACCGTCGTCGGAAAACCCGACAACGGATAATCCGTCAACGGGAAAACCGTTATCGGAAAATCCAACGCAATTAAATACTAAAAGACAAAAGAAAGAAAAACAAAATACGGATTCACGAAGTACCGATTCTATTCCTTCTTTCCGGGAACCTGCGGCGGCTCCGCCACCGGAAGCGAAACGAACCGAAGCGGCGTCCGTGAGCGAATATGAATCTTATCGGGATTTGATCTGTGAGAACATCGAGTACGGGCATTTGATCCGTCAGTTCCCCTACGATGTGGAAACCATTGACGAGATCGTGGAACTGATGCTGGAGGTGGTCTGTGCGAAACGGAAGTACACACGGGTTGCCGGTACAGACTTCCCCCACGAGGTGGTCCGTTCCCGGTTCCTGAAGCTGACCAACGAGCATATCCAGTTCGTCCTGTCCTGCATGAAGGAAAACACCACCAAGGTGCGGAACATCAAGCAATACCTGCTGACGGTGCTTTACAATGCGCCGACCACCATCAGCAATTACTACACGGCGCTTGTCAATCACGACCTGTACGGAGGCGGCTCATAACGAGCCGTTTTTTACTGCCCGGACGCCGGGAGAAAGGATTTTGCCATGAAACGGCCTTTAGCTTACATCACCGCCCCCTGGGGCAAAAACGAGTTTGAAAACACCGAAAACGCCGCGAAGTATTGCCGCGCGGTTTACGATGCCGGTTTTTCCCCGGTCTGCCCGCTGCTGTTCCTGCCCCTGTTTCTGAAAGACGAAATTCCCCAGGAGCATAAGGACAGCATCGACATGGCCCGCGATTATCTCCGGCGCTCCCATGTGCTGGTGGTCTGCGGCCACAGCGTGGATGAGACCGTGAAAAACGACATCGCCATGGCGGAACGTCTGCGGATCACCGCCACCACCCTGGACGGCATCCTGGCGGTCAAAGGCCAGGGGCGCACAGAGTGAGGACGGCACCATGCGGGAGGAGCAGAAACGGGCGGATTACTACCTGAACATATCCAGGACCTTGCAGGAAGCATCCATCAAGATGGGACTTCGCTCTGCGCTTGGGTATGTTTTCACACCGGAGGAGCAAAAAGCCCTGACGGATATTCAGGAGATCTTCTTTCCGGGGCAGGCGCTTTCGGAGGATGCGCCGCACGCGGTACTCAGCAGGGCATCCGGTATCCTGACTGACGCATGGGCAGGCGTTCCTGTTGTGTACCTGCCGCCCGTCAGTGAGCTGCAGATTGCCGAGAATGCAGCAAAGCAGCTTCGGAACCAGCCCGTACACTTCGGGGAAAGGAGAAGCAAATGAGAATGATTTATCTGCGGCGGCTGGTGGTGCCGCCTTAGTTTCAAGCGCTACCCCTGCGAAATCCATGGAAAGGAGTGATAACCCATGCAGGAAGAAGTGGAAAACAGGACAATCTCCCTGATTATCAGCGGGAGCAAGTTCACGGGACGGTTGCTGAAAGCCGCCGTTTCCAAATATCTTGCCCACCGGAAGGAGGTCAAGGCCCAGAAAAGCCGGGACCATCCCGAAGAACACGGCGGGCAGGTGAGCATGGCGGAGCTGCAGGCCCAGAAGGGCGATCTGCGCCGCCTGGATATTTCAGACCCCTCCCTCAAGGAGTTTGACCGGATCGCCCGCCAGCACGAAGTTAAATACAGCGTGTTCAAACTGGGGAAAGGAAAATACCAGGTGTTCTTCAAGGCCCCCAGCGAAGAAGCAATGATGGCTGCCTTTGAAAAATACAGCGCCAAAAAGCTGGAAAAGGCCAACCGCCCCTCTGTGCTGAAACGCCTGAACCAGTTCAAGGAGCTGGTGAAAAACGCGGTGACGGACCGGACGAAGAAAAAGGAGCTGGAGAGATGAAACAGAAAAACATCAAAAAGCTCCTGCTTCTGAACCTGCCGTATTTCCTGCTGGGGCTGTATGCCACCAAGCTGGGGCAGGCGTACCGGCTGGCTACCGGTGCCGACCTCTCGGGGAAGCTGCTGCACCTCATGGAGGGATTCGTGGCGGCGTTCCAGTCCCCATTCCCCAGCTTCCATCCGGCTGACCTGTTGGTGGGCTTATGCTGCGGCGCGGCCCTGCGGTTTGCGGTCTACATGAAGGGCAAAAACGCCAAGAAGTATCGGAAAAACATGGAGTACGGCAGCGCCCGCTGGGGAACCCACGAGGACATTGCCCCCTACGTTGACCCGGTATTCCGCAACAACGTGATCCTGACCCAGACGGAAAGCCTGACCATGAACAGCCGCCCCAAAGACCCCAGGACCGCCCGAAACAAAAATGTGCTGATTATCGGCGGTTCCGGGTCCGGCAAGACCCGCTTCTGGCTGAAGCCGAACCTGATGCAGATGCACGCTTCCTACGTTGTCACCGACCCTAAGGGGACCATCCTGGTGGAGTGCGGGAAGATGCTCCAGCGGGGCGCTCCCAAGCTGGGCAAGGACGGGAAGCCGGTGCGGGATAAGCACGGGAAGGTGGTCTATGAGCCGTACCGGATCAAGGTGCTGAATACGATCAACTTCAAGAAATCCATGCACTACAATCCTTTTTCGTACATCCATTCGGAGAAGGACATCCTGAAGCTGGTCACGACCCTGATCGCCAACACCAAGGGGGAAGGCAAAGGCGGGGACGATTTCTGGCTGAAAGCCGAAACGCTGCTCTATACGGCGCTGATCGGCTACATTCACTATGAGGCCCCGGTGGAGGAGCAGAACTTCTCCACCCTGATCGAATTTATCAACGCCATGGAGGTGCGCGAGGACGATGAGGAGTTCAAAAACCCCGTTGACCTGATGTTTGACGCGCTGGAAGCGGAAAAGCCGGACCACTTTGCGGTGCGGCAATATAAAAAGTACAAATTAGCCGCCGGCAAAACAGCGAAATCCATACTCGTGAGCTGCGGCGCGCGGCTTGCCGTATTCGATATTGCGGAGCTGCGGGAAGTGACCGCCTACGATGAGCTGGAGCTGGATACCCTGGGAGACCAAAAGACCGCCCTGTTCCTCATCATGTCGGACACGGATGACAGCTTCAACTTCCTGATCTCCATGTGCTACACCCAGCTGTTCAACCTGCTGTGTGAGAAAGCCGATGATGTGTACGGCGGCAGGCTGCCCGTCCATGTGCGGTGCCTGATCGACGAGGCTGCCAACATCGGCCAGATACCCAAGCTGGAAAAGCTCATGGCCACCATCCGGAGCCGTGAGATTTCCGCCTGCCTGGTCTTGCAGGCGCAGTCCCAGCTGAAAGCCCTTTACAAGGACAATGCCGATACCATCACCGGCAACTGCGACTGCTCTATCTTCCTGGGCGGCAAAGAGCCGACCACCCTAAAGGAGCTGTCTGCCGTCCTGGGCAAGGAGACCATCGACACCTACAACACCGGCGAGAGCCGTGGGCGGGAAACCTCCCACTCTCTCAATTATCAAAAGTTGGGGAAGCAGCTCATGACGGAGGATGAAATCGCCGTCATGGACGGCGGCAAGTGCATCTTGCAGCTGCGCGGCGTCCGTCCGTTCCTTTCGGACAAATACGACATCACGAAACATCCCAACTACCACCTGACAGCCGATGCCGATCCACGGAACGCCTTCGACATAGAGCAGTTCCTGTCTACCCGGCTGAAACCCAAACCCAACGAAGTCTACCAGGTTTACGAAGTAGACGCCAGCGACAGCGCACCGGAATAACGGCTGCGCCTGTTCCCCCTGCCTGAAACAGAGGAAAATGTGCCTTCTGAAACCCAAAATCAAAAATTTCATTTTCGGAGGTACTATTTATGGCTTTCTTTAATTCTGCTGTCAACGTTCTTCAGACCCTCGTTGTTGCCCTCGGCGCTGGCCTCGGTATCTGGGGCGCGATCAACCTGCTGGAAGGGTATGGCAACGACAACCCTGGTGCGAAATCGCAGGGGTAAGCGACGCCCTCCACGGACAAGTAATTGCCGTGCAGCGTATGGTGCAATTCCATACGGCGACAGACTGAATTGCTGGAAACCCCTAAAGCCATGCGTACCACAACATGGGGATGAAACAAGCCCGGATGTGACGGTGGCGAAAGCAGAAAAAAACGCATGGATGGCGCATGGTGCGAGCCTAAACGCCAGAACAATGGGCAATCAGCAGCGAAGTCCCGAACAGGGAAACGTCCAACGACTATCCTTTGCAGGAGTAGGGCCAAGCGGCCCGAAGCGGTCTGCCCCGCATCGCGCGGGTGAAGATATAGCCTGTGCCCATGTGAAAGCATGGGGTGTCCGTCTCTTTGGAGATGGGGCCGCACCGGCCCAGCACCCCGGTGTGAACAAAACAGATGAAGCAGCTCATGGCGGGCGGCGGCGTGGCCCTGATCGGCATCACCCTGGTCCCGCTGCTGTCTGGCCTGTTCGGTTGATCCCGGACGGCACCCTGCAACCCGTTCACCTGATCGCAACCCATAGGAGGTAATGAAATGAAACAGGACCATCTTCCCGATTCTGCCCCGGCAGTTCCAGATGCGGTAAAAGACCTTGCTGCTGCCCTGGGCGCTGGCCTCAGCATCTGGGGCGCAGTCAACCTGCTGGAGGGTTATGAAACCGATGACCCGGCGCTGAAAGACTATGGGCTTTCGCTGGTCATGCGCGGCTCGGTCATCGCCGCCCTCGGCGCTTCCGGTTTTGGATGCCCGCCGGAGCTTCTTTCGGGGGATAGCCCTGACATTCCCTGACCTCCGCAAAATCCTCCGCCCTTCCCGCCTTTTTCGCGGGAGGGGCGGGAAAGGAGGAAAACGAAGTGGATTATATCAAGGAACAGCTCACACAATGGCTGAAGGAAATCCTGGTGGGCGGCATTACCAGCAACCTCTCCGGGATGTTCGACAGCGTAAACCAGAAGGTCGGGGAGATCGCCACCCAGGTGGGCCAGACGCCCCAGGGCTGGAACGGCGGCGTGTTCAACATGATCCGCAGCCTGTCCGAAACGGCCATCCTGCCGATTGCCGGTCTGATCCTGGCCTTTGTGATGACGTTGGAGCTGATCCAGCTCATCACCGATAAAAATAACCTGCATGATGTGGACACCTGGATGTTTTTCAAGTGGATATTCAAGACCGCCTGCGCCGTCCTGATCGTCACGAACACCTGGAGCATCGTCATGGGCGTTTTCGATGTGGCCCAGAGCGTGGTAAACAGCGCGTCCGGCGTGGTGGCCGGGAACGCCAGCATCGACATTTCCAGCGTCACCGCAGACCTGGATACCCGGCTCATGGAGATGGATCTGGGGCCGCTGTTCGGTTTGTGGTTCCAGAGTCTGTTTGTGGGCATTACCATGTGGGCGCTTTCCATCTGTATTTTCATCATCGCCTATGGCCGCATGGTGGAAATCTACCTGGTCACATCCGTTGCGCCTATCCCCATGGCGACCATGACCAACCGGGAATGGGGGCAGATGGGCCAGAACTACCTGCGTTCCCTGTTCGCCCTGGGCTTCCAGGCGTTCCTCATCATTGTCTGTGTCGGCATCTACGCGGTGCTGGTGCAGGATATTGCAACGGAAACTGATGTGATTGCAGCGATATGGGGCTGTGTTGGCTATACCGTGCTGCTGTGCTTTACCCTGTTTAAGACCGGCAGCCTCAGTAAAGCGGTGTTCAACGCCCACTGACCCCGGAAAGGAGGATTTTTCTATGGCTTATGTGCCAGTACCCAAGGACCTGACCAAGGTAAAAACCAAGGTCATGTTCAATCTGACCAAAAGGCAGCTGGTCTGCTTTGGCGGCGGGGCGCTTGTGGGCGTGCCGCTTTTCTTTCTGCTCAAAGGGCCGGTGGGAACCAGCGCGGCATCCATGTGCATGATCGTGGTGCTGCTCCCGTTCTTTCTGCTGGCGATGTATGAGAAGAACGGGCAGCCGCTGGAGAAGATCATCGGCAACATCATCCGCGTCTCCATCACCCGCCCCAAACAGCGGCCCTACAAGACCAACAACTTCTATGCCGTGCTGCAGCGGCAGGACCAACTCGACAAGGAGGTGTATCGCATTGTTACCGGAAAACAAAAAACGCGGGCGCGGCAGGGATAAGGACGTTTCCCAGCCTGTGGGGAAGAAAAAGCTGTCCCGGCGCGACCGCAAACAGATCGAAGCGGCGATTGCCAGGGCGAACCGGACGGACCGGAAGGAGCAATCCGCCCAGGACAGCATCCCCTATCAGCGGATGTGGGCGGACGGCATCTGCCGCGTCACCGATTCCCATTACACCAAGACCGTCCAGTTCCAGGACATCAACTATCAGCTCTCCCAGAACGAGGATAAGACCGCTATCTTTGAAAGCTGGTGCGATTTTCTCAACTACTTTGACAGCTCCATCCGGTTCCAGCTTTCCTTTCTGAACCTGGCGGCATCGGAGGACGTCTTTGCCCGGAGCATCGACATCCCGCCCCAGGGCGATGATTTTGACAGCATCCGGCAGGAATACACCGGGATGCTGCAGGGCCAGCTGGCAAAGGGCAACAACGGGCTGGTGAAAACCAAGTACCTGACCTTTGGCATTGACGCGGAGAACCTGAAAACGGCAAAACCCCGGCTGGAGCGGATTGAAACTGACGTTCTAAACAACTTCAAGCGCCTGGGCGTCAGCGCGGAGCCGCTTACCGGCATGGAGCGCCTGCGCCAGCTGCATGATGTGTTCCACATGGATGAGCAGGCCCCGTTCCGCTTCTCCTGGGACTGGCTGGCTCCCTCCGGCCTCTCCACAAAGGACTTCATTGCGCCCACCTCGTTTGAGTTCCGCACCGGCAAGGACTTCCGCATGGGGCGCAAGTGCGGCGCGGTTTCCTTTGTCCAGATTTTAGCCCCGGAGCTGAATGACCGGATGCTGGCGGATTTTCTGGATATGGAGAGCAGCCTGATCGTCAGTCTGCACATCCAGTCCTTAGACCAGGTAAAGGCCATCAAAACGGTAAAGCGCAAGATCACCGACCTGGACCGGGCAAAGATCGAGGAACAGAAAAAGGCGGTCCGTGCCGGATACGACATGGACATCATTCCCAGCGACCTTGCCACTTACGGCAGCGAAGCGAAAAAGCTGCTGCAGGACTTACAGAGTCGGAATGAGCGGATGTTTTTGGTGACATTCCTGGTGCTGAACACGGCAGACACCCCCCGCCAGCTGGGCAATAATGTTTTCCAGGCCAGCTCCATCGCACAGAAATACAACTGCCAGCTCTCCCGGCTGGACTTCCAGCAGGAGGAGGGGCTGATGAGCTGCCTCCCCCTGGGGCTGAACCAGGTGGAGATCCAGCGGGGGCTGACCACCAGCTCCACGGCGATTTTTGTGCCGTTTACCACCCAGGAGCTGTTCCAGACCGGGCCGGAAGCCCTCTACTACGGCATCAATGCTCTGAGCAACAACTTGATTATGGTGGACCGGAAGCTCTTAAAGAACCCCAACGGCCTGATCCTCGGCACACCGGGCAGCGGCAAGTCCTTCAGCGCCAAGCGGGAAATCTCCAACGCCTTTTTGGTGACGCAGGACGACATCATCATCTGCGACCCCGAAGCGGAGTACGCGCCGCTGGTGGAGCGCCTGCACGGGCAGGTGATCCGCATTTCCCCCACCTCCCGCGACTACATCAACCCCATGGACCTGAACCTGGACTACTCGGACGATGAAAGCCCGCTGTCCTTGAAATCCGACTTCATCCTGTCCCTGTGCGAGCTGATCGTGGGCGGCAAGGAGGGCCTGCAGCCGGTCCAGAAAACCATCATCGACCGCTGTGTGCGGCTGGTCTACAACGACTACTTAAACGACCCGCGCCCGGAGAACATGCCCATCCTGGAGGATTTGTATAACCTGCTCCGCGCCCAGGAGGAAAAGGAGGCGCAGTACATCGCCACGGCGCTGGAAATCTACGTTACCGGCTCCCTGAACGTGTTCAACCACCGCACTACGGTCAACATCAATAACCGCATCGTCTGCTACGACATCAAGGAGCTGGGCAAGCAGCTGAAAAAGATCGGGATGCTGGTGGTCCAGGACCAGGTGTGGAACCGCGTCACCATCAACCGCGCCGCCCATAAGTCCACCCGGTACTACATTGACGAGATGCACCTGCTCTTAAAGGAGGAACAGACCGCCGCCTACACGGTGGAAATCTGGAAAAGGTTCCGCAAATGGGGCGGCATCCCGACAGGCATTACCCAGAACGTCAAGGACCTGCTTTCTTCTCGCGAGGTGGAGAACATCTTTGAGAACTCGGACTTTGTGTATATGCTCAACCAGGCGGGCGGGGACCGGCAGATTCTGGCTAAACAGCTGAACATCTCCCCGCACCAGCTGTCCTATGTGACCCATTCCAGCGAGGGCGAGGGGCTGCTGTTCTACGGCAGCGTGATTCTGCCTTTTGTGGACCACTTCCCGAAGGATACGGAGCTGTACCGGCTGCTTACCACGAAACCACAGGAATTAGCAAAGGAGGGGAACTGACAATGACAAGAGAACAGATCACAAAGGGGATGCCCCTGCTTCTGGCGGCAAAAACCGAATTTGAAGCCATGGCGGAGACCGCCCGCTGCGCCATCCACTATTGCTATGACCAGGAGGCAAAAAACCGGACGCTCTCCCCGAAAGGATACGCCGGTTTCCAGCGGATGCGCCATATCTGGACCCAGGATGTGCCGGATGCCCCGGCGATGTTTTGCGGGGATGCAGTCCGGGACCGGGATATGGCGCGGGGGACGGTCATGGCTATTTATCTTCTCACCACGGTATTCCCGGCAAAGACCTTTCAGATCCCCGTGTATGTGGAGACCCAGGTCCTGCTGGAAGATCTGATGTCCGGGGGCTGGTATGAGTAAACGGGAACCCCGCCTGCAGTTTTCCGATGAGGACCGCGCCAGCCCGGAACTTCAAAAGCCCATCCGCAGGGCGGAAAAGGCGGCGGGGAAAGCCGATGCAGCCCAGGCCAGAATCCCCAAAAAGACGGTAAAGAAAAAGGAAACGGTCACAGACCCGGCCACGGGCAAAAAGACGGTGCATCTGCGCTTTGAGGAGATGGATCAGAAAAAGCCGCCCTCCAGGCTCACCCACGCCGTCCGGGATGCCCCGGCCAACACCGTGACGGGCAGGATACACCAAAGCATCCGGGAATCGGAGCAGGACAACGTGGGCGTGGAAAGCGCCCACAAATCTGAGGAAGCGGCGGAGACAGCCGGGCGGCTAGTCCGGGAGGGCTACCGCTCCCATAAGCTAAAGCCCTACCGGGACGCGGCAAAGGCGGAGCACCGGCTGGAAAAGGCCAACGTGGACTTCCTCTATCAGAAGTCCTTGCAGGAAAACCCACAGCTTGCCAGCAACCCGTTCTCCCGGTGGCAGCAAAAGCAGGCCATCAAGAAACAGTATGCCGCCGCCAGACGCAGCGGGCAGGCTGCCGGTACTGCCGCAAATGCGGCGGAGACAGCCGCTTCCGGAGCGAAAAAAGCAGCGGAGCAGACAAAGAAGGCCGGGGAATTTTTCTGGCGGCACCGGCGCGGGTTTGGGATCGCCATCGCGTTCCTTCTGATCCTGGCGATGCTCTTAAACTCCCTGTCCTCCTGTTCCATGCTCTTTCAAAGCACCACCTCCGCCCTGGCCTCCACCACCTATCCCTCGCGGGATGAGGATATGCTGGGCGCGGAGGCAGCTTATGCGGAGCTGGAGGCGGATTTGCAGTATGAGCTGGACCACTACGAAACGCTGCATCCCGGTTATGACGAATACCACTATGACCTGGACGAGATCATCCACGACCCCTATGTGCTGGTCTCCCTGCTGACCGCTTACTATGAGGGGGAATGGACGCTCTCCCAGGTGCGGGGCTTCCTTGCCGATCTGTTTGACCGGCAATACACCCTGACCGAGACCGTGGAGGTGGAAATCCGCTACCGCACCGAGACCCGGACCGGCACGCGCACCAGTGTGGACCCGGAAACCGGAGAAGTCACCACCGAGGACTATGAGTACGAGGTGGAGGTGCCGTATGAGTATTTCATCTGCACCGTGACGCTGGAAAACTTCGACCTGTCCCATCTGCCAGTCTACCTGCTCACGGAGGACCAGCTGGGGCTGTATGCCGGGTACATGGCGACCTTCGGCAACCGCCCGGACCTGTTCCCCCAGGGCGAATACCCCGGTGTGGCGGGACGGCAGCCCTTTACCGACTACGACATCCCGCCGGAAGCCCTGGCGGATGAACAGTTCGCCGCCATGATCGCGGAAGCGGAAAAGTATCTGGGGTTCCCCTATGTCTGGGGCGGCTCCAATCCGACCACTTCCTTTGACTGTTCCGGTTTTGTCAGCTGGGTCATCAACCATTCCGGCTGGAACGTGGGGCGGCTCACCGCCAACGGCCTGTTAAATATCAGCACGCCGGTATCCAGCGTCAACGCCAAACCCGGAGACCTGATCTTTTTCCAGGGGACTTACAACACCTCCGGCGCATCCCATGTGGGCATCTATGTCGGGGGCGGGATGATGATCCACTGCGGAGACCCGATCTCCTACGCATCCATCAACACAAGCTACTGGCAGAGTCACTTCTACACCTTCGCCAGGCTTCCATAAAGGAGGAACGACTGACTATGAACCCGAAAATCAAGAAGATTAACGCGGAGTATGACAAAAACGCCGCAAAGATCGCGGAGCTGCAGGCCCGCCAGAAGGAGCTGATCCGCCAGCGCACCGAGCTGGAAAACAGCGACATCCTGGAGCTGGTACACAGCCATGACCTGGACATCACCCGGCTGGCCGCCCTGATCCGCACCATGAACACGGACCCCGCCGCCGCGCTGCGGGGAGAAATGGAGGAAACCCCCAATGAAAATGTGTAACCATCGCCTGATCGCCCTTGCTCTGTCCTGCCTGCTGTGCTTTACGGCGGTTCCCATCACCGCTTTTGCCGTGGGCGCAGCGGGGACGGAGGAAACCATGACGGAAGAAACTGGCACGGAGGCTGTCACGGCCTCCGTGGAGGAAATGACCGAAACTTTCACGGATGCGTCCACGGATGTGGAAACCGAGGAACCGCCTGCCCCGGAGACGAAGACACCCTCTGTGGCAGCATCTGACACTGAGACGGCGGAACCCTCTGATTCCGAAGCAGAGACCCCGCCTGCAGAAACTTCCGATCCTGAAACGGAAGAACCGCCCGCAGAGACGCCCGGCACGGAGACGGAGGAACCGCCAGTAGACGAACCCACGGAGACCCCTCCTGCCGAAACTCCGGCTGTCCAGCCGGAATACCGGGTACAGGTGGACACCGTGGAGGGCTACCACAACCAGCCGGTGGCACTGACCATCCGCCTGGAGGATGTGGGCGGCACCGGCTGGACCAAGCTGGAAGCCTCCACGGAGCAAAACGCGCCGGAGAAGCGCACCGACCTGACCGAAGCGCTGCAAAAAGACGGCGCTGCTCCTTACACCGTATCTACCAATGGTACGGTGTATTTCTTTATCACCGATCCGGCAGGGACCGAACACAAAGAGACCTACACGGTGGATTTCTTTGATTATGACCCGCCTGCGGTGGAAGCCGGGATTCACAACAAGACGCTGACGGTGGAGGCCACCGACCTGCGCTCCGGCGTGGCGGGCATCTATGTGAACGGCCAGCTCTACACCACCATGAAAAACGGCCAGCTGGAGCTGCCGATTGACGGCTGCACGGAGGACCGGCTGTTTTCCATCCGGGCAAAAGACCGGCTGGGCAACCGTTCCGATTCCCTGACCCTCTCCAACCCCTATTACAAAGAGCCGGAGGAGGAAGATACGGAAAAGGATACGAAGCAGGAGCATGACGAGCATTGCCCGGAGGACTGCGACTGCCGCAAGGAACAGACCGCCGCACAGCCGTCCACACCTGGGACCACCACCGGTTCTGCGCCGGTTTCCACGACTTCTGCGCCGGTCACAACGCTGTCCGGTGGCAGCACCGGCACCTCTTCCGGTTCCACCGGCGGCACGTCCTCCAAAGATTCCGCTTCTAATAAGGAAGAATCCGCTTCGGAGACTGTGACCAAAGAGCCGGGGACCGGGCTTTCCGGGGAGGGCAACGCCGTTGCCCGCGACTTGCTCTATGACAAGCACACCAACAAACAGTTCATCATCATCACCGACCGGGACGGCAACACCTTTTACATGGTGATCGACTACGATTCCCCCATCAACGAGGAGGAAGAACAGTATCAGACCTATTTCCTGAACCCGGTGGACCTGGCCGACCTGGAGGGGCTTGCCGCAGACGGCGGCACGGCGGAGGCACCGGCTGTCTGCTCCTGCACGGAACGCTGCCAGCCCGGCGAGGTAAACCTGGGCTGTGAAGTGTGTTCCCAGGATATGACCGCCTGTGTGGGCAAAGAGCCGGTAGAGGAAGAACCGGAGGAACCTACCGAGACCGAGCCGGAAGAACCGGAGGAAAGCGGCGGCGTCAACCCCGCCGTCCTGCTGGGGCTGCTTGCCCTGATCGGCGGCGGTGGCGCGTTCGCCTATTTCAAGCTGGTGAAGAACAAGCCGAAAACCAGGGGCAACGCCGACCTGGATGATTACGACTACGGCGATGATGAGGATTCGGAGGAGGACGAAATCCCGTGGGAGAGCGAGGATGAGGACGGCTCCGATGCCGAGCCGGATGAGGACGGTACGGAGTGACCCGCTTCACCGACAGCCCCTTTGAACGGATGATGACACAGAAACCCAGCGGCGGGGGCCATCCCCGCCGCGCCCCCTCTCTCCCCAAAGACCATCCCTGTTACGGCTGCTCCCATGCAGGGCAGACCTGTGTCGGCCTCTGCCACCGGGAAATGCTCCACTATCTCAAAGAAAGGAAAGAACCGAAATGAAACGTTATCAGATGATTTTGGGCGCGATTGCCGCCTTTGACCTTGCCTACGTTGCCTTTGCCTGTGCGGAGGACTGCTGTTCGCGGCTGCACAGCCGCTGGAAAAAGAAACATGGTGTTACCGATGAGGAGGAACCGGAATTTTTCAATGCGGACGATGATCCGGATTACAGCCCTGCGCCGCCTTTATGCGTGGACGCCATCCGCATGGTCTCCCCGTTCCACATCCGGGATCTGGTGGTGGACCGGATCTTCCCGGAGTGGAAATCCATGGTGGATGCGCTGGGTGGACTGGATCGGGACGCGGCGAAGCTGCTGCTGGCCTCTTATATCGGATTCCTGGTACAGAAAGCACCGGAAGAAGAACAGAATTTCCCCATGCTGTTGGAGCTACTGAACGCTTCCAAAGTTTATGACGATCCTGACAGCAAAAATGCCGTTGACCTGATGATGGAGGAAGATGTCAGGGACAGAAACCCGCTTCCCCAATACTATGCCGATTACCAGGAATACCGGCTCATCTGCATCCATAAGGAGCGCGTTATCAACACCTGCCGCGTTATCGTCTCCGGCATCATCCGGAAGCTGTACGGCGATTATTATGATATGCACGTTGAGGGAATGTTAAAAACGGTATCGGACCGGCTGGCAGTCGCCAAAGATGATGCGCTTTTCTATGAGGAGGTGGAATAAATGCGCCTTGTGATCGCCGAAAAGCCCTCGGTCGCCCAGGCACTGTCTGTTGTGATCGGGGCGAAGCAGAAAAAGGACGGTTATTTAGAGGGAAACGGCTGGCGCGTGAGCTGGTGCATCGGCCATCTGGCCGGGCTGTCCAGTGCGGAAAGCTATGACCCCAAATATGCCAAGTGGCGTTATGAGGATTTGCCCATCCTGCCAAAGCACTGGCAGTACACCGTGGGGAGCGACAAGAAAAAGCAGTTTGAGACCTTAAAGAAGCTGATGGCGGACCCGGAGGTGACGGAAGTTGTCAACGCCTGCGATGCCGGGCGCGAGGGGGAAGCCATCTTCCGCACGGTCTATACCCTGGCAGGCTGCCACAAGCCCATGAAGCGGCTGTGGATTTCCTCCATGGAGGAGGAAGCCATCCGCGCCGGTTTCCAGAACCTGCGCCCCGGCAGCGACTATGACGGGCTGCACCAGGCGGCGCTGTGCCGCTCCAAGGCGGACTGGCTGGTGGGCATCAACGCCACAAGGCTGTTTTCCGTGCTGTACCACCGCACCTTAAACGTGGGGCGCGTCCTGTCCCCAACTCTGGCGCTCATCGTCCAGCGGGAGGCGGAGATCGCGGCGTTCCAGCCGGAACCGTTCTATACGGTGGTGCTGGGGCTTTCGGATTTTACCGCTTCCGGGGAAAAGATGAAAGACAAAGCGGAAGCCCAGGCGCTGCAGGAAGCCTGCCTGGCGGCGGGAAGCGCCACGATCCAGTCCGTGGAACGCAAAGAAAAATCCGAAAAGCCGCCCGCCCTCTATGACCTGACCACGCTCCAGAGGGAGGCCAACCGCCTGTTAGGGTACACCGCCCAGCAGACGCTGGATTACCTGCAGAATCTCTACGAGAAAAAGCTGTGTACCTACCCCCGCACGGACAGCCGCTACCTGACCTCCGATATGGCGCAGCAGCTCCCGGTGCTGGTAAACCTTGCAGCCAACGCCCTGCCTTATACCAAGGGCGCGGTGATCCGCTGCGATGCCGGGCAGGTCATCAACGACAAGAAAGTGACCGACCATCATGCGGTCATCCCCACCCAGAGCATCCGCACCGCAGACCTGTCCGCCCTCCCTGTGGGGGAACGGGCCATCCTGGAGCTGGTGACGCTGCGGCTTTTGTGCGCCGTGGCCCAGCCCTATGAATATGCCGAAACCACCGTCTCTTTAGAGTGTGCCGGGCATCCCTTTACCGCCAAAGGCCGGGCTGTCTTAAATCCCGGCTGGAAGGAGCTGGACGGGCGCTACCGGGATACGCTGAAAAATAAGCCGGAAGCGGATCAGGATTCCGAGGCGAAAGCCCTGCCGCTGGTATCCGAGGGGCAGTCCTTTGAAGTGATGGTTCCCGGCATCAAGGAGGGCAAGACCTCTCCGCCCCGGCACTTTACCGAGGACACCCTGCTCTCTGCCATGGAGACCGCCGGTGCCAAAGATATGCCCGATGATGCGGAGCGCAAAGGGCTGGGGACCCCGGCCACCCGCGCCGGTATCCTGGAAAAGCTGGTCTCTGCCGGGTTTGTGGAGCGCAAAAAGTCCAAAAAGACGGTACAGCTTATGCCCACCCAGGCGGCGGTGTCCTTAATCACCGTCCTGCCGGAGCAGCTGCAATCCCCGCTGCTGACTGCGGAATGGGAATACAAGCTCAAGGAGATCGAGCGCGGCGAACTTGCACCGGAAGCGTTCCTGGACGGCATTTCCGAAATGCTCAGGGAACTGGTTTCCACCTATGAGGTGGTGGAGGGCGCGCAGGTGCTGTTCCCCTCCGAACGGGAATCCATCGGCAGATGCCCCCGATGCGGCGGCGATGTGACCGAACGCAAACAGGGCTTTTTCTGTGAGAACCCCAAGTGCCGGTTTGCCCTCTGGAAGGACAGCAAGTTTTTCTCCGCCAAGAAAAAGCAGCTGACCAAGGCGGTGGCCGCAGAGCTGCTGGGGAAAGGGAAAGTACCGCTCAAGGGCTGCTATTCCGAAAAGACCGGCAAGACCTACGATACGGTCGTGGTGCTGGAGGACGATGGGCAGCGGGTGAACTTCCGGCTGGAATTTGACCGCCAGAAAGGCGGCAGGCGATGAAGCTCTCCCTTTACGAGCAGGAAACCATCCTGCTCTACAACCAGGCGGAGGACACCGCCGATGTCTACACCCATGACCCGAAGCTGTTGAAAAAACTTGCCCGGCTGGCGGAGAAATACCCCGATCTGATCCGCCGCAAGGACGCCCATTCCTTTATCGTCCCGAAACGCTGCGTGTCGGTGCGGGAGCCGTACAGTGAGCAGCGCCGGGAGGCGGCGCGGGAACGGGCCAAAGCGGGCGGTTATCTGCCGCCCAGACGGGATTTGGACCCCAAGACCGAATAAGGCTGCGCCCCGGTTCAGACAGTTTCCCACCTGTCTGCGCCGGGGTTTCTTTAATGGAATCTGCACCCCAAAATCCGAGGAAGGAGCGTGACTTACCATGGCAGAACCGAAGAAATCCAACAAAGAACGGCTGCGGGAGATCACCGAGGGCATCGAGCAGGGAATCAAAGACCTGTTTGAAAGCGACAAGTACAGGCAGTACCTCTCCACCATGTCCCGGTTCCACCGCTATTCCGTCAACAACGTGACCCTGATCCACATGCAGATGCCGGGGGCAACCCATGTGGCAGGCTATAACCGGTGGCGCGACCAGTTTGAGCGCCATGTGAAAAAGGGCGAGCATGGCATCACCATCATCGCCCCGACCCCTTTCAAGAAAAAGGTCGAGGAACAGAAGCTGGACCCGGATACAAAAGCGCCCATGCTGGACAAGGACGGGAAAGTAATCACCGTGGAAAAAGAGATCGAGATTCCCATGTTCCGCCCGGTCAAGGTATTTGACGTGAGCCAGACAGAGGGCAAGCCCCTGCCCCAGCTGGCCAGCGACCTGACCGGGAATGTCCAGCAGTTTGAAGCGTTTCTGGAGGCCCTGCGCCGCTCCGCCCCGGTTCCGGTTTCCATAGAACCGCTCCGGGAGAACATGGACGGCTATTTCAGCCCGGAGAAACAACGGATCGTGATCCGGGCGGGCATGAGCGAGGTGCAGACGGTCTCCGCCGCCGTCCATGAGATCGCCCATTCCAAGCTGCACAATTATGAAAAGGAACGGGAAGCTGCCACTGCGGGAACAAAACAGGAAGCGCCCAAAAAGAAAGACCGCCAGACCGAGGAGGTGGAGGCGGAAAGCATCTCGTATACCGTCTGCCAGTATTTCGGCATCCAGACCGGCGAAAACAGCTTCGGCTATATCGCTTCCTGGAGCAGCGGCAAGGAGCTTCCGGAGCTTCGCGCCAGCCTGGAGATCATCCAAAAGACCTCCACCGGCCTGATTACCGACATCGAGCGCCATTTCAAGGAAATCTGCAAGGAACGCGGGATTGACCTGTCCGAACAGCCCCAAAAGGAGCATCTGGAGGATGGGGATTTGGTGCTGAAGGTCTCTGCCGGGGAGGAAAAGGCATATACCTATTTTATCGTCCAGGGCATGGACAAAGAGGAACTGCTCTCTCAGCTAAAATCGTTTTCCCAGACCACGCCGGAGGCCGGGAAAACGGTTGAGGGCTGCCTGACCGAACAGGGCGCAGTGCTGATTCCGTGGAGCGATTCCAACGGCTACCGTGCGGAGCATTTCGTGAACTTCTACGATGTGGCATACGATTATGAAACCGGCGCAGCCGATGCGTCAGAGCTTCCCCCGATCACGCAGGCGGAAATGCTGATCGACCGTGCGGAATACCAAAAGGCCCTGTTTTCCGACCGGGACAGAGACCTGATCGTAAACTATGCCTATCAGACCGGCGACCTGGAGAAAACCCGGCAGCTGCTCCAGGGCATGGCCCAGGCGCTGGACAGCCAGGATATGCCGGGCTATTGGGCGGCGGTCCGGCAGGCGGAATCCGAGATCGAGGCAGTTCAGCTGATGGAAAGCTCCGTGCCTGCGCAGCAGCTCTGTGTTGTGGACGATGCCGCCTATCTCCATATCCAGGCCACGGAGGACGGATGGGACTATACCCTCTATGACCGGGAGACCATGCGTGAGCTGGACGGCGGACAGTTAGACCGCCCGGAGCTTCCGCTCTCCACCGCTGCCCTGGAAATCTGCCGGATGCACGATATGGGAGCGGAATCCATCAAGCTGGCCCCGCTGGACTTGGTGGAAACCCTGCAGGAAGCGGCCTATCAGCAGATGCAGCAACAGGCGGCGGAAACGCCGGTACAACCGGATACGCCAGCCGCTGAAGGAGTGCCGTCCGCATCCATGCTGCCCGATGCCCCGGAGCAGGCGCTGGACGAATACCCCATGCCGGATAAAGCCCTGGGCGTTGCCGATCTGGAAGCCTGCGGCTACATGGACGGCGATATGCTGCCCCTTTCCAGGGAACAGGCCATGGAGCTGTTTGACAAGGATTTGACCGTCTACGCCATTGTGGACGGCGGCAGCGCGGAAATGCTCTTTGACCGGGAGGATTTTGAGGTACAGGCCCCGGCAACGGTTTTTGCCCTCTCCCGCGCGGAATGGGAGGCAAGCCCTCAGTTCCATGAGAAGATCATGGAGCGCCACGACCATCAGGAGGAACGGGAAGCAGCGTTCCTGGCCCATGAGGGTGACTGCTTTGCCATCTATCAGGTGAACCGAGCTGACCCGGACAATGTGCGTTTTATGAATATGGACTGGCTGCAATCCCATGGGCTGGCGGTGGAGCGGGCCAACTATGATCTGGTTTACACCGGGGAACTTACCGCAGGCGAAAATACCGGGCGAACACTGGAAAGCCTGTATGAGCAATTCAATCTTCACCACCCGGCAGATTACCACCACCCGTCTATGAGCGTCAGCGACATCGTTGCGGTGAAGCAGAATGGCGTGGTATCCTGCCATTACTGCGACAGCCTCGGCTTTCAGGAGGTTTCCGGCTTTCTTTCCAAGGACAATCCCCTGAAACACGCCGAGATGTCCGTGGAGGACGATTACGGCATGATCGACGGGATCATTAACAACGGCCCCAGGGAACCAACCGTTGCCCAGCTGGAGCAGCAGGCCCGGTCCGGCCAGCTCATTTCCTTAATGGATCTGGCGGATGCCGTCCACCGGGAGCAGCACGAAAAAAGGCGGTCTGTTGTGGAGCAGTTAAAAAGCCAACCCAAACAGGACCGGAAGAAAGCAGCGCCCAAAAAGAGCGCGGAAAGGGAGATTTGACGATGGAACACTTTACATTTGAGGAAATGAATCTGATGTGCATTTACAACCCCGGCACCCGTCTGGGGCTGATCGGGGAGCTGGAGGCCATGCGCCGCCATCTGGAAGCGGAGGAAACGGAGCTTCTTTCGCTCACCGATTCTGCCCTGGCAAAGCTCCGTGCCATGGACGATGCGGCGTTTGGGGAGCTGGAGCTGTACCCGGATTTTGACCTGTAACCCGCCGTCCGTATGATCCGGGGCAATAACCGACAATCCGTTTTCAGGGCAACCGCTATGGCTGCCCTTTTTTCTATCCCAAAACCGAAAGGAGGAACAACACCATGCCAAACAAGGCAGAACAATTCGCGCAGATCGCGGATCAAACGGCGGTCCGGCTGACGGCCAGCTGGCAGGAATGGGCGGCGTTTCTGACCACGGCATCCCGGCTTTACAAATACCCTTACCATGAGCAGCTGCTGATCTATGCCCAGCGCCCGGACGCCACCGCCTGTGCGGAATATGACCTGTGGAATGAAAAAATGGGCCGGTATGTCCGGCGCGGCTCCAAGGGTATCGCCCTGGTGGACGATTCCGGGGACCGTCCCCGCCTGCGCTATGTCTTTGATGTCTCCGACACCGGGGAGCGGCCCCATTCCCGCCGCCCCTGGCTGTGGACCATGGAGCCGGAGCATGTGATCCCGGTTGCTGCCATGCTGGAAAGGCAGTACGGCGTGGCAGACCCGGACCTGCCCCAGCAGCTGGCCAGCGTTGCCGGGAAGCTGGCGGATGAATACTGGTTCGACCACGGGCAGGACATCCTCTACAACGTTGACGGCTCTTTTTTGGAGGAGTATGATGAGTTCAACATCGCAGTACAGTTCAAATCCGCCGCAGCCGTCAGCATCACCTATGCGCTGATGTCCCGCTGCGGGCTGGAGCCGGAACAGTATTTCGAGCATGAGGACTTCATGGCGATTTTCGATTTCAACATCCCGGCGACCATCGCCGCCCTCGGCACCGCCGTCAGTCAGATCAACCAACAGGTGCTGCGGCAGATCGGCGCTGTCATCCGGAATGCAGAGCGGGAAAAACTCGCGGAAAGGAGAGCATGGAATGAACAACACCTTAACTTACAGGCAGAACGGGGACTATCTGATCCCCAACCTGGAACTGAGCGGACAGCCGGTGAAGCCCCTGGGCAAGTACGGCAGGATGCGGAAAACCTATCTGAAGGAGCATCGCCCCGTCCTTTACAGCCAGCTGCTGCTGTCGGAGAAGCTGTACCCGCACCTGCTGGAGACAGACGAGACGGCGAACCATCGTCTGGACCAGCTGATGCAGGCGCTGGCGCTGGAAGCGGGCGCAACGGAGAGCCTGAAAGCCAGCGACCCGATGAAATGGGTGGGGCTGATGAACAGCTGCAAGGCCCAGGCGGAGGAGCTGATCCTGGCGGAGCTTATCAACAGCTGACCTTAGACCTGTTCCTTTCGGAAGCACAACAGATACAGAACATTGACGAAGCGGAGAGCCGGCAGCCCTCCGCTTTTTCTGTTTCCCAGGCGGATATTGATGCGGAGCTGCGGCAAGGAACCGGCTATCAGGACGGGAAGCTGCGGGTGTATGCCCTGTACCAGCACCAGCCGGACCCCAAGACCGCCGTTGCTTTTCTGAAAGAAGAATATGGTTCCTACTATGGACACAGCCATACCTTTCTGGACGGAACCTCCGGTTCTGCGGATTACTCCGGCAAAGGGCTGAAATTCTCCTGGGACCATTACCGGGAATCCACCACCATCAAGTGGCCTGCGCTGGAGAAGCGGCTGCGCCAACTGGTTGCCGCTGGCGATTACCTGACCGAGCAGCAAAAGGCGCAGTATGCCCAGCTGGAACAGGAATACGCCGGATTCGGCGGCGTTCCCATGCCCCAGCCCCGGTATGGATTTCCAAAACCCGAAGCGCCAGCGCCCACCGTCCAGGAGGTGCTTGCAACCTACAAGCCGCTGGTCCGGGACGCCATTTTGGCGGATCAGGCATACCAAAACGCCTGCCGCAATTCCGACCGGGAAAATGCCTGGATGGAAGGAGACGCCGCCATCAAACGCGCGGTGGATGCCTCCGGGGATTTGCAGCTTGTGAAGCTCTACTACGACAATCCGGACTTCCATGACCAGCTGCACAGTGGGGTGCTGGAAGAAGCCTACCCGGCACTGTCTGTGCCAGAGACGCCGGTTCCGCCTGCCGACCCCCAGGCCGCCATTGACGCCGCCCTCCAGGAATGGAACGGGGATATTGCCAGCAAGCAGGCGGTGGTCCGGTACATGAAAGACCATGCCCGCGACAAAGATACGGCGGCATGGCTGAAACAGGAATACGGCGATGATCTGCCTGCGTTCCCGGTTCCCGGCGCGGGGATGGACCTGCCCTGGGCAAAGGTCCAGCGCCGGATCGCCCAGCTCATCCGGGAGGACCGGTTTTACACCGAAGCGGAACGCGACAACCTGGACGATATTGACCCCATCGCCATCCGGGAAGCCCTGGCGGAGCGCGGCATCGTAAACGGTGAACTGGTTGACCCGGAAGCATTGGAGCGCGATCCGTTTCTTCAGCAGGTGGCCGCCGATGTGGAACGGATTGCCCAGGAGGAAGCGGAGGCTTCCACACCGGAAGAACGGCCCCAGGCTCCGGACTTGTCTGAAAGACCTGTCACCCGCGAGGGCGATACCCTTACCATTGGGGGCGGTCCTGCCACCCACGAGATCGGTGTTACCGTATCCGAGGAAGAATGGGCGCAACTCCAGGATACCATCCCCGATTCCGCTGCGCCGGTGCGGGACCCCCTTGCCCCGCCTTACCAGGCAGGCGATACGGTCTATCTGGACGATACCGCATTTGTGATCGAGCGCGTGGGCGGCCTGGATGTGCAGCTGCGCGACCCCTCCCTGCGCTATCCCGTGTTCCGGGCAGAAAGCAGGGAGCGCTTTGAACGGCTGCTGCAAACCGATTCCCGCAACGGCGCGATTACCGAGTTCCTCCCCGCCGAACTGGATTTATCCGATACCGACCTGCAGGATGTCCTCACCGGCGAGGGCGGGCTGCTGGGCCAGCGGGACAAGGAAATCCTCTCCGTCTGGTTTGCCACCGGCGAAGGGAATACCCGCATCGCACAAAAGCTGTCGGAGACCTATGCCGGAACCGCCGAGACCATGACGCTCCTGAGTGGTGAGGAAGCGGATTATTTTGCTTCTACCACCGGGCTGGAAGTGAGCATCCAGGATAAATTCGGCACGAAGCTGGGGGCGGGCTGGCAAGAGATCGCGCCCATTCTCCGGGCCATGTATCTGCAGGAGCGAGACGGCTTTTTCCAGGAACCGCCCAGACAGGAACCCGTCCTTTTGGAGGGACAGCCCTCTTACGCACTGGGGGATGCCGTGGTCCTGGACTTTGGAGACCGTGTGGTGTCCGGCACCCTGGGGTATGTGGGCGATACCGAGGTCCGCATTGACACCGGCCCCTATTCCTGGAGCCATGAGACCATGAACCGGGAACAGTTTGAGGAAGCGCTGCGCCGGGACGAGCGAAACGCCCGCCTGTTCCAGCCGGTTGTGAAGGAAACGCCACAGCCGGAACTTACGGCGGAGCCAGAAACCGTCTATCCGGGCGAAAAAAACGGGCTGCCCTATGACATCGTGGTGGAGCGGCTGCACGTTGCGGAACCTGCGCCCCCGGCTGCGGTCTCCGCCGCTGAAAATTTCCGCATTACAGACGACCAGCTGGGCGTGGGCGGCCCGAAAGCAAAGTTCCGGGCCAACATGGACGCCATCCACACGTTGCAGGCCATTGAGCTGGAGGGGCGCACCGCGACCAAAGCGGAACAGGAAACCCTCTCCCGCTATGTGGGCTGGGGAGGTCTGGCGGATGCCTTTGACCCGGACAACAAAGCGTGGGAAAGCGAATTTCTGGAGCTGCGCACTGCCCTGTCCCCCGCGGAGTACGATTCTGCCAGGGCCTCCACCTTAAACGCCCACTATACCAGCCCCACGGTGATCCGGGCAATTTATGAAGCGGTGGGCAGCATGGGGTTCAAAGCAGGCAACATTCTGGAGCCGTCCTGCGGTGTCGGCAACTTCTTCGGGATGCTGCCGGAGGAAATGTCCGCTTCCCGTCTGTACGGCGTGGAGCTGGATTCCATCAGCGGGCGGATTGCAAAGCAGCTCTATCCCCATGCGGAGATTACCGTGGGCGGGTTTGAGACCACGGACCGCCGCGATTTCTACGACCTGGCCGTGGGCAACGTGCCGTTCGGCCAGTACCAGGTCAATGACCGGGCCTATAACAAGCTGGGCTTTTCCATCCACAACTACTTCTTTGCCAAAGCGCTGGACCAGGTGCGCCCCGGCGGCGTGGTGGCCTTTGTCACCAGCCGGTACACCATGGACGCCAAAGACCCGGCTGTGCGCCGCTATCTGGCCCAGCGGGCCGACCTCCTTGGGGCGATCCGGCTGCCCAACAATGCGTTCCGTGCCAATGCCGGGACGGATGTGGTTTCCGACATCATCTTTTTACAGAAGCGGGACCGTCCCCTTACCATCGAGCCGGAATGGGTACACCTGGGGCAGAATGAAGATGGGTTTTCCATCAACAGCTACTTTGTGGACCACCCGGAGATGATCCTGGGCAGGCAGACCGCCGAGAGCACCCAATACGGCAGGCAGGACTTTACCGTTGTCCCGATTGAAGGGCTGGAACTTTCCGATCAGCTCCATGACGCGGTGAAGTATATCCATGGCACCTATCAGGAAGCGGAACTGCCGGACCTGGGGGATGGGGAGGCAATCGACACCTCCCTCCCGGCAGACCCAGATGTAAAGAACTACTCCTATACCGTGGTGGACGGCGATGTGTATTTCCGGGAAAACAGCCGCATGGTGCGCCCGGACTTAAACGCCACCGCCGAGGCCCGCATCAAGGGCATGGTTGCCCTGCGGGACTGCGTCCATCAGCTCATTGACATGCAGATGGACGCTTACACGCCGGATCATGCCATCCGGGAGAAACAGGCCGAGTTAAACCGGCTCTATGATGATTTTTCCGGCAAATACGGGCTAATCAACGACCGGGGCAACCGGCTGGCCTTTTCGGATGATTCCTCCTACTACCTGCTGTGTGCGCTGGAGGTGCTGGACGAGGACGGGAAGCTGGAACGCAAAGCGGATATGTTCACGAAGCGGACCATCAAGCCCCATGAAGCCGTCACCTCCGTGGACACCGCCAGCGAAGCGCTGGCAGTCTCCATCGCGGAGAAAGCCAGGGTGGATATGGAGTATATGGCCCAGCTGACCGGCAAGCCCATGGAGGAGATCGCGGCGGAGCTGTCCGGCGTGATCTTCAAGGACCCGGCCTACGGGGACGACCCCTTATCCGGCTGGCAGACCGCCGATGAATACCTTTCCGGCAAGGTCCGTCAGAAGCTGCGGGAAGCCCAGCGGGCGGCACAGCGCGACCCGGCCTACCTGCCCAACGTGGAAGCCTTAAAAGCGGCCCAGCCCAAGGACCTGGACGCATCGGAGATCGAGGTGCGGCTGGGGGCGACCTGGATTGACAAGGAGTATATCCGCCAGTTCATGTACGAAACCTTTGACACGCCCCGCTACCTGCGGGGGACCATTGATGTGAATTACGCGGCGTTTACTGCGGAATGGCAGATCACCGGGAAAAATTCCATCGCCTACAACAACATCGCGGCCTATACCACCTACGGGACAGACCGTGCCAACGCTTACCGCATCCTGGAGGATTCCTTAAACCTCCGGGATGTTCGCATTTATGACACCATCGAGGACGCGGAAGGCCGGGAGCGCCGTGTATTAAACGCCAAGGAGACCACGCTGGCGGCCCAGAAGCAGCAGGCCATCCGGGAAGCCTTCAAGGACTGGATTTGGAAGGACCCGGAGCGGCGGCAGGCGCTGGTGCGCCAGTACAACGAGGAAATGAACGGCATCCGCCCCCGCGAGTATGACGGGAGCCACATCGTCTTTTCCGGCATGAACCCGGAGATCACCCTGCGGGAGCATCAGAAAAGCGCCATCGCCCATGTGCTGTACGGCGGCAATACGCTGCTGGCCCATGAAGTGGGCGCGGGCAAGACCTTTGAGATGGTGGCCGCCGCCATGGAATCCAAACGCCTGGGGCTGTGCCAGAAATCCATCTTTGTGGTGCCGAACCACCTGACCGAACAGTGGGCGTCCGAGTTTTTACGGCTGTACCCCTCAGCCAACATCCTTGTGACCACCAAAAAGGACTTCGAGACCCGGAACCGGAAAAAGTTCTGCGCCCGGATCGCCACCGGCGATTATGACGCCATCATCATCGGCCACTCCCAGTTTGAGCGCATCCCCATCAGCAGGGAGCGCCAGGAACGGCTTTTGCAGGAACAGATCTGGGAGATCACTGAGGGCATCGAGGAAGTACAGGCCAGCGGCGGCGAACGGTTTACCGTCAAGCAGCTGGAGCGGACCAAGCGGGGGCTGGAGGCGCGGCTGGAAAAGCTGCAGGCCGAACACCGCAAGGACGATGTTGTGACCTTTGAACAGCTGGGCGTGGACCGGATGTTTGTGGACGAGGCGCACAATTACAAAAATATGTTCTTATATACCAAGATGCGGAACGTGGCCGGGCTGTCCACATCGGACGCGCAAAAATCCTCCGATATGTTCGCCAAGTGCCGCTACCTGGATGAGATCACCGGGAGCCGGGGCGTGGTCTTTGCCACCGGCACACCGGTCTCCAACAGTATGACCGAGCTTTATACGATGCAGCGGTACTTACAGTATGAGCGGCTGCGGGAAATGGACATGGTGCATTTTGACTGCTGGGCATCCCGGTTCGGCGAGACGGTGACAGCGCTGGAATTAGCACCCGAAGGCACCGGCTACCGGGCGAGGACGCGGTTTTCCAAGTTCTTTAACCTGCCGGAGCTGATGAACCTGTTCAAGGAGATCGCTGACATCAAGACCGCCGACCAGCTCCATCTGCCCACCCCGGAGGTGGAATACCATACGGTGGTGGCAAAACCCACGGAGCATCAGCAGGAAATGGTGCAGGCGCTCTCTGAGCGGGCCGCTCTGGTCCACGGCGGCACCGTGGACCCCTCTGTGGACAACATGCTCAAGATCACCTCAGACGGCAGGAAGCTGGGACTGGACCAGCGAATCATCAGCCCATTATTGCCGGACGAGGCGGGAACCAAGGTCAACCAGTGCGTGGCAAACATCCTGCAGATCTGGCGGGACGGGCAGGCCGACAAGCTGACCCAGCTGGTGTTCTGCGACATTTCCACCCCGAAAGCCGCGCCCTCCAGAAAGGTGGCAAAATCGGCAGGCAGCAGCCTGGACAGCCCGGAAATCCATGCGCTGGAGACGGCTATCCCCCTGCCGGAGCCGGAACCGGCCTTTACCGTCTACGAGGACATCCGGCAGAAGCTCATCGCCCAGGGTGTTCCCCCGGAGCAGATCGCGTTCATCCATGAAGCCAATACCGAGGTACGGAAGAAAGAATTGTTTGCCAAAGTACGGACCGGCCAGGTGCGGGTGCTGATGGGCAGCACCTCCAAGATGGGAGCCGGGACCAACGTCCAGGATCGGCTGGTGGCACTCCATGACCTGGACTGCCCCTGGCGGCCCGGAGATTTGGCCCAGAGAAAAGGAAGGATCGAGCGCCAGGGCAACCAAAACCCGCTGGTCCATGTGTACCGCTATGTGACCGAAGGGACCTTTGACGCATACCTCTGGCAGACGGTGGAGAACAAGCAGAAATTCATCTCCCAGATCATGACCTCAAAATCGCCGGTTCGCTCCTGCGATGATGTGGACGAAACGGCGCTGTCCTTTGCCGAGATCAAGGCGCTGTGCGCCGGTGATCCCCGCATCAAGGAGCGGATGGATTTGGATGTGGAGGTCTCCCGCCTGAAGCTGATGAAGGCCGACCACCAGAGCAAACAGTTCCGGCTGGAGGATAACCTTTTGACCTACTTCCCGGAGCAGATCGAAAAGAACAAAGGCTACATCCGGGGGCTGGAAACGGATATGCAGACGCTCTCCCAGCATCCACACCCGGAGGACGGTTTCGCCGGCATGGAAATCCGGGGCGATACGCTGGTTGACAAAGAAAATGCCGGTGCCGCCCTCCTGGACGCCTGCAAAGAGGTGAAAGGCCCCGATCCGGTACAGATCGGGAGCTACCGGGGATTTGCCATGTATGTGAGCTTTCGCGCTTTTGAAAAGCAGTATGAGCTGACCCTGCGGGGGGAAATGAGCCATACGGCGGTCCTTGGTACAGACCCGCGCGGCAACCTGACCCGGATTGACAATGCCCTGGCCCAGATGCCCCAGCGGCTGGAAAGCGTCAAGGCCCAGCTGGAGAACCTTTACCAGCAGCAGGAAGCGGCAAAAGCGGAGCTGGGCAGGCCCTTCCCCTATGAGCAGGAACTGAGGACAAAATCCGCAAGACTTCTGGAACTGGATATGGAGCTGAACATGGACGGCAGAGGCCGGGCGCAGCCGGAACAGGCGATTGCCAAAACCTCAAGGCCGTCCGTATTGAGCAAGCTCAAGGTGCCGCCGGTTCCCGGCGCACCGGGCAAACCGCATAAAAAAGAAATGGAGGTACGCTGATTATGACCAACGAAGAATTAAACACGGCGCTTTATCAGAAAATGTTTGCCGAGCAGGAGACCTACCGGAAGTGGCTGCTGGAGCAGCCCCCGGAGGAAATCTTAAAACACACCTACGAGTACACGGTCCGGGAGGATATTCTCCTGTCGCTGGAATACCACGACCTGACGGACGCCCAGACCAATGCTCTGATGAAATCCCCCAACCCTTTGGGGGATGTATTCCATGAATTTGAGCAGACCGAGACCAGCTATATGGACACAGTATTCGATTCCATGGTCCGCCGGGCGGATGCGGTGATTCAGGCGGAAGCCGAGCAGCGGCGCATCCTGCGGGAAACGCCGCTCTACCCCTATCCGGCAGGCCATGCCCGCGAGCATGGGGAGCTGGAACAGTACTGCACTTCCCGCAAAGCCAACATCGCCTGCAAGGGAGCCATTGAAGCGGCGATTTCGGAGCATTACCGTGATAACCGGCTGGGGAAAGAGGCGGCGCTGGAGGTCATTGACGCTTTCGGCATGGACCGGACGCTCCATGTCCTTGCCGCCACGGTCCGGCACATGGATTGGGACGGGCGCATTTCCCGCAGCAACAAAGAATGGGCAAAAACCGTCCCGGTCTTTGCGGACATGGATGCCTGGGGCAATGACCGCAACACGGAACTGGTTGTGAACAGCCACCCCGGCCTGACCGACCTATTTCTTTCTGCGGCGCGCAAAGAACAGCACCTCCGGACGCCGCTCTGCGATGAGCAGATCAAGGCGGAGGCGGCGCGGCTGCTTTCGGAGCTGCAAAAACTTCAGGAACCCAACAGCCCCAACCGGACACACTACATGGCGCAGATCGCGCCGGATGTTTTGGCCAGAGGAAATTCCAAGGATATGGACCGGCTCATGGCCATGCTGCCGTTCCGATCCACGACCTTTTCCGGCCTAAGTGGCCGCAAGGGGCAATTTGTGCTGATTTCCAAAGAGGAAAACCGAAACCAGCCACTCAAACGGCTGCGGCGTTCCGTGAAGAAGGATTTGCAGAAAGCCCCGGTCAGCGCCGCCAAAAAATCCGCCCCAAAGCGGCGGGAGCCGGAGCGGTAAGCGGTGGCGGCCAAGCGGAACCGGGAGGTACAGCTGAACTTCCGGGTATCGCCCCATGAGCTGGCGCTGATCGAGGCCAAAATGGCTCAAGTGGGCATCACCAACCGAGAAGCCTATCTGCGGAAGATGGCGATTGACGGGTACACCGTGCGGCTGGAACTGCCGGAACTGAAAGAACTGATCTCCCTCCTGCGCTATTCCAGCAACAACTTAAACCAGCTGAGCAGACGAGTGCATGAAACGGGGCGCATTTATGACGCGGATATGGAGGATATACTCCAGCGGCAGGATGCCTTATGGTCCGGGGTGAATAAGATATTGAAGCGGCTGGGCGAACTCTCCTGACCGGGGACTACGCCCCATCTGCGGAGGGAGGACGGTATCGTTTGCCGCTTCCCTCCGCTTTTTCTTTTTGCCCTGCCGCATCCTTGCATTTTCCTATGGGGTGCGGTTACAATAAAACCGTAATCGGAAAGCATCAAAGGAGTTGATCGTATAATGTTCACAAACGAAAAGGTTTTGGAGATTTTTCAGGATTATTTGAACGAGGATCAGGCAACGGAGGTGGTAATGACCCGTCATGGATACGCGGTCATGCTGTGGGATCACGCCGGGCAGGATTGGTCCGATGTGGAGTGCTGCCCTACGCCGGAAGAATTATTTGATAAGCTGCTGGATTCCTATGCCTTGTATCAGGAGTTTCTGATGATCCGGGATAAGAGTGACGGCGAAGGGGAAATCAATGAAGAGGAACGGGCGCAGATCCAGGCCATGTGCCTGCCCTATCTGGAGAAGCGGAAGGAGGCCGAAAGAATATGAGGATTTTGGTGAAGCTGCTGGCAGCGCCTGTTGTATTGGTGCTGATGCTGTTTGTATGGGTATGTTCGGCGCTGTTGTACTGCTCCGCCTTTGTGTTCGGGTTGGCCGGTACAATCATCGGGCTGCTGGGATTGGCGGTCCTGGTTACATACTCGGTGAAGAACGGTATCATCCTGCTGGTGATCGCGCTCCTGGTAAGCCCCATGGGGCTGCCTATGGCGGCGGCATGGCTGCTGGGAAAAGTCCAGGATTTGCGGTATGCGATTCAGGACCGGGTTTATGGATGACGATCTCATTCGGATGTGGTATACTTCCTTCAGCGGCAATAGAAAAAGGAACGGTGACAGGGATGGGAGCCAGCAACAAAATATGCCCCAGCTGCGGCAGAAAAATGAAGCAGCAGTTTATCGGGCTGCAGCATTGCAAATGTGGAATGAGCTGGAAAAAGGACATTGGCTTTTTTGAGCGCACCGGCGATATGGTCTTTGCTCTGGAACGGCAGACGGTGGGCAAAAAAGTGAAACAGGTTCCGGTGATCCGGCGCAAAAATTGAATATCTATTATGAGACGGCCTGCATTTGCGGGCCGTTTTGCTATGAAGGGAGGCAGTTCCATGGCAACTACACGGATTATGCCGCTGCACACCGGCAAGGGCCGCACGGTGGGCAAGGCGATCAGCGACATCATCGACTATGTGGAGAATCCGGAAAAGACCGACCACGGCAGGCTCATCACCAGCTACCAGTGTGACAGCCGGATCGCCGATGCGGAATTTCTGTTTACAAAGAAGCGGTACATCCAAAAGACCGGCAGGGTGCGCGGCGAGGACGATGTGATCGCCTACCACCTGCGTCAGTCCTTTGTCCCCGGCGAGATCACGCCGGAGGAAGCAAACCGGCTGGGCCAGGAGCTTGCCCGCAGGTTTACCAAAGGAAACAACGCCTTTATCGTATGCACCCACATCGACAAGGCCCATATCCATAACCACATCATCTGGAGCGCTGTCAACCTGGACTGTGACCGGAAGTTCCGAAACTTCTGGGGCAGCACCAGGGCCGTGCGGCGGTTGAACGATACCATCTGCATCGAGAACGGATACTCCATCGTGGAGAATCCAAAACCGCGCGGGAAAAGCTATGACAAGTGGCTGGGCGACCAGGCAAAACCCTCCCACCGGGAGCTGCTGCGCGTTGCTATCGACAACGCTTTATCTCAAAAGCCTGCGGATTGGGATGGGCTGCTGAAGCTGCTGCAGGAAGCCGGGTATGAGATCAAGCCCGGCCAAAATCCCTCATTCCGCTGTGAGGGCTGGGGCCGTCCTGTCCGGCTGGATACCCTGGGAGAAAACTACTCCAAAGATGTGCTGCTTTCTGTTCTCAAAGGCGAGAAGCGGCATACGCCCCGGAAGAAAAAACAGGCCAGCCGGGAGCCGGAGAAGGTCAACCTGCTGGTGGACATTCAGAAAAAGCTGCAGGAGGGAAAGGGAGCCGGGTATGCGCGTTGGGCGCGATCCTTCAACCTGAAGCAGCTGGCCCAGACCATGAACTTTCTCACCGACCACAACCTGCTGGAATATGCGGCACTGGCAGAAAAAACCGCCGATGCCACCGCCCGCTATAACGCCCTGTCCGATCAGATCAAGGCGGCGGAAAAGCGGATGGCGGAGATTGCCGTGCTGAAAACGCACATCATCAACTATTCCAAAACCCGCGATGTCTATGTGGCCTACCGTAAGGCCGGGTATTCCAAAAATTTTCTGGCGGAGCATGAGGCCGACATTCTGCTCCATAAGGCGGCGAAGAAAGCCTTTGACGAGCTGGGGCTGAAAAAGATTCCGACTGTCAAGAGTTTGCAGGCTGAGTATGCAAAGCTGCTGGAGGAAAAGAAGAAAGCCTACGGCGAGTACCGGCAGGCCCGCGATGAAATGCGGGAGCTGCTGGCTGTAAAGGCGAATGTGGACCGGCTGCTCGGCACCTGGGAACAGGAAGCCGAAAAAGAAAAGGAACACGATGGGCGTTGAGCCTGCCGTGTTCCAAAGCGTTTCGCAGAAACGCGCAGCCAGCTCCGGCACGGAGCTGTTCAAAAGGGGCTTGGGGAATCCCCAACAAGCAGCGTTTGGGAGCCGGTGGCTATCCAAAGGCATTGCTTGCCAACAGCCCGGCGCTTGCGTCCGGGCTGCGCTTTTTGCCCCTCCCAAAACAAAAACTCCGGTACATCCCAAACGGCTGCATCGGAGTTTACGGGTCAAGATGGTAATCGTCAAATAGCGGCGACTGAAAGAAGTCGCACAGGGTAATGCCCAGTCCCTGGCACATTTCATGGATGATCCGCAGCTTCACGGATTCATACGAACAGTTGATAACATTCCCTATGGTTGATTTCGGAACCCCGCTTTTCATAAAAAGCTGGTACTGTGTCATGTTCCGTTCTGAAAGAAGTTCTGTCAGTCGTTTACTCACGGCTTCATTTAGCTGCATCCGCATCACCTCCGTCCCTGTAGCTTTACCAATTATTATAGGGTGATGCGCAGAATTTTTAGTCCCTGTACCTGTACTAATCCACCATTCTGTTGTAAAATATTTTTGACAGCGCTCCATGCAGAGAAAAGGAAACGCTGTCAGGTAACTGGTTCACTTTTACAATCAAAACAGGAGAATAGGGATGCACAAAGAGGTAGATTTTATAGCGGAATACAATGAGGAAATGAAGGAGCTACTGGCGGAACCGCAGACACCCCCAAGCGAACGGGAATGGCAGCGCTTTCGGCTGTCCATGGAGCTGGTCAACACCCAGGAATCCCAATATACTAGAGTAAAGAATGAGGAACGTTGGAACAGGCTGGAACAGGAATTTTATCCGGCCCTGTGCGTGATAGCAAAGGCTCAGGGTGGCCGAGTGGAACTGAGCATAGAGGAAGATTCCTTGACCGGCCAGCTTGTTTACATAGGGGAAGGACTTACGTTAGGCAGTGCCAATCCGGAAGGGCTGGCTGCATTTTCGAGGATTGTCGCAACAGCAGAAGATATTTTTGTCTCCATCCATGACGGATGCTCCAAGTTTCAATTTATCTTCTGCCTGCACGATAAGGTTTTTGTGGAAGATCATACGGAGCAGATCGCAGAGATAAAAGAAGAAATCCGGCTGCACCGCATGGAGACTATGCGGCTACATCAGATTTTTTCGGAGGAAGATTAAGATTGGAATCCACCCATAATGCAAAAACGGGAGCATATCACGGTGATCCGAGAGCTGCATTCCCGCTGCTTTTTGTTTATGTGCCGATGATAGCAGGAGGAATAAGATTTTCCAACTGTTACCTTCTGCTTCCTCTGCTAATATTATAATTTTGAACAAAAATTTGGGGTGAACACCATTGAAAACGCTTTTGTAAACGGGCTATTTTCTTGAATTTTGTTCAGGTGTATGCTATCATAGAGGCGGTAAGACAAAGCTAACCGTTGGGAGTGATAGCGATGGGAAACAACAGTTTCAATCAAGACTGGTACGGTACGCAGGCAAAAGTATTGACGCAAAGTGATGACCGTGTAATCGTAGACTATGGTTGTAATGGCCGTGGTATTGTTAAAAATTATAATCTATTTGAAGGAATACAGCTTTGTTTCCTTGACTTTGAAACAGACGGCTCCATGAAAGCTCAGAAGTTTAATCCAGATATTATCCAGATTACACACTGTCTGACTGGTCGATATGAATGTGAATTTGCCAATCATACCGTGTCTTATTTGCCGGAGGGCTATTTTAGTGTTGCGGCAACAGAGCATCTGCCGGTTTCTTTTTCTTTTCCTTTGGGGAGATATTACGGTGTCAGCCTTGTCATAGACCGTCAGGCACTGTCAGAGGGAACACGAAGGATGATGCAGACAATTCCCATCGACCTTGATAAAATAGGAACAACGCTGGGGCTTGAAACACGATGGTATGTCAGCGATACTCCGCCACAATTACAACATCTGTTTTCAGAACTGTATGCTGCCGCCGAAGCGGAGCCAATCGGCTATTTCAAAATTAAAGCGATTGAATTGTTGTACCACATGGATCAGTTGACGCAGATCAATGGGTGCGATTTGAAGTATTTTGACAAAAAGCAGATACAGGTTACAAAAGCAATTCGGGAATATCTTGTTTCCCACCTGGATGAGAAAGTATCTCTGGAACAACTGGCGAAAGAAGCGCATTTGAATTTATCGGTTTTCCATTTGGTATTTTCTCATATTTATGGGGACACGCCATATTCATACCTCAAAAAATACAAGATGAACCTGGCAGCGCAGTGGCTTTCAGAAAACAAGATGAAGATTGGGGATATTGCTTTGGAACTTGGATATAGTAACGCAAGCAAGTTTGCCAAAGCATTTCAATCTGTCTATGGGATGCTGCCCAAAGACTACCGAAAAAATAGATAGGAAGAACGGGCTATTTTTCATGCCTTTCCAGAGGAATGGAGCAGAAAAAAATTACGCAAGAGGTTATAATGAACCGGTGCGGTTAGTTTATGCTAACGCATCGGTTTTTGTTTTAGGAGGTGGTATTCCTGCTGACCATAGATACTCGAATCAAGTTGCTTTTATTTTTACTTATCAATTTTATGGTGTTCGGCTTAAAGGATTTTGTCCTTGGCAGTGTATGCTTTGCTTTTATTTGCGTTCTCGCGTGCCTGATGGGACAGAAAAAGATTGTATTAAAGTACATAATCTTTTATGTGGTGATTGCGGCTATACAACAGCTTTGCGTTTATCTGCCGCAGGCCATCGAAACGATCTTGTCGATTTTCACGCTGTTTATTCGGGTTATGATACCAGTGGTGCTTTTCGCTTCTACTTTTATTGCAACCACAAAAGTCAGCGAGTTGATCGCGGCCATGTACTCGTTGAAAATTCCGCGGAGCATTACCATTACATTCGCTATGGTATTGCGCTTTTTCCCCACATTCGGTGAGGAAATTCACAATATTTATGATGCGATGAAATTAAGAGGTATCGCCCTTTCGTGGAAAAATGTATTCACGCGCCCCATGCTCATTCTGGAGGCAATCGCTATCCCCATCGTGATGCGTTCGGCTTCGATTGCGGAGGAGTTATCCGCTTCTGCAGTGACGAGAGGCATTGATAACCCGGCACAGCGGACTTCGTTCATTCAGTTAAAAGTCCACGCAAAAGATTGGATGGTACTGTGCTTCTTTCTCGTTGCCTTTGTGGTGCTGTTTGCTTGCAAATATCAGATATATGGGAGGGTGTAAGGATGATTGATATTAACCATGTGTTCTTCCAATATTCCGGCGCTGAACAGGAAAATCTACAAGATTTCAATTTACAGATTGAACGAGGGGAATGTGTTGTTCTGACTGGAGAATCCGGCTGCGGAAAGACTTGTGTGACCAGACTGATAAATACGCTTATTCCTCATTTTTACGAAGGGGAAATGTCCGGGACAGTTCTCATCGATGGAGTTGATACTCGCACGATCCAACCACACGATTTGTCAGACAAGATAGGTTCCGTTTTCCAAAATCCACGCAGTCAGTTCTTTAGTCTGGATACGGACAGTGAGATTGTGTTTGGCATGGAAAATAAGGGAATGCCCTATCCGGTGATGATGGATCGCTACCAACAGACTGTCCGGGAATTACATATTGAAAAGTTGAGGGATCGCAACCTATTTGACTTGTCTGGCGGGCAAAAGCAGACCATAGCCTTTGCCAGTGTTTACGCATTAAACCCGGATATTTTTGTCTTGGATGAGCCTTCCTCAAATCTGGACCCGGAGGCTATTCAAGAATTGCGGCGGCTGCTTTTGCTGATTAAAGCACAGGGAAAAACAATTATTGTATCTGAACACCGCCTTTACTTCTTAAACGGGATTGCAGATCGCATTGTCCTTATGGAGCATGGGAAGTTGAAACAATGTTGGGCTGCCAATGATTTTGCTTCACTTAGCGCCGATCAAATAAAGTCGCTGGGACTTAGAAGCTATACGCCTACAAGATTAGAGCTTTCCGAAACAGAACCTTCCCGAAACGATATACCGGCTGTTGAGGTAACAAATCTTGAAGTCGGATATGTAAAAGGGCAACCTGTAGCGCAGCGTCTGAATTTTCGTGTCCACTCTGGTGAAATTGTCGGAGTGGTTGGGAAAAACGGGTGCGGCAAATCAACCTTAGCCAGAACTTTATGCGGATTGCAAAAGGAACTGTATGGAGAAGTTCTATATAGAGGCCATAAAGTTCCGACAAAAAAACGAATCAGCAAGGCGTATCTTGTTATGCAGGACCCGGATTATCAACTGTTTACCGATAGCGTTTACCAGGAACTCTTGCTGGCATTATCCGGCCAAAAAGATAAAGATGAAAAACGAATAGACGATATTCTGGACGAGCTGAATTTGACAATTTATAAAGAGCGGCATCCAATGTCACTTTCGGGCGGCCAGAAGCAGCGCACCGCTATCGGTGTTGCAGCACTCCGGGATGCAGAGGTACTTATCTTCGATGAGCCTACAAGCGGTTTGGACTACAAAAACATGGAGAGCGTTGCGGGAATTTTAGGTGCGCTGTCCCAAAGAGGGAAAGCCATTCTGGTGATTTCCCATGACAATGAACTATTGATGAAGATTTGCTCCCGTGTCATTCGCGTGGATGGAACAGCTTCATCTTAGTTATATAAAAAACATAGAAAGGGACTATTTGTATGAGTGAACAATCAAAATCTGTCGGCGCGTCCGACAAAATGAAGGCAAAGGATTTTATTACACTAGGCATTTTTACAGTGCTGTTCTTTGTAGTGGTAATGGTGTGCGTTTTTGCTTCCGCTGCCACTATTGTAACCTATGCTTTTGGTAGCGCTATTGCTGCAATTCCCGGAGGCATCATTTATATGCTAATGCGTGCTAAGGTGCCTAAAGCATGGAGCATTCTTCTAAGCGGTGCGGTGATCGGCCTGATTGAATTTCTGATTGGTGCCGGCTGGGCAATTCCTTTAGGCTTTGTCATTGGTGCAGCGATTGCGGAGCTATTGGCTCGAATCGGGAACTACAAAAGTTTTTGGATGAACGCTATTGGTTATGCGGTGTATATGATGTTTTTTGCGCTGGGGACATACCTTCCGATGGTATTTATGACAGACTATGTTGACGGTATGTCTACATCTAACGGTGTGAGCACTGAGTATCTTACCGAGCTGCATAACTTTATGAGTGGAACAATGGTGGTTCTCATTGCGGTTGCTACCTTTGTAGCTGGTATCATTGGTGCTTTGATTGCAAAAGGCGTATTCAAGAAGCACTTCCAAAAGGCTGGCATTGTCTGAGGACGATATAGTCACAGCTAACTTGCTGGTATTTTCGGGCTATTTTTGCCTTTGCTACAGAGGTATGGAGTAGCAAGCTGTTTTGAATGTTGGTAAAATAGATGGCGAGGTTAGAGATTGCTAACCTCGCCATCACACATTTAAGGAGGGTTCATGCTATGTCAAGCACAAAGTCGAAACAGGCAAAACCAAAGACGGGTTTGGCACGGTGCATGGAATTGGCTTCTGACAGAAAGGGCCTTATATTCTTAGCTGCAGTTCTTTCGTCACTGGCTGCCATCGCTTCGTTCATCCCGTACATAGCGGTCTATTTTATGATCCGTTCAATTATCGGTGTTTTTCCAAACCTTGACCAGTTGGATATGGGAATGGTCATGAATTATGGCTGGCTGGCACTCGCCGGAATCGTGGCAAATATCCTGCTATATTTTCTGGCTATTTTCAGTTCGCACATGGCGGCGTTTGGAACACTGTATGAGTTAAAGGTTCTCTTTGCAGACCATATCACCAAAATCCCATTAGGTTATCATCTGACGATTGGCAGCGGTCGTCTGCGCAAGATCATGGACGAGAACATTGAAAGCGTGGAGGGTTTTATTGCCCACCAATTCCCTGATTTTGTCGCGTCTGTCACAGCCCCTATCGTCATGGTTATCATCCTGTTGGTTGTTGACTGGCGGTTCGGTCTTGCTTCCCTGGTCGGTATTATTCTTGCATTTGTCGCAGAGTTCATCGGCTTCGGCAGCGGTGAAATGAAAGAGAACATGGGCAAGTATCAAAAGGCCCTAGAAGAAATGAACAATGCTTCTGTGGAGTATGTCCGGGGAATGTCAGTAGTAAAGGCGTTCAACCAAACGGCATCCTCTTTCAAGAAGCTCAAAGAGGCAATCACCGGCTATACAGAATGGGTCCTCAAGTTTTCCCTGGGCTGGCAAAACTGTATGCCTGCCTTCACCACAATTATCAATAATGTTTACCTGATCCTTGTTCCTGTGGGCATCCTGATCGGTTCCAGGACAGATGATTTTGCCGGATTTGCCATGACTTTCATCTTTTATCTTCTCTTTGTCCCCGCCATTTCCGGTGTGCTGAACAAGATCATGTATATCTCCGAGTCGTTTATGCAGATTGACGGCAATGTGGCCCGGATGGACGAGATACTGAACATTCCAGAAATGCCGGAAACTACTCACCCTAAAAAACCTGCGGGTGATGATGTTGTTTTCAATGATGTCAGCTTTTCCTATACCGGGGATACTTCCGAGAAAGCATTGGAAAATGTGTCGTTTACGGCAAAACAGGGAGAGATTACAGCTATTGTCGGCCCGTCTGGCGGCGGCAAGAGTACGATTGCCAATTTGATTTCCCGCTTTTGGGATGTGTCCTCTGGCAGTATTACCATCGGTGGCGTAGATGTCCGTGATATTGCGGAGGGTGACTTAATGCGCCATGTCAGTTTTGTGTTCCAAGATATTTTCCTGTTCAAGCAAAGCATCTTGGATAATATTCGCATGGGCAACCCGGCGGCCAGTGAGGAACAGGTGATTGCGGCGGCGAAAGCAGCTCAATGCCACGAGTTTATCTCCAAACTGCCAGACGGTTATCATACCGTGGTTGGTTCTAAAGGCATCCATCTCTCTGGCGGTGAACGCCAGCGGATTGCGATTGCGCGGGCCATTATCAAAGATTCGCCCATCATCGTGCTGGATGAGGCTACGGCGTTCAGTGACCCGGAGAATGAGTACCTGATTCAGAAAGCCTTTGAAAAGCTAATGCAGGGCAAAACAGTTATAATCATCGCCCATCGCCTCTCCACGATCCGGAATGCAGATAAAATCATTGTCATGGAGAAAGGACGCTTGATCGAAGAAGGAAAACATGACGAGTTGGTGGCCGCAGGCGGACGCTATGCACAGATGTGGAACCACTATACAGAAGCGATTGGCTGGAAAATCAGCGGAAAGGCGGTGTAACTATGAGCAGATTACAAAAAGCTCTCTTTTTATCAGACAAGGGTTACGCAGATCTGAAAAAAGCAATCTTCGCCTGCACATTGACGAACCTCGCTATGCTTTTGCCGTTCTGTGTAACTGTTATGATCTTCAGTGAAATTCTGACGCCCTTTGTCAGTGACGGCTCCATCCAGTGGAACCATATCTGGATGCTGTGGGGTGCGGGTATTGTTTCGGCCATCCTGGTATTTCTGGCCGCCAAAAATGATTACCGCAAAACCTATATTGCCTCGTATAAGGAGTCGAACACGACCCGGCTGCGGATTGCGGAGCATCTTCGGAAACTCCCTATGAATTTCTTTAACACCAAGGACCTTTCCGAACTGACCACGAATATGATGGCAGATTGCAGCAGCATGGAGTCCCTGCTCAGCAGCACGATCCCTCCGCTGATTGCAAACGGCATCACGGTGACCCTGACCTGCATCCTGCTGGCCTTCTTTGACTGGCGGCTTGCTTTGTGCGTATTTATCACGGTTCCGATTGCCTTCCTCATTATCTGGCTCAGCCGGAACCATCAAAAGAAACTGTTTGAAAAGCAGGTTGACGCAAAGCTGGCTGCCTCTGACCAGGTACAGGAATACCTGGAAGGCATGAAGATCATCAAGTCCTGCGGGCTGTCCGGCTCTCATTTCAGTGCGTTGGATAAGGCTCTGCTTGCCATGAAAAAAATCGCCATCAAGGTAGAAATGGCTGTCGGTGTGTTCATGTCCAGTGCCAGTATGATTTTGCAGGCAGGCGTTGGTATCACAATCTTTGTCGGTGCTATCCTCTTGACGAATGGGCAGATCGAGCTTCTTCCGCTGCTTATGTTCCTGTTGATGGTAACACGGATTTACGGCCCGATCCTGTCAATCCTGGCAAATTTGTCCTCGCTGCTGAATTTGAATGTGGTCACAAGCCGTATGCGTACCCTGCTCACAACTCCTGCAATGGACGGTGAAGGGAAAACGGTCCCGAACTGTGATATTGAGCTTTCCCATGTGACCTTTGCCTACAATCAGGAAGATGTCATCAAAGATGTTTCCTGCAAAATCCCCCAGGGGAGCGTGACTGCCCTCGTTGGCCCGTCCGGTTCCGGTAAAAGTACGATTTCCAAACTGATTGCCCGCTTTTGGGATATCCAGCAGGGCAAGATCACCGTGGGCGGAAAAGACATCAAGAGTATGGAACCGGAAAGCCTCATGTCTTATATGTCCTTCGTGTTCCAGGATGTGACCCTGTTCAATGATACGGTTATGAACAATATCCGTCTTGGCAATCCAAACGCAACAGACGATCAGGTAATTGCTGCTGCCAAAGCCGCCTACTGTGATGAATTTGTCCGGGAGATGCCAGACGGGTATCAGACAGTCCTCGGTGAAAACGGCAGCACCCTTTCCGGCGGTGAGCGCCAGCGTATTTCTATAGCACGCGCCCTGCTCAAAAATGCTCCTATCATTCTGCTGGACGAGGCAACCGCATCTCTTGACCCAGAGAATGAAGTTTTGGTACAGAAAGCGATTGCCAGATTGGTGGAAGGTAAGACCGTTATTATGATCGCCCACCGCCTTCGTACCGTTGTGGACGCCGATCAAATCCTTGTTCTTGACAATGGGCGACTGGTAGAGCATGGAACCCACGATGAGCTGATGGAGAAGAACGGTCTGTATCACAAGCTGTTCCACATCCAGCAGGAGAGCCTTGGCTGGGCGGTATAACCTTTGAGGATAGGAGGTTCTATGAAGATTCATGCGTCCGGGGAGGATTATCTGGAGGCTGTGCTGATACTCCAAAAGAAGCAGGGCATGGTCCGCTCCATTGATCTTGCCCGGCACATGGGCTTTAGCAAACCGAGTATCAGCCATGCAGTAGGCGTTTTGAAAAACGGCGGTTTTCTAACCGTGGATGAAGATGGATTCCTCCATTTGACTGCCACAGGCTGGGAAATCGCCGAGAAAATCTATGAACGCCATCAATTCTTTACAGAGCAACTTATAGCCGCCGGTGTAGACCGGGAAACTGCAGAGCAGGATGCCTGCCGGATAGAACACGCTATCAGTGAAGATTCCTTTGCAAAATTGAAAAATCACATAGAGGGCGGTTCTACCATGTAAAGAGGAACGCCTATGAGGAAAATACCCTTTTGAACCACCTCCCCAAGAGGGAGGCTTCCCTAATCGAATAGTTTTGCCCGGAAAAGGGGCGTGGACAGTCAGCGCACTGTCCACGCCCCTTTTTTCTTCGACAGTATTCCTCAGCATTTGCTACACAATTTTAGCAGGTGTTGAGGAATATCGTCGAGGATTTTCCGCATATTTTTGCCCTTTCCCGGATTTCAAAGCTAAATCCGAAAAATTCAGCACTTTTACCAGGAAAACAGCTGGATTTTTGCCCCGGTGTCGCTCTCCGCCCTCCATTTCGATTTGCCTGAAATTCACCGAATCGAAATGGAGGTTATGATGAGTTTTAACTATGCGCGCGAGAAGCGCATGTTTGATCGAGAATGGGAACAGCTACATAAAGAATATGCTGCCGCTGGCATGAACGAAGCGGCGATTGCCCAGATGAAAGCCTTTGATTGGGGCTGGTTCTGCAGCAGGCGGGTTTACAGCGACCATATCCAGGCTTTACCGGAGGAATCCCCTTATGACGAGGAAGGGCGCTCTACGCTCTTTCGGAAGTTTGCCGCCCTCTCCGTGGCATTTGAACAGGGACAAGCCTCCGACCGCTATGCCTGGGTGGAGACCATCGAGGACGAAGAACTGTACCGCCAGCTCCGCACGCTCAGTACCGCAGATCTGGAGCTGATTACCCTGATCGCTATGGAGGGATACCGCCAGTCAGGGGTTGCCCGGATGTGGGGCTGCTCCCGTAATGCTATCAATAAGCGGATGCAAAAAATTAAAGCAATTTTGCGGAGAGGTTGACAAACGGCCTTTCCCAGCGCCTACACAGTAGAAGGATACATTTTCCTCATCCTTTCAGGCACCTTGAAAACTGAATATACGGTACAGCAGGTACATAACCCGCGTGGATAGCGGCATAAGGCCCGGCGCGACGATGGCGGCTTGAAGGAGGTGATCGGACAAGCTGCCGGAGCGATGAACGGATGCCTTAGACCCGGACCGGCAATCCGGGCGCGATGACAGCGCGGGAGATAATGATACTTTCTCACGACCTCCCACAGACTTGAGGGGGAACCCTGCGGCGCACGAGTAAAACGACGCTGTGGAGTTATGACAGCCCTGCCAGGGGCGGCCTGCTGTATTCCTGCCGTCAGGGGCGCGTGGCAAAATTGACGGGAAATACTTTGTTTTGTAACGACCAAAGGCAAATGACAGCCGCACCGAATCCCGCTGTATGTTCTGACAGCTCTGACCTTCTCGGTGCGGCTGTTTTTCTTTGGCCTGAATAGGGACAGCCTGTATTTTCATACCATTACATATAAGCTGTTTCTGATATTGGAGGTGCGTCTATGGAAAACCATACTGCATATACTGCTCCGGCAACCTCTTACAAGGAGGTCCGGATCGGAAATACGATTTACCGTGTGACCAGTTTCTTTTCTGGAGAAAAGGATCTGGGGAAAACACTGGAGCAGCTGGCTGTGCGCCGGGCGATGTCGGAGGTTTCTGTCTCTGCTGCATCCTGCGCTGGCCGTGCCACATGACTTTGAACATATCTTCCCGGCCTGCCGCATCCTTGCGCGGCGGTGGCGTTTTGAGTATCATATTCTTACAGAGTTACACCTGTGGAGCCACCACGCCGCGTTGGATATGAAGCTGGATTGTCGGGAGGTAAAATAAAGATGATCGACAAGACATACAACGTTGGCATTTACTGCCGTCTTTCCAATGACGATGAGCGTGACGGTGAATCCGTCAGCATCGAGAACCAGAAGCTGCTGCTGCAGAACTATGTGCGCCAGCGCGGCTGGAACGAGGTTGACGTATATATCGACGATGGGTATTCCGGGACGAACTTCAACCGTCCCGGCGTACAGCGCCTCATCGAAGATGCAAAAGCGAAACGCATTAACCTGATCCTGGTCAAGGATCTGTCCCGGTTTGGAAGAAATTACATTGAGTTTGGACAGTACACGGACTATCTGTTCCCCTCCATCGGCTGCCGCTTCATCGCTCTGAACAACGGTATTGATACGCAGAACCAGGATGGAAGCACCGATGTGATGTGCTTTTTGAACTTATTTAACGAATTTTATAGCCGGGATACCAGCAAGAAGGTCAAGGCTGTGAAAAAAGCCTGCGCGGAAAGCGGAAAATTCATGGGGACCTATCCTGCCTACGGTTACAAGCGGGACCCCGCAGACAAACATCACCTTGTCATTGACGAGGATACGGCACCCACCGTGCGCCGGCTCTTTGCTATGAGGGCCTCCGGCATGGGCTTCCATGCCATAGCGGTTGCCCTCAACGAGGAAGGCGTCCAGCCACCGGGCGTGCTGTACTATCAGAGGAAAGGCCAGAGCGATCCCCGCCGTGTCAACCACAAATGGGCGGATACCACTGTGAAGAGCATCATCCGCAACGAGGTTTATATCGGCAACATGGTCCAGGGCAAGACCGGCACCATGTCCTATAAGTCCCGCAAGCTCATCGGCAAGCCGGAGGACGAGTGGATTCGTGTGGAAGGAACCCATGAGGCCATCATCTCCCGTTCCATATGGGATACGGTGGTCAGCATCGACAAGAAGCATGTCCGGAAAACTGCGACATCGGACGGTTATAAGAGTATCTTCACCGGCCTTGTCTACTGCGCCGACTGCGGCTTTAAGATGCGGAACCACACGGAGAAATTCACCTATAAGGATGGGCGGCCTGGGCGGTACAGCTCCTTCATCTGCGGCAACTATGCCCGCAGCGGGAAAAGCGCCTGCACTGTCCACACGATCTACGAGCATGTGCTGGAGCAGCTGATCCTGGCAGACATCCGGGAAAAGGCACGGCTTGCCGAGCATGACCCGGAGCGCCTTGCCCAGCAGATCGTCCAGCTGAAAGAAAAGGAATCCCGTACCCGTCTTTCTTCCTATGAGCAGGAACTGAGGACTGTGACCGCGCGGATTTCGGAGCTGGAACACCTGATGCAGAACCTGTATGAGGACAAATGCACCGGCACCATCCCGCAGACGGTGTTCCAGACGCTGATGCGGAAATATGAAGCGGAACGTGCGGAGAAAACCGAACAGCTGCCGGAGCTGGAGCGCAAGGTCAAAGACCACATGGGCAGCCGCCAGGATGCCAGCCAGTGGACCGAACTGATCCGGCGCTACACCGAGATCACCGAGCTGGATGAAACCATCCTGTTTGAACTGGTTGACCGCATTGAGGTCGGAGACACACGGAAAGAAAGAGGCCTGCGGGTTTGCGACATCAAGGTATATTACCGGTATGTCGGTAACGTGGACGATGCACTGAAGCAGGAAGGGCGGGGCCAGTATGAAGAAGCTGTATAAAGTGGGTATCTACTGCCGCCTGAGCGTTGAGGATGCCGTCAATTCCGCAAAGGCAAAAAACTACATCCCCAGCGATGAATCCGTCAGCATCGAAAACCAATACGAGATTCTTTCCAAGTTTGTAATGCTCAATGGCTGGGTGGAGGTCAAGACCTACCGAGACGATGGGTACAGCGGCGGCAACTTCCAGCGCCCTGGCTTCCAGGAGATGCTGGAGGACGCCAGAAGCGGCCTTATCAATCTCATCCTGGTCAAAGACCTCTCCCGCCTGGGGCGTGATTTCGTAGAGGTAGGACGATATACGGATGTGGTATTCCCATCCCTGGGATGCCGGTTTGTATCCGTCCTGGACTGCCTGGACAGCGAGGGCGACAATACGGATATGCTGCACTTCCGCAGTTTGATGAACGACTACCATCTCAAGGATTTAAGCAGCAAGATCAAATCCGTCCTCCACGCAAAAATGAAAAGCGGACAGTACCTTGGGTCATACGCCCCTTACGGCTACCGCAAAAGCGAGGACGATAAGCACCAGCTTGTCATTGATGAGGAAGCCGCCGCTGTTGTCCAGAGGATATTTGAAATGCGCCGGTCAGGCATGGCTTATGGCAAGATCACCGCCGCACTGAACCAGGACGGGATCCTTTCTCCCCGCTGGTATTGGGCGATCCACTATGGAAACGGCAGCTGCAAGTGTTCCAAACTGTGGGCTTACGCCACTGTGAAAAACATCCTAAACGATGCCGTTTACACAGGGACGCTTACTCAAAACCGCACCGGCTCTCGTTCCTATAAGGATAAGACCTTGATCCAAAAGCCGGAATCGGAATGGATTTCCCATGTGGACGCCCACGAAGCAATTATCTCCCCGGAAACATGGGATGCCGTCCAGGAACAGAACCAGCTGGCAAAGCTCCGTTGCGCTGACAATGCCGCTCCACAGCCTGCGCTGTTCACCGGGAAGCTGGTCTGCGCTGATTGTGGACATCCTCTTGTGGTCAACCGGCAAACCAAGCGTAGGAAAAACGGAGCCGTCAAAAAGTACGTTTCCTATTACTGCTTACAATACGCCAACTCCGGTCATTCGATTTGCTCCTGGCACCGGATTTCGGAGATCACGCTGCAGCAGCTGATCCTCAATGAGATCAAAGCTCAGGCAAAAGCCGTTACTGTCAATGAAGCGGCGGTGCTGGAAAAGCTGAAAAAACAGGTGTCCTCCGCTGATACCATGCGGCAGGAAAACACCCGTCAGGAAATCGCATCGCTTCGGCGGCGTGTGCAGGAACTGGAGCAAATGACCGCAAAGCTCTATGAGGATAAGGTCAGCGGCACGATCACGGAAGCGACCTTCCTGATGCTGATCGAAAAAAGCGAACAGGAACGAATCCAGAAATCGGACCGGCTTGACGCACTTCTTTCCGAAGCGGGCAAGGTGCAACAGGAACTGTCTGACCTCCAGAAATGGACAGCCCTGATTCGAAAGTATCTCAACCTTACAGAGCTTGACCGCAACACGGTGGATGAGCTGATTGACCGCATCGAAGTCAGCGAAGCTACGGTTGTGGATGGGAAACGACATCAGAATATCAAAATCTTTTACCGCTTTGTAGGGGCGGTATGAAAGGAGGACCGTATGGAAGAAAAGAAACTGCGCGCTGTAATCTATTGCCGTTTCTCAACGGCAGAGCAGATTGACAGCTCCGCTATGAACGCACAAAGCGCCCGCCTGCATGAGCAGGTCAGGCGCGGAAACCTCGATATTATCAGAGCATTATCTTCTGCAACGGAGAAGCATCCACCTCTTCGCGTACCGGTAAAGATCATGCTTTAGCGTTGGACAAACACATTATCCCTTGCAGGAGAGGAAACGATAAGCGGTTGGAATCAGATCGGCTGTCGAAAAAGAGAGAAGTGACAGAGTGCCTTTCCTCGGTGATGGATGTTCTTCAACACATTTTTGAACGGCGCAATTTCACTTTCACCTTCGTCGCTGTCGATATTGTCGTTAACGGCGATGAACCGAACATCTCTGTCGGGAAAATAGGTGTCCATATAATATCCGACCATATCGTATCGCCGTCCGAGACGGGACAGATCTTTGACAATCACCGTTGAGATATATCCGAGGTCAATGTCCTCGATCATCTTTTGAAAACCGGGACGCTCGAATAATGAGGTGTGATAGCGATAGCGGCAAAAAGCTAATAAAATCAATGGTTTTGCGGACAGCGGATAGACAGGGAATGTGTTAAAAACTGAATACGCACACAAGCGGCGTTACCTTAACCCCTTTTGGGGAGAAAGTAACGCCGTTTTTTTATGCCCGCAGGAAAGGAGGCGCAGCCGGAATGTATTTCACAAAGGGCAAGCAGCGGGCGTTTGAACTGATCATGCAGCAGAAGCCGGGATTTGACCGCTATCAATCCGGTTGTGCCGGAGATGATGAAGATTGCGGTACTTGCCGTTTCTACCGCCCACAATGGAAATATGAGTTTTGCGTTTTCAAAGAGTGTCCCTATTGCCCCGGCAAAAGGACGCGGAAAACGCACGCCAGCATGGACAAATAGACGGGCAAAAGCCCTTGTGCCATGCGGCTTTGCAGACGCGAAAACGGCAAAGGGCATATTGCAATACCAAAACAGCCGAAAACGGCTTTCTAATTGTCCACGCATACCAAGAGAGGAAGTGAGGAAATATGGCAGTTTTCAGAGTGGAGCGAAATACGGGATATACCGTTATGAGCAACCACCACTTGCGAAACAAGGAATTGTCCTTAAAGGCAAAGGGCTTGTTGTCGCAAATGCTTTCGCTGCCCGAAGATTGGGATTATACCCTTGCGGGCTTATCCCATATCAACCGGGAGAAGATCGACGCAATCCGCGAAGCGGTAAAGGAACTCGAAAAAGCCGGATATATCGTGCGCAGCCGGGAGCGCGACGAAAAGGGACGCTTGCGGGGCGCAGATTACGTCATATACGAGCAGCCGCAGCCGCGAGAGCCGGAAGCAGCTACCAGCGGCGGACAGCCGCCTATATTGGATTTACCTACATTGGAAAATCCAACATTGGATAATCCAACGTTGGAAAAACCTACGCAGGAAAAACCTACGTTGGAAAATCCAACGCAATTAAATAAAGATATATCAAGTAAAGAACAATCAATTACTGATCTATCAAGTACCCATTCCATTCCTTTCCATTCCCTAAATCCCTTGCCTTATGAGCAGGACGAAGCGGCTGCGCCGCCGGAAAGGAAAAGAACGGAAGCGAAAACAAACAGTGCAATAGAGATTTATCGGGAAATCATCAAAGAAAACATCGACTATGACATTCTCATTCAAGACCCCAAAATGGATAAAGACCGTTTGGACGAGATTGTAGAAATCATGCTGGAAACCGTCTGCACAGCCCGAAAGACAATCCGTATCGCCGGGGACGACTACCCCGCCGAACTTGTCAAATCAAAGTTTATGAAGCTGAACAGCAGCCACGTTGAGTTTGTTTTGGACTGCATGAGGGAGAACACAACCAAAATCCGCAACATCAAGCAGTATCTAAAAGCGGTGCTGTTCAACGCGCCGAGTACCATTGACAGCTACTATACCGCCCTTGTCAATCACGACTTTTACGGCAGCAAATGAGCATAGCCGCAGTTTACCGGGAAAGGAGTTGATACCTTGCAGGAGGAAGTAACCCAAAAAACGATTGCCCTATCCGTCAACGTGGGAAAAGGCGCGGCAAGGCTTACCGAACAGGCGTTACAGAAAGCAATCAAGAAGTTTTTGGAGCAGAAAAGCAAAGCACCGCATGGGAAACAGACCATGCGGCAGCTTATGAAGCAAAATGCGGGGGTTTCCAACATCGAGATCACCGACAGCAATATCAAAGCCTTTGAGAGTACCGCGAAGAAATACAACATAGATTTTTCGCTGAAAAAGGTTAAGGGCGAACAGACCCGTTACCTTGTGTTTTTCAAAGGCAGGGACGCGGACGTTATGACCGCAGCGTTTCAAGAGTTTTCCGCAAAGAAGCTGAACAGGGATAAAAAGCCCTCTATCCGCAAAGCCCTTGCCGCAGCAAAGGACAAGGCGAAGCAGCTTAACGCCGCCCGCGACAAGGTAAAGAAAATAGACAGGGGGCGCGAGATATGAAGCAGATAAACTACAAAAAGCTGATAATCCCGAATATCCCGTATGTGTTCTTTGTCTATCTCTTTGATAAGGTGGGACAGGCGGTGCGGCTTGCCCCCGGCGCGGATATTTCCGAAAAGATACTCAATATCACACAGGGATTTTCCGAAGCGTTTTCAAATGCCTTGCCGAGCGTTCACCCGTTGGATTTGCTTATTGGCATTGTGGGCGCGGTGGTTATCCGTCTGATTGTCTATTTCAAAGGGAAAAATGCCCGCAAATACCGCAAGGGCGCAGAATACGGCAGCGCACGTTGGGGCAACGCCGAAGATATAAAGCCCTATATCGACCCGGATTTTCAGAACAACATCATTTTGACGCAGACCGAACGCCTTACCATGAACAGCCGCCCGAAGCAGCCGAAATACGCGAGAAATAAAAACGTCGTGGTGATCGGCGGCAGCGGCAGCGGCAAGACAAGGTTTTTCGTAAAGCCTAATTTAATGCAGCTTCATTCTTCCTACGTCTTGACCGACCCGAAAGGCACCGTCCTAATCGAGTGCGGAAAGCTGCTGCAACGGGCAGGCTACCGCATTAAGGTACTGAACACGATAAACTTTCGGAAAAGTATGCACTATAACCCCTTTGTCTATATCCGCAGCGAAAAGGACGTGTTAAAGGTTGTCAATACCCTTATCGTCAATACCAAAGGCGAGGGAGAAAAGAGCGCGGAAGATTTTTGGGTGAAAGCCGAGAGGTTACTATATTGCGCGTTGATCGGCTACATTTGGTATGAAGCCCCCGCCGAGGAAATGAACTTTACAACGCTGCTTGAACTTATCAATGCAAGCGAAGCACGCGAGGACGACGAGGAATACCAAAGCCCCGTTGATCTGCTCTTTGCCGATTTGGAAGAACGCAGCCCCGACCATTTCGCGGTAAAGCAATATAAAAAATACAAATTGGCGGCGGGCAAAACGGCAAAGTCAATCCTTATTTCTTGCGGTGCGCGGCTTGCCCCTTTTGATATAGAGGAACTCCGGGAACTCATGTCCTATGATGAATTGGAACTTGACACATTGGGCGACCGGAAAACCGCGCTTTTCCTCATAATGAGCGATACCGACGACACTTTTAATTTTGTTATCGCTATTTTGCAATCACAGCTTTTCAACTTGCTTTGTGATAAAGCAGACGACGAATACAACGGCAAATTGCCTGTTCACGTCCGCTTTTTGCTTGACGAGTTTGCGAACATCGGACAGATACCCCGCTTCGATAAATTGATTGCTACAATCCGCAGTAGGGAAATGTCCGCTTCTATCATTCTGCAATCGCAGAGCCAGCTAAAAGCCATTTACAGGGACGCGGCAGAAATCATACTTGATAATGCCGACAGCACCTTGTTTTTGGGAGGACGTGGGAAAAATGCAAAAGAGATTTCGGATAACTTGGGACGGGAAACAATCGACAGTTTCAACACTTCCGAAAATCGCGGCACGCAGGTTTCTCATGGACTGAATTATCAAAAATTAGGAAAGGAGCTGATGACACAGGACGAAATAGCAGTTATGGACGGTGGGAAATGTATTTTGCAGCTACGCGGTGTGCGTCCCTTTTTAAGCGACAAATACGACATCACGAAACACCCGAACTACAAATACCTTTCCGACTTCGACAAAAGAAACGCTTTTGACGTGGAACGGTATATGTCTACCCGTCCGGCAATCGTAAAGCCCGATGAAGCCTTTGACATATACGAAATAGATTTGTCCGACGAGGACGCAGCCGCCGAAGAATAACGGCGGCATTTTTCATTTTCCATAACATTTTTTGAGCCGCACAACGGCAGAAAGCGAGGTTTATATGGATTTCTTTAACAGCGCAGTTGGTGTATTGCAGACTTTGGTTATCGCGCTTGGCGCAGGTCTTGGCATTTGGGGTGCCATTAACTTAATGGAGGGTTACGGCAACGACAATCCCGGAGCCAATGCTCATGTACGGTAAGGAAGCAAGCAACCGAAAACAAGAGATAGACCGCCAGCACTACACTATTCCGAACCAAAGACCAAAAGATAAGCATTGTGGGAAAATCTAAACTTTTGGATTTTCCTACAATGCCAACTACGGCGGAATCCCTCCCACTCCTTATATCTTTCTGTATACATTGAATTTGTATTTAGTAAAATGCAGACAACACCACGGATCGGCTTTTGGTTGGACAATTCCAACCAAACACCACAGCAGACAGCAGAAAACATTCTGAACGCTAGGAAGCCGGTATGATTGTTACATATAAGGGGAAGAAAAATTTCTTTTAGGTACTTGCTTTCCTAAAACTGATGTGATACAATGATTTAATCCAGAAAAGGAGTAAAAAATATGCGGCAAGGTATTCTTAAATAAAACTATAATCAAATAGTGGGAACAAAGGATTATGATAGCTCCTTTTGTAGGGGCTTAGTTTTTTGTACCCAATTTAAGAATACTTTTGCCTTATCAATTTTGACATATCCCCAAAAACAGCAATCACAAACAGGTGTATGCTGTATATGTGTATGTCCGCAACTTATAATCCCCAGTGGTAAAAGTATTTTACTGCTGGGGATTTTTATGCCCTTTGGGGCTGTAAAGGGAGGACAATCACATGAAAATAATCAATATTGGAATTCTTGCCCATGTAGACGCTGGAAAGACGACCTTGACGGAGAGCCTGCTATATGCCAGCGGAGCCATTTCAGAACCGGGGAGCGTCGAAAAAGGGACAACGAGGACGGACACCATGTTTTTGGAGCGGCAGCGTGGGATTACCATTCAAGCGGCAGTCACTTCCTTCCAGTGGCACAGATGTAAAGTTAACATTGTGGATACGCCCGGCCACATGGATTTTTTGGCGGAGGTGTACCGCTCTTTGGCTGTTTTAGATGGGGCCATCTTGGTGATCTCCGCTAAAGATGGCGTGCAGGCCCAGACCCGTATTCTGTTCCATGCCCTGCGGAAAATGAACATTCCCACCGTTATCTTTATCAACAAGATCGACCAGGCTGGCGTTGATTTGCAGAGCGTGGTTCAGTCTGTTCGGGATAAGCTCTCCGCCGATATTATCATCAAGCAGACGGTGTCGCTGTCCCCGGAAATAGTCCTGGAGGAAAATACCGACATAGAAGCATGGGATGCGGTCATCGAAAATAACGATGAATTATTGGAAAAGTATATCGCAGGAGAACCAATCAGCCGGGAAAAACTTGCGCGGGAGGAACAGCAGCGGGTTCAAGACGCCTCCCTGTTCCCAGTCTATCATGGCAGCGCCAAAAATGGCCTTGGCATTCAACCGTTGATGGATGCGGTGACAGGGCTGTTCCAACCGATTGGGGAACAGGGGGGCGCCGCCCTATGCGGCAGCGTTTTCAAGGTTGAGTACACCGATTGCGGCCAGCGGCGTGTCTATCTACGGTTATACAGCGGAACGCTGCGCCTGCGGGATACGGTGGCCCTGGCCGGGAGAGAAAAGCTGAAAATCACAGAGATGCGTATTCCATCCAAAGGGGAAATTGTTCGGACAGACACCGCTTATCAGGGTGAAATTGTTATCCTTCCCAGCGACAGCGTGAGGTTAAACGATGTATTAGGGGACCAAACCCGGCTCCCTCGTAAAAGGTGGCGCGAGGACCCCCTCCCCATGCTGCGGACGACGATTGCGCCGAAAACGGCAGCGCAAAGAGAACGGCTGCTGGACGCTCTTACGCAACTTGCGGATACTGACCCGCTTTTGCGTTGCGAAGTGGATTCCATCACCCATGAGATCATTCTTTCTTTTTTGGGCCGGGTGCAGTTGGAGGTTGTTTCCGCTTTGCTGTCGGAAAAATACAAGCTTGAAACAGTGGTAAAGGAACCCTCCGTCATTTATATGGAGCGGCCGCTCAAAGCAGCCAGCCACACCATCCATATCGAGGTGCCGCCCAACCCGTTTTGGGCATCCATAGGACTGTCTGTTACACCACTCTCGCTTGGCTCCGGTGTACAATACGAGAGCCGGGTTTCGCTGGGATACTTGAACCAGAGTTTTCAAAACGCTGTCAGGGATGGTATCCGTTACGGGCTGGAGCAGGGCTTGTTCGGCTGGAACGTAACGGACTGTAAGATTTGCTTTGAATACGGGCTTTATTACAGTCCGGTCAGCACGCCGGCGGACTTCCGCTCATTGGCCCCGATTGTATTGGAACAGGCATTGAAGGAATCGGGGACGCAGCTGCTGGAACCTTATCTCTCCTTCATCCTCTATGCGCCCCAGGAATACCTTTCCAGGGCTTATCATGATGCACCGAAATACTGTGCCACCATCGAAACGGCCCAGGTAAAAAAGGATGAAGTTGTCTTTACTGGCGAGATTCCCGCCCGCTGTATACAGGCATACCGTACTGATCTGGCCTTTTACACCAACGGGCGGAGCGTATGCCTTACAGAGCTGAAAGGATATCAGGCCGCTGTCGGTCAGCCGGTCATCCAGCCCCGCCGTCCAAACAGCCGCCTGGACAAGGTGCGCCATATGTTTCAGAAGGTAATGTAAAGATACATAATCGTCAAGACGGCAACAATCAGAAGTTATGGAGGGTAACAATGGAATATAGTAAGGAAGATTTAATGGAAGCAAAAAAGCAAATTTGGGGAGTGGGAGAGAACATGGGAACAGAGGAAAGTAAAAAAATCTGGGAGGAGAACGCACAATTTTGGGATAATGCAATGGGTGACGAATCTAATGAATTTCACAGAGAGGTAGTGCGTCCCAAAGTAACGGAACTTCTATCTCCTAATCCTGCGGATTACATTTTGGATATTGCGTGTGGCAATGGAAATTATTCTTCGTATCTTGCACAAAGAGGCGCTTCGGTTGTCGCTTTTGATTACAGCAAAAAAATGATAGAATTGGCTAAAAGACGGCAATCACAATATGCAAAACAAATTGAATTTTGTGTGGCGGATGCGACCGATAGAAAAAGTATATTAGAATTAAAAAGAAATCGAGCCTTTACGAAAGCAGTTTCTAATATGGCAATTATGGATATTACGGATATTGAACCACTTCTTATGGCTGTTTATGAACTGTTGCAGGAAAGCGGAATTTTTGTCTTTGCAACGCAACACCCTTGTTTTGTCACGTTGACTGAAAAATATATGACACCGCACAGTTACTATGATATAGCGATTGAAGGGCAACCGAAAGAGCAGATTTATTATCATCGTTCCATACAAGATATTTTTAACCTTTGTTTTAGAGCTGGATTTGTCATTGATGGATTTTATGAAGAATGTTTTAAAACCAACAAAGAAATTCCTATGGTAATGATAGTAAGGCTTAAGAAGGTAAAACGTGATAGCTTAAAATAAATTCAAGTTTGTCGGGTAAATAGCAAACCCAGCCGAGCCAGTCAACGGTCAAGATGAACGGCGCATATGCGCAGCCGTTGACAGCCCCGCCCGCCTTTGCTGGTAGGCAATCAAGGGGCGACAGCAAGAAGTGCCACCGCCCCGCACTATTATTCAGAAAGGGGAATTTCCATGACCGACCAGATAGCCTATCAAGAATATATCCAGCGCAGGTACAACGCCTTTTGCAAGACTGTTATCCGCTGTGCCGCCTTGGACAAGATTTTGAAGCTTAAACGGCAATGGGAACGGCAAGTTTCCCTTGACTATCTGATGAACGAGAAGTTTGTCCAGTTTGCCGCGTCGGAGCCGGACGAGGAATACCCATTTACCGTCTGCGGTCAGACCGTCCTGCTCTGCAACGCCGCCCTTGCCGACGCGATCTCTGTTTTGCCGGAGCAGACGCGGGAAGAAATCCTGCGCTATTACTTTCTGCGCCAGCCGCAGCGCGTGATCGGCGCGTGTATTGGCCGGTCACGCAGCACAGCGGGGCGGCATATCCAGCTTGCCTTGCAGCGGCTACGCGAAGAAATGGGGGTGAGCCGGTATGAGTAGACTTCTCCCCTATGAAACAATCCTCAAAGCCCGTGAGGGCGACCCAGAAGCCGTGAACGCTGTCCTGCTCCACTACGCCGGATATATCCGCTATTTCTCAAAAGTGAACGGGCAGGTCAACGCCGAGGTGGAGGACTATGTAAAGCAGCGGTTAATTGACTGTCAATTCAAGTTCCGGCTTGACGAACCACCGGACAAGTCATAAAAACTGAATACCAGCCGCCACCGACGCGGCCAGCGAAAGCAGTAAGTCTTGAAAAAGATTTACTGCTTTTTTTGTTGTCCGGCTCCGCTCCCGGCCATTTTGCCCCCTGCCGGTTGTAGTAGTAAGCGAGGAGGGAATTTTTCTGCCCTGGTGTTTGGCATTTGGAGCATTTACCCGTAGTAGAGGGCAAAGAGAAAGGATTTCTCCAACACCGGGTAGAAACCACTGCGTCCGGTGTCATTTTAGCGAAAGCGGGCAGGAATGCCCTTTACAGGATTAGTAGTAGCAGAAAAAGAGAAACAAACTTTTGTGGTTGCAGTTTTCCAAAAAAGTGGCGGACGGAAGTGAGAGAAAGTTTGCAGTCACGGAGAGCAAGTTTCTACCACGGTGCCAAAATCCGCAATTCTGCAGTTTTGCCCCTCGCGGGAAACTTGTTGGGGAGTGCCTTCCCCAAACCCTGCTCATGCGCCCTTACGGGCGAGAAAGGAGGTCACACCATGCGAAAGAAATACAACACGCCCCACCGCAGCCGCGTTGTGAAAACCCGGCTGTCCGAAGATGAGTATGCCGACTTCACAGCGCGGCTTGCGCCCTATGGTATCAGCCAGTCCGAATTTCTCCGGCAGGCGATACGGCGGGCGACCATACGCCCGGTTGTCCATGTGTCGTCGGTCAATGACGAGTTGCTTTCCGCTGTCGGGAAGCTGACAGCCGAGTACGGCAGGATCGGCGGCAACCTCAATCAGATTGCCCGGTATCTGAACGAATACGGCGTACCCTACAACACCCTTTCCGGCGAGGTACGCGCCGCCATATCCGACCTTGCCGTCCTCAAGTATGAAGTCCTCAAGAAAGTAGGTGACGCGGTTGGCAACACTCAAGCATATCAACTCTAAAAACGCCGACTACGGAGCCGCCGAGCAATATCTTCTCTTTGAGCATGACGAGTTTACCATGAAGCCCGTCCTTGATGAAACCGGCAGGCTTATCCCCCGCGAGGACTACCGGCTGTCCACGCTGAACTGCGACGGGGAGGATTTTGCCGTTGCGTGTATGCGGGCCAATCTCCGCTATCAGAAAAACCAGCGGCGGGAAGATGTGAAAAGCCACCACTACATCATCAGCTTTGACCCGCGGGACGGGCCGGACAACGGCCTGACCGTAGACCGGGCGCAGGCGTTGGGGGAACAATTCTGTAAAGAGCATTTTCCCGGCCACCAGGCCCTTGTCTGCACCCACCCGGACGGGCATAACCACAGCGGCAACATTCATGTGCATATCGTCATAAACAGCCTGCGGATTGAGGAAGTGCCGTTCCTGCCCTACATGGACAGGCCGGCCGATACGAAAGTCGGCTGCAAGCACCGATGTACCGACGCTGCCCTGCGCTACTTCAAATCCGAAGTCATGGAGATGTGCCACCGGGAGGGGCTTTATCAAATCGACCTCTTGAACGGCAGCAAGAACCGCGTCACCGACCGGGAGTATTGGGCGCAGAAAAAGGGACAGGCCGCGCTGGACAAGCAGAACGCCCCCATGATTGCAGGCGGTATCACGCCCCGGCAGACCAAGTTTGAAACGAACAAGGAGAAGCTGCGGCAGACCCTACGGAAAGCCCTTGCCACCGCCGCCAGCTTTGACGAGTTTTCCTCTCTGTTGCTGCAGGAGGGTGTGACCGTCAAGGAGAGCCGGGGGCGGCTTTCCTACCTCACGCCGGACAGGACAAAGCCAATTACCGCCCGGAAGCTGGGCGACGATTTTGACCGCGCCGCTGTCTTTGCCGTTTTAGAGCAAAACGCCGCCAGAGCAGCCGAAGCGCCAGCCAGATCCCCCGATCCCCCACGCACCATAAAAGACCGCTTGCAGGTTGCCAGAGCCGAGATAGCCGCCCCGAAACAGGACGGAGTGCAGCGGCTTGTGGACATTGAGCAGAAAATGGCCGAGGGCAAAGGCCGGGGCTATGAACGCTGGGCGAAGATACACAATCTGAAGCAGGCCGCCAAAACGCTGTCCGTCTACCAGCAATACGGCTTTACTTCCCCGGAGCAGTTAGAAGCCGCCGTTGACACCGCCTATCAGAAAATGCGCCAGACCAGCGGCGAACTGAAAGCACTGGAAACGAAGCTGCAAGGGAAAAAGAAGTTGCAGCGGCAGGTGTTGGCCTACGCCCAGACCAAGGCCGCCCGCGACGGGCTGCGGGCACAGAAATCCGAGAAAGCCCGCGCCGCATACCGGCAGGCCCATGAGAGCGATTTTATCATAGCCGACGCAGCAGCCCGGTATTTCAAGGCGCATGGCATTACCAAGCTGCCCGCCCGGAAAGCGTTGCAGGCCGAGATCGAGCAGCTTATCTCCGAGAAAGACGGCCTGTATAACACCTATCACGAACAGAAACAGCGGTTCAAGGAGTTGCAGACCGTCAAGCGGAACATCGACCAGATTTTGCGCCGGGACGAGCCGCACCGCAGAAAGGAGCAGAGCCATGAGCGATAACCTGCCCCACATGGACTACCGCCAGCACCGGCGGGCGCGGCGGCTGGTACATGAGTGCTGTAACTACGATGAGGGGAACTGCCTGCTATTGGACGACGGGGAGCCTTGCGTGTGCGTCCAGAGCATTTCCTTTTCCCTCATGTGCCACTGGTTCCGTGTGGCTGTCCTGCCCCTTGACGGGGAGCTGGCCGCAGCCCTCTTGTGCCGGGGAAGCCGGAAACGGTGTGCCGTCTGCGGGGCGGCCTTTGTCCCCAAATCCAACCGGGGAAAATACTGCCCCGACTGCGCCGGGCGCATGAAGAAAATCAAAGCCGCCGAGAGAAAGCGGAAACAAAGGCAGAGATGTCACGCTTTAGAGCCTTTCAAACCCGCATAAATCAAGGCTTTTTTCGTGGGTGTCAAAGGGTACGCGATACATTTATCCTTTTCCCCCGGAAACGGCGTTTTAATGCGTGACAATACGCCAAAATCAACCCGAACACAGGGAGGTGATCCTATCGCTGATTATATCAGGGCAGACACGCGGCTGCCCGCCTATCTGCCGTATCCCCGTTTCCTGCTGAAAATGGAGATTTCACAGACCGCCAAGCTGCTGTATTCGCTGCTGTTAGACCGTTCCACCCTCTCCCAGAAAAACAAGTGGCTGGACGACGAGGGCAGGATTTATATTATCTATCCCATCGCGGAGATAGCAGAAATACTGGATAAAGGCAGCACCACCATCAAGGGGGCGCTTAATGAACTGGACACGGCGGGGCTGTTGGAACGGGAACGGGGCGGCTTCTCCGCACCGAACCGGCTTTATGTCAAAGTACCGCCAGTGCCACAGGTACAGTTTTCAGACCAACTGATGGCCGGAAGTCCGCCCCTCATAGAGCCGGAAAACCGTCCTACTGATGGTCAGAAAACCGACCTTATGATGGTCGGAAAACCGTCCCCTAACCAAACTACTATAAACAACCTTACAGAGAGCCAAACAAAGGGAGTGAGTGGGGGGCCGTCCGCGCCCTATGGCCGATATGGAAATATTTTTCTGTCACAGACCGAATACGACGAGTTGCAGGCAGAGTACCCTGACAGGCTGGAACGGTTCATCGAGGAAATGAGCCGCTACCTTGCCGCCAACGGGAAAAGCTACCAGAACTATGCCGCCGCCCTGCGGATATGGGCGGGGAACGACAAAAAGGAAGCCCCTAAAAAGGGCATACCAGACTACTCATGCAAGGAGGGCGAGAGTTTATGAAGAATGAAATCAACGCGGTTTTGGAGAATATGACGACCACCATCCCGGAGCCGGAGGACTACACCGGCGAGGACGGTTTACTGTACTGCGGCAAGTGCCGCAAGCCGAAAGAAGCCTATTTTGCGCCGGATAAGGCCGCTATCTTCGGGCGCGACCGCCACCCGGCAGAGTGCGACTGCCAGAGAACCGCCCGCGAGGAACGGGAAGCCGCCGAAAAGCGGCGCAGACACCTTGACACCGTGGAAGAACTGAAACGCCGGGGCTTTACCGACCCCACCATGCGGGACTGGACTTTTGAGAACGACAACGGCAGGAACCCGCAGACCGGGCTTGCCCGCCGGTATGTGGAGCATTGGGAAGATATGCGGACAGACAATATCGGCTGCCTGTTCTGGGGCGGCGTAGGCACCGGCAAAAGCTACCTTGCAGGCTGTATCGCAAACGCCCTCATGGAGAAAGAAATCCCCGTCCGCATGACGAACTTTGCTCTTATCCTCAATGACCTTGCCGCCAGCTTTGAGGGGCGCAACGAGTACATTTCCCGCCTTTGTCGTTATCCGCTGCTGATCCTTGACGACTTCGGCATGGAACGCGGGACGGAATACGGGCTGGAACAGGTGTTCAATGTGATTGACAGCCGTTACCGCAGCGGCAAGCCGCTGATCGTCACGACCAACCTTACGCTGGACGACCTGCACAACCCGGAGGACACCGCCCATTCCCGGATTTATGACCGCCTGCTTTCCATGTGCGTCCCGGTACGCTTTACCGGCGACAACTTCCGGCAGGAAACCGCCAAGCGGAAAATGGAGAGCATGAAGAAACTGATTACCGACTGAAAGGAGTATTGCCTATGGCAGATAACAAGCAGCACGACACCCGCACCACCCGCCGCCCTGACTGTGTGACGGAAATCCGCATGGGCAATTCCGTCCTTGTCGTGTCCGGCTATTTCAAGAAAGACACCACAACCACAGCCGCCGACAAAATGGCGCGGGTACTGGAAGCGGAAGCCGCTGCTACACAGGAGCCGACTTATCCGGCGTGAACCGGGGCATGGAAAAGCGGCCATGCCAGGGAGCATGACCGCTGGAACGAAAATCGGAAGTGCTTTAGCAATTCTTAATCTCATTCTCTATAAAATAATTTGCAATTTCAAAGGCTTTTATTCTTCTCTTTGCCAATGTGATTTGTGATTTATAACGCTCGGAATTATCCTTTGATTCAAATGTTTTTACTGTTTCTCTTAGCTTGTGCAGAGTTGAATCAATTTGCCTTTTGGCCGCGGTTAATTCATCTATTGTATACTTCATGTTTTCTCCTTTAACTTCTGATTTTTTTGTTAAATCAGAGTATACCACGGAGTTATGAACTTTTCTACTGCAAATATGGGACGACAACCCATACCATAAAAATCGGAAAATTGAAAAGCTGTAAAGAAGCAAATTTAACGCTTTTGCCGCTGTACAGCCCCCGCCGTTCCGTGGTACAATGAAACCACGGAATAGTGGGGCTGGCTGTCGGAAACGGAGGATTTTATGTTAAGACAAGCCACCCAAAACCTCATTACCGCCCTTTATCCGAGATTGTCCCACGAGGATGAATTGCAAGGCGAGAGTAATTCCATATCGAACCAAAAAAGGATACTCGAAACCTACGCAAAACAGAACGGCTTTACCAATCTGCGCTGGTACACCGACGACGGTTTTTCCGGCGCGAACTTCCAGCGGCCCGGATTTCAAGCCATGCTTGCGGACATTGAAGCCGGGAAAGTGGGTACGGTCATCGTCAAGGACATGAGCCGGTTAGGGCGAAACTACTTGCAGGTAGGGTTTTACACGGAAATGCTGTTCCCTCAAAAGGGTGTGCGTTTTATCGCTGTCAACGATAATGTGGACAGTGCCAGCGAGGGCATGGACAACGATTTTACCCCGCTGCGAAATCTGTTCAATGAATGGCTGGTGAGAGATACGAGCAAGAAAATCAAGGCAGTGAAAAAGTCAAAAGGCATGAGCGGCAAGCCTGTTACCAGCAAGCCGGTTTACGGCTATGTGATGGACGAGGACGAGAATTTTATTATAGACGAGGAAGCCGCCCCGGTGGTGCAGCAGATTTACCAGCTTTGCCTTGCCGGGAACGGCCCGACCAAGATTGCCCGTATGCTGACGGAGCAGCAAATCCCCACGCCGGGGACGCTGGAATATCAGCGGACAGGCAGCACCCGCCGTTATCACCCAGGCTATGAGTGCAAATGGGCGACCAACACCGTCGTTCATATCCTCGAAAACCGAGAGTACACCGGATGTCTGGTGAACTTCAAAACGGAAAAGCCTTCTTATAAGGTCAAGCACAGCATAGAGAACCCCGTCGAGAAGCAGGCCATTTTCGAGAACCACCATGAGCCGATCATCGACAAGGAAACATGGGAACGGGTGCAGGAGTTACGCAAACAGCGCAAACGCCCGAACCGCTACGATGAAGTGGGGCTGTTCTCCGGGATTTTGTTCTGCGCCGACTGCGGCCATGTGCTGTATCAGCAGCGGTATCAGAACAAAGACCGCAAACAGGACTGCTACATCTGCGGCAGCTACAAGAAGCGCACCCGCAACTGTACGGCGCACTTTATCCGCACCGATCTGTTGACCGCTGGTGTCCTGGCAAATCTCCGGCAAGTGACCGAATACGCAGCCAAGCATGAGAGCCGGTTTGTGAAACTACTTGTCCAGCAGAACGAGATCGGCGGCAAGCGAAAGACCGCCGCAGCCATCAAGCAGCTTGAACAGGCGCAGGAACGCATTTCTGAAATCAGCCGCATTATCAAGCGGCTGTATGAGGACAATGTAAACGGCAAAATCAGCGATGAGCGTTTCATGGAACTGTCGGCTGACTACGAAGCCGAGCAAGCGGAGCTGAAAAAGAGAGCCGCCGCCCTGCAAGCCGAACTGGACAAGTCACAGGCAGCTACCGTCAACGCCGAGAAATTTATGGGCATTGTCCGCAAGCACCTTGCCTTTGAAGAACTGACCCCCACTCTCTTGCGGGAAATGATCGAGAAAATTGTGGTGCATGAGTGCAGCTATGATGAGAACGGCACCCGCAGGCAGGACATTGAGATTTATTACAGCTTTGTCGGCAAGATTGACTTGCCCGAATAACCGCCCGACCTATCCGACACAATGGCCAAGTGTCGGATAGGAACGGCAAAATTTTTTGCACTTCTATTGCTTCTTTATCACACATAAGCAAAAAGCCAGGGCATGAAGCAGCTCATGGCGGGCGGCGGCGTCGCTTTGATCGGCGGCACCCTTGTTCCGCTTCTTTCCAAACTTTTTGGATAATGCCTAAAACAAATACCACCCGCCGCGCCCTCTCGGAAACGGGAGGGCGCGGGAAAGGAGGGATTAACTTTTGATATGGCAGATGATTGAAGATTGGTTTCGTGGCATTTTGACAGACGGGATTTTATCGAACCTCTCCGGCTTGTTTGACAGCGTAAATACAGAGGTTGGAGAAATCGCAACGCAAGTCGGCACGACCCCCGCCGGGTGGAACGCGGGCATATTCAACATGATACGCAGCCTTTCGGAAAATGTCATTGTACCGATTGCGGGCGTTATCATTACCTTTGTCATGTGCTACGAACTAATCCAGATTGTAATTGAAAAAAACAATCTGCACGATCTCGACACTTGGATTTTCTTCAAATGGATTTTTAAGACCTTTGTTGCGGTGCTGCTGGTAACAAACACTTGGAACATCGTCATGGGAGTTTTCGACGTTACGCAGAGCGTCGTCAATCAGAGCGCGGGGGTTATCATATCCGATACAAGCATAGACGTTACCACCGTCATTACCGACATTGAAGCAAAACTCGACGCTATGAGCGTGGGCGGTCTTTTGGGGTTATGGTTTCAATCCCTCTTTGTAGGGCTTACCATGAAAGCCCTGTCAATCTGCATTATGCTTGTGGTGTATGGGCGCATGATTGAAATATATCTTGTAACGAGCGTTGCCCCTATCCCTATGGCAACAATGGTAAATCACGAATGGGGCAGCATGGGACAGAATTACTTAAAATCTTTGCTTGCGCTTGGTTTTCAGGCGTTTTTGATTTTGGTGTGCGTGGGCATTTATGCGGTCTTGATACAGACAATCGCAGCAACCGACGACATTTCCGGCGCGATCTGGGCTTGCATGGGCTATACCGTCCTCTTGTGCTTTACCCTTTTCAAAACGGGGAGCCTTGCAAAGAGCGTCTTTTCGGCACATTAAGGGGGTGAGTTATGATTTGAAAATCGGCTTAATCGACGTTGACAGCCATAATTTCCCCAACCTCTGCTTGATGAAGCTATCCGCGTATCATAAAGCAAAGGGGCATACGGTGGAATGGTGGAACGCAAAGGGGCGGTACGACCTTGTATATAAAAGCCGCGTCTTTACGGACACCTATTCCAAAGACACGATAACCGTTACCAACGCGGAACAGGTTATTTTCGGCGGTACGGGCTACGACACGAAAAACCGCTTGCCGCCGGAAGTGGAACACAGTTACCCGGATTATTCTATCTACCCGCAGTTTTTCGGGATTGCCTACGGCTTTTTAAGCCGGGGTTGTCCGAGAAATTGCGGGTTTTGCATTGTCAGCGGTAAAGAGGGGCGCAAAAGCGTTAAGGTTGCGGATTTGTCCGAGTTTTGGAAATGGCAGCCGGAAATAAAAATCATGGACGCTAATCTGCTTGCCTGTCCCGACCATGAAAATCTCATTGAGCAGCTTATACGAAGCCGCGCATGGGTGGATTTTTCGCAAGGGCTGGATATTCGCCTTGTGAACAGGGATAATGTCAGCCTGTTAAATCGGGTACGGATAAAAGCGGTACATTTTGCATGGGATAATCCCGACGAGGACTTGACCGGGTATTTCCAACGTTTTTTGGATTTGACAGCCATTAAAAGCAGCCGCCAGCGGCGCGTGTATGTTCTTACCAACTACGGCAGCACTCACGAACAGGATTTATACCGCGTGAACACCTTGCGGGCTATGGGCTTTGACCCGTATGTGATGATTTACGAGCGTCCAACCGCCCCGCCTGTTACCCGCCATTTGCAACGATGGGTAAACAACAAGCGGCTTTTCTATGCTGTTCCCCGCTTTGAAGATTACATTCCGGGCAGAAAGGAGGTATGAAATGGCGTATGTAACCGTCCCAAAGGACTTAACAAAAATCAAAAGCAAGGTAATGTTCAACCTTACGAAACGACAGCTAATTTGTTTCAGCGCGGCGGTGGCAATCGGACTGCCGCTGTTCTTTTTGGTAAAAGGCAGCGTTGGAACGAGCGCAGCGGCATTGTGCATGGTGCTTGCCATGCTGCCTATGTTTTTGCTTGCCATGTACGAGAAAAACGGGCAACCGCTGGAAGTGATTATTCGGCAATTTGTGGAAGTGAAGTTTCTTCGCCCCAAAGAGCGACCTTATCAGACCAACAATTTTTATGCCGCCCTTGCGCGGCAAGAGCAATTAGATAAGGAGGTACGGGCGATTGTCAAAGGAAAAGAAAAACACCCAAAACGAAAAGCGTAAACTTTCCCGACAGGAAAGAAAACAGATAGATACCCTTATCCGACAGGCAAAGGGCGACGGGAAGCCCCATACGGCGCAGGACAGCATACCGTTTGAGCGAATGTATAAGGACGGGATTTGCCGCCTTGCAAACGGGCGGTATTCCAAGTGCATTGAGTTTGAGGATATAAATTATCAGCTTGCGCAGCCGGACGACAAAACCGCCATTTTTGAAGCCCTTTGCGATATGTATAACTCGTTCGACGCTTCTATCAGCGTGCAGCTTTCCCTAATCAGCCGCCATGCGAACAAGGACGATTTTAAGAACAGTATCACGATTGCACCGCAGAATGACGACTTCGACAGTATCAGAGCAGAATACACCGAAATGCTTAGGACGCAGCTTGAACGCGGAAACAACGGGCTTATCAAAACCAAGTTTCTCACCTTTACCGTTGAAGCAAAGGACATTAGATCGGCGCGGGCGCGTCTTGCCCGCATTGAAACGGACACCCTCAACCATTTTAAGGTGATCGGCGCGGCGGCGCGGGTATTGGACGGGAAACAGCGTCTTGAAGTGCTGCATGGGATTTTTCACCCGGACGGGGAACGCTTTAACTTTGCGTGGGAATGGCTACCCGCAAGCGGGCTTTCCGTCAAGGACTTTATCGCCCCGTCCTCTTTCCGATTTGGCGACGGGCGAATGTTTCAAATGGGCGGCAAGTTTGGTGCGGTTTCCTTTTTGCAGATCGTCGCGCCGGAACTCTCCGACCGTATGCTTGCCGACTTCATGGACGCGGAAAACGGGATTATCGTCAATCTGCACATTCAGAGTATCGACCACAACGAAGCAATCAAGACGATTAAGCGCAAGATCACCGACCTTGACCGCATGAAGATTGAAGAACAAAAGAAAGCAATCCGCAGCGGTTATGACATGGATATTATTCCGTCCGACCTTGCCACCTACGGCGGGGAAGCAAAAAACCTACTCCGCGATTTGCAGAGCCGCAACGAAAGAATGTTTCTGCTCACGCTGCTTGTCTTAAACCTTGCAGATACCAAGCAGAAATTGGATAACGAAGTATTTGGGGCGGCGGCAATCGCACAGAAATACAACTGCATTTTGACCCGCCTTGACTACCGGCAGGAACAGGGGCTTATGTCCTCTATCCCGTTGGGGGAAAACCTTATCCATATCCAGCGCGGCTTGACGACCAGCAGCACCGCCGTTTTCGTTCCCTTTACGGTGCAAGAGCTGTTCCAAAGCGGCGAAGCATTGTATTACGGCTTAAACGCCCTTTCCAACAACATGATTTTGTGCGACCGAAAGAAGCTGAAAAACCCCAACGGCTTGATACTCGGCACACCGGGCAGCGGCAAAAGTTTTTCTGCAAAACGCGAAATCACAAACGCTTTTCTTATTACGGCAGATGATATTATCATTTGCGACCCCGAAGCCGAATATTACCCCCTTGTCGGACGTTTGAAAGGACAGGTTATCAAGGTTTCGCAGAACAGCACGCAGTACATTAACCCTATGGATATTAACCTCAATTACAGCGAGGGCGACACGCCCATAGCCTTAAAGAGCGATTTTATCCTTTCCTTTTGTGAGTTGATTATGGGCGGTAAAAACGGGCTGGAAGCTGTTGAAAAGACCTTGATTGACCGCGCTGTTATCAGCGTGTACCGCAACTACCTTGCCGACCCGAAGCCTGAAAATATGCCGATTTTGGGCGACCTCTACGACGAAATCAAGAAGCAGCCGGAAAAGGAAGCGCAGCGTATCGCGGCGGCATTGGAACTCTATGTAAACGGCAGCTTGAACATTTTTAACCACAGGACAAACGTTGACATTCATAATCGCCTTGTCTGCTTTGATATTAAGGAACTCGGTACGCAGCTTAAAAAAGTCGGTATGCTTATCGTCCAAGACCAAGTATGGAACAGAGTAACGGTAAACCGCAGCGAGGGCAAGGCGACGCGGTATTACATCGACGAGTTTCATTTGCTCTTGAAAGAGGAACAGACCGCCGCCTATTCCGTCGAGATTTGGAAGCGTTTTCGCAAGTGGGGCGGTATTCCGACAGGTATCACGCAGAACGTCAAAGACCTTTTGACGAGCAGAGAAGTTTCAAACGTTTTTGAAAACAGCGATTTTGTCTATATGCTCAACCAAGCCCAGGGCGACCGGGAAATCCTTGCCAAGCAGCTTAACATTTCGCAGCAGCAAATGACCTATGTAACCCATTCCGAAGCGGGCGAGGGACTTATCTTCTATGGCAACGTGATTTTGCCCTTTATTGACCGTTTCCCGAAAGATACGGAACTCTACCGCGTAATGACGACCAAGCCCGGCGAGGTGTCGGCATGAGGATAGAAACGGATAAAATCTATTGCGGCGACAGCTTGCAGGTGCTTCAAACCTTGCCGGATAACTGTTTGGATTGTTGCGTAACGTCCCCGCCCTACTATGCTTTGCGCGATTACGGCACAGACGGGCAGATCGGGCGGGAAGCAACGCCGGAGGAATATGTTTCCCGCATTACGGCGGTTTTCCATGAGGTAAAGCGGGTGCTTACGCCGGAGGGTACTTGTTGGCTGAATATCGCGGACACTTATTGCGGCACAGGCAGCAAAGCCGACCACCAAGACCCGAAATACCCCAAAGGCAGGAACGGGCAGCAAGTGGCGGTAAACCACCGCGCCCCCGGCTGCAAGCCGAAAGACCTAATCGGTATTCCGTGGCTTGTAGCCCTTGCCTTGCGGGGCGACGGTTGGTATTTGCGCAGTTCTATCATTTGGCACAAGGGAAACGCCATGCCGGAAAGCACGCGGGACAGACCGACGCGCTGCTATGAATATGTGTTTCTGCTTACCAAGTCAAAGAAATATTACTATGATTGGCAAGCAGTAGCCGAGCCGATAGCCCCCACAACGGCGGTACGGCTGAAAAGCGGAGTTGGGAAAGGCAACAAATATGCCGCTACCGTTCCGGGGCAAAACCAGCCGCAGAAAATCAACCGTCCCCGCAGGAAAGGCGCATACACCGACGAAATGATTTCCCCCGTCCGCAGCCGCCGCAACGTTTGGCAGATCAACACAGCTTCCTATCGCGGCGGGCATTTTGCAGCGTTCCCGCCCAAACTTGCGGAAACGTGCATTTTGTCGGGCTGTCCTGTCGGCGGGATTGTGCTTGACCCGTTTTTAGGCAGCGGCACGACCGCAGCGGCGGCAAAAAGCCTTTCCCGCCGCTATGTGGGTATAGAGATCAACCCCGAATACTGCACCCTTGCAAAACAGCGTATTGGAGGTGATGAACATTGAGCAAGGAATTAAAAGCCCCCGACAAGGTAACGCAGAAAATGACCCGCGACGGGGCGATTGCGGAAAACCTTACGACGGGCGAAACAACGAGTATCAGCGAAAGACCGCCGGAGGAAAACTATTCAGCCCCCGTAGCGGGAGCAGCAGAAAAGACAACCCAACGTATCAGCACAGAGGTTAGCCGCCACTTTGAAAAGGGCGCGGAGAAAAAGACCCTTGACGCAGCACAGCTTAAAACCCATACGTCCCGCTTGCAGTTTTCCGAAGCGGAACGGGCAACGCCGGACCTGCAAAAGGCAATCAAAAAATCCGATACGGCGGCTGACCGTTTAGACAAAGCGCGGGCAGCTATCCCCAAACAGACCAAAATCACAAAAGAGCGCGTTTTTGACGAAGCCAAAGGCAAAGCAAAGACGCGCCTTGCTTTTGAAAAAACGGATAAGCCCCCAAACGGCAAGTTGCGTCATAACCCGTTATCCCGTCCGGCGCAGGAATTGGACGCCGCCGTACATGGAAAAATCTATGAGGTGGAGAAAGAAAACGTCGGTGTGGAAAGCGGACACAGGATAGAACTTGTGGGCGAGAAAGCGGGCGGCATGACGACGCGGGCAGTAAAACGCGGCATACGCAGCCATAAGCTGAAACCTTACCGGGCGGCGGCAGCAGCCGAGAAAAAGGCAGCAAAGGCAAACGCCGATTTCCTCTACCAAAAGGCGCTGCATGATAACCCCGCCCTTGCGCACTCCAACCCGATTTCCCGTTTTTGGCAAAAACAGCGCATTAAAAAGCAGTATGCAAAGGCGTTGAAAACGGGCGGCAAGGTGAAAAAGACCGCCGAAGCCACCGCAAAGGCGGCGAAGAAAACGGCGCAGGAAACCAAACGGGCGACGTTCTTTGTCGTCCGGCATTGGAAAGGCTGTTTGATTGTGGGCGGGATTGCCTTTATCGTGCTTCTGTTTTTCGGCGGCTTGTCCTCTTGTTCCCTGTTCGGCGGCAACAGCGGCAGCGGCTTGATTGCGTCGTCCTATCTCTCCGAGGACGCGGATATTACAGGCGCAGAAAGCGCGTATGTCGCTATGGAAGCCGAGTTACAGGATATGCTGGATAACATCGAAAGCGAATACCCCGGCTATGACGAATACCGGGTAACGGCTGACGAGATCGAGCATGACCCGTATGTGCTAATCTCTATCCTCTCCGCTTGGCATGAGGGCGTGTTTACTCTCGATGAAGCGCAAAGCACCCTTGAAATGCTCTTTGATAAACAGTATATCTTGACGGTTACGGAGGAAGTCGAGGTACGCTACCGCACCGAAACGCGGACGGACAGCGAAGGCAACGAATACGACGTTGAAGTAGCCTATAACTATTACATTCTCAATGTGGATTTGGAAAACTTCAACCTCTCCCATGTTCCCGTTTACATTATGGGCGAGGAACAGCTATCCATGTACGCTATGTATATGTCGTCGCTGGGAAACAGACCCGATCTTTTCCCGCAATCCGGCTATATTTCAAAATACTATGAAAACCCGCCAGCGGATTATGAAATCCCGCCCGCCTATCTGGAAGATGAACAGTTTGCGCGGCTCATTGAGGAAGCGGAAAAGTATGTCGGTTTTCCTTATGTGTGGGGCGGCAGCAGCCCGGAAACCTCTTTTGATTGCAGCGGTTTTGTTAGCTATGTGCTGACGAACAGCGGCTTATACAATACGGGCAGACTTGGGGCGCAGGGGCTTTACAACATTTCAACCCGCGTTTCCAACCCGCAGCCGGGGGATTTGGTTTTCTTTACGGGTACATATGACACACCGGGGGTATCTCATGTGGGTATCTACGTTGGCGAGGACGGGGACGGAAGCCCCGTCATGCTGCATTGTGGCGACCCGATACAATACGCAAAACTTGATACAAGCTATTGGCAATCCCATTTTTACGCCTATGGGCGGCTACATTACAACTGACTTTGAAAGGAGTTTATTTCTATGGCAAACACGAAACTTGACCGTATCGAAAGGGATATTGAGAAAACGAGGGCGAAAGTCCTTGAATACCAAAAAAGGCTGAAAGACCTTGAAGCGCAGAAAATCGAGGAAGAAAACGCGCAGATCGTTCAAATGGTGAAAGCGGTACACCTTGACGGGGCGCAGCTTGCCGCGTTCCTCTCCGCCTATGCCAACGGCGAAATCATTTTGCCGCAGCCGGACACAGACTATACCGACGAACAGGAGGAAACCGAAGATGAAGCATAAAAAACTGTTCCGCAGCGTTACCGCTTTGCTTGCCGCCCTTGTACTCATGGGCGGCTTTTCTGTTACCGCTTTTGCGGGCGGCGGTGATGTGAGCGACGAGCCGCCTACCCCCGTAACCGAAACCGAGCCGGAAGAAACGACGGGCGGCTATGAGCCGCAGCCCTTAACGCCGGAGGGCAACATGAGCCTTGTGGACGACATAACGGGCGAAGCGTCCGGCGATAAGCAGTTTATTACCGTCGTTACGAAAAACGGAAACTATTTTTACATCATCATTGACCGCGCCGAGGACGGAGAAAACACCGTCCATTTCCTCAATCAAGTTGATGAAAAAGACCTTTTGCAGCTTATGGAGGACGAACAGACCGAAGCCCCCGCTTGTAGCTGTACTGAAAAATGCGTTGCCGGAAGCGTCAACACCGATTGCCCCGTTTGCAGCGTCAATATGAGCGAGTGCGCGGGCAAGGAAGCCGAGCCGGAGCCGGAAGAAACCGAGCAGCCGGAGCCGGAGGAAGATAAAGGCGGCGGCATGGGCGGTGCTATTCTGCTTGTCGTGCTGCTTCTTGCCGCAGTGGGCGGCGGCGCGTTCTATTACTTTAAGATTATGAAGCCCAAAAAGGACGCGGCAAAAGGCAGCAGCAACCTTGACGATCTCGATTTTGACGAGGACGACGAGGACGAGGAAGAATTAGAAACCGAGCAGGAGGACGAGAAAGTATGAAACTTGTAATTGCAGAGAAACCGAGCGTCGGGGCGGCGATTGCCGCCGTACTTGGCGCGAATGAAAAGCGCAGAGGATATTTTGAGGGCGGCGGCTACCTTGTGTCCTGGTGTATCGGGCATTTGATTAGCCTTGCGGACGCGGCGACCTACAACGAGCAGTACCGAAAATGGAAGTATGACGATCTCCCCATTGTCCCGCAGGATTGGCAGTTTACCGTTGCCAACGGCAAGGAGCAGCAGTTTTCCGTACTCAAAGACCTTATGCACCGCAGCGACGTTTCCGAGATTGTCAATGCGTGCGACAGCGGGCGCGAGGGAGAACTCATTTTTCGCTTTGTCTATGAACAGGCAAATTGCAAAAAGCCCTTTTCCCGCCTTTGGATTAGCAGTATGGAAGAAAGCGCAATCCGCGAGGGCTTTTCAAACCTCAAAGACGGGCGCAGCTATGACAACCTCTATCAATCCGCGCTTTGCAGAGCAAAGGCAGATTGGCTTGTCGGGATTAACGCGACCCGCCTTTTCTCTATCCTCTATCACAAAACGCTGAATGTCGGCAGAGTGCAGACGCCCACCCTTACCATGCTGGTAAACCGCGACTATGCGATCAGCAGCTTTAAGAAAGAAAAATATCATGTTGTCCGTCTGGACGCGGGCGGTGTTTCGGCTTTGTCCGAAAGGTTGAACGACGAAGCGGCAGCGCAGCAGATGAAAGCGGCTTGCGAGAAATCGCAAGCCGTTTGTACTTCCCTCAAAAAAGAGAAAAAGACCGTTGCACCGCCGAAGCTGTTTGACCTTACCGCGTTGCAGCGCGAAGCCAACCGCCTGTACGGGTTTACGGCGAAACAGACCCTTGATTATGCGCAAGCCCTCTATGAAAAGCGGCTTTTGACCTATCCCCGCACCGACAGCAAATATATCACTTCCGATATGCAGGACAGCACAAAGGAACTCATTACCGGGCTTTGTTCGCTGCTTCCCTTTATGCGGGACGTGAAGCTGCAAGCAGACCTTACAAGGGTTTGCGACAACAGCAAAGTAACCGACCACCACGCTATTTTGCCGACAGCCGAGTTTTTGAAAACGGGCTTTTCTTCCCTTACCGACAGCGAAACAAAACTTATGACCCTTGTATGCGCGAAGCTGCTTTGCGCCGCAGCCGCGCCCTATGAATATGAAGCGGTTACGGCGGTTATCTCTTGCGGCGGTTATACCTTTACCGCAAAGGGAAAGACGACGCTTTGCGAGGGGTGGCGTGAGATTGAAAAGCTGTCCCGCGCCGCGTCCGAGGAACAGGACGAGGACGCAGAGCCGGAAACCGTTTTGCCGCCGCTTGCCGAGGGGCAGACCTTTGACAATCCGGCAGCGGAGATCTCCGAGTGTTACACGCAGCCCCCGAAAGCATATACCGAAGATACGCTTCTGTCCGCTATGGAGAACGCGGGCAAGGAAGAAACGCCGGAGGACGCAGAGCGCAAAGGGTTAGGCACTACCGCAACGCGGGCGGGTATCATTGAAAAACTCATTAGTGCGGGCTTTGCCGAGCGCAAGGGCAAAAAGCTAATCCCCACAAAGGACGGGTATAACCTTGCCGCTATCCTGCCCGACAGCCTTACGTCCCCGCAGCTTACGGCAGAATGGGAAACGCGCCTTACCGGGATTGCAAAGGGCAGCGACAGCCCCGCCGACTTCATGCGCGGGATTGAGGAAATGACAGCGGGGCTTGTCAAGACCTATTCCGCGATTTCCGAGGATAAAGCGAAGCTGTTTACCCCGCAGCGGGAAGCAATCGGCACTTGCCCCCGTTGCGGCGCGGCGGTTTACGAGGGCAAGAAAAACTTTTACTGCTCCGACAGGGCTTGCAGCTTTGTGATGTGGAAGAATGACCGCTTTTTTGAGCAGCGCAAAAAGGCTTTCACAAAGGCGATTGCCGCCGCCCTTTTGAAAGACGGAAAGGTAAAAATCAAAGGTATGTACTCGACCAAGACGGGAAAGACCTTTGACGGAGTTGTGCTGCTTGCCGACACAGGCGGCAAGTATGTAAACTTCCGCGTCGAGCAGAACCGAAAATGATAAGGCTTGATGAAAAGCAATACCGCGCCGTAAAGAAAATGACCCGCGCCGCTTGTGCAAACAACGATTGCGGGAATTGTCTGCTGCTGGACGACGGGGAAACTTGCGTGTGTGTGCAGAGTATCAGCTATTCGCTGTTATGCCGCTATTTCCGCGAAGCGGTATTACCCGCCGACAGGCAGCTTTGCGAACAGATCACCCGCAGCGGGGAAACCGATTTGAAGCGTTGCGCGGTATGCGGCAGCACGTTTGCGGCGGGCAGCAACCGGGCGAAATACTGCCCCGATTGCGCGGCAAAGATACGCCGCAGACAGAAAGCCCAAAGCGAGAGAAACAGGCGTTTACGGATAAAAACAACTACATAGCAAGCACAGCAAACGAGTACCCGTTTGCGAGAAATGCCCGCGCTTCCCATAGAGAGCGCGGGCATTTTGCTTGTTGGGATAGTCCCAAACCCTTAAAAATCGAGAAAGGACGTGATGAAACAATATGCCGTATTCTTCATACGACCATGACAAATTGGAAACCGCCGAAACCATGCGGATAGAACGCCGGATATATTTTGAAGCAAAGGACGGGGATATTGCCCCCTATGTTTCCTTGCCGCCGGAGCAGCTACACGCCATGCGCGAGGAAAGCGCGGCAGCGGAACAGGCGATTTTTAACGATCTCTCAAGCCGCGCCGCCGCATGGGAGGAACAGGCGGGCAAAACGCTTTTGCTTGACAAAGCGATTGAATACACAAGGACAACCGTTGTGCAGCACACCGCTAACGAGTGGCAGACCACCGAGCATAACCGCCATATTCGCAGCAACCGGGTATATCAGATGAATTACTACATTTACGAGAATACCCGCTACGACAAAGAAGCGCAGAAATCTATCCCGTATTCATGGACGCTTACATGGAGCGTGCGCACCAACAGCCCAAGCAGAACCCAAGCGAAGATTGCCGGACAAGATAGAAAGGTTTTCACCGACAAGGCAGCTATGGAAAAGTATCTGAATGGGCGTATCAAAGCGTATGACCGCTTGTTTACGGAAATCTCCCCGCCTATCCCGCAGGAGTACGCCGACTATTTCAAAGTAAACGGTATGCTCATGCCGGACTACACCATAGAGGGCGAAGAACCCCCGCAGCAGCAGCAACAGGCGGCAGCTATCCCCGAAACTACCGGGCAGGAAAAGGAGCGTGAACACATGAGCGAACAGTTTTCTATTATGATTGGCAACCGCAGCCGTTTTGAAGCGGGCGACCCAAGCGGCTATTGGCTGGATATGCCCGCCACAAAGGAGCAGCTTCACGAAGCCATGCAGAGCGTCGGCATTACCGCCGATAACCCGCAGGATTTTTCCATTCGCGGCTTTTCCGACGACCCGGAGAAACATATTGCCTTGCCTTATGAAATGGTATGCGCCGCCGACGTGGACGAACTCAATTTTCTTGCGGCGCGGCTCGAACAGCTTGACCCCGCCGAGGTTGGCAAGCTGAACGCAGCTTTGCAGCAGAAAAACGGGCTTGCAAATATTGGACAGGTAATTGACTTCACCTACAACGTGGATTTTTACGTCCATATCCCCGAAGTACATAACTACCACGATTTGGGCGACTATTACTTAAATCAATCCGGCATGGTACAAATGCCCGAAGAATGGAAAGGCGGCATTGACCTTTCTACTTTTGGCAGGAACGCTGCCGCGCAGGAAAAAGGCGCGTTTACCGAGTACGGCTATATCGTGGAAAGCGGCGACGAGTGGGAGCGTCAGTTTGAGGGGCGCGAAGTGCCGGAAGAATACCGCATTATGAGTTACCCGCAGCCGGAGCGCGGCGAACAGGACAAAGCCTATATGGACGCAGCCGAAACGCAGCAAGCAGACGCACAGGCCGCAGAGCCGCAGCAGCCCCGCCCCGTCGTCCCCATTATCCTTACTTCCGAAAAGCCCGCCGAAAAGGTAAAGGAGATCACCGCGCGTTTGGAACAGGGCGTACAGGCGATTTTTGACAGCGACCGCTACAAAGAGTTTCTAACCGCTATGTCAAAGTTCCATGATTATAGTTTGAATAACACTATCCTAATTGCTATGCAGGGCGGCAATTTGGTAATGGGCTTCCGTCAATGGGAAAAGGAGTTTGACCGCCATGTAAAGAAAGGCGAGAAAGGCATTAAAATCTTTGCCCCCGCGCCCTACAAGGTGAAAAAGCTGGTTGATAAAATCGACCCCGAAACGAGAAAGCCCATGCTTGACCGCGAGGGAAAAGTGGTAAAGGAAGAAAAGGAAATCACCGTCCCCGCCTTTAAGGTTATAACCGTCTTTGATATTTCGCAGACCGAGGGCAAGGAGTTTCCCGACCTTTCCGTTAAACCGCTGCTTGCCGATGTGGAGCAGTACGAGGATTTTTTCGCCGCCCTTGAAAAAGCGTCCCCCGTCCCGATTGCATTTGAGCAGATCACAAACGGCGCAAATGGGTATTTCAGTTTGACCGACAAGCGTATTGCAATCAAAGAGGGCGTGAGTGAATTACAGGCGGTAAAGACCGCCATTCACGAAATCGCCCATGCGAAGCTGCACGACGTAGACTTAAACGCCCCGCCGGAGCAGCAAAACCGCGTTGACCGCCATACCTGCGAGGTAGAAGCGGAAAGCGTCGCTTATACGGTTTGCCAGCATTTCGGCCTTGATACTTCCGATTACTCTTTCGGCTATGTGGCTGGTTGGAGCAGCGGCAAGGAAATGACCGAGTTAAAAGCGTCCCTTGAAACAATACAGACCACCGCAAAGGAACTCATTACCGAGATTGAGGGGCATTTTACCGAGTTGCAGCAGCAGCGGCAAGC